>ENA-UOOI01001011-UOOI01001011.1-fermentation-metagenome-genome-assembly--contig:-NODE-1011-length-31882-cov-6.133503_pt1 | contig 31882 bp, 30 predicted proteins | sample MGYA00245779_ERZ724027 | MGnify/ENA primary metagenome ERZ724027 (study PRJEB28704, sample SAMN03018318) | fermentation metagenome | biome: anthropogenic terrestrial biome; feature: soil; material...
AGCCACTGAATAAATAATATATGCTCATAATTTCACTCCATCTGATTGCACTTATCGACATATTTGTTGATATAGTCAGCAAGCGGTCTGCATGGATATTCAACACACTCTGAGCAGGCGTTAAGTCCACGCTCCTCGCAGCATATCATCCATGGACAACCCCGACATAACTTGAAAAGATCGCTTGAGCGTCCGCCCTGGCAATGGATTTCTTTTAGCGGTAAATCATAACCTAATTCGTCGTGGTAGAATTTTTGCGCCTTTAGGCGAAGCTCATCGCTGTTATTCACCGTTGCAAGATATGTAAAGCAACGCGAGCAGTCATGACCACAAAAGCAGAGTTCTCTTTTTATAGCCCCTTCGTATAAGCCAATCAATTTCTAACTGCCTCCCCATTGATCTATCTCCCACAAATTAGAGAGTTTTATCTTCAACAAATTTCTTTTTTGAATAACTACGCGGTATCTCTGTTTAGGTTACTTTTATTAATAACTTTTTTATAATATTTTCCGGAGTCACATAGCTATAGCTAGAATGCTGTCTTACTCTACTAAGTAAACCAAATGTAAAGAAAGTCTTTTCAGCCGCTTCGTTTCAAGAGTTTTCATCATTTTTTCCTCCCGACCCAAAGCCCGTGCATACTGTGTCCGATAATAGTCGGTTGCTCACAGGTCGCAAGGTGATATTCCATATAGGCATTAAATTCTTCTGTGGTTGCCTCGTTGAGTTGTGCGTATAACGGATAAATAAGTCCGTCAACACCAGCATCGGTAATTTTATCCAGCTGAAATTTTCCTATTAATTCATCCTCTTCACCAAAATCCATGGTATAAAACACACCATTGACACCTGTTTTTAGGATTTGTTGTCGGTTTTCCACATTGGAAAGACTTCGGCAGAAATGGTTGATATATACTGCGTTACGGTTGATGTAAGAGAACACGAAAATGCCACTGGATTTTAGCACTCTCAGACATTCAAAGACGCATTTTTCCCTATCCACTCGCTCCATCAAATGATAAAGTGCGCCCATACAAAGTACAGCATCAAAGCTCTCATTGGCAAATCTGGACAAATCAAGCACATCACCCTGATACACACATTCGAGTAATCCGTCTTTGTTTTTGACATTCAATAGATCCACATGCTCCTCGATCAAATCGCCCGCTGTGACACGATAACCCTCTTTTGCCAAAGGGAAGGCGTATGTTCCACCAGCTGCACAGCAGTCAAGGATAGAACATCCTCCTGGAAGGTACTTTTTAAGGAGATGCATAGTGGTAATAAACTCAATGCTGTGCGCTTGATCAAGTTGCAAGCGGTTTTGTTCGCCGTAGCTTGTTTGATAGAATGCAATCAAATTTGTATAGTCTTGTTTCATTTCCCCTGTCCTTCCACACCATTACTTTTGCGATTTAAAATCGCCGCCATCAACGATATTGTATCAATACCGCAACTTGTTCTTACGTCTAAGCCTTTCTGTTTTTCAAACAACAAATTTCAGCATTTCGAAGTATTAGTTTATCTAAGTAATTCCCTTAACTTTTGCTCAAACACTTCATCCTGCTCGCTAGTTCGTTTGGAATTACCTTTTAGTCTGCCACCACTCATACGTAGTTTCTTTGCCGTATACCGTTGCATCAATAGTGCATCAATGTTTTCGCTGTCATAAACCATGCCATCTTGGTTGATTGGTACAGCACCGCGTGCAAGACACATGGCAGCAAGTCCATAATCTTGTGTGATAACAACATCACCATTTTTAACCATATTCACAAGCACAAAATCCACACTATCAGGGCCCTGCGTTACGGTAATAGTTTCTGCACCATCTTTCTCGAAAACATGAGCAGTGTCGCAAAGGATAAGACACTTTATGTTATTCTGTTTTGCAAGCTGGACGGCAATATCTACAACTGGACAGCCGTCAGCGTCAATTAATATTCGCATAGTACACCACTTTCAAGTAAATTACTGCCGCAATTATTGCAATGTTTAACACAGCCGCAAGCGGCACTCCAATTATGAATTTCAAGTGCTTCGTTTTATGGTGGAATACCCTCATACCCAAAAAAGCACCGATACCACCCATAAAAATCGCTGATACCAACAAGGTATTCTCGCTTGTACGCCATCTTCCTTGTTTAGCATGGCGCTTGTCCATACCATAAAGTAGAAATACAATACCATTCCATATAGCCAATACAATAAGAATTAACGTTAAGTTTGTCATTTCTTCTTTTTGAGATACTTGCGGTCCAGTAAATCCAGCGAACGTTTAGTTGGCTCTAAACCATATTCGTACGCATCAGCATAAATCCTTGGCACCTTTTTCAATCGAAAGTTTATATCGTCAACATCAAATGCCGCCATGTCTAAATCATCGCGTCCAAGCCATTCGCTTAACTCTTTATACTGCTTACCACTTTTTTTCTTGAATGCCTTAGTTAAAGCTTCAAGCCCAGAAGTTCCTCCGCAGTCCTCAATAATACCGTATCCTGTGCCTTCTAGAACTCGAGGAAGCTCCTTGCCTGGTAATTCCTCGTCGATAATAACTTTTTCGAGGACAAGTGAAATCAACCAGTTATCGCCGTAATCATAGTTAAACATCATTTTATCTTTAGGGGTGGAAACCACATATTTGAGAATGCTATCAGCTGCATCGGTCACTTTTATATCATTGTTAGAACGGTAGTCTTCATAGTCTTCGTTTAAAAGTTCAATATGCCAGTTGCCATTTTCTTTATAACCAATATTCGCCATTACTCTTTTTATAAATTCAATATCGTGTTGCTTAATAAGATCCCTTTCTAAGTTTTCAGCTATGGGCACGTCAAAACAAAACAGGTGGCTTGCTTGCATTTCAAACATGGTCATGATAATGTATCCAAGTCGTGCCATTGTAATATTGTTCGCAACCTGAAAACGTCGCCATATTTTAGGTTTGTAGTCTTCAAGCTCAGCGTAAAATTGATAAATAGGTTTTGAGGCCATTTCTTTTTCCTCCTACATCTTTTAGTGAACTTCCTGCCGGTTTTATCAATTCTCAGCACCTTACCATTTCACGAGTTAACAACAGACTGAATCTATCTCAAAATCCTCTGAGTTATCTTCTTCATCGCTTATACAAGTAAAACATCCTCTCCAGCCTATAATCACAGAACCAATAGGCCAAATAAGCTGTCCACAGATATTACAAACTGCTCCGTTACATTTGTCTTGTACAGCACTCTCTAAAGCTTTTTGAATGTTTTATCGATTCTCGCTGTGATTTTTTTCATAAATTCCTTCATGAAAACCTCAATACATATCGGAGTAAACATGATTTTCTTCCCTTAGAAGCATTCATTCAATACCATACTCTTTCAACAATTCTAATGCCTTTTCAATACCTCCTTCTCTTAATACAACGGACTTTGAACGTTTTCCGTCACTAATCATATTCTCATCAGACAATTCGTTAAGAACGTCAAAGTCATAGCCTTCCCAAGCACGACGGTACTTCAAACCAAATTCGTTTTCTTCCCATGAACTTAGATACAAAAGCATGAGAGTTAGGTCTTTGATTTTTTTGTCCGGATTTTCCATGGTAACCCCATCTTTCACGATATATATTTAACAGTAGTTAAAAATCGTCATCCTCCCAATTATATTGAGGAGGTGCTTCGCCACATATTTCGATTACCTCTGGATATTTTGGTATTGGCTCATCTTCAATAGAAAGCAAAACTACTTCGAAAGTCCATTCGTCTCCAAAATCAAAAAGATAATATATTGTCTGACCTGAAAAAAGACCAAGAGCTGATATAGTTGTTTCTTCTGTGGACAGACCAGCTTTTTTTGCCTCAGCACAATAAATTGCTGTACTTTTCCTTTGGGGCCCTAAAAAAAATACATAAAGGTGATCATTATCAAAATCAAACGCATTTTGAATTGCAAGATGCAAGTCTTTTAATGTATGAGATTGAGCAACTGCTATTTTTCGCCAAACAAGTTTTCCTAAGCTAACCTTGAAAATATAGACTCCTCCCCTAGCCATGTTGGAATTATATACTGTGTACTCTACCTCATTGGGGAATAGGGTTTGGAATACTTTAAAAGCTTCTTTACTAGATTTATTGGAGTTTAGTAAATTAATAGCTTTTTTGCTCAAGAACTGACTAACTTCAATTCCAAATTCGTTTGGAATAAATGCGCTTATCGAATCTTCATAACTAAAATGGTTACCAGATAACTTCTCAACCTCACCAAAACCAAGGAACTCTAAATAGAGAAAATAAGGAGCGTGCTTAGCAAAAGCCATATAGTATGGTCCTAAATCAGACTTATGAATTTTTTGTCCAGGTCGCCCTATCGTAAGAATCTTTAGGATCCTAAGAGCATAATTCAAATTCCAGCGATTTAAATTAATAACTTTGTCCTGGTACAACCAAAATGTTTGGAGCAAAAAAAGATACTTCTCGTATGGATTTAGTTTTTCATATTCTATACATACAGGTGTCTTAACAAATATTGACTTTTCCTTTCCACTATCTTTTTTATTGATAAGATTCGCTTGAGAACTTAATCTAACCAATAAGTCAATAATGACATATTTTTCCTGATTGTATTTTGGTCCATCAACATCACTTGCGTAGAAAAGTTTCTCATTAAGGACATAGAGATCCTTTTTTCCCAAGCGTCCAGTTGTAGTTACTTTGGGTTTATCATTCGCAACAAATTCCAGAAATGAGTCAAAATCAATAAGTGTATTTTCGTTTAGCTCCATAAACAACTCCTCCTCTAGATCCAAATTTGCACACAATTAACCTTCCTGACCTGGTTTCATTTGCTCTAATAAGTCCCAGTCAATAAATCAATTCTAATGTAAGTCTTTTACTCTTATTTTTTTGTTAATTAACCTTTATTGGCACTTCTCCACTTACCCGACAATGTGTATTAAGATGAGATAAGACCACCTTCACAGATAAGGAGGGCCACCTTGACGGTCACACCCTCTTGTCAGTATCAATTTGTTTAATCATTGGTTTCTCAAGTGTGCGCTATCGTCCCGGCGGTTACTTCTAGGCTATGCCTTTCCCGCATGGAGACGTTGCCGTCAATAATTATCTCAAAGAAGTTGTGGATGACACAATTAGTTATTTCCTATGAGATGGGTCTAACGTTAGCTGGGCTTATCCGCTCGTAGTATTTTGGGAATATTATTGATTGCATGTCTTGTTTTAGCAAATGGACAACTACCTTTCCAAAGATCTCCTTCTCGTTTTAGATTTGTATCGGTATCTACCATTACTAAGTTTAATAAACTTGCCTTATTTCAAAATTCTTCAATAAATTCCTTAGGAAATCTCACTTAGTTATCATACTCTCCCAAGCCAATAGTTTTATCGAATATTTCTTGAGAAAAATTATCTTTAACAAAATTTTATCCCCGTCCTCAATGTTTATTCTACAAAGTTTTTTACCTTGTATTTCTTAATAATTTTTGAGCAAGACGCTCTCCTTCCTGTGAACACTCCATCATTAATACTTATTAATGTATCTTTTATTGATTTCGTAATAGAACCTCCTTAAACAATTAACCCCCCAGAGTGGGGGGTTAATTTTGCCACACAAATAAAACCATATTGGAACCAGGAACCGCTGATATGTCTTTCATTGGAAACCATGTTGTTATAAAAGGCTCGCTCTCTTCACTTTTAATATCTATTATTGTACCCATCCAATAGAAAGTAGGGAGCTCACTTTTATATACATTCAATAGAGTGAGGATAACAGCTTTGTTATCCCATGTAACGGTTAAGCTTTCTGGAGTTCCTGTGTCAATAACCAAGGGATTGTACTTCCCTTCTTGATAAATAAATGTTTGCTTTGCTGTAGAATATGCAACAACTTTATTTGCGTACCCAGCAGCTAATTTTACAATATCCTTTCTGCCATCTGGGGCAACGAATTGTTCTAATTTTTTTGTTTCTAAGTTATAAGTATAGACTCCTATCTCTTCTCCTTGAAAATACGAACTCATTCTTGGATTCTTCGATAACCTCTTTAGGATCAGTGCCTTACCTGTTCCAGATACACCATCTGGAATCATATTCTCGTCTAATATTTTCACGATATAAACATTTACGTTGGACGCTGTGTTAAGATATCCTTCTTTTTCTGTGATTTCTATAGTTGCTTTGTAGATACCACTAGACTCATAGACTGGCCTTACATCGCCTCTTATTAGCAAATGTCCTTCAAGATCGTTAGTTAATTTATTAGTGTTTTTATCGTACCAAGCCATAGGCGGTGGTACGTTATTAGTTTTTAATCTTGCGAAATAAAACGTATTTGACTCTGTAGTAGACCATGTACTACTAATACTGTACTGGTCATCAACCCACAGAGGTTCTTTAATATACTCTGAAAACAAAGCGATATGTGGACCAGTTGTAGTCACTGTATAAAGTTCTGAAATTAACCCTCTTCCAGGCTCCGCACAAGATATCTCTCCTCGTGTTGCGATTCCCTCTATATGAGCGTGATGATATGACAGCATGTATTCGTCTATCCTATAGGAATTAAGAGCTGTTAATCCAAACTTACCTTTGTCTTTGTTGGTCATCGGCCAATGATATGCCTTATAAGTTTCCTTATAGTCTAGAGACCCACCTTTAGACAATATGGCATTGCTAGATACTCCTGAACCAATTGCCACAATACAAACAAACGCTAATAGAGAAAAAAATAGTAGTATACGTTTCATCAACATTCCCCCTCAACTATTCTTAAATCGCTGACTGGTTTAGTTTTGGTTATATAGTTCTATGAATATCTGAAGTTTGATCCTTTGATTATGTAGATTTTTCTACCTTTTATGTCTGCACGACAACTATCTCGACACATGAGCAGTGAACAAAGTTTACTTTGGCAAATGCTTCCTAATTTTTAAACGAATATTTATCTCAAAAACAAATACAGAAGTAACAAAGCAAGGATGCTATTTATTGTGACTATCCCCCACACAACACTTTTTAAAGACTTAACCTTATCAAATAGTTCTGTTTTCGTTACCTCAATATGGTGATTTAAAGTAGACAGTTTATCTACTAAACTCGTTACTTCATCTTTAACTTGCTCTAACTCCACGCTCTGCTCAGATTGAAGAGAGACTAATGAAATTAGCGTCTCTTGATTTTCAATAATTTTGACGTTTTGTTCATCTAAGAGCTTTTGTTGGGAATTTAGTTCATTATTTTGTTCTTCTAATACTTCTTGTTGCTTAGAAACAAAAGACTGATGTTTATTTAATTCTTTAGCGAAAGCAATATTTAACATAATAAGTACTGATTGAAGCTGAAGTAACTCTCCTTGTACTTTTTGTACATCCACCAAAGCATCAGCTTTTTTTCCTGTAAAAGATGACCATGCTTTTTGCAAAAAACCAGCGTTATTTATAGTATCAATCTTACCTTGAGCTGCAGACATTTCATCACTAACTGCTTTCATTTTAACCGCTATCTTACTCAGATCTATCTTACTAAAGATAGTGTCTTCTACTTCAATATCCGCTATTTGATCTACTAGCGATAAACTTTGGTTGTTTCCATTTGTGTAAATGGTCTTGGCATTATCCATTTTTAGCACAACCTTTTATCTGTAATACCCTTGGGGTCTTTTAGTCTTTTTATTAAAGCTAGAGTAGATTGCTCTAAGCTTTCTTTACTCAATTGTTCCAATTGTAAACTTTCCAACATAAATTCTCGATCAGCAATCAATAAATTGTTAGAGAGGATTAGCCCCTCATAACTAAGCAAAAGCTTTTGGTAATCAACATTAATTGAGAAGAGAGTTGCTAAAACCTCTTTGTGAAGATAAAAAGTCTCATCAATTACATCTAGCATTTTTACAGTAAGAGAATTTTCTACTAGATTAATCGATTTATCTGCAAGATAGGAAGCAAGCATTCCACCTACGATACTTCCAACTAAAGGAATAGGTATTGTTGCTTGTCCTATCATGGCCCCTTTTAAGGAAGCACAAGTTTTTAATCCTGCTTTAAATCCCTCTGATACAGCTTGTTCACCAGTTAGTTCTCCTTTATACCATTTCCATAAGGCTTTTGATGTTTCAACACTAGTAACTGATAAAGCAGCAACCCCTGTCGGTGATAGTGAACTAAATGGACCGGCAAGGGTACCAGATTTTATTAATCCAGTTAACGAACCTGCAACTCCAGCTTTTATAAAAGTATCAACTCCTATTAAAACGCCATCTTCTTTCAAGAATGTTATTATATCTGTACCAAAATCTTTTAATTGATAATTAGTATCACTACACAACCGCACTATATCTTTAATAAGAATAGGAGCTGTTTGAATAGTCATTGATATCAATGCTGCTGATCCAGCTGCTTTTCCTATTTCCTTTACATGGTTCATAAGATTAACGGGTTCATCGGGGAAAATACCGATTACCTTTTTTTTAGCATTCCTTGCCCACTCATCTGCTTCACCCTTAGTTAACAGATCGGACTTTACCCCATCAGGAGATTGGATTCTGTCGGTCAAATTGTCTTTAGTTTCCTGATATCTTTTTGCAACATCTGGCCTATTTACCTCTTTAGCTATTTTTTTAGTAGCTTCATTCTTTGCTTCTTCTAGCTGATCCGACGGAATTAGTCTTTTTTGTCCAACATATTTACTATCAGGAAATCCTGGTCCTTCTAAGGTTTCAGCTTGTTTATCTAAACTTTGTTTAGCATTTTTGTAGTATTTAAGGGAATAATCATCTCCCCAATTAGTACTGATATCGACCGATGCTAGTTCATTACTGTTTTCTAACGTTGCTAAATATGAGGAATTGTTTTTAGCAGAATTTATATTGAAAGATCCTACATGAAAGGCTTCAGCGTAAAAGCCTGCTAAACTAGGTACAGAGTTATTCCCATATGTATTGGCAACTGACATTAAATTATCATTAGCAGCTATAATTGCTTCTCTTAATTCTTTAGCCCAAACCGAATAATTAGAAACATCATGGCTGGCTATATTTGTGGCAAAAGCTGATATAGCCAAATTAAACCAGTCTAAGTTATCTTTATTAGCTTTAGACATTATTACACCTGCTCCCCAATTTCCTGTTTAAGCAATCTAGAGACTGAAAGACGAAATCTAAATTTATTATTTCGCGTAAAAGACTGATAAAAACAACATAACATCATTCCGTTTCTGTAAACTCTTATCAGTGGTTTTGCTCAGGTTACCATTCTTCTCATAGACAACTTAGCTAAATAATCACCCGCATTTATTATAAGATAATCTGGTAAAACACAGTACAAGTACTAGTATCTTAGAGTAAGTACTCAGCTGTTAATTTTCATTTTCTCTAGTAGATCATCTCAGCTAGATTACTTTGCTTGGTGAGATTATATTTTAGTTATAATTCACGAACTCAACATTAAAATAGGCTTTGTGCCACCAAAGTTACTAATATCTATTTGTCTTCGGCATAGCTAAACATCTTAAATTGCTTAATGGTGAAACACATTCAAGTTATTACTACTTGTAAAGGATTCTGATTGTATATTTCTAAATAATTTTTCTAAAGATGCTGTACGAACCTTAAGCTCTTTTATAATATGATCGGCAGACTGAATATAAGTTTCCATTTGTTTTTCTTTATCTCGATGCTCTACAATTAAATCACCTATAATAGTTTCATAGCGCTCAAGATATTCCCTTATAATCTTCATCACTACCTCATTAAGCTCTTGTTTCTTGCTAAGTATCATTTTTTCAATATCGGGATATATCTTTGTATCAAAGAATTCATCAATATTTTCCGATATTGTAGTATAGGCTTTTTCTTGCACGTCATGAAGAGGCGGTCCAAACAATGATCCTATATAATAACCAGCAACACTTCCAATTAAAGTGCCTAGTCCAGGAAATACTATAGTCCCAAGAACTGCTCCTGTTCCAGCTCCAACTCCAGTTGCGGTTTTGCCTTGAGAAACGGCATCAGAAGCATGAGTAACCGCTACATCAAGTGATATGTCGCTTATATAGTTATTTAAATATTCATCTTTGATATCAAGTCTATGATTTGTTATGCGCTTCAATGGATACTGTTTTTCAAATGTCTCCTCAAAACTTTCAAACGCTTCCTTAACTAAATCAAAAAGCTCGCTCCGAAAATTATTTGTGCATTTGTTATATACAAGAGAAAGTTTAAAGTTTGAGCCAATCATAAGCATTTTAATAGACAACTCGCAAATCCTTTTGAGTTGTCTTACATTTTTTGCTGAATAAATCTTTGCTTTTACATCTTGTTTTATTGTTAATACGAAGTTATTTATAGGATCAAAAAAGAGCTCATGATAGCTATCAAAATTGTATTTTTGCTCTAAATCATTGTAGATATCTTTCTTGTGTTTAGTGATAAAAGAATCTAGATCTTCTATGAAATAAGATTGAAGCTCATGTAGACTGTTAAAGTATTCTTGTTTCTTTTCATTGGTTTGGTCAATAATTTGGTTCATGATTGTTTGTTCTATACGTAAAAGATGTTTAATCATTATGGGTTCTTGATTTTCATTCATATTACGTACTATAAACCCTATCGTTTCCTTAAATGTCTTTGCTTCCATAGAATCAGGGACAGTTAAAGCTTTTAATGGGCTTAGTGGGAATACTTTAGGTTTTTTTATATCGGTTTTGGAAATAATCCTTTCATTGATGACTTCAAGGATCTCGTTTAATTCATCAACATCCTCTGCTAAATCAGCTTTAGTCACTGCAAAAAATATTTCTCCACTTATATTTTGCAGATATTTATTGACAAAAGTTAAGTCAGTAATAGTTCCTGCTTGATCAGCTGGATACAAAACCAAACAAGCGTCAGCTATATTGTTAATTACATCCAAAGTAATTGCAGTGTGTTCATGTTCAGCGGCAATCCCGGGAGTATCGATTATTACTAAACCTTCTTTTAGAAACTCAGATGGGTACTCTATTCGTACTTCGTTAATTAATCCTGAATAACCTTGTTGCTGATCTTCTTTAGCAGCTGTGTATTTAGAGATGATATTAGCAATCTGCTCTCTATCTTCATCTGTTTGTAATGTAAATACTCTTTTAAAAAAAGTTGTCCTATTAAGGTTCCGTAAAAATAGTTGTTGCTTATGTAAATTAAAATAGAATGCATACTCAGAGATTCTATTTTGTTTGTTAGTAAACTCTATTGACATATTTAATTTGCCAATATTTACTTTCTTGGTTTTAAACCTGAACTTTGGGAAAACCGTTGCCAAAATTCTGCTATAAAGGTTACCTAATTTACGCAAAATAGTATATTCCGGGTATTTTTCTATAAACCATTCCCAATCAAAATTGATTGTTGCAGTATATCTGCCAGATGGTACAGGTAAAACAGCAGAATAGTATCCATTTAAAAAAGCATCGTTCATGAGAACTGTTTTTTTATAACCAACACCTTCTATAATTAGAGTTGGTAACTTGCTTTTAGGTAAATGGAAATATTGATATGATATACTCATTTCGTGTACAAGCGAACTATAATAAAAATCCAATTCGCAATTATTATCTGGTACATAAAATCTAAAATTTCTATTAAATTTACCATTGATCAAAAGGCAGCACTTATATTCCCCTGCATTAGAGAAAGTATAACTCAATCTATAAAGATCACAATCAACTTTTTCAAATTTAACTTCTTTTCCCTTGATAAATTTTCCACTCAATGCCACATCTTTTATTGCAGCAGTTGTTATAGTTAATGTGTTCATTCCAGCTTTTAAGGTTATTACTACTTGAGAAGAAGGGTTATACTGAATATAAGTTGGGCAAACAGTTGTAGGATTAACTCTTGTGGTTAAAAGCTTTTCTCCTAAAATAGCATTAATAAGTGTGGACTTTCCTGTTGAAAATCCTCCTATTAAAGCTAATCTAACTCCCTGTTTTTCTAATTTACTACTAACTACAGCAATAGATTGCTGTAGTTTAATTGATAATTCCCTTGGTATATCTAAAAACGAATATTTATTATCGAAGGTCCTTAGATAACTCAAATTATCTTCAATTACGTTTCTTGGACCCATAACTCTTCCCCCCAATTAGAGTTGTTCTTTAATCGATATTAGTTTCTCTAATAAGTTCTGGTACTTGGTAATTGAAGCATACTTGTTTTCGAGGAGTTCTTTTTTAGAACTAGTTAGCTGGTATTCAAGATCATCAAGCATAGCTTTAATACCAGAATCTACTGCACTAGCTAACTTATTTAATTCATTAAAAACTTTCTTTCTAATCTCTCTTTCCTTTTCATCAGGTATGTTTCTTATTACAGGTATGAACTTTTCTGCGACTTGCTTTCGCATATTTATTTTGGCTTTGGGGGTCATAGTTGCTAATAACGATGCCGTTATAGCGGCAGAGCTTACCATAGCAGTAACTGGATTTAATAAACCAAATACCCACAAAGCTGTATTTATAGCTGCTACACTACCTAGCTGAAGAATAGCACCTTTTATTCCAAACGCTCCACCTGTGATTGCTCCACCAACATTGCCAAGTAGTAAAGAACCAGCTGCAGCGATTATTCTTTCAAACCCATTTTCATTGTTATTTATTTGAGGAGTAAATTCAGGATCAATAAGAACTTTTAGTTTGTTAACTTCCTTGACAATATCGTCTAATTGTAAGTTAATTAGCTCTTGAAGTCGCTCTCCTTCTATTTGTAATATTTTTGTTGAATCATCATTAGTCCAGTTTTTAATCTCTTCTTGTACCCAATTTTCGAGATTCCTAGCAACACCTTCTTGATATTCACGACGTTGCCAAATATTGCCATCTATCTCTAGTTCCTCGGCGATAGATGGTAGTTCACGACAGATAGAATTACATTTTTTGACAAAACTAGTATAGAGTTTTTCACCTATATGGGCACCTTTTTCACCGATTATTTCTATTACATGTTCCTTTCTTTCAAGAATTGATTCCTTACGAATAGAGAATTTTTTTCTAGATGCTCTAAGTCTTCAAGTTTTGATTTCTCAAGTATATTAAGTTTAATGTTCAAAAGTTCTATTAAATCGTTTATAAACTGCATTAAGATTTTTTGACTAGATTTTATTTTAACTTTGCCTGATTCTCTAACTAAGAAGTTTTCTAGTTCAAGTTCAAATGGCATAAAGTTACTTTCTTGTAACAACACTTGGTCATTAGTCAATTTGCCTTGTAAGGCATACTTTGAAGACACAAGAAAAGACCTTTCCTGTTTACCTAGCTTAGATGTTACTCTGTCCCAAAGATCATCCTCATCGTCTTTTGTAACAGAATCTCCATAGTTAAGGACATAAAATAGATGGTCAAACCCCCTTTGTAGAAGCTCTTCTCTAATAAAATGCTCTTCGGGGAGTGTTAACAATTGTAAACATGATAAGACTACAATAGCAGCATCGCATTTATTTAGAAACTGCAATGTAATTCTTTGTCTGACTTCATCTTCTTCTAAACCAGGAGAATCAACAATTTCCACTCCATTTTTACATAAATCAAGAGGATAATATATCTCTACCATTTCTATAGAAGAGCTAATACGAGAATCATCGTTTTTATAATATGAACGAGGTATTTCTAAATATTGTTTCAATTGTTCGATTGGAATCTCCACAGGTTCATCAAGTTTTTCCTTATAGTACAGTATGGCTCTAGGTGTTGGGCCATATTTTAAAATTGTAATAACAGCAGTGGTAGGTGTAAGCTTTGCAGGTAATATCTTTTCGCCTAGCAAAGCATTTATCAATGTTGATTTTCCTCTTGAAAAACTACCTATAACCATAACTTTGAACATTTCGCTAGCAACAATGTGCTCCATCCGCTCTAAATTATTACGGAAACTTTCACTAAGCTCAATTTCGTCAGATATCTTTTTTACACTTGATACTTGGTTTTTAATTTTCTCTCTAAGTTCATTAAATTCTTCATATGTAGTCATTGTGTCGATCACAGCGCTACTCATTACCTCTACCACCTTTCCTATGCTTCTACTTTTCTCCCGCAATATATACAATAAAGTGAATCCTCTGGAATAACTTGTCCACATCGACAAGTCCGAGAACAGTAATCAATTAATTTCTCTCGTCTAGTTAAAATCTGCGAATAAAAAAGACCTTCAAACCAATCATACAAGTCGCGATAACGAAGTATCATCCAAGGATGAGTATTCCACATTTGTCCGAAATAACTATAAAACTTGTTGGCATTATTACTTAGAGATAGTTTTTCAAAATCATCTGCTTGACGGTGAATCTCATCCATATTTACATGGTCGTACCACTTTTGGGGAATACCAGTAAGCTTGCAAAACGCTCTCTTAAAAATATCAGGATTTTGACAGGCCAATAACCCTGCTCGGTCTGCTGTAAATTCAGATTTGCGAATCCAATCATATAAAGCAATCTCTAAACCTGTTCCCACAAGTTGACCAATCCCCAGTGTAGCTGTCCCAATAATTTTAAGAATTGTTGGCAAAAAATAGCCAATTTGATGATACAAAATATGTTCACTTTGAATATGACCTAGTTCGTGACCAAACACAAACCGTAACTCGTCGTCTTCAAAATGGTTAAGCAACTCAGTTGTAACAGTAATATGTGGATACTCCAGTCCTGCTGCGTATGCGTTAAGTGAGAAAGATTGATTGATATATAAGTCAACATGATTGTTGATATCTAATGTTTGACAAGTCTCCTTAAAAAGTTTATATAAATCAGGAAATTGTTGTTCACTAACTCTAACTTTATTAGCCATACTTTCAAGATGTAACATTCGATCGATACCTATTTCGTAAACTTTCTTAACTAAAAAAGATAAACCCGGAGCTTTCTCTAGAGTAGCTCTAGCTTCTAAATCTAAAGGGTGAGAGTATTCCTTTGCTGATAAATTGATAAGTTTAATAGGTTTTATCATTTCTTAAACCTTCTTTATGGGCATTCTTCGACCACAAAACTCGCACAATAAATTACTTATATCATTTTCGGTGTGGCAGTTGGGACAAGTATTAAAATCCTTATTTTGTTTAGATTCAGATGCAGAAGCTACTGTAGGATTATTATGATTATCTAAATGAGAGTTAGTATTGGAGTAATTTGCAATACTTCTTTTAGATGATCTATATGTACCTTTTGAACGGTAAGCTGTTAAATTAGTAATAATCATAACTAAAATGGCACCTAGTCCAGCTCCTATAAGAATAAATCCAATTATCATACCTTTTTTTGTAACCAGATTAGCATCCCTAACCCCACCCGCTAGTGCGCCAATAGCAGCACCGACACATAATTTATTATTCCAAGGCATCTTGATACACTCCCTTAATCTATTTAACTTGCTTACTCTAGCAGACAATTCTAAACCACAAATCATTTATATTTGTTAACATATCTTTCGTTTTTAAATGTTATATCCCTGCTAATTGTTTAATTTGTCAAACAATATAAACTGATAATTTATAATGAACTTTAGGATTTGGAGGGGTTTTCAGGCTTGCAAAAGTTATGCAACATTTAATGCTTCCTTCTCTCAAAACCACGAATTTTGAACGTTTTACATCAATAAATCATATTCATCTGGCAATTCATTAAGCACGATATAATCATAGCCTTCCCAAGCACAGTGGTACCGCTAGCCAAATTAATTTTTCAGGTAGAAAAGCATGAGCATTGGGTCTTTCATTGTTTTATCTGGATTTACATTGGTGATACTGCCTCTCAGTGATTTATTATTGGAACAGAAATAATAATTTAATATATCTCTTTTTAGTGGCTTAAAAATCGTCATCGTCTAGGCCATATTGGGAAGGTGTTTCGCCACCCGTTTCGACTATCTAAGGGTATATTGGTATTTTTTAGTGCCTTTATAGTTGATTTAAGAAAGCATTCTTTAGAGATCTTATTATTAGAATATCAAGCAGGTTAAAGCAATCTTATCATGTACAGTAGTGTTTGAACAAAGCAGGTTGTACATAAAATTGCCAGAGAAACAATTGCTTGAATTAGGCTAATACTTGTCCAAAAGAGTATTCCAGTTATGGTATAATGGCTTAGGTACTAGCATTGATAGAACTTAGAAAAAGGATGGGAACTCTTTTATGCTTTCACTAGATCGTGACATGGATATGTGCAGCGGACCGCTGTTCGGTAAGATATTAGTTTTTGCTTTGCCAATTATGGCAATGAATATTCTGCAGTTATTATTTAATACCGCAGATATGGTAGTTGTAGGACGTTATTCTGGTAGTGAAGCGTTAGCTGCTGTGGGAGCAACAGGTTCCCTAATAAACCTTATTGTCAACCTATTTATGGGCTTGTCAGTTGGAACAAGCGTAATCGTAGCACAGGATTACGGCGCTGGTAAACCAGACGCTATAAGCCATTCTGTCCACACTTCAATTACAATCAGCATAATCGGTGGAGTGCTAGTCATGATAGCAGGTTTAGTACTTTGTGAGCCTTTACTAGCTTATATGGGTACTCCAGTAGATATTATCGATTTATCAACTCTATATATGAAAATCTATTTTATTGGTTTGCCTGCTAGCATGGTGTTCAATTTCGGTGCAGCCATTTTACGAGCTATAGGTGATAGTCGTAGACCAATGTATTATCTAACTATTACAGGTATTGTAAACGTGATCCTCAACATGTTCTTTGTGATAGTGTTGCACATGAGTGTTGATGGTGTAGCATGGGCTACGGTAATTTCACAATACCTTGCGATGTTAATGATTATGACTTGTCTAACTCAAAGCGATGGAGCTATCCGTTTTAGGTTTAAGCGAATGAGTATTGATATACATAAGCTTAAGGACATAGTAAGGATTGGCTTACCAGCTGGTCTACAGAGTTTGTTATTCTCCATTTCCAATGTACTAATCCAGTCTGCTGTCAATTCTTTTGGCTCGGTGATGGTGGCAGCTAGTGCTGCTGCTAGCAATATTGAAGGACTTGTTGCTACCTCAACCAATGCTTACTACAACGCAGCCATTACTTTTACCGGGCAGAACATGGGAGCTAAGAAATATGATCGAATAGATACTATTGCCAAGGTCTGCACAGTATTAATCTTCGCTACTTGGATTATCTTAGGTGGTGCGACATTATACTTTGGAAGGTCGCTAATGGGTTTTTATACGCCTAACCCAGATGTTATTGAGCTCGGAATGCTTCGCATTAAGGTAATGATGGCTCTCTATTTCACTTGCGGTATAATGAATGTGTATCCAGGTTTAACCCGTGCTATGGGCTATTCAATACTGCCCATGCTTTGCACACTAGTAGGCGCCTGTCTTATGCGTATCGTTTGGCTGGCCACCTTCTTCCGCTGGTATCCCACAGTGATGATGCTTTTTGTTTGCTACCCAGTTACTTGGACAATAGCAGGACTAGGTCAAGTAGGGAGCTTCTTTTATGCACGAAAACAAATTCGTAAACGTGCTATAGAAGAAGCTGAGCTTGCGACAATTTAGAGCCATACGATCATACAGTGCTTGAAATTACTTGATTTACTTGTTATAGAAAACGCAAGCCCTCGTGAGGTATATCCCACGAGGGCTTTTTATATGCTAAGTTTGCAAATAATTAACCTTCCTGATCTGTTTTTATTTGCTCTAATGAGTCACTAGTCAAGTCTGATGTAAGTTTTTTTAATCTTCACTTTTTATTAATTAACTTATATTTGGCGCCTCTCCCCTTACCTACAAGTTCAAGCATATTATTAGCTACTAATTTCTTTAGTAATCGGTAGGCTTGTGAAGGTGTTACTTGTAATAATGCAATAACATTTTCACGGGATATTTCGCCATTTTGTTCTCTTGCTAACTTCAATATGAGTTCTTCATTTCTTATTCTATCAATTCCTGTTTGCCTTACATAACCAGCTAGATTATCTGTTTTCGCGTAAACCTTAACACTTAGTATATACTCACGATTTTTTCCGTTTCCTACTGCTTCTATTAGACCACTTTCCAAGAGTTTTTCTACATTGGCTTTAGCTTTGCTCTCGCTTATTTTTGTTATTTGGGCAATTCGATGTATATCTAAACGTCTTTCATTTTGCAAAGAAGACAGTATTAGCAAGGAATTGATTGGTATTGTTCTTCCTGTCCTATTTTCTTCCTCGATGATCATTTTTGTAAAAGATAAGTCTGGTTTACCTCGTTTAATAAACAGTTTTACATACCTTGATGTTGATTCCGAATAATCAGGCCAAGGACGACCATACATAATTGAACCTTCAAAAATTCTATCAATACCACGACCTGTTCTCTCTGCTAAACCAATTCTTTTTAAGGCATCAGCAAGAGCTGGGTTTCTCCCATGTGGTTCTACAATTAATAAATTATCTAAGTTTACTCCTTCGATAAAACCACCAGGACTACTAATGGTCATCCCTTCATCTTCAATAACCAATCTAACCATCTGCAAAATTGTGTAATCACGATGACAAAATGCATTTACAAGCCCTTCTCGGAAAGCCATAGGTGAAAACTCCGGTATAGGTATTCGAAATAAGCCATATTCCATTTCTCGTTCCGGGTTCCACGCTTTGAAATATTCCTCAAATAATTCAAATACAGCTAATAAAAGTTGAAAGCAAACTATAATATGACATTTTAAGCTCTTTCTTAGCATAAGATAACATGTCCCAATAAATACCCAATGGGGAGGTTTATCTATGATAGACAAATATGCACGGATTAGAGATTCTGAAGTATTTTCCATTAAGGAGACCGATTGGCGAGAAACCCGCAAACCCAACCTGTTTTCACGCAGATGGATTTGGTCCGAAGCTATAGTTGCGCCAGGTGATCCAGATAAAATCTGTTATGAAAGTTTTATTGATCTACCAATTGGTATGAATGATGGGCCTAATGCTTGGAGTTGGCAAGGAATCAATCGTGTCACTGGATCTACTGCCGAAGGTACATGTTTGTCTAAACTTGAAGCTATGCAAGATGCAATGAATTGGTTGAAAGCTAAACAAGGAAATAAAAATGAACTTGCTCTGATCGAACAACAAACTGATACAGCTTATAATAAATTTTGGCACAATGTAATTATGCGATCCGATATACCACCGGAATTTAGATATATTGATGAAATAGGCGAATGTTTATTTGATTATGAGGTAGTTACTCGTGAACGTGCCATCGAAATCTATGATTGGTGCCAACAAATAGAAGGTTGGAAAGATGCCGGATTGAAAGATGGTTCTGGGTTTTTTCTACCACCTATTATTTTTCACTTGTATAGAGATGAAGATATTTTAGATGAACAGTTTGATTTAGAAAAAGTTCCTTTTTAAATACTTAAGTGCCCTAACCTAGTACCCATACTTTGAAATTACTAATTTAGATTCTTCAATTCACACATAATGAAGTTATTAGATTTAAAGAGGTACTACCCTCTTTTTACCCACTCTCTATCTAGGGAGTGGGTACTTTCATTGTCTCTTATTTATTAAAAAGAATATATCCATTTTGTTTAACGTTTCTTTTGGAGTCCGACATTTTTAAAACGCTCTAAAATCATGGTTGATAAATAAATTTTGACGTTTAATTTATTTTAAACAAGCAGTATCGGCTGCAGTAATCTTTTAAACTGTCTTAAAAACTCAGTCTTTTATTAGAGAAGCTGCTTCGTAAACTTTAATGCTGAAATACCATTCTAGATGCCTCCCAAAAAGTTGTAGTTCCACTTACTAAAAAATGCAGTCTCGAAGATAGATCTCCGAGACTGCATTTTAAATATAAGAATTAACTCTGTTACCTTGATTAACATCTAACTTGAATAGGATGTTATTGAAAGCAGAAGTTAATTATTTTGTGAGTTCATTAGTTAGAGAGATAAACTCTTCTACATCCTTTTCCATCAAGATAATGCCAGCTTCCCAAAATTCTTGCTTAGTAATGTCTACATTTAAATGCTTCATTGCTAATTCTTCCACCTTCATCGAACCTGTATCACGTAATAAGGCAATGTATTTATCCTCAAAGCCTTCAGGGTTCTTTACATATTCAGCATAAATACCTAAGGCGAACAAAAAGCCAAATGTATAGGGGAAATTATAAAACGGTACTTCATCAATATAGAAATGCAATTTGCTGCACCAGAAACTTGGATGGTAATTTGCTAGAGAATCAACATAAGCTTCTTTTTGAGCATTTAACATTAATTCGTTAATTCTTTGTTCTGAGACAACACCTTTAGTACGTTCTTCGTAGAAGGATTTTTCAAAGATAAAGCGAGCATGAATATTCATAAACATAGCGATTGCATTTTGCATCTTAGAATCCAATAACATTATTTTTTCTTCTTTTGTTTTGGCGTTGTTTACCGTTGCATTACCAACAATAGTCTCAGCAAAGGTACTGGCAGTTTCTGCCACATTCATGGCATACCCTTGGTTTAATACAGGTAAATCCCTCATTACATTACTATGAAAAGCATGACCTAATTCATGTGCTAAAGTACTTACGCCACCTGAAGAACCCATAAAAGTCATGAAAATTCGTGACTCTTTGAATTCAGGTAGCATAGTGCAATAACCGCCTGGCCTTTTATTGGGGCGATCTTCTGCTTCTATCCAACGATTCTCTAGCGCGTGTTTAGCAAAAGCAGCTAGCTTTGGCCCGAAGGTGGCAAAATTATCAATTACAAAATCACAGGCTTCATCATAGGTAAAGTGAGCTGCTTTGGCATTCCCTAACGCAATCGGAGCCTCAACATCCTGCCAGCCCAATTTTTCCATACCTAGAAGCTTGGCTTTTTGATTCAAATACTTAACAAAGGATCCTTTGCGAGCCCCAATCGCCTGCCACATTGCCTCAAGTGTTTCTTGGGACATCCGATTATACTCTAATGGCTCATCTAAGAAATGTTCACGGTTATGAGCTTTTTGCAAGGTAATCCGGTAGCCATCGAGGTGATTCAAGATATCAGCAAAAATAGGTGCAAATTTCGACCAGGCCGCTTCCCAATTCTCAAAAAGCTGTTTACGTACAAGGGGATCTGGATCATCATACATCCGGTTCATCGCTTGACCGACAGAATACTGCATTGTTTTACCATCTTTATCAGTAAAAGGAATGTTCATAATGGAAACAACAGTATCGTAGATTTGGCTCCATGCTGCCAGACCATCTTTATTTAAATCGTTAATAATTTTTTCTTCTTCCTCGGATAACAAACGCTTACCTTGATCACGGATCTCATGCAAGGAAAAAGCGACTTCGTTTAACTTGGGATCCTTTAAGAGATCGTTCCAGGTTTCTTCAGGTATCAAAACTAGTTTTTTCATAAAAGTAGTGGAACAATTCTCTAATTCAGCCGCTAAATCCATTACCTGTCCCATAACGACATTGGCATATTCGTCGTTCATAAAAGCATCATGCCACATTTGTACAAAAACTTGACCTTGTCCTAACCCTTTTTCAATGGCTTCTTGTTTTGCTAGGATTTGTTTTAAAGGCTCAGCTGATTTTTCTTCTAAAGAGTTCCATTCCTGAATGAGTCTTTTATATTCCTCAATACCTTCTTTTACACTTTTTAGCTTTGTCTGAAGTTCAGGTGATTTTGTTCCTCCTGGGATAATTGCCTCTAAATCCCAAGTGTTATTGTATTTCATACCTCGCATCTTCTTTCTGTTTAGATTTATGACATTAAACCTTATCTAGTGATGTAGATAAGGTTTAACGAAAATACTCATAATAGTGTTTGCTAAGCGTAGGAGCTCCTTAGAGTTTGTTAGTGTATATCTAGCCTTTTGCTCTTTTTTATTAGTTATAACTTTCGAATCTATACTTCTGCTATTAATCATGATTATCATCGCTTTTAATTACAACATCAATGAGTAAATAGCCAGCAAATAAGTTCTCAGGGATATTTATTAACAACTTCTCACCGTCTATTTTGTAATCTGGTGTTTTTTCTCCTACAAATTCTGGTGAATACAATTCAACTTCTTTTACCTCATTTTCTTTGGGCAAATTGATAGTCACAGGGAATGCTCCTAATTTCTCAGCGTCTTCTGTAAATTGTTCAATTTTATCGGTTTTTAAAACCTTACAGTCTTCTTCTGGAAGCATATCCTTAGTGTTAACTAGATGAACTACATAATCACCTTTTACCCTATAAAGGGTGCCCATAACATCCTTGTCTGCACCTATAGACAGATGCTTGTAATCTACAAGGAGCGATAATAACTTCCCACCATTTTCTCTCAAGCTTGGCAGCATTGAGGCACAAGCATCTGTTTCCTTTGCTTGGGGCCAAATGGCAGGCTGAAAATCGTTGTCGCCGATATCACATGGTAACAAAATAACTTCTCCTTGCTCTATTTTCTCGGTTACACCTAATATCTCACCATTTTCACCAACTAATATAGGCTCTGCTCCATTCGGGGTGATGGAAGCATTTGAGGTTACCTTGTTAAAATTGTAGGACTCACCATGATAGTTTATTTGCGCTGTTCCATTATACATTTCTTTGCCTATTCTTGCAGATACTCCAAGGGCTGAAACTGCTTCATTTGCAGTACGTATCTGAATATCTGGTTTTTTTGTGCCAAATTCGCCAATTATTATCAGCTTACCACCTCTGCGGACATATTGAGCAAGATTTTCGAGCTCATCGTCGCCAACCATTATTATTGAAGGTACAACAATGACCTGATGCTTACACAATTCTTCGATGGTGTCGCTGGGAAATACCATATCACTTAATAATCCCGAAACATAAGCTGCCTCCATATAGGACATGAATGGTTTCATGTATTTTTGTGGTGCATTAGGAGAAGTGTAATCTCTGGTCATTTCGGAAAAGTAAAAAGCCAAATCACTAATTTTTTCAGGATTATTATATAAGGCAGTATGTTGTTTTTCAAAGGTTCTATAGGGTTTATCCGACAGAGTATTAGAATGCATCGTTCCTGTATAAAGCTGACCCCAAGATCTAGAAAGTGCCCAAGCTGCATAGGTGCTGTCCTGAGTTGCTGGATAGAAAAGCGCCATAGAGGGAACACCTTTCCTTTTTGCTAGAGCAAAGCGATGTTCAGCTTCAATAGCAAAGCAAAGATATGAATACTTAATGATGCCACAACACTCCTGAAAAATGTAATCCCATAACTCACTGGCACTCTCAAAGCCATAGCAAGTAGTATCAAACGGGAGTACTTCGGCACAATAGGCTGGTCTTAAGGGGTGGAAATCAAGTTCTTTGTAAAAGGCATCTAATTTTCTATGAAAGTCACCGCTACTTTTCTTCTTGAAGCGTTTCCAGGCGATATAAGCGGGATCATCATAATTTTCGTAGAAGGAGGGCCAGTTTTCTGGCTTGGGGAGATGATAGCCTGTTTCTTGATAAAACAATTCGCGGCAGTAATGGCATGAGCAGGAATTACCACCACCAAACCACTGAACATCGTCATTCATGATACCATCAATATTAGCTTTTTGGATAATTCTCTCTAAGTGTTCTGTATATGCTTTGAAGAATGATGGATGGTTAAAGCAGTGAGCATTACCACCATAATGTTTGAAAACCCAGCGAACATCCTTTCCTTCTGTGTGTATATAGGAACTAAGACCAATTTTTCCGGTGCTACCGTCAATTTGACCGAAATCATCCATATGCGCGCCACCTAAAATTGGGTTAGCTTGGGATGTTTCTAAAAAGTCTTTAAAACCATTATCTGCAAAACTACTTGATAAATAAGATTTCTTATTAACATCACTATCTATCCTATAAGTTAAATGAGTGCTATGGTGTTCGATGACTTTTATGCCATAGGCGTGAAAAGCCTTGGTAATCTTAGCTATAGTATCCTCTATCTCGTTCCAATAGGCCCAGTAAGAGAATCTAAAATGGGTTCCAAATAGTATGGCAGTTGTATTACCTGCATCATAGAAGTTCTTGGCAGCATTTAAGAAGTCTTTTTCTTCCCAATTATAAATAACATCAGCTCCATACCAAAACCAACCAAAACGTTCTTCCCAGGGGGTAGATAGAGAATTATTCATATGTGCTCCTCCTTAGTTTAATCGTTTACAGTTTTGCGTGCAGTTTGATTTACTTTTTAGTAGATCATCAATGTAGATAACTTTCGGCAAATCATACCATTAACCTCGTCAATAGGCTTCACTTTTTTATGTATGACTATTTTTTTCAAAAATCGCCTTAATTTTTGATGCGCTTTATGTTATGGAGCCCATACACTCAAACAAGCTCTTTTCTGTCAAGCTGCTCGTGCACCAGTTAAATAGTATATGCTAAAAAGTCTTTATAAAGTTAGCAGAAACCCCTTACCCCCTAAGCATTGATAGTTGATTTTCAAAACAAAAACCCACGAATTTAGTCGTGGGTGAAGTCAAATTATCTTCAATTTAATTTCAAGCTTTGCCAAAGTATCTAAAATTATTAGGCTGCTCACTAGATCAGGCATTGATAACTACTACCGGGTAACCTTACTAAACTCCACAATCTAAGTAGTCAGATATCAATTTAATATATTCTCTATAAGAATTTAGCACCTTAGTAATTGAGTGATAAACAATCTTGTCGTCAACCTGTTGATACTCATGAACTAAAATATTTCTAAGCCCAGTGGATGGTGCAATGATAAGCGCAAAATCCATTGGTATTATATTATTCTCCGCTAGATTAATAAAGGAATTAAAATAGTCTTGAGATGGCCCTTGTTTTAGTTTTTTTAGGATCATGTTATTGATATCGGTTGCACACTCTACGATTAGCTGAATTTCGCGCTCGATAGCCCTTTTTGCCTGTAAAGTATTTAAGTACTCATCAAGGGTAAGATTCCCTGTTAGTTCTTGAAGCTCTTTGTAGTAGGAAATTAATACAGCTAACTTGCGACAAATTACTATATTATCAAGCATTGTCTATCACATCCCTCACTGCTTGCTTTAGCGCGTTCATCTCTTCTTGAATAATTGGTTTTAACTCGTAGATCCGCTTTAGGTAATATAGCGAATAACGCTCAAATAGACCTTCTTCTGCCTCATATATTAGTCTTCCTTTGGACCCAATTTCATAGCGTAGGATAGGATCTGCTGTTTGCAAGTCGACTAGATCAATCTCGCTCTTCCGGTGATAGATAATTAAATCTTCAAACAAGCTAACCTTCTCTTTACTGCTTAAGGGCTTCTTTGCTAAAAAAGCTATATCAATATCACTTTCAGCATGGTAAAACTCGGTCATATAACTACCAAAATATACAAGTAGATAAAGCTCATACTTCTTTACAATATCGAGTATCATACCAGTCTTTTCCATGCTTATTTCACACCTTTAGCTCAAGTAATTAAGGTTCTAATTAAAGTATAACATACAGTGACTTTAGTTAGAACAGCGCTCACTTATAAGCAGATCACGATTACTTATACTTTTCCATATTAACAAGTAAAGGTAAAGAAATAACTGTAGAACATTGTTGCACAGTTATCCGAAAAGGTAGCTATAAAGCAAGAAGCGAATTCCTTGTGAGCTGATTGCTAACTAAATTATTACATAATTGATGCCTCGTGATACCTACTTCCTTGGCAAGAATCTCTTCTAGCTAATTCCTTATCGATTCCAGATAATACTCTAAGCTTATCTAAGCTCCACTTAGGTGCTTCTAAAAGATACTTAGCTCCATCGCCTGTAACGCGGTGTACTACTACTGCTGGTGGAAGAAGCTCTAAGGCATCACAGACAATGCTTATATATTGCTCTCTACTAAGTAGGGGGAATGGGTTAAGGCGATAATACTCATAAAGATCTGTATCTCTAAGAATATGTAATAAATGCAGCTTAACTCCCCATACTCCTAAGTTACCTATAAACTTTACAGTTTCTATCATATCTTCGATGCTTTCTCCAGGAAGCCCTAAAATAAGGTGTACTACAACCCTAATGTTTCTCTCTTTTAATCTATTTACCGTATCAATAAAACAATCAAGGTCGTAGCCTCTGCGAATAAAGGTAGCAGAGCTTTTATGAATAGTCTGGAGACCAAGTTCTACCCATAAATAGTTGGTCTCAGCCAAATTGCCAAGTAAATCTAACACTTTGGGTGGCAGGCAATCGGGCCTAGTGGCAATGGCGAGCCCCACAATATCGGTTGCTGAAAGTGCTTCTAAATATAACTCTTGTAATTTCTCTACCGGGGCGTAAGTATTGGTGAAATTTTGAAAATAAGCTATATACTTACCAGAAGGCCACTTGGTAGATAACATCTGCTTTTGCTGAGCAATTTGCTCAGTAATACTTAAGTTTCTTCTCCCGGCGAACTCTCCGGTACCCATTTCGCTACAAAAAATGCATCCTTTATCACTAATCAGACCATCTCGGTTTGGACAGGTAAATCCTCCATCAAGCGAGAGTTTAATAATCTTCTGCCCAAAGGTTTGCTTCATTTCATAGTCTAGGGTATGGTACCTTTTAACGTTCCACCTCACACTATCACTCCTCAAAACAGCCCGAACCAAATTACAATTTAAAAAGCTCAGTTTTATCCTTTTTAGAGCTTACCTTAATACAGAATGTTTTAATCGGGCTTCCATATTCCTTTTTGCAAGTAACTGCAACCAGATAATCCAGAGGTACATCAAGAAATGTCTCAATCTTGGTTAGTCTTGTTTCTTTCTGAAACTCAGCCTTCTCTTTCTTCAGGGTTTTCTTTAGTATATTTGTCTTCTTCCCCACAATAGCTCTACAGATATCAATGCGTACACCATTTAATTCGTCTTTTAGTATTTTCTTCAAGTAACGATATTAAGAATTCTTCTTTCGATATATTGAATCAATAGCATAAGAGAGACCTCACTTCCTATGGGTTTTTAACCCATCTTATCGGATAGTTGTGGGGTCTCTCTTCTTGATTATGAGAGGGAGAACCTTCCTCTCACCCACTTTTCCGTCCTAAAATAACACAACAATGACTGTCGCACCTACATAGCTTTACAACAACCTTAATATCAAACCCAGTTCTAGGTCTAATTCTTTATGAAAGGAAACTTAAAAAGAAGATTTCCTAACGTATCTATGGCGCCTTCAATAGACAAATCAGATTCATCAACATCATAAAAATTGGCCACATAATTTCTTAAGGTACTCCCATCCTCCATTGCAAAACCTGTTTACTTATTCCTTTTATTCCTCTAAAATCTCCAAATCTTTAGCCTTTAAACCTAGAACATCTAATCTGTTGCAGATCTTATACTAGCAAAGGTATTGACATTCTTTCTCTGAGTAGTTAAAATACATTTGTTTAGTGATTGTAAACCTAAGGTTTAATATGACAATACCTAAAAAGTGGTGAACTCGGATGAATATTGGCGAAAAAATCAGACGATTACGCTTGCAACATAACTTGACTCAAGAGGAGTTGGCGGACCGTTGTGAGTTGTCCAAGGGTTTTATATCTCAAGTAGAACGGGAACTCACTTCCCCTTCCATTGCCACCCTAGTGGACATTTTAGAGGCTCTAGGAACTAATTTATCTGATTTCTTTAACGATGAATTACCAGAAAAAATTGCCTTTACCAAGAATGATGTCTCAGTAAAGACAAACGAGGAATTGCAAAATGAAATTCATTGGATTATTCCTAATGCCCAAAAAAACGCCATGGAACCCATTATTGTTCACCTTGGACCCCACGGTCAAACTGCTTTTGATCATCCCCATGATGGGGAAGAATTTGGTTATGTGTTAAAGGGACAAATTAAACTTCACTTTGGCCCCAAAAAGGTACGAGTCCGTTCTGGCGAAGCTTTTTATTTTACTGCGCAAGCAGGCCATTTTATTTCGAACCCAAGCGAAAAACCAGCTAGTGTGTTGTGGGTATCCTCACCACCTAGTTTTTAAATCTTAGAAAGGGGGAACTGTAATGCCTGAAAACATTGTTCAACTTAAGGGAGTATCCAAAACATTTGATGAAACAATGGCACTGGCAGATATGAATCTATGTATTAAAAAGAATGAATTTGTAACCCTTTTAGGGCCAAGCGGATGTGGTAAAACTACCACTTTGCGTTTGATCGGAGGTTTTGAACAACCTACGAGTGGAACGATTTGGTTCAATGGCAAGGATATTAGTAATGTTCCCTCTTATAAACGACAGGTAAATACCATTTTCCAGCGTTATGCATTGTTTTCTCATCTAGATGTTTACGAAAATATTGCCTTTGGTCTACGCATAAAAAAACTCGAGGAACAGACCATTCGCCAGAAAGTAAGCAAAATGTTGGAATTGGTTAATCTAAAAGGCTTTGAAAAAAGGGAAGTGGATTCCCTTAGTGGTGGTCAACAACAACGGGTGGCCATTGCCAGAGCTCTGGTAAATGAACCAGAAGTGCTTCTGCTCGATGAACCCCTAGCAGCCTTAGATCTAAAATTACGTCGAGAAATGCAACATGAACTTAAAAACATGCAAAAACAGTTAGGTATCACCTTTGTCTTTGTTACCCATGACCAAGAAGAAGCTCTTTCTATGTCCGATACTGTCGTGGTTATGAAGGATGGAGAAATCCAACAGATTGGTACACCAGAGATGATTTACAACGAACCAGCAAACGCCTTTGTAGCAGGATTCATTGGGGAAAGCAATATTATTGATGGTATTATGCGCCAGGACCGTCTAGCAGAATTTGGCGGTGCCCAGTTTGAATGTGTGGACGTAGGCTTTGAGCGAGATGAGCTAGTTGATGTAGTAATCCGTCCCGAGGATTTAGCTTTGATTCCTGTCGAACAGGCCAAACTTGCTGGGGTGGTTCGCTCTGTAACCTTTTTAGGTGTACATTACGAAATGATTGTGGACGCAGCTGATGGGACTGCTTGGTTGGTCCATAGCACCCACATGGAACCAGTTGGTACCAAAGTAGGTCTAGATCTAGCTCCCATGGACATCCATATCATGAAGAAGGTGAGTGAATCATGAAAAAGTCTTCTTCCATGATCCCTTACCTAATTTGGATGGCATTATTCATCATTATCCCCATGCTTTTAGTAGTGTATTATGCCTTTACAGTTAAGACTCCAGAGGGTATTACTTGGTCTTTAGACAATTTTGCTAGGTTTTTCGAACCCATATATCTAAAGGTTTTGTGGCGTTCATTGGCTTTGGCCTTAGGGAGTACCTTGATCTGTCTCCTTTTAGGTTATCCTGTGGCCATGATTATGGCCGGTAACGCTTTCACTCGCAAAAATGTCGTAATGTTACTTTTTGTAATACCAATGTGGATGAACTTTTTATTAAGGACCTATGCTTGGCTTGCTATTTTAGAACGGAATGGTTTTTTGAATGTGCTTCTAACTAGTTTGGGCCTTCCACGCCTTAATATTTTGTACACTAATACTGCAGTGGTCTTGGGTATGGTATATAACTTCTTACCGTTTATGGTTCTCCCCATTTATTCGGTACTCAGCAAAATCGATAAGGGCGTTATTGAAGCGGCTGGTGATTTAGGTGCTAACCCCGTCCAGGTCTTTACAAGAGTAATCTTTCCTCTTAGCTTACCTGGGGTTATTTCTGGAATTACCATGGTATTCATGCCTGCGTTGACTACCTTTGTTATCTCCAGGTTACTAGGTGGTGGGCAATTTACCCTTATCGGTAATCTCATTGAACAGCAATTCTTGGTGGTTGCAGACTGGGGCTTTGGCTCAGCAATTTCCATGGTGATGATTATCTTTATTTTACTTAGTATGGCGATTATGTCCTTTTTTGAGGGCGAAGATAAGGAGAAAACATTATGGTAAAGTTTATAAAACGTTGCTATGTGTACCTGATCTTCGTGTTCTTGTATATGCCTATTGTAGTGTTGATGGCTTATTCCTTTAACGATTCTCGTTCTAGGGGAACTTGGGGTGGGTTTACCCTCAAGTGGTATGTAGAATTGTTCCAAGATAGGACAATTATGACCTCCCTCTACTACACTCTCTTGATTGGAGTAAGTTCAGCTTTAATTGCTACTATTATTGGGACCATTGCTGCGATTGGAATTCATAATTCACGGGGTTTGAAGAAAAAAATGCTCATGAATATTACCTATATTCCGGTCCTCAATCCTGATATTGTTACAGCAATTTCGTTGATGATTCTCTTTGTCTTCGCCAAGGTGCGTTTGGGCTTTCTAACTTTGCTTTTAGCCCATATCACCTTTAATATTCCCTACGTGATTCTTTCGGTGTTACCGAAGCTTCGGCAGCTTAATATACACCTCTACGAAGCTGCTTTAGATTTGGGAGCTACCCCCACTCAAGCTTTCTGGAAGGTGATTATTCCTGAGATCATGCCCGGAATTGTTACTGGAATGTTATTGGCCTTTACCTTGTCCATAGATGATTTCGTTATTAGTTTCTTTACTACTGGTTCTGGGGTTTCCACCCTCTCTATTACAGCCTATTCCATGGCTAGACGGGGAATTAATCCTAAGATCAATGCTTTGTCTACTATTATGTTTGTGTCAGTGTTGGTGTTGTTAGTCATTGTCAATCTCCGCCAAGAGATGGAGCAAAAAAAAGAAAGGGGCAAAAAGAATGGTACGAAAAAGCAAAATAGGAGTTATTCTCCTGAGTTTGATAATCTTTAGTTTTATCCTAGGTGGATGTAAGCAAGATAAACCTACCCTTTATGTGTACAACTGGGGCGACTATATCGATGAGAGCATTTTAGAAGAATTCGAGAAGGAAGCAGGAATTAAGGTTATTTACGATACTTTTGCCACTAACGAAGATATGTATGTAAAGATTAAGTCAGGTGGCAGTTCCTACGATGTAATCTTTCCTTCTGACTATATGTTAACCAGAATGATTGAAGAAGAAATGCTAGAGAAGATTGATTTAGATAAAATACCTAACTACAAATATTTAGATAATCGTTTTATGGGTAATGATTATGATCCAAACAACGAATACTCACTCCCCTACATGTGGGGGACCATGGGCATTTTGTATAACACCACCATGGTGAATGAAGTTGTCGATAGCTGGGATATTCTCTGGGATCCTAAGTATGCCAAGGAAATTTTGATGTTAGACAGCCAGCGCGATTCTATTGGGGCCGCCCTGTTGAAGTTGGGTTACTCTTTGAATACCTTGGATTCTCGGGAATTAGCTGAAGCTGGTGAACTTCTCAAAAAACAAAAACCTCTTGTGTTGGCCTACGTTGTAGATGAAGGCAAAGATAAAATGGTAGCTGGAGAAGCGGCCTTAGCCTTGACTTGGTCCGGAGAAGCGGCTTATGCCTGCGAAGAAAATGCGGATCTGGCCTACGCCATTCCTAAAGAGAGCACCAACATTTGGTTTGATGTTATGGCTATTCCTAAGGGGGCCAAAAACAAAGAAGGTGCCCTAAAGTTCATGGATTTCCTCAACCGCCCCGAGATTTCTCTACGGAACGCAGAATACACTGGCTACGCTACCCCGAACTCTGCAGCTAAAGCCATGCTCCCAGAGGAAGTCCGTAATGACCCCAGTTTATATCCTGAAGAAGAAGATTTAGTGAATGCAGAGGTCTTTGTTAATCTAGGTAAGACCTTGAAAGAATATGACCGGATTTGGACGGAAGTAAAAGCACATTAATTAAGTAAAAAAGTTCTTCTACTAATATGCTCTCCTTGTGGTCGGCAGTGAAAAACTGGTTATCATATGGGGAGCATCTTTGTGTAGAGAGAAAACTGAAGGTTCCCTAACAAGCAACTATTAATATAAAAGATCAACTTGATGGTTGATCTTTTAATTATATCCTAAGTAAATTACCTTATTTTACCCTTATATACATTGGTTATTGCATCACAATATCCAATGTAGGAATC
>ENA-UOOI01001012-UOOI01001012.1-fermentation-metagenome-genome-assembly--contig:-NODE-1012-length-31878-cov-53.498067_pt1 | contig 31878 bp, 26 predicted proteins | sample MGYA00245779_ERZ724027 | MGnify/ENA primary metagenome ERZ724027 (study PRJEB28704, sample SAMN03018318) | fermentation metagenome | biome: anthropogenic terrestrial biome; feature: soil...
AACAAAAAAGTAATAGAGATTATTTACATCAAATTAAGGATTTCTACAGAGCCAACTTTTCTTCATTCCTGCGCTTTCTACTCAGGTAAATCTCCTTCTTATAACTCTTTCTTTCCTTTCAATTTCTTTCAATTTCTCTCAATTTCTTTCAATTTTCTTTCAATTTTCTTTCAATTTTCTTTCAATTTTCTTTCAATTTTCTTTCAATTTTTCTCTCAAGTATTTGGTCCAGTCGCCATGATCGATTCTTTCAGACTCAGGCTTCTCATCATAAACATAAATGAAACCTCTGAACTTTTGTTCACCTATTCCAAGATCCACATATTCCCTGTGATATCCTCCGTAAAGTTCCATATAGTCAATTGTTCTGGCGACTTCAAGTTGTTCTTTTCCTGAAAATCTGCGTACTTCGGCTACAACATAGGAATCTTCCGAAGGGTAGACACCTGGGTAGGGTCCCAGCGAGTAAAGGGCGTATCCTCTTACTTTTGTTATTCCCAGGAACTCTGACCTGTTTTGCAAGTTGAAACGCCGGCTATTGTAAAGACCATCTCTAAGGCTGCCATATAGTGCTATGATGAGCTCTTTTTCTTCCGGCCTTTGGTAAGAGCGCTGCCAGCAGACATTTCTATGAAAACGTTTCTCTGAGGAAGTTCTATCTTTTAGAGTCTTATCACTTACTATGTTTTCTCTATCTTCGCATATGCTGTCTTCACATACGCTGTCTCCACATACGCTGTCTCCACATACGCTGTCTCCACATATAGTTTCGTCTTTTCCTGAATCAGTTTCATCTTTTCCTGAATCCTTTTCCATATCTTATTCCCTTAAATGAATTTATCACAAAGAGACTCTTATTTTGAAAAACCGTAGCCTGCAAATCTCTGTGGCAGGTCAAGGTTTGCCAGCAGGAAACGATCCTCTTTGTTATAGGCTACTTTCTTATTGCCTGAGAGTTCCAGTACGCAGGCACTGCCGGGTTTTACTTCATTTACTTCCTGCCCATCAACCAGAATTTTTTCAACACGTACAGGTTCGGACTGCAAGCCAACAAAAAGATGAAGCACACTTGAGGTTTCAATTGCCCGCGTGAATTTCGAGATAGTACATTGAAGGGTATAGTCAGTACTTACGATTTCTTTGTCGGAGATGATAAATCCTCTTTCTATATCTTTGGCCTGCACATTTTTAAGGCGCATCCCGACTCTGGTGCCTGTGGGTGCATTGTCAATATCCACATCATGGCTCTGAATAGACCGAATTTCAATGTCCCTGTCCAGCGGGAAGATTTTGGTCTTATCTTTGTCTTTTGAGATTCCCTGTTTGACAACTCCGAGAACAACGCAGCCTTTTCCAGTGACATTAAAGGCATGATCTATAAACACCCTTGCAGACAGGTCGTTCATCTCAGCCTGTTCAGCTTCGATTTTTTCCGAAACTTCGTTAATTTTGGCTTTGAGATCTTCCACACCTTCAAATGGATTTTTTGCACTTTTATTGGTATTCAGGGAAATGCATTCCCAGTCCTGAAGAGAAGTGCCCACAGTCATTAATTTTATTTTCTTTTTCAGCTCATCGGTTGCATGCATATGGGTGCTGTCGGACTTTGTCAGGGCAATTATTCCATGTTTAAAGCCAAGCAGGTCCAGGGCAACAATACATTCTCCGGTATGAACACTTGCAGGATTGTCTCTATTAAGCCCATCAGGAGGGATGCAAAGGATTGCCATATCTGAAACATTCAGTGCCGTAACCAGGGATTTTAAGGTTTTAGGATAGCTGTGAGGGTCCACAAAAACCATTTTCCGGTTCTCTTTATCGTTATTATATAGGGTTATGTCGGAGGATGTCCCTTTTTTCCCAAGATTTGCGGCAAGGGAAGTTCTTCCACTCTTTTCTGTCCCGATAATTGCAAGATTTGTCATACTGGATTCCTTCTAATCTCCTTTAATTCTTTCTAATTTCTTCCAACTGCGACATTTTAAGGGTCGTTTAAACTTGGGCTACGTCTAAGAGGTGTTTAAATTTGGATCGTTTTTGATAAATTTGGATCGTTTTTGATAAATTTGGATCATTTTTGATAAATAATTCAGTCTCACAATGCTTTACAGACGCTAGCTATTTTAGTTCTAAAAATCTGCTTTATATAAGTTTTTTTATATAAGTTTAAAACTGTTTTATATATAAATTTAAAACAGCATTTGGTATAATTATACTGTAATATATTTCTTTTCGAAATATTCTAAAAAATTATCAATATTCGAGGTTTGGAACCCAGAATTTATATCCGATCTCGTTAATTTGGGGATCTGATCTCGTTAATTTGGACCTGATTTTACTGCTAAAGGTTACCAGGGTTCGCCCTGCCAGATTGCCTGAGTTTTATCGTTAGTACTTTTATTGATTTTTTTTATAATTATTAGATACTCTTCTCCAACAGGTTGGGGCTCTTCAAAAATTGCATCAATCCCAAGTCTTTTAAGATAATCTTCGAATTCGGCTGCAATTTTTAAATCCTTTACCCTTATCCTTGCTTCCTCATACAGCCTTTGACCATTTTTTACACTTCTTATAGATTCCCTGAGAGAGTTCAATATGCTTTCTCCTAACTGCATACAACGTTTTTCAAATTCGACTTCGTTCTCGTTCCATTCAACTGTCTGGAAACCTTCTCTGACAATTCGGGAAAGCATATAGTCTCTGCCAGTTTCATTGTAAAACTTAAAGGCATGCCTGAGATCCGAACAATTACTCTGGGAAGAGGTGTATTTCAATGGGGAAAGAACCATTTCCGGGTCTTTTATTACAACACCTTCATGCTCTTTTTCCCCCAGCTTCCGGATGATTTTTCCTATTTCTTCAGCTGCAGTTTCCAGAGGAATCTCATTGAACAATCTTACCTGGGAAAAACCGTATTCTTCCAGGATCTCGTGCCTTCTGTTTATTGGAAGAGGCTTACCTGTATTTTTCTCCCGAATATCGAAAATATAAAACGCTACCGATTCGACACCGTAAATCTCTTTTGAGACATACGGGTTGTCAGGACCTACCATTTCTCCATAGAGTACAAGTTCAGGGAAATCTTCAAAAAACTTCAGATTCAATTTTTCTTTTGCCTTTTGGGTTGTATAAGGACAAATATACCCGCTTCGTGTAATTGCAACTATCTGCTCCATAGCAATTGCTATGCGGACATTATATCCATTCATTTTTTCTTCCACAGCTACTTTTTCAAGGCCGTTAAAGTGCTTTTTAAGTGTGGGGTCCAGCACCATAGCTCTTCGGATCTTCGGAAAACCCATAATTATTTCAAAAGAACCATCTTTCTCATAAAGTACTGTTCCTCTTTCGATATGGGAAATTTCCTTATCAAAGCGGAGTAAATGTTCATATTTTCCCCAGTTTCGGGCAAGATAATTCCTCTCAAAAAGGCGCTTGACCCTTTCTTCATCAAATCCCAGGTAACTGGCAAGCCGACTTATTAAATCAGGGTCTGTCTCCTCATTTCCCTCTCTGATCATGTTTATTTATCTGTTTTCAGACCTGAAATAAGTTATCATTCTAAGGTATGCTTTATAATATTAAGGAATCTTTATGCTTTAGAATATAAGGATGTACTTACGGTTTAAAATACATGGGATGCCTTATAATAGTCCACTTTAAGGAAACAAAATGAAGGGTAGCCAAATCTATTGAAAATACTTTTAAATATTCGGTTTCTATTCTCTATGAGTTCTCTATTACATTTAAACTTGCAAAAAAGAATGGAGATTGTAAAATGGCAGATGATATCGACTACAAGATTATCGGGGACGATATGCAGATAGTTGAAATCGAGCTTGATCGGGATGAAACTGTTCAGGCAGAAGCCGGGGCTATGGCATATATGGGACCCGGAATTCAGATGCAGACTGGCATAGGTAATGAAGGAGGCGGAATTTTAGGAGGTCTAAAAAAAGGACTTAAAAGGGCTCTAACTGGAGAGAGTTTCTTCATTACAAGCTTTACTCACAAAGGTTCCGGAAAAGGGCATGTAGCTTTTGCGGCTCCGTATCCTGGCAAGATTATTCCCCTAGACTTAACCGATTTTGGAGGCAGCATTCTCTGCCAAAAAGACGCATTTCTCTGTGCAGCTCGCGGCGTGGAGGTAGAAGTAGCTTTCACCCGTAAGCTTGGAGCAGGCATCTTTGGAGGGGAAGGGTTTATCCTGCAAAGACTGAAAGGCGACGGTCTGGCTTTTCTCCATATCGGAGGTACGGTGATAAGAAAGGACCTGGCAGCTGGCGAGACTTATCGTGTTGATACAGGCTGTGTGGCAGCTTTCACCGAAAGTATAACCTATGACATAACTTGGTCAAGGAACTTTAAAAATGCCCTTTTCGGAGGCGAAGGAGTTGTCCTTGCAACCCTTACAGGGCCGGGCACAGTGTATATGCAGAGCCTGCCTTTCTCTCGCCTTGCTGACAGAATCTTTGCAGCCTCTACTTATAACCGCAATCGGGAGGAGCAGAATGGCATTGCAGGGAGTAATATCTTAGGAGGCCTGATTGGCGGAGACAAATCATTCTAAAAACCGAAAACCGCTCTAACACAAAAAATCACTCTTAACGGGAACTCATTAAAGCAGAACTCACTAAAGCAAAACTCGTTAAAGCAGAATTTGTTATAAAATAGAAATCCTTGTAAAAGCGAGAAATCAACCAAAGGAAAAACTTAGAAATCCAAAAAGGCCCGTTTTAAAAGATCAGGCCTTTTCTTAAATATTTGCTTTTATTATTAGCTTTTATTGTTAAATTGAGTTTTTTCTGGTTCTCTTTCTTCGAGTTTGAGCTTATTCCTCAATTGTATTTATTATATTTCTGCGGGCCAGGAAACCAACAAGTTCTTCTTCTAGGTTAAGGACAGGAACACCTCCAACATCGTGCTCGATCATTGTCTGAACAGCTTCTGCAAGAGGAGTATTGGTATAGACGCTGATCACACTACGGGTCATAATGTCCCCAACCAGCAGGTTTCTGATCCTTGAGTCCTGCTGATTGTCAGCTACCAGATCCCTGAAAGAACGCATGGCAAAGGCAATATCCTCTTCAGAAACAATACCTACAAGTTGTCCATTTTCAATTACTGGCAGCCTTCCCACATTTTTATCGAGGATAAGTCGCCTGGCGTGGCTTACTCTATCAGATGGAGTAACAATAATAGGGTTTTTCTCCATTACTTCTCCAGCATAGCCAGTGAAATGGTTTATTTTCATAAATTCCAGGGGAGTCACCCAGCCCAGGGCGTTTCCGTTATCAGTGACAATAATTACGCCACCTTTCTTTTTCATCAGGGTAAGGGCATCCCCGATATCGGTATCAGGTAGAACCTTTACAAAATTGTCGGATACGGCTGTTGCAACATGCAGAGAGGATGCAGGTTTGCTCAGTTTCTTGCGAGTCCCGAGCTGCTCTGTCAGACTTCTCATTGTAAGTACACCTAGTACCTGATCACCTCGGACTACTAACAGGCGCTTTGTATACTTCTTTTCCATAATATCCAGGGCGTGAGAAATGGTGTCTGACTTATCAATCCTGTATGGCTGTACCATTATGTCTTTAACTTGCATGGAATTCACCTCATGCGTATCCAGAATTTTCAATTACATTTTCCGCAATTCTGCGTGTTTTCTTCATCCGTTTTCCCGTATACTTTAATTCCTCATTCTTCTCTTGTTTTCGGCTGTTTTATTTATGCTATATTGCTACCTTTTGCAGTATAACCTCCTCACTGCCGTTTTAGAGGATAGATTTCATGATATCGGTTCTACTTTTAGAGGATAGATTTCATGATATCGGTTCTACTTAATATGCCCACTATATCTTCTCCGTCACTGACAGGTAGTGCAGTCACTCCCTCTTCAATCATTTTTTTTGCGGCTGCGCTAACGTTTTCATTTACATCAATGGAAATGATTGGAGAAATCATGATGTCTTCTGCGGTCAAAGGCACCTCTCTTACATATCTGTAAACTTTCTGGCCTCCAGGGGCGGATTTACGAGTCATTTTTATGTTTTTTGTGGAAAGTTCGCCTTGAAAATCAGTTAAAAGGTTTAAAGCAAGGCTTATGCTGGAGATAATTCCTACAGGTTTTCCTGCATCATCTTTAACGATTACTCTTTCAATCTCATTTCTGTTCATTTCGTCAATTACGTGGTTTATAGTATGATGCCTGTGAACAGAAACAATATCCTCAGTCATTAATTTGGAGACTTTTGTTTTTATTTCCTCGCTATGTTCAGCAACATAACGTACGAGATCTGTCCTGGTGACAATACCTACAATCTCATTTTTTACCACCGGAATATTATGCACTTTATTCTCAAGCATTAGGGAAGCGGCCTGGAAAATAGAGGCTTCTGGATAGATTGTGATAACAGACCCGGTCATCAATAACTTGATAGGGACCTGATCTATTGGCCTTCTTCTCCAGAGGGGCTCAGCCTGAGCTAGCCGGTTAGTGATATCTGTTTTTGTGACTATTCCCACCATTTTTCCCTCGTTGAGGACGAGCAACGTACTGATTTTATACCTTAGCATCAGTTTTCTTGCATATGACACGGGTTCATCTGCATTTATGACATACACAGGTGAACTCATGATGTCCGCCACATTCATGAAGTACCTCCTTCACTTTTACAATATATAAGTATCAATAATTATAGTTTTTGAATCTGATGCAAACTTTAAAATTTTTAGCTATGGGTACTAAAGTTTTAGAGAAGCAACACTCATTGCAACACTCATTGCAACACTCATTTTTTGATGATGTGGGAGCTAATTTGAAAAGTTCTTGTTTTAATCTTGTTTTAAAATAGTCTACACTTCGAAATGAGCACTGAGAGTAATGCTCAGAGCATACTTTCAGAGTATAGTTGCCTTTCAGAGTATAATTGCTTCTCGATCTGTCCCAGCTAGAATTTTTTCCTTTTCTCCAAATCTCCTGAAAACTTAAACCCTAAAAATTTGGGGCTCAATTCGGTTTCATTTTCTATTAAACTTCGTTAATCAATTCGGCTTTATTTTCTACTAAATTTCATAAGCTCTTATTTATTTTGTATACTCTTGGAAGATTTGAACTGATTTGAGCCAGCTCAACAAGCCTGAACTAGTTCTAATCAATTGACCATTTCCTCGAATTGACCACCACTTCCGCGAGTTGACTATTTACTGCGGTTCATTCAAACGATCTCAAGAAGGTTCATTCAAGAGATCTCAGGAAATCACTTTCCGTTATGATGCCGCGGAGCACCCCATTCTCCTCCAAAACCGGAAGTGATCCTATCTTTTTCTCAAGCATTATTTCCATTGCCTTTCCCAAGTCTGTACCAGGGCTAGTCCATATAAGTTCTTTTGAGATAATAGAGCCTACAGGCTGACCAAGTGCCTCATGAATATTTCCTGTTGTCAGCTTACTGAAAGCCTCTCCTTTTCCAAGGAAATGAACAATATCAGAAGCAGTGATAATTCCTGCAAAAATTCCGTCTTTAACTACAGGAAGTCTTCGGAACCTGTTATCTACCATTACTTTTGCTGCCTGTCCAATGGGTGTATCAGTTGACACCATTTTGACGTTCTCACTCATATATTCATCAACAGTACGGTTTGTCACGAGCCCGCCCATGAGTTCAAGTGCATTCCTTTCTGTAAAAATTGCAACGACCTGCATGTCATTGTTCACAATTGGAAGGCCCCCAGTTCTTTTTTCAAGCATCATTGAGACAGCATCTTTAAAGTCAGCCTGATCACGAAGGTAGGCAATGTCGGTTCCCATTATTTGCCGTACTTCTTCGTTGATTGCAGCCAGAAGGTTACCTTTGAAGCGGTTTTCAACTAGAAGGTTTTTTTTTCCACCACCCAGGAAATCGATAACATCCACAGAAGTAATAACTCCTGCCAGCCTCCTTGTTCCGGCATCTGTGATAGGGATGCGTCTGAACCTCCTTTCTGTCATAATCCTGATTGCTTCCATAATTGTTGCAGTAGGAGGAAGGGTTACTACGTTTCTTGTTGCCAGGGCCAGAATTTTTCCCTCATGTTCTGAGATACGGGATTTAAACTCAGGTCCAATTCGCATAGTGCCTCTGCTGCTAATTACATGCGAGTCTTTCTGCTGTGCTTTCTTGGATTTACTCACACCTGGCTGAACCTTCGTCTTATCAACGGATGAAAATGTTGTATTTTTGTTCAATAGGATCACCGAATTCGAGTTGCAGTTAATTGCTTTTTTTCGTATTCCGTTCCTTTTTTCCTACACAGAAAATTTACTAGAAATCTCAATTTATGACTTTTTTCAAAGGCGAGTTTCGAAGGGTTTTTCAGGCCATACATTGACAATAGATTCCAGAAGGTCCTGTCTATCGACAATTCCGGATATCCTGTCCTTTTCATTCACTATGGTAATTCTTCCTATATCATAGTGAATAATCATCTTAATTGCATTTTGAATGGAATCGGTTTCGGCAAGTGTATACGTAGGAGTTGACATTATTGTCTCAACTTTTGGACTATCTTTGGGGCGTGCTCTTCTCTCATCCTCCACTTCGATTCGTACAGCACCTGATTTGATTATGTCCCTTCTGGTTATCATTCCAATAGGTTCGCCTTTCTTTGAAACTACAGGAATGCCAGTATAATCGGTCTCGAGCATATGCCCCCAGACTGTGCTGACTTTATCTTCTGGTAAACAGGTTTTGACTTTTTTTGTCATTACGTCCTTTAGCGTTTTGGGAACATTTTTTGGAACCTCTACATTTCTGAGAATATCCACACTGCTGAGGAAGCCAATCACTGTACGATCCGTAGTTGATTTAATGACCGGAACTCTATTTTGCTTTGATTGCACCATTAATTTTGCAGCCTTCATGATATCCATGTCCGGAGTGATCGTGGGGGACTGGCTTGCATACCCACCTACTGTAACATTCGAGCGTGTAGAGGTAATTCTCAAGATATCCTGGTCGCTCAGCATTCCCACAAGCCTGTTCTCTTCATCCACAACAACAAGGCTTCGAAGAAGGTAGTCGCGCATCAACTGACGAGCACGGGTTACAAAATCCCCTTCTTTGATACTCACAGGCTCCTCTGTCATAACCTCGCTAACATACATTGTTTACCTTCCTATCATTTATTTTAAAAGAAAATCTGGAAACTGATTTCCAATGGTCTAGAGTTATTCGTAATCCTCGCCTTCTTCTTGCCGACAGTTACCGCATAGATACCTTCCATCAACAAATCTAAGGTCATATGAAAAAACATTACATGATTCGCATATACCAGTTTGGAAATCTTCTATCTCTGAAATCTCTTCGATTGAGGGAATTGAGAGGAGGGCTTCTCTATTCATGTCAATAAGCTCTTTAAGAATAGTGCTAAGCCCAGGGGTTACCATCAGGATGTCTGTGTTTGAAATCACTCCTATCACCATGTCATTTTCTAGGACAGGCAGCCTTTTAATATTCGCCTTTAACATGACTTCGGAAGCTTCCACTATACTTGCATTAGGCTTTATGGTTATTAAAGGGGATGAGAGGATTTCACTAGCTCTTACCTCACTTGGCCTTATATCCTCTGCAATGACATTCTTTGCAAGGTCTCTTTCAGTTATGATTCCCATAGCTTTTCCGTTCTCTGTGATAACGACGCTCCCAGCATCACGATTGATCATTTCCCTTGCAATATCAGGAATATCTGAATTAATATCCATTACTATAACTGTTTTATTCATGACTTCAGCAACCGAGACTTCTCTTTCAATCTCTCTACTGTGAATGCCAGCACCTATCTCCCCCTCGACATCAGTATTCCTTCCAGGTCCATCTACCATCTGCTGCCGTTCCTCCCTTTTGTTCCGTACTTTTCAGTACTTCACGACATAGAATTCATGGTATAAAATTTACGGTTTAAAGCTCTTCAGGTTCCTAATTTCATATGGAGAAAATTCTATATAGCTTTAGTTTTCCCTCTAGTTCAGGCTCTGCAATGTTTAACTTTTTAAAGACGATGTTCTGATAAAGCCCATTAGTTATGGATCTATTGGATCAATATTCCATCCGATTCCTCTAAGAGTTTTCCCCACACTTTTCGGATGTTTTTAGCACTTATATATACGGGTCAATGGTACATAATAATAACGGCGTTTGCTTTTCTTACAGAGAACAGAAGTTTGAATGAAGTCAGATGGGCACTCTTTTTAAGATTTCTCTCATTCATTCATAAAGAAAAGCATATGAAAGTCTTGCAGGAATTTTTTCAGAACCCCTTCGTTTCTACTGGAGGCTTTTGCTGAGAATGACAAATATCCGGTCATCTTGAAAAAGTATCAGAAAGAAGTGCAGGAGAAAATTATATTTTAGAAAGCAAACTTATACAGTCTAGAAAAACTCAAATTATATTTGTAGTGCTTTTTATCTTTCTCACAGGAATTTTTTCAAACCCCCTCATTTCCACTGGAGAATTACCTCATAAATTTTTATATGAAAAAACACAGGTTTAAGTTAGGTTAGGTTCAGGTTAGGTTAGGTTCAGGTTTAAGAAATAAGCCAGAAAGTAGAGGTTAGGTTCAGGTTTAAGAAATAAGCCAGAAGTAGAAGCCCGATGGAAAAGAAGAATGATTAAAGCATAATCACTCTGCTTTTGTTTCCTATACTCAGCTCGATTTCTTCATTCAGGCCATACTTCGCATATGCATCAATTACCTGGATTTCAGAATCGATATCTAGATCCTCGATTATATATGCCTGTTCTCCCCAGAGAGTTAGCCTGATGCTGCCAGTTTCGTCTTCAAGTTGAAGGCTTGCAACCACATTCTCAGTTCCGTCTTCTCTTTCAAATTCGCGGAGTTCCCCTATCTCGGAAACCTTCCCCTGAACTGAATAGCTTTCTCCAGGGACAATGTCAGCAATGTCGGTAAACCTTTCCCTGTACTCGATTTCCTTTTCACTTCTCTGGATTATTCCTCTATTTCCAAGGTTCAGTTCTACTTGCTGGTTGAAAGCATTTTCTCTAGAGTAAGCATGGAGCACCTCTATGGTCTCATCGAAATCGACTTCATCAAGAAAGCTGGTTTTTTCATCCCAGAGGGTCAGCCTGATTTTACCTGTGGAATCACCAAGAAGAAGATTTCCTACTCTTCCAGTAGTTCCGTCTTTTTTCTCAAAAGTGCGGATTTCCCCAATATCGAGTACCCTTCCAGAGACGTTTATATCACTCATGTCAGCCCGGACATCCGTAATCTGAGTAAATTTTTCTTCATATTCAATTTTTTTCTCACTTTTTCGGATTACACTTCGATTTCCCACCTGCAGCTCAATCTTCTGAGTAAAGGCATTCTCCCGAGCATACGCATTAATCAGCTCCACGGTATCTCCGTACTCGATCTGATTTAAGAATTCAGTTTTGTCGTCCCATAGGGTCACTCTGAGTGTGCCTGTATCATCCCCGAGCAGCAGATTTCCTACTTTTCCGGAGCTGTCGTCTTTTCGTTGGAAGGTTCTTATCTCCGAAATCTCCAGGACTTTTCCTGTTAAATTCAGATCCCCCATACCGTCCTTTACATCTTTTATTTTCTGGCTACTTACAGCCACATCGATGTCTTCCTCACTTTTAGCCAGGACACCATTATTCCCTATATTGACTTCCACTCCTGAGTATCCCTGCTTCACGTAGCCGCTGATCTGGAAAGTTTGCCCTGCTTCAATTTTTTCAGCCTTTATGAGATCTGCCATATTGTCCCAGAGCGTTACCTTAATTTTTCCAGTTTCATCTCCAACAATTATATTTCCGACCCTACCTATAGTCCCATCATTTCGGGTAAATTCTCTGGTATCAAAAACCGACACAACTTTTGCAACAAAGTTCACTTGTCCGCTGTCCGCTGTAATATTTTCAATCTTCACACTGTCCCGACCTACATCCGAAAAGCCGAGTTCGTTTGCTACCAGCATGGCAGCCATAGGCTCATCGCAAAGCCCTCCCATACTTTCGACTTTTTTCCGGACACGCTGCAGAAAGTCTTCTTTACTGATAACCTGGCTGAGCTTCTTGTAAATTGATTCAATATCTGTCATATTATCCCTTTTGTATAATTGTTATTTCAGTGCTTATTATATGTCCAATCTCTGTAGCAATATCTAATACCTGCTAGTGATGGTTGCTACTTAAATTCAACTCCGGTGTTATAATGCAAAATCAAAAATTAATTTAAAAGTTAATTTATTAGAGTATCGATTAGCAGATCTGAGTACATCCTGGGGCGATTTTTAGATGGCGTGTGAATACGATGATAAGAATAATATTTTAGTTTTTGCGCTACGTATGCAAGGTATTCTACTAAAAATTACCGTATGCTCAATGAAAGTATTAACCATATACGCAATGAAGTATTCCTCAATAAGGTGGAAACAATAATAAGCTACATCCAATGATATATACTCATATTTTTTGATACTGAGCGTTTTATGCAGGTAAGTAAATCCAGTTTCTCTAAAACGTGACACATGTAGTCTCAATACTCTTCAATTCTAACTATTTCTAGTTTTTATTTACAAAATTATCCTACAAAGTTTTCGGTCATTACTTTCAGGTAGGAATCAGCTGAAAAATAGAAATCTCAGCTTCACAGCTTTGCCAAAACAAAAACTTAAATCAAATCTTATTTATAGTAAAGTTTCATTATGTACGTGGTACCATGATTCGAAAATGCACTGAGCACGGCTATTTTAGAGGTGGCAGCTGTCTGCAGTGTAACCGCCCTGGCAGATACCTGCTGGACGACAGCAAGGAGGAAAAGCTTGGCAGATTTGTATCTGGCACTCTTCGGCATTTCCCAGCGTCTGCAGGAGTTGAAATGGACAGATTTGGCTGGGTTAATCTCAACGCTTTTTGTGACGTTATGAGAAAGCGATACAGTTGGATGAGGAAGGAATACCTCTACGCTCTTGTAGAATCCGATGAAAAAGGAAGGTATGAGATCCGTGAGTCCAGAATCAGGGCACGTTACGGGCATTCAGTCGACATTGACCTTGACTACAGGGAAAGTGATTTTCCATATCTGTATTATGGGGCAAGCCCTGAAGAAGGCGATGTTCTGCTGGAGAATGGAGTTTTCCCGATAAAACAGAAATACGTCCACCTAAGTACTTCATATGAAAAGGCAGTAGAAGTGGCTCTTATTCATACTGAGAACCCTATCATTCTTCAAATAGATGCCTTTAAAGCTCAGGAAGATGGGATTTCTCTTAAACTTGCAACAAATGACATTGTTCTTGCGGAAAGGATACCCCCTGAATATCTTTTTGTAATTGAAGATTGGCCTTAAAGATCTCAAGCAAGCTCTTTTTGGGACTTTTCCTTCTTTTGAAAGACTATTTTCTTTTTTATCTTCTTTTCTCTCTTTTGTTTTTATTCTTTCTTATCTTTTGTTTTACTTTATATTCTTTTCCGTCTTCTCTTTCGTTTATCATTTTTGCTGTATCTAATTTTAATTTCCTCTTTCAATCTACAGATACTTCAAAAAGGTCTTCATTTCCCTCTATCCTGAATTTGACATCAAGAAACTGTTCAGTAACCCAGATATTTGTCGCAGCATGAAGGGAAAGTTCACGGACAGTGTAAGAACTATTTCCTGCAAGAGCCATGTATGGGATTAGCTGGTCTGCCAGGTGTGTATCCACAGCGGCTCCTGCTTTAAGTTCTGGAATTATTCCTTTAGCAGCCCGTTTACCTACTTTTTCTGCGGGAAGCCCTCTTTCCCCAAGCGCACTCCCGCCTATATAGCCTGTCCAGAGGGTTATCCCGCTTCCAGTGGAAAAAGCTTCAAATGATTGAGTTTCGATCTGAGAGGGATATCCAGCTTCTATTAGTTTTGCACTGCAAGCCTCAGCCTGGCGTACAGCTACATGAGCCGGAAGATTCGAAGCATGGGAAATTCCCTTTATTTCTTCCTCTTCTTTTAAAAAATGAAATCCTCGCAGTCTGCAAGGTTTAAATAAAGCTGAGACCTTTCCCCCTCCTTTTGGATAGTAGCCATGTTCCTTCAGAATTATATTTCCTGAATAGCCCAATTGTTTCAGAGCTCTGAACGTCACATGCTGCAGGTAGTGAATTGTTGGAGACCAGGCCACGTCAGTTCCTCCTCTTACCGTGATTTCGATTTCCTCTTTTGCAAATGGCAGGGCTGGCATAATACACTGGAGGAGCAGGGTTATGCTTCCTGCGGTTCTAATATCAACATCATATTTACCCCCCCTTATTTCCATTGGAGTAAAAGAAAACTCAGTAGAGCCCGGAAAAAGTCCTGATATCTGAGCTTCGCAGATCTTGGCTGCAGTTTCCAATGCCTTTAAATGTTGCGGTTTTAGTCCTGGATTTGGCCTGTTTTTCCTGATGCTCGTGACCCTGATCTCTTTTCCGGTAACTGCAGAAAGAGCAATAGCCGTTCTGACCAGTTGCCCTCCTCCTTCACCGTAAGAGCCGTCGATTTCTAACATTTACTCTCCCCAACACTCTTTTGGTTTCATTTTACTTTATCCCGCTGCCTTTTTTTCCCTTCCTTCTTTTGTTTCTTTTTCTCTTATACTTCGGAAAGCTGCTTTTACAGCTGGCTGGAGGGGGTCCACAAGCATGGAGACTGGCGGTGCATAGCAGGTTTCTAAGTCAAGGAGATCTCTGATGGTAGCTTTCTTTCGGACGGCAAGAGAAAGAGCATCAATCCTTTCTTTTATTCCTTCTCCTCCGACAAGTTGAGCACCTACTAGAACCTCGTCTTTGAACAAGAGTTTAATGTACACGTCTTTCCGACCTGGATAATAGGAAGCTCTTGTACGCCCGCGGGAAAAACCTGTAATGACCTTTATTCCATAATTTTTGGCCTTTCTTGAGGTAATTCCCACTCCACCAAATTGTAAATTCCCTGCCACAGCTACCCAGGGATCGGCAAGCGGCCCTAGAATGGTATGCTTTCCTGTAATATTGTTGCCGATTATGTCGGCCATATGTCGGGCTGTTGTACCTAGCTGACTTAACCTAGCTTCCCCTGTTATAAGGTCTGTTACTTCCACACACTCTCCACCTGCATACACATAGGGAAGGAATTTCTCTCCTGCCTTTACTTGGAGCATTTCATTTACAACTATTCCTCCGGCTTTCCCGATTTTGATCCCTGTCTCCAGGGCAAGGGAAATTTCAGGTCTAACCCCGCTTGCAAGAAGCACAAGTTCGGCAGGAAGCTGCCTGTCCCCTACATGTAGCGTTTTTTCTTTCCAGAGTTCTTCAGGAAAGACCACAGGTTTTCCGAGGAGGATATCAATCCCAGAATCTTCCAGATATTCCCTTATTATTTCAGCAATGTCAGGGTCCAGTTGCCTGGAAAGCAGGCTTTTGCTTCTGCTTATGAGGATGGTTTTAATTCCCCTTTTCGCAAGCGCAACTGCACATTCTATTCCTATTGTCCCTGCGCCGATTATGCAGACCTTCTCAATGGTTTCCAGGGCTTTTTCAAAAATCATTCCATCATCAAGACTTCTCAGGGTAAAGATACCATAAGGAAGGATATTTGCGCTGCCTGTTCGAGGTATAAAGGGCAGGCTGCCTGTAGCGATCACAAGTTTGTCAAAAGGATAAATTCCTTCTCTTGTCCGAACAGCTTTTAAATCCAGATCTATTAAGTTGACGCATTCGTTTAGCCTAACAGCTATCCGGTTTTTTTTGAAAAATTCCTGAGGCTTTACTATCAGTTTTTCAAAACTTTCAATTTCCCGACTCAAAACAAAAGGGATTCCGCAGTGGCTGTAAGCAGTATGGGAATCTCTTGAAAGTACAGTAATCTCAAAGTCGCTTTGTCTTCGAATTTTGGTAGCAACTGCCATGCCACAGGCTCCTCCTCCTATAATAACTACTCTCAGAGGACCTTTTTTTTCAGGAGAAAATGTCGATATTGCTGCCTGAAATTCTCCTTTTACTCCGACGGTCTTCTCGACATCTGTCTTTTGGATATCTTGATCTGTAGCACTTTGTGTACCAAACTCGTTTCCCATATCCTTAGTACTTATGCCTCACGCCTATTATAGGTTTTTAAATAGCCTAAAAGCTTTCAGGCAAATGAACTTTCAGGCAAATTAATTGAGAATTTTGTGAAATGATTTAATTGGGCCCTAATCGGGTTTTTTTTGAAAAACTGAGTTATTTGAAAATCTGCTTTCTATGTCGAAAAAGGTTCTAGTATTACTTGCAAAAAGCGCAGAATACTGATGATATCCAGGAGGGGGTCTGAACGAGCGAGTTTGGGAGTGGGGGGTTAGTACATAAAAAAGTTCTATGCCTCGCCCGTTCAAATTTTTACAAGTCTTTCGTTTTATATATACTTTTCTAAATTTTTCTAGTTTATTATTCTTTTAAAATTTCTAAATCTTTTCACAATCTCTAAATCTATTTTAGAGTTATCCTAAAATATCTCTTCTGGAGTTGTTTTGAAAAGATATACTTTCAAAACTTCGGGTATGAAGAAGCTATTTAAATGTGATAATTTTTTTCAAATAACCATAAAGTTCTTAAAGCCTGCCGGCGTTAAACATATGAACGAAAAATATGTGACGCACAGGTTTACTCATTTGCCGAGAATTCCTTTAAAGGCGGGCGAGAACGGTCTGTCAGGTCATATTATTGATTAGCAACTTCACAATTCATCATTATTAAATTCGTAAAGATAATCTAATGTAACTATCCACATGCAAATTTAATAAAAATTTCAGATTTAATGTATTATTACCAGGGCTAAAAAATCATTCCATTAAAACTAGAATTCATATAATATCACCCACGAAGTAAAGTCAAAAAAGTACTTTCAATAAACCTGATAAGCATTTGATTTACCGCTCACCAATTTCACTGTGCAGCTCCTAATTTATGGAATAGGACGTCTGGCGCATCTTGGCTACTTATATATTCGGATTAATTTGGATTACCCGTTTTTTAGGGGATATTCTTGAACACTAGAGTTATCAGGCTCATTGAAAAATAAATACACTTTTTGGCTTCCGGTTCGAGGGTTATCTCAGAGCCACAATAAAGACTTATGTTAGGGCAAAGGCTTTTGGGCAGATAAGGAAAGCCTAGGAACACGCAGGTATTATTGTCTGCCCGCTTGAAAATCAGGAGCTTCTCTATCTAAGAAGCCTTAAGTCAGGCTAAACTGATGGACTATTACAGCCTGAAACTTTACCAGGCTTTCATAAGGTCAGAGCTTCCACAAGACCAGGTAAGAGCTTCCACAAATGACGTAAGTTCTAGCATTCTGCTGGATCAAGTTTCCTGACATAAGTATTTGGATTCTAGGCAGGTTCGGAAACTTTCTTTCCAGCACAGTTGTCATATTATCATAAATTCTTAAATCTGCCTCCTCAAGGGGGTTTATCCCTGGCCTGGTATGAAATCTGATTTTTACTATTTTTGCATTGTTCAGAGCTTTACGAGTTTTCGGAGACTAGAGTATAGTTTGTATTGTCAGGAAACTCAATAGATTGTAAGCCAAAAAGCAATCAATATACTTGTTAGGAAAGATTCCTACTAGGAAAGATTCCTACGCGAAGTAATTTTTTAAAACTATCATGATAAACCATTCACAATACCTAAGGAGAATTTACATGCAAAATGCCGATACTACAAAGTACATCATTCATTCTAAAATTAATGCTGATGGGGTAATTGAACGTCCTGATATCGTAGGTGCAATTTTCGGGCAAACTGAGGGATTACTCGGGGCTGATCTCGATCTCCGTGATCTGCAAAAAACTGGCAGGATTGGTAGAATCGAGGTAATGGTTACAGCTAAGGGAGGAAAAACCAAAGGAAATATCTTTGTTCCCTCAAGTCTTGATAAAGTTGAAACTTCAATTCTTGCTGCATCTCTTGAGACAATTGACAGAGTAGGACCCTGCAGTGCCAGAATTGAGGTTTTCCAGGTAGAAGACGTAAGAGCTGTAAAGCGCAAGAAGATTATTGAAAGAGCAAAGCTCATCTTTACTAAAATGTTCGATGAGTCAGTGCCTGAATCTCAGGAACTGGCTGATGAAGTTAGGCAGTCCGTAAGAATTGATGAACTTACTTACTACGGAAAGTCCAGAATCCCATGTGGGCCTAACGTATTTAACTCGGATGCCATAATTATTGTCGAGGGGCGAGCTGACATTCTGAACCTGCTCCGCTACGGTATCAAGAATACCATCTGTGTAGGTGGAACGAACATTCCCCCTGAGGTTGCAGAGCTCACTAAAAAGAAAACAGTAACGGCTTTTACAGATGGAGATCGTGGAGGAGAACTTATAGTACGTGAGCTCCTGCAGGTGGCAGATATCGACTATGTTGCTCGCGCTCCTGATGGAAAAGGTGTAGAAGATCTTGTCCAAAAAGAAGTCATAAGAGCCCTACGTCGAAAAGTTCCTGTAGAACAGATCATTGAGAAATACGGAATCCAGGAAAGGGAACGCGAAGAAAGTGCCTGGAGAGTGGAGAGAGGCTCTAAAAGAAAGATAAGGTACCCTGAAATTATTCCTAGGTTTGCTGAGAAGAAGCTTCACAAGCGTATTAAAGTTCACAGGGTCTCTCCAATGTCAGATTTTTACGGAGAAGAACCCCTGGAAGAAGAAACAAAAGGACCAGAACCTGAAAAAGTTTCAGAAATTGTCCCCGTGATTGCAGAACAAGTTAGAACAAGACCTGTCGCAAAACCCCATATTTTGGGAAGAGCAGTTCCCGCTGCCACCAGAGTTTCCAGAGAAAAACCTACAGTTGAGAAGGTTTCTGCGGCCGTCAAAGTTCCCGGAGGCGAGGCGGTTAGGGTTTCTCCTGCTCCAGTAAAGCCGGTTTCCATCTCTCCTGAAGCCGCTAGATTCAGGCCTCATGCCGAAGCTCTAAAAGGAACTTTAACAGCTCGAATTCTTGACTCCCAGGATAAAGTAATCGAGGAGATTGCAGTCCGAGATCTTGCCAGCAGGCTGAAGACTTATAAAGACAATGTCCAGAGTGTAATTTTTGATGGTGTAATTACTCAGAGACTCGTTGATATTGCCTCAAGTAATGCAATTAAGAACCTGATTGGTGTAAAGATAGGGAACATCGCTAAGGTTCCTGCTGATATAGAAGTTTTGACCGCAAGTATGCTTTGAGAGACTTTTAAGTCTCTCAATTTCACATCTATTTTTTATCTATTTTTTTCTTTTTTCAAGGCTTCATATTTTTTGTTACTTTTCCTGGTTAAAATGTTTATGTTTTAAAATTTAACTTTGATCTGGGAATCGTTGGCCTGCTTTATTCCAATTTTCCGAAATCGCTTTTTTATATTTCAATGATCTTCTAAATTTAATTATCTAGTGCGATTAACTTGTGTATGATATTTATATATTAGGACTTGTGAGTCCACCATGATTTGGCGTTATTTCACACTAAGGTACAAAACTTCACACTTTCTGCCATAATCCTTCATTATTTATCATATAGATTATATAGAAAACTTTATAATTCAAAACTAGGAAATGAGCTTCCTCGGACAATTCTTTTATCCAACTCAAGATAATATTAAATTGATCTTGTAAAATTGTAGGTCTGTTCGCTATGCACAAGGAAGAGCTCATACAACTGCACACATATATGGCCCAAATGAAGAGGTATTTTGAAAGGCACGGGGTAACGCACGAATTCGATGATTACAAGGCTTTATCCATAAGCCCTGTACACATTCACCGGAGCAAGGCAGATCACAAGCGCGCAATTTTTATTTTAGGAGGCGAGCTTGCGACTCTCATGTCCAGGGATGATCCTATCTTTGAAGAATCACCAAGTCAGATGAGGGAATCGCTGAATTCTGTCATCAAACTCATCGGTAATAACTGATAGGGTCCTTGAAAGTGACAAAGAATTCGTTGTCTGAATGTATAGGTTCTAGATATCTTTGTTTTGAGGTCAGGAGACGGTAAGGGTGGAGGTGCATCTTCATCACCATCCCATCTTCTCCATCTGAGTAATATTTCTTCTCGGTCCAACAGGGTACAAATCCTATGGACCTATATAATTTTTGTGCTCCTATGTTACCATTTCTCACTTCTAGTCTTGCGTATTTAAGCCCGTTTACAACAAAGATATCACAGATAGTACGAATTAATCCTGTACCTATCCCTCTTCTTTGATATTCTTTTTTGACTCCAATAGAAAATATGTGCCCTTCGTTTTCTGCTGAACGGTAACCTACCACATACCCCACAACTTTCCCGTCCAGTTCCGCGACAAGGAAGCCATCCCCTACGGCTTCGTAAAAGCCCATATATAGGAGGGAGTTATGCTCTGAAAAGGCCTCACTTTCAATATCAACTACTTCCTGGAAGTCCTCAGGTGCAAAACGCCTTATCATAATATCTAATACGTTTCTGCCATTTTATTATTTCTTCGAGAGGCAAAATCCTTCTAATGTCTCACAGTCCAGATTTCATAAAACTTGTTCTGGTAAAAAACTTGTTTTTAATAAAACTTATTTACTTGTTTTAGTAAAAAACTTATTTTATAAAACTTTTTTATAGGCAGTATACAAGCTCAGAGCTTCTTAACATGCCTGACATCCACTGCAACTCCTCTATTAGATTTTACCATTTCCTCCCCGCTCATTGCAGCCCTGCCTACACAGAGTGCTTTTTTTCCAAGTACAATTACCTCATCATTAGGCCGTATTCCCAGATCTGCCTGAATCACTCCAGGGGCAAGAATGGAACCACGTGGGAGAAAATCATCAATTTTTACCAGGTATTTCTCACTTCTTAGCATCAGTTCAGCCCCCTCGAGAGAGAGGGCAAGTGTTCCGTATTGTGGAACCAGAGTTGCAAGCTGTTTTTTCCCTACAAAGAGCTGGTACTTGGGAAACCTGCCTTTGACTACAAGCTTTCCTGCTTCTTCAGAGAAAAGAAGTGTGGCATCTTTTCCGAACTGGTATTCTGCAATAGCTCTCAAGAAATTCATTCTGTCTTCTTCTGCATTCAGGCTTTTTTTGCTAAAGCTTTCGGATGCGCAGATAGATTCAACAGTGTTTTTGAGGTTTGAAAGAGCCTCCATAGACACAAGATTTCCTGTGGAGGTGTAAATTATTTCAATCCCAATCTTGCTTGCTGCTCGTTCACAGATTTCCCTGTATGCCCCTTCTACATGGGCAACTACGGCTTTGTACTTGTGTCTTGAGAGATAAGCTTCAAGGCAGCCGGAAACCCAGGCTTTTTCTTCTTTGTCCCAGTGCCCTGTAACCGCAGTGTCGTAATGAGATGCAGGATATGTTAATTCCAATTCTCTGGGGACTATTCCAAGAGGTGAGGTTAAAATCACTTCATGGACAAACTTCCTGTATTTTCCAAGTGCCTGAATAAACTTCTGATGGGATTGAGAGGTTGAATAAGGTTTTCTGGCTGAGCAAGGGAAAAGCATGAGAATTTCAAGCTCAGGAGGTGTATACCTCTCCTGTATGCGCCGTGCAAATCTTGCTACTTCAATTCGGGATAGGGCTTCCGAGGTATCTGCAAGGAGTTGGTTTTGTCGAAAAGTCGGAACTCTTTCTTCAAGATAGGAATATTCGAAATCTCCAAGTCTTAACAAGGCTGTGAGCCAGGGTCTAACCCTGCACTGGCCTTCAACATATTCTCTCAATGCTCCGGCCCTGATCCTTTCCCGCACAAGAGAAAGTTCGGCTTCAAGGGCATCCCTATTGTGAGCCGAAAGGAACTTTGCTCTCTCGATTTTTGGGAGCTTCCTTAGCTCTGCGGGGGTACTCTTAGCACATACCCTGCACCTGCAGGGAAACTCTGTCATGGAATCAAGATATAAGCTGCCTGCGGCTGTAAGGTAAATATCAGAATAGGCTGCAATTTCTGCTCTGGTATCGTCCAGAAGATCAATTCCGAGATAGACTAGCATAGCTATATTCTCAGGAAGCGCCAGGTTTGGGGTGTAAAGAGCTGTATCAGGTGGGATCTGGTTTTTAAGTTCTATCAAGGTCTCTAGAAATTTTTGCGCATTGTTTTCCAGGGTGCCTGCTCCTTCCATTATATAAAGATCGGATTTCTTAGGCTTTCCTCCTACTCTCAGAAGAGACCCTGTAGGCCCTGTATCTTCAACGTTTTCACTATTAGTAACAGTAAATCTTTGAGCTTTCCCAAGGGATTCGGCTGGAATGGCAGGTGGATAAGCTTGATGAGGCAGGATTATAAGAGTCCCGTTTCCCGTTTTTTCCCGAATTTGCTTTATGCGTGCCTCTAGTTCTGCATTGGACTTCACTCCCCAGAAACTGCCTGCATCAACAATAGGACCAAGGTTTTCAACCTTTCCGAGTTCTGCCGTATTCAAAATGCAGGGCGTACGAAGTTCAGAAGACAGCAGAAATTTTCCTATCCTTGCTGCTCCGTCTCTCTGTTCTATCTCAAAATACTGTGTCATGTTTGTCCTCTTATGTCTACCAGAATGTAAAGGTTTGTCCTGCACTTTTCCTGAATGTTTCTTTGCTACCCGCTTTCCTGAGTCGCGAAAAGTGCTCAGCTTTACGTTTTATCCTTTTGTAACCCTTCAAAAGGAAGATGATATTCTTCAAAAGGAAGGAGGATGGTATATTCTTATATATTATTAATTTTGATTATCTGCTGCAATTCATCTTTCATTTGTCTGTCGTTGTCTGTTATTGTTGTCTCCAGCCGTGACAGAAATTCTATTTTTCACATCTGAATTCCAATTTGAGGTCTAGAATGGATATAACTACAGAAATTCGAAAAATCGTTGGTGATCGACTCTCAGTCTCGCCTTCGGAACTTTATTGTTATTCTTCTGACGCATCCCAGGTTAAGGGAATGCCTGATTACGTGGTACGCCCGAAAAGCACAGAAGAGGTTAGCCTGATTGTCAGGCTTGCCTATGAGAACGAGATTCCTGTGACTGCAAGGGGAGCAGGCACTGGACTTGCAGGCGGGGCAGTTCCGGTTGGAGGGGGTATTGTGCTCGATATGTCGGGCATGAATCGGATTCTTGAAATCGATATTGATAATATTCAGGTCGTGGTAGAGCCTGGGGTTATTCAGGACGCTTTAAATGACGCATTAAAGCCACATGGTTTTTTCTTTCCTCCCAATCCTGGCAGTTCAGCTATGTGTACTCTTGGGGGTATGATAGCTTATAATGCAAGCGGAATGCGCTGCGTTAAATACGGTACTACCAGAAACTATGTTCGCGACCTGGAGGTTGTTCTTGCGGATGGGACAGTTATCCATACCGGTTCGAAAATGCTGAAATCCGCTGCAGGATATGATTTGACCCAGCTTATTATAGGTTCTGAAGGCACACTTGGCATTGTCACAAAAGCCAGCCTGAAGATTGTCCCTCTCCCGAAAACCCGAAAACTGGTTATTGCTTCCTTTGAAAATGCGGAAATTGCAGGACAGGCGGTTGTAAAAACCTTCTCAAATGGGGTCATTCCTTCAGCCTGCGAAATTTTGGATAGGGTTTCTCTGCAGGTTCTCAAACGTTATGATCCAAACCTTGTGCTTCCTTCAGAAGGAGATGTAATTCTTTTTGAGGTTGACGGCACTGAAAGCTCAGCACGTGAAGCCGCAGAGCAGATCATGAAAGTCTGTGTTCCCCTTGCTCTTTCCATGAGTCTTGCGGAAAGTGAAAAAGAAATGGCAGATATCTGGGCAGCCAGAAAACTCGTAGGGGCTGCAGTTTCCCGCCTGGACCCTACAAAGAGCCGTATCTATGTCGGAGAAGATGTTGGAGTTCCCATAAAGCAGATTCCGGAACTGTTAAAACGAGTACAAGAAATCGCTGAGAAATTCGATCTGCCTGCTATGAAATACGGGCATATAGGAGATGGAAATCTTCACCTCGCCCTCTTCATTGATGTTTTGAATAAAGATGAGTGGGACCGCCTGAATAAAGCTGCAGACCTAGTTCACAGGACAGCAATTGAGCTTGGAGGAACAGTCAGTTCCGAGCACGGAGTAGGTGCGGCAAGGGCCGAATACATGAAAGCCCAATGGGGCCCTGCCCTTGAGGTAATGCGCGCGATCAAGAAAACCCTCGATCCAAAAGGTATCCTGAATCCGGGCAAACTGGGGCTGTGATAATTATGAAAAACGAAGAGAGAAAGAACGAAAATGAAACAGGTGAGAAAAACAGCAAAGAGCTGCCCTTTGAAATTGACCGTCGTTCGGTTTACAAATGTGTGCAGTGCGGAACCTGCCGCTCGGTTTGCCCTGTTTTTGACGCTGTAGGCTGGGAATCTGCCAATACACGTGGCAGGATGCTGATCATTAAAAGCCTGCTTGAAGGCAGGCCTCCTTCCGAAGATGTGCTCCCAAGCCTGGCTTCGTGCACAACCTGTGGGATTTGTGCTGCCAAATGCCCTGCCGGAGCAAACCCTCCCGAAGTGGTGGAGGCCGCCCGTGCCCAGCTGGTAAAATGCGGGGTGACAACCGAAGCCCAGGAAAACTTGAAATCAGCTGTCATAACATACGGGAACTCTTTTGGAGATACGAAGTCCCGTAAACACTGGCTTTCCGAAACTGAACGTTCAAAACTTCCAGAGAAGTCTGAGTATGTCTATTTCGTGGGCTGCTTCGATTCCTACCGCTACCCTGAGTTTGCTAAAAAAACGTTTGGAATTCTGCAGCGTTTTGGAGTAACTCTCCTGCCTGATGAGCAGTGCTGTGCCTCTCCCCTCCTGCGTACCGGGTTTACAGAGGACGCAGAAAAGGTTATGAAACATAACCTTGAGCAGATCCGGAAAGTAGGAGCGCACACAATTATCACAAGCTGTGCAGGCTGTTATACAACGCTCAAGAATAACTATCCCGAAGAACTCAGGGTTATAAGTCTTCCTGAGTTTCTTGCCGAACACCTGGAAGAACTCAATTTGAAGAAACTTGACTTTACAGTCACCTACCACGACCCCTGTCACCTGGGCAGGCATAATAAGGTTTATAACGCTCCAAGAAAGGTCATCCAGGCAATCTGTACCCTCATGGAGATGAAAAACATTAAAGAAAACGCGCGCTGCTGTGGCGGCGGAGGTGGGGTAAGGACAGGTTATCCTGACATTTCCCTTGAGCTTGCAAGAACCAGGCTTAAAGACGTGCCAGAAGGCGTGGATTATATTGTTACCTCCTGCCCTCTCTGTGTAAGGAATCTCAGGGATGCAGGTGGAGATATTGAGGTTATTGATATTGTAGAACTCGTGGCAATGGCGATAGAGTAACTCTATCTCCTTGTCCAATGTTACATTAACAATAAAATAAACAGCATGTTTTTATCTTCTAAGCGATTCTTGTTATTGAATACTATAGTCGAATGTCAGCTTTATGAGAGTCAGGAGGACAAATCGTGAATAGTCAATCAATGACTTTCTATAATGTTTCACCTGCTAGCTTTAAATGTATGAAGAAAAAACTTCAGGGCATTGGCATTTTTGTTCCGCCGGGTAATAGAGGTCAGCTTTCAGGTCAGGGGGTTGCTGCAGATTTCAACTGGGATGGAGAATCAAAACTTATTGTCACAATCAAGAAAAAACCCTTTATTATTAGTTACGAAACTGTAGCCTGGAAGATAGGCGACTTTGTTAAAGAGTGCCACGGTTCGCTAGAGAAAGTTCTGTGATGAAATATGGGTGAAAGAAAGATTGACACCCAAGGCTGTCAGGGGATTAAATTCAAAAATGTAACTCCTGAAGTGTTTTCCTGCATGAAGAAAAAGCTTCAGAATTATGGGATCGAAGTCCAATCCGGGAATTCAGGGGTGCTTGAAGGAAATGGAATTGTTGCCCACTTTAGCTGGGATGGTGAGGCAAACCTGGTAATTGAGATCAAAGAAAGGCCTCTAGACACTTACTGCGGGCAAGTAAGTGGAAAATTCAGGGCTTTCTGGCGTGAGTGTCAGGGTTTATGAAGGTGAACCCATACCAGGAAGCCAAGTCATTATACGAAGAGCCTTTACTTTTGCCTTTTTTCCTTTCTTCTTATCAAACACTTATGGGCATTTCCCACAAGGTCAAGTCTTCCTGCCTTCTCCAGAGCTTCATATACAAGCTCGTAATTTGCAGGGTTCCTGTAGTGCATGAGGGCTCTCTGCATAGCTTTTTCTTTCTTACCTCTTGCAACGTATACTATTTTGCCTGTGAACGGGTCCAGTCCTGTGTAATACATGCATGTTGATACGGTCATAGGCGTTGGGGTGAAGTCCTGCACCTGTTCAGTGTAGCCTCCATGGTCCCGCACATACCCTGCCATTTCTATCATATCTTCAAGAGTGCAGCCCGGATGTCCTGACATCAGGTAGTTTACAATGTACTGGTTTTTGCCGCACTTCCGGTTGAGGTCTGTAAATTTCTGAGCAAACTTTTCGTAGACTTCCCTGCCTGGTTTGCACATTGCATTCGTGACCTGTCTTGAAAAATGTTCAGGTGCAATCCGCAATTGTCCGCTAATATGATAAGCGCAAAGTTCCTCGAGGTACTCTTCATCCTTAAGAGCCAGATCGTAACGTACCCCGTAACCTGTAAAGACCTGCTTGACTCCTGGAAGGTCACGCAGACGGCGTAAAAGTTCGAGCAGTTTTTTGTGGCTGGTATCCAGAGCAGGGCAAGTGCGAGGATAAAGGCAGGATTTGTCCAAGCAGGTTCCTTTTTTCTCCCAGGTTTTACACTCCATGCCGTACATATTTGCACTTGGGCCGCCTACTCCGTTTATGATACCCTTGAAATCCGGTTTTTCTGTGAGCTTTTTTGCTTCACGCAGGACAGACTCGATGCTGCGGCTTGCAATCATGCGCCCTTGATGCTCTGTAATTGCACAGAAAGCGCAGCCTCCAAAGCAACCCCTGTGCGTTGTTAGAGAGAACTTTACCATTTCCAGGGCAGGAATGGGTTCACTATAGGATGGATGGGCTTCGCCAGTGAAAGGCAGTTCATATACGTGATCCAGCTCAGCCTCGGTCAAGAAGCGCATTGGCCTGTTCTGCACGATTACAGTTTTTGGATGAGGCTGGACAACACCTTTTCCAGTTATAGGATTCTGTTCCGTAAAATACATGCGAAAAGCCTTTGCAAAGGCTGCTTTATCCTGAGAAACCTCTGAAAAGGAAGGGATTTCGACATATTCCTTTAAAAATTCGGCTGCATCCTCAGCTATTTTCTTTTCTTTTTGCTCAGGCTTGTTTTTTTCTTTGAGTTCTTTCCAGGTTTTAACTTCCGTTTTCCATACAGTGCCCGGAATATCTCTGATATTTCTGATGTCTTCCCCAGCTTGCAGTCGTTTTGCAATTTCCACGATCTGAAGCTCTCCCATGCCGTAGACTATGAGATCGGCAGGCGCGTCAGCCAGAATTGACTGTCTGACCTTATCCGAAAGATAATCGTAATGGGCAAAGCGACGTAAAGAAGCTTCAATGCCCCCCAGTACTATAGGCACTTCAGGGAAGGCTTCTTTTATCCTATTCGAATAGATTATCACGGCACGATTCGGGCGAAGCCCTGTTTTGCCTCCTGGAGAATAAGCGTCCTTGTTGCGCGGCCTCAGGCCTGGGGTCAGGTTGCTGACCATAGAGTCAGTATTGCCTGCGCTTACGGAAAAAAAGAGTCTGGGTTTTCCAAGTCTTTTGAAATCTTCAGGGCTGTCCCAGCGGGGTTGGGTAATTATTCCTACTCTGAAACCAGCATCTTCAAGGATTCTTCCTATTATTGCGGTCCCAAAACTAGAATGGTCTACATAAGCATCTCCACTAACCAGAATAATATCAAGTTCTTGCCAGCCTCGCGCTTTTACTTCTTCTGGGCTCATTGGAAGGAATTTCGAGGCAGGTATGCGCGAAGAGAGGGACTTTTCTTTCCTTTTCCCATTCCGATGTTTGGTTTCGGCTTTTTTTTCTGTTTTTTCCCCTCTAAGATTTTCTGATCTTATTCCAGGTTTCGCAGCTGATTTAGCTTTTTTTGCTTTTTTTCTTATTTCATCCCTTTTTGAAATAAAAAAACCAATTTTTCTGCTAGATCTTTCTTTATTCGGCTTTTCCGAGCTCGAATTCTTATTCTTCTTTGAAACTGTCGTATCTCTGTCCATAGTTTGTTTTAAAGCTCCTTATTCTCGTTTATTGCCATCTAAGGTTTTTATTCACCCATCATCATTTTTAACATTCTATATGAAGCCATAATCTGATTGTTTCCATCCCTGTCCGTAGGGGCTCCGTGTCCAGAGTACAGGGCTTTTACATCTAGTTTTGTGAGCTTTTCTATTGAGCCTATCATTTTTTCAGGTTCTGAACCCTCAAAGTCCATTCTTCCAAAACCCCCGTTTGGAAAAACAGTATCTCCGGAAAATAGACTTTTTGAGACCGGTTCATAGAGACAGATACTTCCTTTTGAGTGACCTGGAGTATGGATAACTTCTAGATATTCCCCATTCCCTATGTCAATTTTATCACCTTCTTCATAGGTAATTGTGGGCTTGACTGCAGGAGCACGCTCTCCGAAAAGTACAGACACGCTGAGGTATTCGTCGTTTACGCCTTCGAGGTCAGCTTTATGTATTCCGACTTTTGCCCCGCTCTTTTCTGCAATAGTTGCTGCTGCCGCGGTATGATCATAATGGCAGTGGGTCAGGATTATGAGTTTCAGGTCTGTAAGCTTTATGTACTTCTCCAGTTGCTTGATAATCAGGGAGCTGTTCATTCCCGCGTCGATCAGGATTTTTCCATTCACTAAATATACGCTGGAGTCGTAAGCTGTGGGGCAAATGTATCGGACTTCCATGGTTTTTCCTCTTGTTATTCCTCTTTTTCTTTTCCCTTGCTTTTTCCTTGCACTTTTCGCATTGCTTCCCAATTCAGCTCTTGCTTTTAATAAAGTCTCGGATTAGATGTTAAAAGCCCTGCATGCATTCTCAGTAGTCGTTTTTGCAACCTCTGTTGGGTCCATATTCTTAAGTTGCGCTATTACAGGGACTGAGTCAACTATAAATGCAGGCTCATTTCTGCCTTTGCGGGAAGAAAGGTAAGGACTGTCGGTTTCCAGAAGTAGGTTTTCAAGCGGTACGGCTTCTGCAAGAGCCTGATGATGTTCGGAAAAACAGACAAGAGTTGCCAGGGAAATGTAGTGGCCCATATCCACGATTTCCTGCATGGTCTCAATAGAACCGCTGTAGCAGTGATAGATAACTGTATCCACGTCCTTAACAAGCTTCAGCACTTCCGCTTCAGCCAGCCTAGCGTGTACTACAAGAGGTTTGCCCAGGACTTTTGCAAGCTCGATCACTTTTTTAAATGCCGCAGTCTGCCTTTTTCGCTCTTGATTTGTTTTGCAGTCCTGAAAGTCCAGTCCAGCTTCCCCAATGCCCACGGCTTTTCCTACATTTGCTTCAATCTGGGCAAGAATAGCATTTATTTCTTTATCGGTCCCTTCCCTTCCAATATCAGGACTGAGGCCAAGCGTGGCATGAATATCTTCATGTTTTTCGGCAAGCTCAAGGCTAATGCGATTACCCTTCAGGGAAATTCCAGAGTTGATAATCCCGGCAACTCCTGCTTCTCTGGCTCGGAGAATAGCCTCTTCTCTATCGCGGTTGAATTTAGGAAAATCAAGGTGACAGTGAGTATCAATAATTGGATAAGCCATGGGTCTGTATTCCATCTCATTTTATTTCACTTTTTATGCATAATTTAGGAATATAGATCCAAAATGAGTATGCTCGCTTATCCAACTTTTGTCTTTTAATTATAACATCCTTGTTTGTTTTGATTCTTTTTAATTAACATCCTGGCCTTTAGTCTGTTTTAATCGAGTCAGATAAATTTTAGCTTTTTTCCTCTCTTTTATACAGCAGGTTCATAGCGTTTACAAGAGCCTCTACAGAAGCCATGACTATATCTGGGTTTGCAGATCTTGCAGTTACAATTCGGCCCTTCTCGTTTTCAAGCCCTATGTATACGTCTGCAAGGGCATCTGCTCCGCCTGTAATTGCATCAATCCTGAATTCTTGGAGTTTGAAGTGGTTACTTTCTCCTAGGATGTCCCTTACAGCTTTGAGGGCGGCGTCCACAGGGCCAACCCCAGTCTTTGCTGAGATTATTTCTATGCCTTCAATCTCTGCCTTGACTACTGCAGTCGGGGTTAGGATATTTCCAGTCATTACGGAGACTTCCTTGAGCTTAATCAGTTCTTCTTCTGAACTTGCTTTTCCGAGCACGGCAGAAGCAACTGCATAGAGGTCTGCATCTGTAATCTGTTTACCCTTATCTGCAATCTCCTTAATTCTGGATACGATTTCATCGAGTTGTTTGTCATTGCTTATTATACCTGCAGATTCGAGAGATTGCTTGACTGCATGTTTGCCTGTGTGTTTTCCAAGTACAATACGTCGTCTATGACCTACCATTTCAGGTGTCATTATTCCGGGTTCGAAAGTATCGGATTTTTCAAGTACTCCTTGACTGTGGATTCCTGATTCATGGGAAAATGCATTCTGGCCCACAACAGGTGTGTTTGGAGGAAGCCTGATTCCAGTATAGTTTTCAATCATTTTCGAGGTTTCTACAAGATGTTCGGTCCGAATATTCGTTTTTGCCCCGTACATTGCGACCAGACTCATGACTATCTGAGAAAGATCGGCATTTCCTGCCCTTTCTCCTATGCCATTTATTGTGACCTGAACTTGGGATGCGCCTGCTTCGACTGCCATGAGACTGTTTGCTACCGCAAGCCCGAAGTCGTTATGGCAATGTACGTCGATAGGAATCGTTATTTCGGCTGCGATGTCTTTTACCTGCCTGTGCATTGCGGATGGGACCATAACGCCAACAGTATCTGGCACGTTAATAATATCGCATCCTGCTTCCTGCACTGCTTTGAAAACCTCTATGAGATATTCTGGTTTGGTCCTCGTAGCGTCCATTGCAGAAAACATACACCTCCTCCCGTGATCTTTGATATACTGAACAGCTTCCACAGCCAGTTGAATCACTTCTTCTTGGCTTTTTTTAATAGTATATGTCCGCTGTACTTCAGAGGTAGGGACAAAAGTGTGCACAAGTCCTACATCGCTGTCAAAACAGGCATCGATATCTTTTTTCAAGACACGGGCAAGTCCACAGACTTCAAGATCCAGTCCGGAATTAGAAATCGACTTTACGGATTCTTTATCTCCTTCTGATGAGATAGGAAATCCAGCTTCTATTATGTCTACCCCTAGTTTGTCAAGTTGATGGGCAATTTCCAGCTTCTGGGTAGAAGTTAGAGATACCCCAGGGGTTTGTTCTCCGTCACGCAGTGTTGTGTCAAAAATAGTTATCTTCTTATTCTGCATAGGCTCGATGTAAAAATCGATCCCTTCTTTCAGTTCTTACATCCATAGTAATCAATATCAAATGCAAATCTCTGGTATATAAATGCCACGCGTGTATTTTGAGTTTAAAGTTAAGTCTACTTTTTGAGCTCGGGATGGAAAATTATTTATACTAGATACACCCTTCTAGGGTTGCTTCTCAAGGTGTCACACGACATTTAAGAGAATGAAAAACGGAATTTGAAAAACGGAGCTTAAAGGCGCCAGAAAAACGGAACCTGAAAAACGAAAACGGTAGGCGCCAGAGGACATTGTTTTTGAAACAATGACTCATAACGACGGACAAAGTTAAGGATTCAAAAGTCAAGTCTTTTGAAACCCTTCAACTATCCTCACTTCTATCTTTCAAATTTTGCGAAATCTCCTGAAAAGGAGATATTATATAAGCATTCTTTGTTTGCCTCCCTCACAAATCAAGTGAGTTAAGGGCGCAATACAAACCTTTATA
>ENA-UOOI01001014-UOOI01001014.1-fermentation-metagenome-genome-assembly--contig:-NODE-1014-length-31863-cov-250.810142_pt1 | contig 31863 bp, 25 predicted proteins | sample MGYA00245779_ERZ724027 | MGnify/ENA primary metagenome ERZ724027 (study PRJEB28704, sample SAMN03018318) | fermentation metagenome | biome: anthropogenic terrestrial biome; feature: soil...
GTTTTTGTAAAAATTCAAGTGGACAAAAATCTTTTGAAAAGGTTTTTAAGCCATACGCTTCAAAGGCGGCGGTTATGGTCTCTTCATCTTCCGATTCGACGACGCCCTCCCCGTATTTCGGATGACGGACTTTCCTTTGCACGGATCTTGGCATCCCCCGCAAATCTGCTTTAGGTAACTTTGACAACCGTAAACCAGTGGAATCCGGCCGCTGCCCTTTTCTGCGGTTTTCCAATATCAGACGACGGTATTCCTGCAAGTCCGCGCGGTCGGACGCTGCCGAATCCCGGCGGTCGAGCAGACGGCGGGGAATTATTGAAAGATAGCTGCTTTCTCCGGGCAAGACGCGGGGGTCTCCGGGGTCCGTATAATAAGAAAGCTCCAGATGGTCTCTGGCCCGCGTGATGCCGACGAAAAACAAGCGCCTTTCTTCTTCTTCCCGATCTCGCCGGTTATAGCCCCTGCCGGTATCGGCACGCAGCGGAATCAATCCATAGTTAACACCGATGATGAATACATATTGAAATTCGAGTCCCTTACAGGAATGAAGCGTCATCAGCTTAACGGAATCGAAGGATGACGGCTCCTGTTCCTTGAAAAAATCGGTTCCGTCCAATGCCGCTGTGTTTAGGAATTCCCTCAGACCCTGCAAAAAGTTCGGTGTGTTTTTCCAAATATATTGTTCCAGCTTCCCGAGAAAATCGAGGATATACTCTTTGTTCTCCCGAAAGGAAACCGACGTGGGCGACAGATATTCGTCGAGCCCGAAATAGTTGTAAATTTCCGCTGCCGTTCTGCGCCCTTCCGCCCATGAGGGAAAGCCTTTTATTTTGGAATAAAGAAAAGATCCGCAACCGGTATCCAGCGTGCTTTTCACCTGAGCCCGGGACAACCCTTCCCCGAACTGCGCGTTCGTCAACACCGAGTACAGGCTGTTCCTATCAGCCTGATGGGCGCAGGCGCTTAAAAGGTGGAAGAGCCATTGTAGCACAGGGAGATCCTTCAGTGTTTTACGTATCGATACGGTAAACGGAATCCCTTCCCTGCGGAAGGCTTCCTCCAAAGTTTTCGACTGCCTCTGCATCCGGTAAAACACGGCGACATTTCTCCACGCGACGCCGGTTCCATGCAGCCGTATGATCTTGTCCGCCAGATACTCCGCCTCCTGGAACGGATTATAGTGATTCCGGACAACAATTTCAGAGCCGGGTTCACGGACTCCGGTCAACTCCGACCGGTCTTCCAGAAAGCATTTTGCCGCGTCCAGAATTGTGGCGCTGGATCGATAATTAAGAGGAAGAGAGTACTCTTTCGCCCGGAATTCCCGCTGAAATTTTGTAAAAACAGCCCGGCCGCCGCCACGCCAACCGTAAATACTCTGATTGGGATCGCCTACGGCAAACAATTTTGTAGCTTTCGCGGCCAGTGCCAGGATCATCTCCATCTGAGAATTATCACAATCCTGAAATTCGTCAATGATGATCCACCGGGGAGACCAGTTTCCTTTTTTCAGCAGACACGTCGCGTTGCGGATCAGGTCGTCGAAGTCCATTTTGTTCTGCCGGAGTTTTTCAGCGGAAAGAAGTTCGCACAGTTTGCCGATGTCGTCTTCCCGCTTCATCGCGCCGTAAAGCGTCTGGCCGAACCGAGCTGCTTCCAGTCGTTTCGCAAGTTTCCTGCGATATTTGACGCGCAGTCCGTACTCCTCAATCAGACGCTCCGCCATTTCTACCTGACCGTCGGGATCCAGAATGGAAAAATCGTGGGTATATCCCAGTTCTTCAACGGGAAGAAGTGTTTGCAGCAGTTTCATCGCGACGCTGTGAAATGTTCCGAACCACGGCATGTCCCCGTCCCGGGCGTCGGGTTCGGCCGCCCGCATCCTGCTTTTGATCTCATTTGCGGCTTTGTTGGTAAAAGTGAGCACGACCATCTCTTTTAACGGAATCTGCCGTTTTATATGTTGATACAGAGCCTTGGCGATCAGCACGGTCGTCTTTCCGCTCCCGACGTTGGCATTGACGAGAGCCGCACGGCTTTCGTCCAGCACGGCCCGCCGCTGATAGAAATTCAATTTTCGCAGCAAATCATTGCATGGAACCAAGCGCTTCGCCTACTTTGTCAGATCGGAATACATCTTCACGATTTTAGAGTCGGCCGGGGTTATGCTCTCCTTCGGGCACTCGTATTCAATATGGAAATTCTGAGGAACTGCCACATACTGACGAATCAAATTACAAAGGCTTTCACGGTTGACCTTATCTGCAACCCAGTCCCTATAAAATTCGTTCCGAAGAAAAAGTATCAAAGAACTGTCCCGGACTTTGACGGTCTGGACACTCGCCAGGAAGCGGCTCAGATATTCACCGGTCGAAAGGATAAAAGAGCAGAATTCATCCCAGTGCTCCGGCAGTGAATGCAGCTTAAAGCGCTTTTCCGATGTCACCACAGGGGGGGACGGCGGCGCCTTGATTCTCTGCGGCACCGGCAGCTTCGCGAACATACTTTTCAACCCCCAGAGGACCACCCTTTTATCAAGGTGATAATCCCCCACGCAAGCGGAACAGCCGTCCCGGCATGAACACCCCTCGATCATTTGAATCGCATTTTGAATGATTTCGGCAATATGATCGTATGCCTTATCGGAAAAGCCCAAGCCGCCCGCATACATGTCGAAAATACAAATTGAAATTTCGGCCCCTTCTCCGCTGTCATCCGTTAAAAGAGAGCTGCCGATATCGTCCGGCGTCGTCATGGTCATCATCATAGCAGCGTTCAAAAGAGAAAAAGCAAGCCCTTCCGGATAGGTCTTCCAGTATTGTAATCCGGTATTGGGTTCCTTCTGAGGGCTTAGCGACAGGAACAAACGACTGACTTCCTCCGGGAGGGTGATCCATACGCCTTCTGTTTCAAAAGTCTTGCTGAGAGGCCGGTCCAGTTTTTCATAACCTAAATTCTGATGGTTGTGAAATTGCAGGCGCCTGAATCCGAAAGTCGTATAGGAAACGCGGACGTCACCGAAAGAGCAGACCGTCCTTCCGAAAGGATTTGATTTCAGAGTATGAATTTTATGGACATCGGTCGTATCGCAGGAAATCGTATAATAATTGACGTCGATCGGTCTTGCCTGCGCAATCGCGTTTGTTGTATCCAAACTTTCGACAAGATACTGTAACCCCTCGTGCATATAGATGGCACCCTTGTAGATTTCACGGTAAGCCTGCAAAGCATCCATTTCGGTCAGGATCGAACCGTCGGCGCTGTTTTTCAGCTTATATTGCACCTTGTCCATATTCCGCAGGCTGAAATCGCCGGCGGGATAGCTTCCTCCCGACCAAAAGAATTTTCCGTTTTCTTTTCTCAGTTCTTTCGCGGAAATCAGGACCGGCACGATCTCACCAAGGTCTGGGAAAACGTCGATATCGTCGGGTGAAAGCGGGATCTCGGCCGCCGCCGCGCGCACATGGGCAAGCTGGATAAACAGGTTATTCGGATCGACCACCGCATTTTCGCTTTGCCCTGAAAACAACCATTCCGGCTTGATGGCAATATACTGATCCATAGGGAGATTATCCAGAAGGAGAAAAACAGACGCGGCATTTCCCTTGCGCCCCGCGCGGCCAGCCTGCTGCCAGAAAGAGGCGCGCGTTCCGGGGAAGCCGACCAGGACCGCGGTGTCCAGCCTGCCGATATCAATGCCCAGCTCCAGCACATTGGTGGCAACCAACCCTTTCAGCTGGCCGCTCACCATCTTCTGTTCAGTCTGCTTTCGTTCCAACGGTTTGTAGCCGCCGCGGTAGCCGGATATTAAATTGGAAAAATCCTGACCTGCAATGCCGTCATATTTTAGCTTATCGCGCGATTCCTTCAGTACAACTTCAACCGCATTCCGGGATTTGCAGAAAGCCAGAAAACTGGAGCCTTCCATCACGAGCTTCGGAATCAGCTCCGTGGCCTCGCGCGCCGGGGAAATCCGATATTCGGTCCCCCTCACGGTGGGTGGCTGCCACAGGTAATACCGTCTCTCCGGAGCCGGGGAACCGTCTTGATCGACAAGGGAAAAGGGCTTCCCGCAGATTTTTTCCGCAAGCTCCACAGGATTTGCAATCGTAGCGGAACTGCACAAAAAGCGAGGTGAGGAATTATAATACCTGCAGATTCTTCCCATCCGCTTGAACACATTGGCAAGATGCGACCCAAACGCGCCGCGGTAGGTATGAAGCTCATCCACAACAATATATTTTAAATTGGAAAAAATGAAGTTGAAGCCGTAATTGCTGTGATTCGGAAGGAAAGCAGCGTTGAGCATTTCAGGGTTGGTTAAAATGATATTGGCGCTGCTCCGAATCCGGCTGCGCTCATTTACCGGCGTATCGCCATCGTAAATACCGGCCTGGATCCGTCCTTTCCCAAAGTACTTTAAAACGGGAATCAGGCTGCGGTATTGGTCGCTGGCCAACGCTTTTGTAGGGTAAAGAAAAATAGCCCGTGTCTGCGGTGACTTTAAGATATCCTGCAAGACCGGCAGCAAAAAGCTGAGCGTTTTTCCACTTGCGGTGGAGGTGGTGATGATAACGTTTTCACCATTCATCACCCGGTCGAACATTTCCGCCTGATGAGAATAGACTTGTTCGATTCCGGACCTCCGCAGATAATTCTTAATATCGGGCATCATTCTTTCTGGAAAATCCACATAAACCGCATCGCGTTTCGGAAGTACTTTTTCATAGACGATTTTTTTTCTGAATTGCGCTATATCGATCATATGCGTCACACGCTCCCTGAAACAAAACATTACATGAACTCCAAGATACTTTAATTTTACTCTTCTCCACAAGCAAATCCAAAAAAAGATATGATTGTGATGCGAACCAGTTTAAAGCCTTTTGCCTGACGCCAGTACCTGCAAAGGGCATTGGACTTTTGCGGAAAACGCAATTTAAGATCAGGGCAAGCGAACCTGCTGTAGCATAACATCATATAATGCCAGTTTGTAATTGACTTTTTCCAAGTATTTTAGAGTTTGCGACAGTTGTTTCTGGACTTTAGCCTTATGATCCAGCATCATTTGTTTCCGTTCCGGGATGGTGCTGTTTCCCTGTTTATATAAGTTGACATAGCGTTTTATTTCGGAAAGAGACATACCGGTTTCACGTAATGCGGTAATAAATTCAATCCATTCCAAATTCTGTTCATTGTAAACTCTGCGGCCGCTGTCAGTGCGATTGACGAAAGGCAAAACGCCTTCTTTCTCATAGAAGCGCAAAGTATATTCGGAAACATTGGTTTTTTGAGAAAATTCTTTTATTGATAAGAGCATGGGCCCACCTCTGGTTGAGGGATTGAAAATATTGTTAGAGTAACTATAAAAAATTATAGCACAATCTCACAATCCAAACAAGAATAAAAAGGCAGCTTACACTTGATGAGCAATATATTTGCAGAGTGTAGAGCGCAAAAAAAATTCACTCTTTATTTTGAAGCAAGCTATAGAATATCTATTTGCATTGTTCCAATATGGATGTATGATATCGGCAATAATGTGACAAGAGAGGGTTGAGCAGACATAAAAAATCCGGGTGTTCTTACGGCACTTTCAAATGCTGTAAGAACACCCGGAATGGTGCGAGAGAAGGGACTTGAACCCTTATGGACTTTTAGTCATCCACAAGAACCTGAATCTTGCGCGTCTGCCAATTTCGCCACTCTCGCACGGCGACTTTATGATTTTATCATACGCGGCGCGGGTTGTCAAGCCTTAAAAGCTGAAAAATCAAGCGCGGCCCGCCGGGCCGCGGAGGCCGCGGCGTCAGCAGATGCGGGGAAGGCCCTCGCCGTACAGCGGCCCGACGACGCGGGTCCCGCCGACCGTCGTTTTCAGAAGGACGGCGCTTTCCCCTTTCGGGCCGACGCGGCCGATCACCGCCGCATCGGCGCCGTACCGGCTCTTCCGCATGCAGGCCAAGGCCTTTTCGGCGCCGCCGGGCGCGACCACGGCGATCATCTTCCCCTCGTTCCCCATATAAAGCGGGTCGAGGCCGAGGATGCCGCAGAATCCCCTCACCTGGGCGGAAACCGGAATTCTGCCCTCGTCCAGCTCCATCCGGCAGCCGGAGGACGAGGCGAACTCGTTGAGCACGGTGCCGAGGCCGCCGCGCGTCACGTCGCGCATGGCGTGGACTTCCACCCCGCCGGCCAGCAGGCGGCCGACCATCTCCGTCAGGGGCGCGCAGTCGCTCCGGATGGTGTTTTCGATTCCCATCCTTTTGCTGAGGATGGCCGCGTGATGGTCGCCCAGGTTGCCGGAAAGCAGAATCGCGTCGCCCTCGCGGCAGCGCTCCGGCCCGATTGCCGCGCCGGCGTGCAGAAAGCCGACGCCCGCCGTGTTGATATACAGCCCGCCGGAGCCTTCGACGACCTTGGTGTCGCCCGCCACGATGCGGACGCCCGCCTCCTTCGCCGTGGAGGCCATGGACGCCGCGATCCTCTGAAGGTCGCCGGTCTCGGCGCCCTCCTCCAGGATAAAGCCGCAGGTCAGGTAGCGCGGCTGCGCGCCGCTCATCAGCAGGTCGTTGACCGTGCCGCACACGCAGAGCCGCCCGATGTCTCCGCCGGGAAAAAAGAGGGGCGTGACGACGAAGCTGTCCGTCGTCACGGCGATTTTCGCGCACCCCGGCACAACCGCGGAATCCTCCATCCTGTCGAGGACCGGGTCGTTGAAGTTTTTGGCGAATATTTCAGAAATCAGCTCGGACGTCGCCTTGCCGCCCGAACCGTGCGCCATGGTGATTTTCATCTGGAACCCCTTCCGCCGACGAAATAGTTGTAGCAGCTTCCCTCCTGCGACACCATGCAGGCCCCCTGCGGCGTCCGGGGCGTGCAGGCTCCGCCGAACAGCGGGCATTCCGGCGGGGAAACCGCGCCGGTCAGGACCTTGGCGCAGCGGCAGCGCGGGTTGAAGCTGCGGTCGTCGTCGAGGCCGAGGCTGCCCGCGTCGAACCGGGCGAACGGCGCGCGCAGCGCGAGGCCCGACCCCGCGATTTTGCCCATCCCGCGCCACGCCGCGTCGCAGGGGGCGAAATAATGCGCCACGGCCCGCTGCGCCTCCCGATTCCCCTCTGCCGTAACGGCCGAAGGGTACAGGTTGAGGACGCCCGCCTTTCCGCGCCGGCGGACCAGCGCGTAGAGGGACGCGAGAATCTGCTCGCCGCTGAATCCGGACACCACGAACGGTATCCCGTATTTTCGGGAAAGCGGCTCGAAGGCGCGGCTCCCCGTAATCACGCTGACGTGGCCCGGCGCCAGAAAGCCGTCGATTCCGCCCTGGTTTTTGCAGATCCAGTCGATGACCGGCGGCATGGTCTTCAGCGAGGTCAGCAGGCGCAGGTTCCGGATATCCGCCTGCTCGGCCTCTTCGAGAAGCATGGCGTAGACCGGCGCCGTCGTCTCGAATCCCACGGCGGCGAACACGAACCGGCCGGATTTCGCGGCCGACGCGATGCGCAGCGAATCCATCGGCGAATACACCATGCGGACCCGGCCCCCGGCCGCGCGGGCGTCGTTCAGGCTCCTGCGGCTGCCCCGCACGCGCAGCAGGTCGCCGAACGTGAGCACCGTCGTGCCCGGCTCCAAGCTCAGCTCCACCAGGCGGTCGATGTACGCGGTCACCGTGACGCAGACCGGGCACCCGGGCCCGGAAATCAGCCGGATGGCCGGCGAAAGCATCCCCGCGATGCCGCAGCGCGAAATCTGCGCCGTATGGGTGCCGCAGACCTCCATCAGGCGGAGCGGCGGCCCGCCGTAGTTTTTCAGGTAGGCCCGGATATCCGTCATAGCGCCTCCAGTTCCTTCAGAATTTCGCGCATCTCGTTGCCCTCTTTTTTCGTCAGCACCTGCAGGATGCAGCCCGCGTGAACCAGGACGTCGTCGCCCGGCTTCACTTTCACAAGGCCGGCTTCGGCCACCAGCGTATTCCCGCTGAAATCGACCGTCGCTTTTCTTCCGTCCACTTTGACCACTTTTCCCGGCAAAGCCACGCACATCGCGCGTCCCTCTCTTTCTCTCAATCTGTTCCAGTCTGGCCCATGCGGGCCAGAACCCACGCCTGCCCCAGGCTGATGCCGCCGTCGTTGGAAGGGACGGCGGAGTTGTAATAGACCCGGAAGCCGTCCGCGCTCAGCCTGTCGCAGCAGTCGCCCAGAAGCAGCCGGTTCGCGAAGACCCCGCCGCTCAGCGCGACGCGGTCTTCGCCGCTCTTTTCGCGGATGCGGCGGCAGACTTCCAGAACCATCCGCCCGACCGCCCGGTGGAAACCGAGCGCGGCCGCGCCCGTCTGCACCCTTTCCCCGGCAGCGCGCAGAAGCTGCCGCGCGAAGTCGGTCTGGTCGGCACAGATCCTCCCGCTTTCATCCGCAAAAAGGCGGAACCGGAACGGGTACGGCTCCGTCCCGGCCTTCAGGGCCGAAACCGCGGCGTTTTCCAGCGCGATGGGGCATTCCCCCTCATACCCATTATACACCCGGATGCCGAGGATCGCCGCGGCGGCGTCGAACAGGCGCCCCATGCTGCTCGTCTCGAACGTGTTGACCCCGTGGGAAAGGGCTGCGGAAACGAGCGGAAAGTTTTTTCCGCCCGCCTTCTCCCCCGCCGCGAAGCGGTAGCAGTCCGCCGTGAGGGAAGCGTCGCGGGCCGCCGCGTCGCCCCCGCAGAGCGTCACGCGGCTCAGGCACCCCGCGCGCTCGAAGCCGGCGCCGCGGCAGAGCAGGAACTCCCCGCCCCAGACCGTGCCGTCGGTCCCGTAGCCGGTCCCGTCGAAAACGACGCCGATGCAGCTCTCCAGCCCGTGTTCCGCCATCACCGACGCCGCGTGCGCGAAGTGGTGCTGGACCGGGACGGGCTGCCCGCCCGGAAGGCCGGAAGCGATTTTTTTCGCAAGCGCCGAGGAAAAATACCCCGGGTGGAGGTCGCACGCCACGGCCTGCGGCCGGATGCCGAAAATCCGCTCCATCCGCTCCAGCCCGGCCCGGTAGTTGCGCTGCACGCGGTAGTTTTCAAGGTCGCCGAAATACTGGCTGAGGTAGGCCCTGTCGCCCGAAAGCAGGCAGAAGCAGCTTTTCAGGTCGCCGCCGGCGGCCAGCGCCGGCCGGGGTGCGGAGACGCCCAGCACCACCGGCAGCGGCACATAGCCCCGGCTGCGCCGCAGGACCTGCGGCGTTCCGCGGAAAACGCGGGCGACGGAATCGTCCAGCGGGGTGCGGATGGCGCGGGTGTGGTACAGGACGCCGCCGAGCAACGGGGAACTGACCTGCGCCATGCGGCCGTCTTCATGGATGATCGGTTCGGTCGTGGCGTTGCCGCTGGTCACGACCAGCGGGCCGCAGGCGTCCGTGAGCAGGCGGTGCAGGCCCGCCGAGGGGAGAAAAGCGCCCAGGAAGCGGCTGTCGCCGCAGACTCCGGCACAGAACGCCTCCCCCGTCTTTTCGAGCAGGACGATGGGCCTTGCGGCTGAAGAAATCAGCGCCTCTTCCTCCGGGCTCATCCGGCAGACCTTCCGCACGTCCGAAGGCGACGAAAACATCACGGCGAACGGCTTTTTCTCCCGGCCTTTCAGCCTGCGCAGGCGGTCCACCGCCCGCGCATCGCCGGGCAGGCAGACGTACTGGTAGCCGCCGACCCCCTTGACGGCGACCACGGCCCCGCTTTTCAGCAGGGCGACGCCCCGCCGCAGGGCCTCCTCTTGTTCACACGGTCCGCCCCGGCCGTAAAACAGAAGCTGGGGGCCGCACTCCCGGCACGAGATGGTCTGGGCATGGCGGCGGCGGCCGGCGCGGTATTCCTCCGCGCAGCAGCTGCACATCGGGAAATCCCGCATCGACGTGTTCTCCCGGTCGTAGGGGAGCGAATCCAGGATGCTGAACCGCGGCCCGCAGGAGGCGCAGCTGATGAACGGATACCGGAACCTCCGGTCCTTCGGGTCCAGCATCTCGCGCAGGCAGTCGCCGCAGACGGGCAGGTCCGGCGGAAAGACGGGAGGCCGCTTTTCCGCCGACGGCTTTTCGCCGCTGCGGGCGATGGAAAAGCCGTCGAAGCGGCGCTCGGGAATCCGCCGGGCCGAGACGTCCAGCACGACCGCGCCGGCGGGGCGGTGCTCCCGTAGAAGCCGCAGAAAGCCCGTTACGGCGGATTCCGGACCGGAGGCAAAAATCTCCACCACGCCGCCGCTGTTGCGCACCAGGCCGGAAACGTGCGATTCCCGCGCGATTCCGGCGACAAAAGGACGGTAACCGACCCCCTGTACCACGCCGGTTACCGTCACAAAAACAGTCATGCGAAATCAGGAAGCGCTCTTGCCGACGGGCGCCGGCGCAGCGGAAAACTTCGGCTTTGCGGCAGGCTGCGGTTTGGCGGCAGGCTGCGGCTTGCGGAGCAGCCTCGCCGTCTGCTCCGGGCCCGGCCGGGTGTAGCTCTGGCACATGGAGAGGCATTTCTTCGGGCAGTTTTCCACGCAGCTGCCGCACTGGACGCAGCTGAAGGGGCGGATTTCCCATGTCCTTTCCGCCCGGTTGACCGTAATGGCGTTGCTGGGGCACTTGCGGGCACACATGCCGCAGAGGATGCAGAGGTCGATGTTGTTTTCGATATGCCCCCGCGTGCGTTCCTTGAACTGCTTCGGCTTCTGCGGGTACTGCTCTGTGACCGGCCTGGAAAACAGGTTGTGGAACTCGGTTTTTGCAAATGTGAACAGGCTCATACTTTCACCTCTCGATACAACTGACACACGGGTCTATGGTTAAAATCAGCATTGGAATCTCGGAGAGCCGGCAGCCCTTCATCAGCTCTATCATGGCGGGGACGTTGGCGAACGTCGGCGTCCTCACGCGGAAGCGGTCCAGGAACTTGGTCCCGTTCGCCTTCACGTAATAGATCGCCTCGCCGCGCGGCTGCTCGACGCGAACCATATACTCCCCTTTCGGGAAGCCGCGGATCGGAACGGCGACCGGGCCCTCCGGGATTTTTGCGACCGCCTGCCGGATGAGGTCGATGGACTGGAACAGCTCCCGGACACGGACCTGCGTGCGCGCGTAGCAGTCGCCCTCCGTGGAGGTGATCGGCTCGAAGTTCAGGTCGCCGTAAGCGTCGTAGCCCAGCTTGCGCGTGTCGCGGGCGATGCCGCTGGCCCGCATGAACGGGCCGGCCACGCCGTACTCCTGCGCCATCTTCTTCGTCATATATCCCACGCCCTTCAGGCGGCTGTTGACGGCGCTGTTGGCCAGGAAGGTGGACGTGATTCCCTTCAGGTCCTCTTCCAGACCGCCCAGCTTCTCGACAAAGCCGTGCAGCATGGCGTTGTCCATATCCCGGCGCTGCCCGCCGATTTTATTCACGGAAAAAATCAGGCGGCCGCCGGTCGAGGCCTCGAACATGTCCAGAATTTTCTCGCGCAGGCGCCAGCACTGCATAAACAGGCTCTCGAAGCCGAACGCGTCCGCCAGCAGACCCAGCCAGAGCAGGTGGCTGTGCAGGCGCGACAGCTCGCACCAGATGGTGCGCAGGTATTTCGCGCGGGGCGGCAGCTCCACGCCCATGATGTGCTCGACGGCCTCGCAGTACGACATGCCGTGCATAAAGCTGCAGATGCCGCACATGCGCTCCGCGACATAGACAAAGTCCCTGAAATCCCGTTTCTCCACCAGCTTTTCAAGGCCGCGGTGAATGAATCCGATGGAGGGAATCACGTCCACCACTTTTTCGTCCTCCAGAACCAGGTCGAGATGAATCGGCTCCGGCAGGACCGGATGATGGGGGCCAAAAGGAACGACGCTGCGCGTGCTCATTTTGGACCGCCTCCTTCTTCTTCCTGTTTCAGCTTATAGGGCGCTTTCACGGCCGTGCGGTACAGCCTTCCCTTATAATCGACCGTCATGAACTCGATGGGAACGCCGAACAGGTCGTGAATCTCATTTTCATAAAAATATGCGGACGGGTAAATATGGCTGATGCTCGGAACTTTCTCCCCCGCTTTCACGGTAAAGCGCAGATTCAGCAGGTCGTACTCGATGCTGAAGGAATAGGTCATCTCATAGCAGTCCTTCAGCGTCGTGGAGCAAATCTGCACCAGGCGGTATCCGCGGGTTTTAAGCTCCGTCACCTTCTCCAGCAGAGCCTCCGGCCGCACCTCAAGCAGCTGTCTGTCACTTTCCGCCATGGCTATCCCTCCTTCCGAGCCGCGGCCCTTTTCTTCTTCATCTGTTTTTGCTTCTGGTCCAGCAGCTCGGCGGCCTTCCGGAGGCCGTCGATGACGGCCTCCGGCTTCACGGCGCAGCCCGGCACGTAGATATCCACCGGAATCACCTTGTTCACGCCGCCGAGGATGTTGTAGCAGTCCTTGAAAACCCCGCCGTCGCAGGCGCAGATGCCGACCGCCACCACGACCTTGGGGTCGGGCATCTGGCTGTAAAGCTGCTTGACGACCGGGGCGTTCTGCGCGTTGATTCCGCCGGTAATCAGAAAAATATCGGCGTGTTTGGGGTTGCCGGTGTTGACCACGCCGAAGCGCTCCACATCGTAAACGGGGGTCGTGCTGTCCAGTATCTCAAGGTCGCAGCCGTTGCAGCTGGAGCCGTCGTAATGCAGCACCCACGGGGATTTCGAGAGTTTCATCACTTCACGCGCCGCCTTCCTTTAAAGCACAAGGGCGAGGACAAGCAGGTTCGTACCCCCGAAAATCAGGGTGACGGCCCACGCCCAGTTCAGCATCTTTTCCCACCGGACGCGGGGAAAAAGATTGTCGACCAAAACAAGCAGAAAATAGCACGCCAGCCCGGTTGCGACGCCGGCCAGGATGCTCCAGGGGTTGCGGTTCAGGATGAACAGCGCCAGCAGGCCCAGCAGCAAAACGTCTTCGTACCAGCCGGCCACCTCGACCAGCCCCAGCTCGCTGCCGGAAAGCTCCGTCGTAAGCCCTTTCACAATCTCCTGGTGCGCGTGGTGCGAGGCGCTGATGTCGAACGGCGACTTGCGGAACTTGATGATGAACACGAACACCAGCCCGAAAAACATGCCCGGCAGAAAGGCGATGGCCGAAATTCCGCGGTCCGCCACCTGGTCGATAAAGAAGCTGCCGGTAATCATGTAAAGGCCGATGGCGGCCAGCAGCAGCATCGGCTCGTAGGACATAATCTGCACCAGTTCGCGCTGCGCGCCCATGGAGCTGTACGGGGAATTGGCGGAGCAGGCCGCCATGAACAGGAAAATCTCCGCGAGGGTCAGCGCAAAGAAAGCGAGCAGCAGGTCCCCGCCCGAAAAGAACAGGCAGCCCGTGAAAATGGAGAAGATAAAGTAGCCGCCCACCAGAAAATCCTGCAGCCTGTTGACCACAATCGTCTGCTTGTGGAACAGCTTGTAGACGTCGTAAAAGGGCTGCAGGACCGGCGGCCCCTGCCTGCCCTGGAGCCGCGCGCTCAGCTTGCGGTCCAGCCCGCCGAGCAGGCCGCCCGCAAACGGCGCGCAGACCAGAAACAGCAGAACCCCAAGCGCCCTTTGCCATGCCATCACAGCGCACCCCCGATCGCCACAATCATTAGAATGACCAGCCCGGCCGTCGAAATGCCCAGCGAGGGCTTCAAAATCTTATTTTCGCCGAGGCGGTCTTCCATATACCAGTTGGCGAGGTACATCTGCCGCGGCTGGCCGAGCGAATCCGAAAAGTGCCGGTCGTCGCCCTCGTTCACGCCGGCCATGTAGGACGGGACCACTTTTTTCCGGTTGATGGAAGTCAGCACCCACATCACGGCGGGCAGCACGATAATCATGCAGAGCATCATAATCATGACCCGGACGTCCTCGGTGCCGATGATGGCGCTCAGCCGAATATGGAACATCTGAATCAGCTCCGGCTGCACCAGCCGGGTGGAGAGGAGCGGAAACAGCACGCATATCAAAACCACAAGGGCCGTCAGAATCCACATCGCGGTCCACTCATCCTTGTGGACGGTGTCCGGCAGGCGCTCCGACTGCCGGATGACCGGGACCAGTTTGCCGAGCCACTTGCCCCAGTAGAACAGGGTGGCCGCGCTGCCGAAAATCAGGAACAGAATCAGCAGGACGCTTCTGGAATCCACAAAGGCCTTGAGCGCGGCCCACTTGGCAATCAGCATGCCGAACGGCGCGAGGAACATGCCGAAGATGCCGACCGTCATCACGAACGCCAGCTTCGGCAGACGCACAATCAGGCCGTGCATATCCTCAATATTGCGGCTGCCGGTGCTGTTTTCGACGGCGCCGACCGAAAGGAACATCAGCGATTTGGAGACCGCGTGGAACATCAGCAGCAAAATGGCCGCCCACACGGCCTCGTACATGCCGACGCCCGCGCACGCGGTGATCAGCCCCAGGTTGGAGACCGTGGAATAGGCCAGCACCTTTTTGCCGTCGCTCTGCGAGATGGCCAGCAGCGACGCCGCAAAAAAGGTGAAGCCGCCGATGGTGGTGACCATCATGCCCGCGACGTTCGCGCGCAGCAGCGGGGAAAGGCGGATTAAAAGATAGACGCCCGCCTTGACCATGGTGGCGGAGTGCAGCAGCGCGCTCGTGGGCGTCGGGGCGACCATGGCGCCGAGCAGCCAGCCGCAGAAGGGCATCTGCGCGCTTTTGGTCAGAGCCGCGAACGCCAGCAGGGCGACCGGCGTCAGCACGGCCCTGCTGCCCGCGGCCGTCCCGAGAAAAACCAGGTCCTGAATATCGGCCGCATGCAGCACAAGCGAGCTGTAGAGGATGGCGAGGGCGAACCCGAGCCCGCCCAGCAGATTCATCCACAGCGCGCGGAAAGAGTTGCGGACGGCGATTTTAGACTGGTTGTAGCCGATCAGCAGGAACGAGCAGATGCTGGTGATTTCCCAGAAGAAATACATCCATGTCAGGCTGGCCGAGAAGACAAGGCCGAACATGGCGCCCAGAAACACGAACAGCATGGAGAGAAAAAAAGGCGAACGGTCGCGGTATTCGGTGTGGTGCCTGTGGTAGTCCTTCAGATACCCGACCGCATAGATGCAGATGAGGCTTCCGACAACGCCGACCACAAGGCACATGATCACGGTCAGGTTGTCGACCGTGATGTGCACTTCCCCTTCGACGCTGCGGCCCGACAGCTCCATCCACCCGATCGGGACGGTCTGCGCCGCGGAAAGCAGCACGACATAGTATTTCCGGAATTTAAACCCGTAGTAGAACACCAGGACCATCAGGGCAAATTCCCCCGCCAGGATGATCCGGTCCCAGATGCGCGTCTCAATCAGATACGACCGGCTGATTCCCGCCGTTAGGGTGTCGGCCGTCAGCGCAATCACGGCAGCGATAATCAGGGCGCTGCAGCAATACAGGAAGATGTCCCGCGCCTTGCCGGGCTTCTTCATCTGCGACAGGACAACCGCGGCAAAAAAAGGAAAAAGAATCAGAAAAGCAACAATTGTCATGACATCACCGTTCTCCATTCGTTGGCAAATCCCGTTCAAAATTGATGTTTTGCATGAAAAACCGCGGCTCTAATCTTTACAAAGCGGCACAGCATCCCCATACCCGTGCTTTTCCCTGCTGTATGCACAATATGCCCCTCTGCCAAAATTAAAGTCGTTGCTCTGGTCGTGTAAAGCCGACCGGACTTCGTTATAATAATAACACATTTTTATGAATCTACAAGGCCAAAAATATTTTTTGAGCCGATTTTTTTCAAAAAATACCCCGGAAGTCTGGGCTTTCGCCGTTTTCTACAAAAAACATCGGGCCGGCCGCGGAGGATTTTCGTCCGGCAAATTTCCCGCGCATTCGTTTAATTCTTTTTAAAAATCTTTTTCCATAAAATAAAGGTATAATTAGGTTTGATATTTTCTTAACATTAATATGCAGAAATCCAAAATAAAATCAGGAATCAACAGGAAAAACTTTATTCATCAATATGCAAAACCGGTCTTTTTCAAGGCCCGCGGCCAAATCGGCCCCTTTCTTCAGGTATGCCGCCGTTCCGGTTTGCGTTCAAACGCACAGAAATGTGCTGCACTTCATATTCTGAGAGATTCAGGAGGATGTTTTATGAAGAAAACCAGCAAAATCAGTATTTTAGGAGCGGGAAACGTCGGGGCGACCATCGCCTATACCCTGATGCTGGAGGGCCGCGCCTCCGAGATGGTCCTTGTGGACATCAACCGCAACAAGGCGAAGGGCGAGGCGATGGACCTGATCCAGTGCACGGCGCTGTGCCCGGCCGCCGACATCTATGCGGGCGATTATCCGGACATCGCGGGCTCCGACATCGTGATCGTCACGCTGGGCGGCGGCCGCAAGCCCGGCCAGTCCAGAATCGACCTCGCGCAGGGGAACGTCAACATCATCAAGAGCGCGATGCCGCAGGCCGTGAAATACGCGCCGAACGCCATTTACGTGGTCGTCAGCAACCCGGTGGACATCGTTACATACGCGACGCTGAAAGTGACCGGCCTGCCTGAAAACCGGGTCTTCGGCTCCGGCACGCTGCTGGATTCCAGCCGGCTGCGCGAGATGATCGCCCGCCACGTCAACGTCAACCCCAAAAACGTACATGCCTATGTGTTCGGCGAGCACGGGGATTCCTCGATGGTCCCGTGGTCCCTGACCAGCGTGGGCGGGATTCCGCTGCGCACCGTCCTCAGCAGCCTGCGGAAAAAAACGCCCGGCATCACGGACATCGACCGCGCAAAGGTGGAGGACAGCATGCACCGTTCCGGCGGAGAAATCATCCGGCTCAAAGGCGCCACCTACTACGCCATCGCGGTCGCGGCATCGAAGATCTGCCGCAACATCCTGCGCAACACCAACTCCGTGATGACGCTTTCCGGCATGCTGCACGGGGAATACGGATTCGACGGCATCTGCATGAGCATCCCGTTCATCCTGAACCGGGAGGGCATCGGCAACAGCATCGCGCCGCCGCTGCAGGACGATGAGATGGAAAAGCTGCGCGCGAGCGCGGGTCTGCTGAAAAACACCATTGAGAAGCTGGATCTGTAAAAAAAGAACAGGAGGGTACCGATGGATTACGCGAAGGAATCGCTGAAGCTGCACTACCAATGGAAGGGCAAAATCGAAATGATTTGCCGCGCGCCCCTGAAAACCCGCGACGACCTTGCGCTCGCCTATACGCCGGGCGTCGCGCAGCCGTGCCTCGAAATCCAGAAGGACGTCAACAAAAGCTACGAGCTGACCCGCCGCTCCAACCTGGTCGCCGTCGTGACCGACGGAAGCGCCGTGCTGGGCCTGGGCAACATCGGGCCGGAGGCCGGCATGCCGGTCATGGAGGGAAAATGCGCGCTGTTCAAGGCGTTCGGGAACGTGGACGCCGTCCCGCTCTGCATCCGCTCGAACAAGGTGGAGGACATCGTGAACACCGTCCGCCTGATTGCGGGCAGCTTCGGCGGCATCAACCTGGAGGATATTTCCGCGCCGCGCTGCTTCGAGATTGAAAAACAGCTCAAAGCGTGCTGCGACATCCCCATCTTCCACGACGACCAGCACGGCACCGCCGTCGTGACCCTTGCGGCGCTGCTGAACGCGCTGAAGCTTACGGGCAAAAAAATCGGCGAAATCCGCGTGGTCACAAGCGGCGCCGGCGCGGCCGGCATCGCCATCATCAAGCTGCTGATCGCGATGGGCCTGAGGCAGATCGTCATGTGCGACAGGCACGGCGCCATCTACGAAGGCCGCGAGGGCCTGAACCCCGTCAAGGTGGAGATGGCCAAAATCACCAACCGGGAAAAGAGGAGCGGCACGCTCGCAGACGTTCTGAAGGGCGCGGATGTGTTCATCGGCGTTTCCGCGCCGAACTGCGTGACGCCGGAAATGGTGAAGTCTATGAATCGGAACCCCATCCTGTTCCCGATGGCGAACCCCGTCCCCGAAATCATGCCGGACCTGGCGCTCAAAGCCGGCGCGGCCGTCGTGGGGACCGGGCGGAGCGACTTCCCGAACCAGATCAACAACGTGCTCGCGTTCCCGGGCATTTTCCGCGGTGCGCTGGACGTGCGCGCCTCCGACATCAACGACGAGATGAAGATTGCGGCAGCCCACGCCATCGCCTCCTTCATCCCGCAAGACAAGCTGGCGCCCGACAACATCATCCCAAGCGCCCTGAACCGCGGCGTGGCGCCCGCCGTCGCCAAGGCGGTCGCCGACGCGGCGCGCAAATCCGGAGTGGCCCGCATCTGACCGGCCGTTCTCCCCGATAAAAATCCCGTGCAGAAGAAAATCTGCACGGGATTTTTTCTACGCCAGCTCGCTCTGGCCGGTGTAGAGCCGGTAATAGCGCCCTTTGCGGGCGACCAGCTCGTCGTGGCTGCCGCGCTCCAGCACGGCGCCGTGCTCCAGCACGAGAATCGCCTTCGCGTTGCGCACGGTGGAGAGCCGGTGCGCTATCACGAAAACGGTCCGGCCCTCCATCAGGCGGTCCATGCCGCTTTCAATCAGCTTTTCGGTATGCGTATCCACCGAGCTGGTCGCCTCGTCCAGAATCAGCACCGGCGGGTCGGAGACCGCGGCCCGCGCGATGGAAAGGAGCTGGCGCTGCCCCTGGCTCAGGTTTGCCCCGTCCCCCGAAAGCACGGTGTCGTAGCCGTCCGGAAGGCGCCGGATGAACGAATCCGCGTTGGCGAGCCTGGCGGCTTCGACAATCTGGTCCATGCCGGCCTCCGGGTTGCCGAAGCGGATGTTGTCGGCGATGGTGCCCGTAAACAGGTGCGTGTCCTGAAGGACGACGGCGACGGAGCGCCGCAGGTCGTCCTTGCGGATTCTGCGGACGTCGATGCCGTCGTAGGTGATGGTGCCGGAATCCACATCGTAGAACCGGGTGATCAGGTTGGCGATGGTGGTCTTGCCCGCGCCCGTGGAGCCGACGAAGGCGATTTTCTGGCCGGGCTTCGCGTACAGGTCGATTCCCTTCAGCACCGTGTCGCCCGGCTCGTAGCCGAACACCACGTTCCGAAAGCGCACGTCGCCGCGCAGGGGCAACAGCTTTTTCGAGCCGTCCCCCTGCGGGACGAGCCAGCCCCAGCGGCCGGTCTTCCGGTCCGCGACCTCCAGCTTCCCGCCTTCCGCCTTCCGGACGTTGACCAGGGTCACGTCGCCGTCGTCGGCCTCCGGCGGTTTCTGCACAATCTGCTGGATGCGCTCGGCCCCGGCGAGGGCCGCAAGCACGAAGTTGGCCTGCTGGGAAAACTGGTTGATCGGCATGGCCGTCTGGCGGACGTACACCAGGTAGGACGCCAGGCTGCCGAGGTCGATCTTGCCCGCTATGGCAAAAAGAGCCCCCACGCACGCGGAGAGCGCGTAGTTGAAATAGGAGATGCTGACCACGACGGGAATCATCAGGCCGGAATAGGTCAGCGCCTTCGTGGCGGCCTGGAACAGCCTGTTGTTCCGTTTGGAAAATTGCTCGAAGTCCTTTTCGCCGTGGTTGAAAATCTGGACGATTTTCTGCCCCTCGACCATCTCCTCGATATAGCCGTCCAGGTTGCCGAGGTATTCCTGCTGGGAGGAAAAGTAGCGGTGGCTCTGCTTCGCGCTGTAGCGGATGAACAGGAACATCAGGAGGAACGCCACCATCACGATGCCGAACAGCTCGGCGTTCAGGAGAATCAGCACGGCAAAGGTCCCGACAATGATCACAAGGCTGTGAATCAAAACGGTGAAGCTGTTGTTGAGGGCCTCGGCGATGGTGTCGATGTCGTTGGTGAAGCGGCTCATGATTTCGCCGTGCGTGTTCGCGTCGAAAAAGCTGAGCGGAAGGGACTGGACTTTGCGGAACAGGTCGTCCCGCATTTCCTGGACGGTCTGCTGGGCCACCTTGACCATCAGCTGGGTGTAGCAGTGCGTCGCAAGGACCCCCGCGAGGTAGACGGCGCCCATGAACAGCAGACCCCGCGCCAGGCCGGCCAAATCGCGCGGGATGATGTACCGGTTGATGATCGGCTTCAGCAGATAGGTCCCGTAGACGTTGGCGGCCGCGCTCGCGGCGGTAAGGAGGCAGACCGCCGTCAGGGCGGCCCTGTGCTTCCCGAGGTAGCGGCCGAGAAAGCGCAGGGTTCCCCTCAGGTTCTTCGGCTTTTCATGGTGCATGGTCCTCGGCATTTATACGGCCGCCCCCTTTTCCTGCAGTTCATAAATATCCCGGTAAATCGGGTTGTGCGCCAGAAGCTGCCCGTGCGTCCCGGTCTCGTTGATTCTCCCGTTTTCCAGGACCACGATCTGGTCGGCGTCGCGGATGGAATTCAGCCGCTGGGTCACCATGATTTTCGTCATGCCGCCCAGTTCCCGTTTCAGGCTGTCCCGGATGCGCGCCTCCGTCGCGGCGTCGACGGCGCTGGTGGAATCGTCCAGAATCAGGATTTTCGGGCGCTTGAGCAGCGCGCGGGCGATGCAGAGCCTCTGCTTCTGCCCGCCGGAGACGTTGACGCCCCCCTGCCCCAGGTCCGTGTCGTACCCCTGCGGGAAGCGCGAAAGGAACTCGTCCGCGCAGGCGATGCGGCACGCCCAGTCCAGGTCTTCGCGGGTCGCTTTCTCGTTGCCCCACAGCAGGTTTTCCCGGATGGTCCCCGAAAACAGGATGTTTTTCTGCAGGACCACCCCGACCGCGTCGCGCAGGCGGGCCAGCGAATACTCGCGCACGTCCCTGCCGCTGACGCGCAGGGTCCCCGACGACACGTCGTACAGCCGCGGAATCAGCTGCACGAGCGAGGATTTCGCGGAGCCGGTGCCGCCGATGATGCCCACCGTGCTGCCCTCTTCGATATGAAGGCAGATGTCCGAAAGCACGTACTCCCGCGCGTCGGGCCGGTACTTGAAATAGACGTGGTCAAAATCGACGCTGCCGCGCTCCACCGGCGCGCGGCCGGGGCCGTCGGCAATGGCGGGCTTTTCGTCCAGCACCTCGAAAATCCGTTCGGTCGAGGTCATGGAGCGGCTCAGCATCAGGAACACGTTCGCAATCATCATCAGGGAGTTCAGAATCTGAAGCACATAGCTCAGAAAGCCGGTCAGCTTGCCCACCTGCAGGGAGCCGACGGCAATCATGTTGCCGCCGAACCACAGGATGCAGACGATGGTGGCGTACATCACCGCCTGAAAGCACGGCAGAATCAGCACGGCATAATGGAAAGAGCGCTCCGAAGCCCGGCGGAACCGCTCGTTCACCGCGCCGAACTTCCGGCACTCCCCGTCCCCCCGCACATACGATTTCACGGTGCGGATGGCGATCAGGTTCTCCTGGATGATGGCGTTGACGTGGTCCAGCGCCTTCTGCATGGATGCATAGAGGGGGCCGAGCTTTTTCAGAATCAGATACAGCGAGCACCCAAGAATCGGGATGGCCGTCAGGAAAACGACCGCCAGCTTCGGGCTCATCAGAATGGACATCGCGAGGCCCATCAGCAGCATGGTCGGGCCGCGCACGATGGGCCGCAGCCCGTTGCAGATGGCGTTCTGCAGGATGGTGATGTCGCTCGTGAGTCGGGTGATCAGCGACGGCGTGCTGAAATGGTCCAGATTGGAGAAGGAATACCCCTGCACCCGGCGGTACTCCGCTTCCCGCAGTTCCGTGCCGAACCCCTCGCCCGCCCGGGCGGAAAAGCGCGCGTAGCAGGCGCCGAGGCCGAGCGAAATCAGGGCGCAGACCCCCATCACCAGGCTCTTGCGGTAAATATACGCGGTGTCGCGGCGGACGACGCCGACGTCGATGATATCCGCCATAATCAGCGGAATCACAAGCTCGAACACGGACTCGAACACCACGCATACCATGCCGATATAAAGGTCTTTGCGGTATTTTTTAAAATATGAGAACAGTCTTTTCAGCACCTGTATTCCTCCAAGCTACGCAAGTTCCCGGCCGGTCAGATTCCGGTACATGCGCCCAAGATAGCCCAAAAAGCGCCGGGTTTCGTCCGCGGTAAAGCCCTTCAGGGCTTCCGCCTCCACCTCGCTGCAGAGCCGCAGCCACTGGCCGTAGGCCCTTTTCCCCTTTTCCGTCAGCCGCAGAGACTCCGCCCGCCTTCTCGCCGCGGGCGCCGCCCGCAGCACCAGCCCCTGCTGTTCCATTTTGCTCAGAATCTGGGAGACCGTGGCCGGCTCGATGTCGAAGGCCTCGGCGATCTCTTTCTGCATGCATCGGCTGTGGCGCGAAAGATAGGACAGTACCTTAGGCTGCCCCGGCGACAGGCCGATTTTCATCATCCCCGGCCTCGTTCGGTTTTTCTGCGCGTGAAACGTCTTGGACAGCGCCAGGTGAATCCCCGTCTGCATCCCGGAACGCCCCTTTCCCAAATCAATTCAATACTGTTAGCATCCTAACAGTTAGCTTCCTAATCAAAAGTGGATAAAAGAACCCGCTCTGAAAGCGGCCCGCCTTATTTGTGGTATTTCCCGTGGCCCAGAATCTCGAAAGAGCGGTAAAGCTGCTCGCACAGCATCACGCGCGCCAGCTGGTGCGGGAAAGTCATCGGCGAAAGGGAAAGCCGAAAATCCGCTTTCCGCTTGACCTCGCCGCTCAGGCCGTAGGAGCTGCCGACCGCGAAGGCGATCGGCCCGACCCCGCGCGCCGCCAGGCCGCCGATCCGCTCCGCAAGCTGCTCGGAAGAAATGCGCTCCCCTTCGATGCACAGCGCGGCCAGCACGGCCCCGGACGCCGCCCGCAGAATCCGGCGGCCCTCCTCCTCCAGCGCGCGCAGAATCTGCTTCTGCGACGGCGCGGCGGGCAGGCGGCTTTCCGGCAGCTCCAGAAAGGACAGGCTGCAAAACGGGCGCAGCCGCTTTTCGTATTCCGAGCACGCGGCGCGCCAGAAAGGCTCCTTCAGTTTTCCCATGCAGATCAGGCGGATTTTTATCATGGAATCAGAAAATCAGGACTTTTCCGTCATCGTTTTCCCGCGGAGCCACGTAGAGCTGAAAATCCCTGCCCGGCCGAAGCCCGGAAAGGGCCAGCGAGCACAGCGCGGTCTGGTAGGCGAGCGCCGGCGTATTGTTCTCGGCGCTCAGGTGGGCGAGCATGAAGCGCGTGGTGCCGGAGGCCGCAAGCCCGGCCAGACCGGCGGCGCAGTCCGCGTTGGAGAGATGGCCCGTCTTCGAGAGAATCCGCCGCTTGAGCGGATAGGGGTACGGCCCGTTCTGCAGCATGCCGACGTCGTGGTTCGACTCCAGCACGACAAAATCCGCCCCCGTCAGGGCCTGCCGCACCCCCTCGGAAAGATACCCGAGATCCGTCGAAAGGGCGACCGTGCGCCCTTCCTTCAGCGCGATCCGGTACCCCACGCATTCCGCGCTGTCGTGCGGAATCGGAAACGGAGTGATCCCCATGCCCGCGCACTCGACCTCGCCGGTGATTTCGGCGCTTGGGAATTTCGGGCTCAGACAGCCCATCGCGTCGAGCGCGGCGAGCGTCCCACCGGAAGCGTAGACCGGCAGGTGAAAGCGCGAGGCCAGCACGCGCAGACCCGCCACATGGTCGGAGTGCTCGTGCGTGACGAACACGCCCCGCACCGCGGACATCCCGATTCCGCACCGGTCCAGCGCCCTGGTAATCTGCCGGGCCGAACGGCCGGCGTCCACCAGGACGCCGGCCCGGGCGGAACCTATGTAATAGCAGTTTCCGCTGCTTCCGCTGAAAAGCGGACAAAATCTCGCCATTCTGCCTCCCGAAAAGAACCGGCTGCCGGCAGCCGGTTCCTGAAAATTCAGATTGCCTGAGCCGTCTGGGCCTGCGGAATCGGAACCCTGCGGATGTCTCCGCCGAGGCGGCGGATTTTCTCGTCGATGTTCTCGTATCCGCGCTCAATCTGGGCGATGTTTTCAATCTGGGAAGTCCCGCGTGCGCACAGCGCCGCAATCACCAGGGCCGCCCCCGCGCGGAGGTCCGGCGCCTTGACCGGCGCGCCCTCCAGATGGTCCACGCCCTCCACCACGGCGAGCTTCCCGTCCACTGAAATCTGCGCGCCCATGCGCTTCAGCTCATCCACATAGCGGAAACGGTTGTCCCACACGCTCTCGTTGATGATGCTGGTTCCCTGCGCAAGCGAAAGCAGAACGCACATCTGCGGCTGCATGTCCGTCGGAAAGCCCGGGTGCGGCATGGTCTTGATGTTGCATTTGTTCAGCTTTCCGCTGCGCTTCACGCGAATCGAATCGTCGAACTCCTCGACCGAAACGCCCATCTCTTCCAGCTTGGCGGAGATGGATTCCAGGTGCTTCGGAATCACGTTCTTGACCAGCACGTCGCCGCAGGTGGCCGCCGCCGCCACCATATAGGTCCCCGCCTCAATCGGGTCGGGGATGATGGAGTACGTCGTGCCGCTCAGACGCCTGACGCCGTAAATCTTGATCACGTCGGTCCCGGCGCCGCGGATGTCCGCCCCCATCGAGTTCAGAAAGTTGGCGAGGTCGACGATGTGCGGCTCTTTTGCGGCGTTTTCGATCACGGTCGTGCCCTCCGCCTTCACGGCCGCCAGCATGATGTTGGCGGTCGCGCCGACCGAAACCACGTCGAGGTAGATATTGTTCCCGGTCAGGCGGTCGGCGGAAACGTCCACCATCCCGTTTTCCAGGCGGTGCTTCGCCCCCAGCGCGGCGAACCCTTTCAGATGCTGGTCGATCGGCCTGACCCCCAGGTCGCAGCCTCCCGGCATGGTGACGACGGCGTGGTGGAACCGGCCGAGGAGCGCACCGAGAAGATAATAGGAGCCGCGCATGTGGCGGGCGAGCTCTTCCGTGGCGATATAGGTTCTGACCGGCCGGGGATCGATTTCGAGCGTGGATTTATCGAGGTAGCGCACACCGGCGCCCATATCGTAGAGGATTCTCGTAATGGAAGCGACATCTGTAATATTCGGGACATTTTCAATACGGCAAACGCCGTCTGATAAAATAGCAGCCGGAATAATCGCAATCGCGGCGTTTTTCGCGCCGCTGACCGGTACCTCGCCCGTCAGGCGGCACCCGCCCTGAACCACGAATTTATCCAATGCGGTACGCTCCAATCATAGAAATCAAAACAGCTGTCGAAACACTATTATTATAACAAGTTTCGGCTGAAAATTGAGCCGTGCAGGCTAAAAAGCAAATGAAAAAATTAGAAAAAAATCAGAAAGAAAAAAGTAAATTTATAGGAACTTTTTTCTATCCGCCGGCCGGCCGCTCCCCTCCGGAAAATGGCCGGAAGGGGCGGCGGCCCATTAAAAACGGCGCAGAGAAAAAGGGCTGCGCCGCCTTCTTTAAAACACTATTAATGATGATAATACACGGAACTGCAAAAGTCAACAATTTATAAAAAAGAATTAACTTATGGGAAATTTATCCTGTTTCTTTCAACCGAACCCGCCGGTATCATGCAGATATCGGCCCTTCAGGAAACGTATTTCAGCGGGTCCATCTTGGTGCCGTTCCGGATGACCTCAAAATGCAGGTGCGGGCCCGTGGAGTACCCGGTGCTGCCGATCTGCGCGATGGCCTGTCCCTTTGCGACCTTCTGCCCGGCCGACACCAGCACCCGGCTGCAGTGGCCGTAGCGCGTCTCCATCCCGTTTCCATGGGAAAGCAGCACGCAGTTTCCGTAGCCGCCGCTGTTCCAGCCTGCCTGCTCGACCGTGCCGCCGTCCGCCGCGACAATCGTCCTGCCGAACGCGCCGCTTCCCGAAATGTCGATTCCGTAATGGAACGAGCCCCACCGCCACGTGAAATAGGTGGTGATGGTGTGCAGGGAGGGAACCGGCCATATCAGCTTTCCGCTCGGCACGCCCTTTTCGTTCTGCCGCTTTTTCGTCCCGACCGCCACCGTGCGGCTGACCGGCTGCACCAGCACTTTGCGGCTGACGGATTCGCGTGCGGTCTCCGTCCCGTTCACGAGATGCACGCGGTCCACGCAGCGCTGCCTGCCGTTCGTCCCCTCGCTGAGCACGCGCGTATAGCCGGTCTCGCGGGTCTCGTCGTTCTGGGTCACGGTGGCATACGGGACGGCCTTCTCATAAGTCACGGTTTTAATCAGCTCCACCCCGAGGTTTGGCACCGCGACCTCCAGCGTAATCAGGTCGCCGGGATGGATGGAATCCCCGAGGGTTTTCCCGTTGATTTTATTCAGCTCTTCCACAGTGGTGCGGTTGGCCTTCGCAATTGAGCTGACGGTGTCGCCGGGCCGTACAAGATAGGTCGCGCCGGATTTTGAAACGCCGTTGATTTTCTTTTCCATCTCTTTCGTCTCAACGATGGAGGTGGTCGGGAAAAGGCCGTTCACGACCTCCACGTTGCGAACGAATCGGGCCTGGGCGCCGGAGTCCCCGCCGCGCGCGGCGTCCAGGCGGCTCTGCAGCAGGTAGCGAAGGTCGGCCGAGTTTTTGACGGCGCCGGCAAGCTCGCCGTCCACATAAAGGCCGCTCGCCTCCTCGATGATGCCGTCCGACTGCCGAATCAGCAGGTCGCAGACGGAGGCGGCCGTCGCAAAACCGGTACCGCCCGCTTTGCTCAGCCGGAACTCCGGCGCGAATTTTACGCCGTCCTCCCGCTTCGCCGAATCGTGCACCATGCGCTGCCGGACCATTTCCGCCGCTTTCTCATAGATGCTCTCATCCCGGATTACGGCGACCTGCCGCCCGCCGTTCGTCAGGCACAGGCCGAACGCCCGGCGGCTCCAGTACCGCACCGTGCCCGCCAGGAGCAAAACGGACAGGACGGGCGCGGCCGCCTTGAGCAGGACCGGAAAAAAGCGGCCGCAGGCGGCAAAAGCGCCGCGCAGGGCGGAGAAAAACTCCCGGAAGACATAGAAAAGGCCTTTTCTCCGTGCCAGGGTCAAACGCCTGCCCGCGGCGGAAAGGCGATTCCGCAGGGAAGCCGCACTTCGACGAAGGCGGAGCAGCTTTTTCCCTGCGGAAATAAAATAGAACGTGCGTACAAGCTGCACGAAAGGCCGCCAGAAACGGACGGTCCTGCGCAGGATTCGTTTCTCGATGCGGGTGCTCTGAATCCCGACGACATATAAAAAGCGGCAGCCGCAGGCAAAAGAATCGCTCAGCGCCCCGCCGCACGACGGCAGAAAAGCGCTGTGATTTTTCTTCCTTTGCAACCGCATGGGGCAACCCTTTCCCTCGCTCTATAATCGTTACAACTTTGTAACTTTTATAGTTATAGCATAAAAAGTGCGGGATTGCAACCCTTGCGGCGGGATTTTCCCGGGCTTCGGAATCAGTTGCGGTAGGCCAGCTTGGTCTCGTCCCAGTCGCGGATGACGGGGAGGAACGCCTTGGCCTCGGCGACCGCGCCCGCCAGGTCGTGCTCGCGGTAATTTCCGCATTCTGCCGCGCTCGCGCCCGGGATGGGGCCCTGGTACGCGGCAATCTGCCCGAAGACGCGCCGGATCAGGCGCACGGCGTCGGCCTTCTCCACATTGCGCAGCAGCAGGTAAAAGCCCGTGCGGCACCCCATCGGGCCGAAGTAAATCACCCGGTCCCCGTACTCCGAGTTCCGCGCGAATGTGGCGAACAGATGCTCGATGGTGTGGAGCGCCGCATTCGGAAGGTACGGCGGCGTATTCGGTTTGCGCATCCGGATGTCATAGGTGATGATGTCCCCGTCCACACGGGAGACGTAAATGCCCGGAAGCAGCTTGGTATGGTCTACGCGAAAGCTTGCAATCTTTTCCATCGCTGAAAACTCCTTTGTCAATCGATTTGTGCCGCCCGGCGGGCCGGGAGCGCATCTGGGAAAGCGCGGCGCAAAAGCCGGGCGGCTCCCCCGTTTGAAAGCCGGCGGGGTGCCCGTCGGCCCTCGTGAACCGGCAAAACGGGGATACGGCAAAAACCGTATCCCCATCTTACCACAGCGGCGAAGCAAATTAAAGGACCTTTGACAGAAAGTCGCGCAGGCGCGGATTTTTCGGATGGTCGAAAAACTCTTCCGGCGGGGCCTCTTCGGCGATCCGCCCGTCCGCCATGAACAGGACGCGCGTCGCCACCTCGCGCGCAAAGGCCATTTCGTGCGTGACGACGACCATCGTCATGCCCTCCTCGGCCAGCTCCTTCATCACGGCCAGCACCTCGCCGACCATCTCCGGGTCGAGGGCGCTGGTCGGCTCGTCGAACAGCATCACGTCGGGCTCCATGGCCAGCGCGCGCACGATGGCGACGCGCTGCTTCTGCCCGCCGGAAAGCTGCCCGGGGTATGCGTCCGCCCGGTCGGCGAGGCCGATTCGCCTGAGCAGGGCCATGGCCTGCTCATCCGCCCGGCCCTGCGTTTTAAGCCGGAGTGAAACCGGCGCGAGCGTGATGTTCTGCCGGATGGTCAGGTGGGGAAACAGGTTGAAATGCTGAAACACCATCCCCATCTTGCGCCGGAGCGCATCGACGTCGCATCCCGGCTTGTTCATCTGCTTGCCCTCGAACCAGACTTCCCCTTCCGTCGGCTGCTCCAGAAGGTTCAGGCAGCGGAGGAACGTGCTTTTGCCGGAGCCGGACGGCCCGACAATCACGACCTTTTCCCCCCGCCTGATGGTCTGGTCGATTCCCTTCAGGACGTGAATGTCCCCGTTCAGCGTGTGGAAGCTCTTGTGCAGGTTTTTAACGGTTATCACTGCGGTGCAGCCTCCTTTCAAAACGGGTCAGCAGGGCGGAAAGCGCAATCACGATGACCAGATACACCAGCGCCGTCATAAACAGGGGCGTATAGGGCTGATAGGTGATGCTGCGGATGGTGTCCCCGCCCTTCGTAAGGTCCTGGATTCCGATGTAGCCGGCGACCGAAGTTTCCTTCAGCAGGGCGATGAATTCGTTGCCGATGGCGGGCAGCACGTTTTTCAGCGCCTGCGGGAACACGATTTTGACCATTGTCGTCCTCTGGCTGAGACCGAGGGAACGCCCCGCCTCGACCTGCCCGCGGTCGATGGACTGGATGCCGCTGCGGATCACCTCCGCCACATAGGCGCCGGAGTTGATGCCGAAAGCGAAGATGGCGGTCGTGATGTCGCTCAGGCCCGTCGAGCCTAAAATGATGTAATACATGATCATCAGCTGAACGACGACCGGCGTGCCGCGGATCACCGTGAGGTACAGGGTGCACAGCCCGTTCCAGAACTTCAGCCTGCCCGGGTTGTTCGCGTGCGCGACCTTGACCAGCGCGACGAGCGTCCCCAGCAGGACGCCGATCAGCACGGCGAAGAGCGTGATCACAAGGGTGTTCCACAGGCCGGTCACAAGGTACAGATACCGGTTGCTCTCGACCAGCGACTGGTAGAACTCATCGCCCAGCCTGAAGAAAAACTGCCGGACGCCCTCGGCCGCATCCGCGAAAAACGGAGCGGAAACAGCGGTTGTCAGCGGATTCATTCTCAGCCTCCTCAAAGCATCTCGATTCCAGCACAAATGCAGGGAAGCGGAGCCTCTCGCCCGCCGCCCTGCATGGAGCCGGAACCCCGGTTTTTATTCCCCTTCCAGAGAGGATTTGTAGTTCTGGACGATTTTGTCCAGCTTGCCGCTCGACTTCAGCTCTTTGAGCACCGAGTTGACGACGTCCAGCATGGCCTTGTCGCCCTTTTTGACGGCGATGGCGTAATGCTCCACCGTCAGGGCGTCCTTGAGCTTGACAAGCTTTTCCGGGTGCTTGGAAACGAACTTCTGGGCGGGGAAATCGTCGATGACCACCGCGTCGATTCTCCCGTTCATCAGGTCGGAGATGGCGTCCGCGCCTTTGTTGAAGCGCTTGACCTCACCGACCTTGATGTCGTTCGTGCCCTTTTCATTGGTGCAGTAAGTATCGCCCGTCGTCCCCTGCTGCACGCCGACCTTCTTGCCGTTCAGGCCGGTGCGCGACTGGATGGGGCTCCCTTTCAGCACGATAATCGACTGCGTCGCGTCGAAATACGGGTCGGAGAAATCGACGTTTTTCTGCTTGTCCGGCGTGATGGTCATCCCGGCCGCGACAAAATTGCATTTGCCCGTCTGCAGCTCCATCGTCAGGGAGTCGAACGCGACGTCGTTGATTTTGAGCTTGACGCCGCCCAGCTTCTGCGCGATGGCATTTGCGATATCCACGTCGATTCCGATGATTTTGTTGCCGTCTTTATATTCAAACGGCTCGAACTCCGCGTTGGTGGACATCACCACCGTGCCGGAGGATTTTATCTGGTCCACGCTGGTCTGCGCGCCGGACTCCGCGGTCTTCGCCGACTGCGCGCCGGACGACGCCACGGTCTCCGCCGACTGCGCGCCCGAAGACGACTGGGCCTGCGAGCAGGACGCCATCGACAGGACGGCCGCCGCCCCCAGCACCAGCGCCGCAATCTTTTTCACTGTTTTCATCCCGAATACCCCTTCCTGAACCTGTTTGCATGTTTTCTGTGGGAACGACCCTATTATAGCGCATATTTATTCACAAATCAAGGCTTTATTTAAAATTTAATGAAAAATTATTCATTTCATCCGGGAAAGGCGGCCCGCAGCAGGGCGGCCATGTCGGCGGGCGGGGCGCTGCGCAGGCGCAGCAGCCGGCCGGTGACCGGCTGCCGGAAGCGGACGGCGCAGCAGTGGAGCGCCTGACGGGAAATCTCAGCCAGGCTGCCGCCGTACATGTCGTCCCCCGCGAGCGGGTGCCCGAGGGCGGAAAGGTGGACGCGGATCTGGTGCGTGCGCCCCGTTTCCAGTTTCAGGACGAGCAGAGAATGCGCTTTCCCCGCGCGCAGGCAGCGCCACCGGGTCACGGCGGGCGCGCCGCCCGGAACGGCGGCGCGCTGGATGCTGTGCCCCGGCTTCAGGGCGATGGGCAGGTCGATTCTTCCGCCGCCGGCCAGGCGGCCCTCACAGACGGCCAGGTACAGCTTGGACACGTTCCCGGCCAGACGGGAAGCGGCGTAGGCGTGCTTGGCCAGGACCACGAGGCCCGTGGTGTCTTTGTCGAGCCGGTAGACGGGGCGGAACGCGAAGGCCTCCCCGCGCTGAGCCTCGCGGCTGCCGACCGCGTTGAAAAGGCTGTCCCGGTCATGCCCCGGCGACGGGTACATCGGCATGCCGGCCGGCTTGTCCACCGCCAGCAGGTCCCCGTCCTCATAGACCACGGCGAGCGGGAGCGGGGCCGGCTCCGGGATTTGCTCGTCCGGGAAGGTCAGCGCAACGCGGTCGCCGGCCCGCAGCACGTCGGGCGCGGCCGCAGGGCGGCCGTTGCGGGTCAGCCCGCCGGGCACGCGCTTCAGCTTCGCCATCTGCCGCGCGGAAAGACGGCAGGGCCCGCGCAGAAAGCCCTTCAGCTTCACGCCGTCATAGCCCTTCGGGACGGAAAACGCCACGCGCCGCATACGGCCCTCCTCCCCACAGAACGGGAGCGGCGGAAAAATCGCCGCCGCTCCCTGCATAAGCTCCGAAATTATTTTACCTCGACGGTCCAGCCGAACGTGTCCTTGATTTTGCCCCACTGGATGCCGGTCAGCGTGTCGTAGAGCTTCTGGGAAACCGGGCCGATTTTCCCGTCGTTGATCACCATCACGTCGTCGCCCCACTTCAGGTGGCCGATGGGGGAAATCACGGCGGCGGTCCCGGTGCCGAAGGCCTCTTTCAGATGCCCCTGCTTGGCGGCGTCGGCCAGCTCCTGAATCGAAAGGCGGCGCTCGGAGACCTTCATGTTCCAGGATTTCAGCAAATCGATGGCGGACATTCGCGTGACGCCCGGCAGGATGGAGCCCTGCAGGGCGGGGGTGACAACCTCGTCGTCGATTTTGAAGAAGACGTTCATGGTGCCGACTTCCTCAATGTACTTGCGCTCCACGCCGTCCAGCCAGAGGACCTGCGTGTAGTCCTGCTTTTCGGCCTCGTCCTGCGCCTTGAGGGA
>ENA-UOOI01001015-UOOI01001015.1-fermentation-metagenome-genome-assembly--contig:-NODE-1015-length-31863-cov-7.757545_pt1 | contig 31863 bp, 36 predicted proteins | sample MGYA00245779_ERZ724027 | MGnify/ENA primary metagenome ERZ724027 (study PRJEB28704, sample SAMN03018318) | fermentation metagenome | biome: anthropogenic terrestrial biome; feature: soil; material...
GCGAGCATAAAAAAAGCCCCGCACGCAAAATGCGTGTCGAGGCTTTCGATTTGGCGGGTTGCAGTGATTAAGATAATGGCTGAAAATCCTTTATTATCAATGGTTTGCGGGTTCCGGCTCTCCTAATTTTTCTGAGCAGAAAACAAAGTTGAAGGAAAAACAAGTCTGGGCAGAAAAGATATACCTCTTATTCTGAAAGCACATAGTTTAACTCTGTTTTCGTGAGCACTCGCTGCAAAGCCCGCGATTCACTCTATCACCAATACCGCCGTAGGATGCCATAAAAACATCAGGCTTCCAACAATGACATGTATCGCAAAAACACCATCGTCTGCCAACATCATCGACAACCATTTCATTGGGGATAATGGGATACTTTGCTTCCAGCATCTGAGATATCTTTTGTAGTTCTTCGCTTGCTAATTGAAGTGCAGATAGGGGATGTTCTATCTGCTTGCGATTACGATATTCGGTCATTATCTGATGCAGGTGCGTGATTTGAGCGTTATCGGCTTTTTGCTGCTCATCCTGTAACAACATGGCCTTTGCGTGTATCTTTTCGCGTCCTGCGTTTTCCTTTGCCAAAGCTTGTTTGCAAGTTTGCTCCTCTGCAAGGTGTTCCTCGTAATATTCATGCTGACGCGCAAGGTTTTTCAGTAGCCAAGCTTCAATTGCGGGACTGCTGATCCACTTCTTGTCATCAGCCTTATCACGCAAGCGAATCTTCACTTCATCCGACTTCATGTGATGCAAATCAAAATCGGCACCCATATGGATTGCAATTGTTGGGATATCCTGAAACGGCTTTGGCTCTGATATTTTGCAAAACGTTGGTGGCGGCACAAGGGATACTGCAAGTTGGTGGTGTTTGACATTATCCGTAAGGAGAATTGCATCCGGGATTCCCTTTGTATTTCTGTGAATTTCATATTTCTCTACACCAAAGGTCTTTGCCTTGATAATCAATTCGGTATCTTCAAAATCGTTATCCATCAGTTCTACAGCCGCGCGTACATCTTCAATTGTGGCTTGTCGCTGAACGGGAATTCCATAATATAAACCATAGCAAGCTGGAAAAGCAAAGCAGGGGCGCTCATTAATAGCTTCACTGAGAAGACGATAAAGGGCAGTCATAAGGGCTTTTACGGAGTCGCACGGTTCACCATCGTGTCTAAAGTGCGGTTGCCTGATTTTCCCCATTACCGCTATAAAATGGCCTTTACATTCAGGACATATACACTTGCAGTTGCGTCCACGCTCATTTGGCGTGAGATCGGCTATTGTTATGATTACGCCACTCCTCAGTGCAAAAGGGTTCTTCAGTTCCACACAGCACCCCTCCAACAACAAGCAGCATCATAAATACCTTAACATTATATCGTACCAATAGGAACGTCTATCCTGTCCTTGGCAACACACACACCGTTTTTAACCAGATAACATTCTACAAAGTGCGGACCCTGAAAATCGGTATGTTCTTTTTGGTGCGTGGAATCTGTCTTTTTGATTTGCCCCCGAATATTGTCCCTCTCCTCAGCCACATGGCCGACATTTCTAACTTTCCAATAAATTGAATATGGCTCAGGGCAATCCGTTTTATTGATAAAGAAGTCCAAGCTCTTGTTGCGACGCAAAATTCCATTGTCTTTCAGGAACGCCCGGAGAAAGAAATCGCGCCAGCCATCCTGAGATACTCGGCAGTCAAGCTGTAATGCGTACCGGATATCAACGGGGAACAGGTTCTCAATGAACTGTTCCGTATTTCGATAACTGCTGCTTGCCGTAGCAAAGGAGTTTTTAGTTGTGGTTGCACTCGCAGGGAAGCTATTTCCAAGCAGCTCTCTTAAAACGTAATTGATGTCGTCGCCGGATTCCAAAGCATCGGCGATCTTCTTGGATGCCTTATTTGCTTTTGATACAAAAGCTCCGCCCCCGGAATTATCGACTTGCTGATTACTTCCAACTGCAAACCAATAACTTTGATTTTTATCTTGGGATTTTAGATAGTCGAAAACATTTTGGAGAATAGTCAAGTAATCGCCGTATGCGGAATCGCTATAATCATCATTTTCTGAAAAGTGATTATAGACCAAAGTGTCTATCAGTAGGCCACCAAATTCAAAACCAACCGTATTTTTCCAGTTCCGCATGATATGGCAGAAATCAAAATATATGCCATCCGAATTATCGTTGCACTTTTTACATTCCTCTTGTTCGCTCAACGGATCAGTATATTTCCATTTGCCGTCATCATGTGTATCAGGATACTTAAACCGGTTATCCGACTGAATAAATGCTGGAACAAGTTCTACTGTGTATTTCGTGAATTCGATCACGACTACTTGTCCATCGCCCCGCATTTTCGTGTTTGGATATCGTTCTTTTAGAACGTCCTTCACGTCTTGCAAAAGTGCTGACTGGCCATTGCTTTGATAATCATCGTATTTTTTATATACGCTTTGTGGCAAATCGAAAAGGAGATCAAGATCACTGCTGTTTTTAATTGCAGTTTCTCTGCCAACGGAGCCGACTATGTACATGTGTGAGGAGGTATCCTTATCGAGGTCATAATAGTGAGTATTTAATTTTTTTGCGATTTCACCTGCAGTTGATTCCATATCTGCTTTGTTGTCAAGCTGAATGTCATCGCAAAATGTTTCAAAATCCTGTTTGAGAGACAAAATCAAACTCCTTTCTTTAATTCATCCGGAAGGAGGTGGTCGATCTCCTCATCAGAAAATGTATTATCTTGGGTGATATTCAGCGCAACTCGTGCCATAGCGACTGCCTTATCGGAAGTGTTCGGTGCATCTGCATAGACCTTGTCAAGTTGATGAACAGTGTCCTCATATTTTTCGTAGAGAGCAGTTGGTTCGTCTTTCTCAAGGTGTATCTGTAATATAATAAGTTTGAGTTCATCCCGTATTGCCAGCAAGTTATTAGCCGCGGCTTTATGTTGGCTGACCATCGTCTGCAGATCAAATGATTTGAAAAAGGCACTTACAAAAATAGAAATAAAGGATAGTAAAGCAGACACAATTTTTAGCCACAGCTGATCTGTAAAAATCAAGGAAACGATGCCCACAGATGTCATAGAGGCAGAGACAATCTTCGCTGTTTCCATGACTTTAAACTGGTTTGAACAAATATCTGCCTGCTTCTCTTGAATTTTATGGGACCATACTACGCTTGCGAGTGTTTCCCTCACAGACGATTCGAGAATTGAATATGATTTATCCATACTCTGTTCCTCCATTATTTCCACTCTCAGTGCCTTAAAAACTGCGTCTCCTACAGTCTGATAGGAAATCAAATTGAAACAACAACAGTTCTGCAGACACACTACCCAAATCAGCCGCAGAGGTGAACAAAAGCGAGACCTTCTTTGCAGCGCTGTCAAGGCACACCTGCAGTGAATCGGCCAGCTCGTCCGCTTTGATCATTGTGCCGCTGATGCTACTCAACACCGCAAGAGAACTGATGGCCGGTTTACTCAGTGCACGCGCATTATAATAGTCGTTGTATTCTGATATTTGTCTTTGGCGTTCGCGAACATTGAAGAAGATATATTTAACAATGATGCGATTTTCAAGATGTAGTTTCGACGCTCAATATAAGTCATCCCCACACCTCCGTGCCTTTTTATATTTGTTATCTATTATACTGCAACTTATAGTGGTATGCAAGATGAGCTGGCTATATATCGTGCATTCAGCGGTGGCAATATCGCACATATAGTGTTCTCTACATAGAAAAAGGTACGCACTTATAAAAAGCGATCTAATCTTTTAATACAATGTCCGACAGTAATTGAAGAGTGTTCAACAGCCGTTGCCCTTTAAGTTGGGCATATTTGCTGTTGCAATTATGCGGTTGGTCTAACGTTCTACGTACTTACTGGTACCGTCCGTAGATGTACCATTCAGGCAGATCCTGCGCCAGTATTTTCGTTCTGCGATGTCCGGAGAACAGAGTCCCGTCATTGCTTTCGATGTAACGGAGGTGATGATCTTTGAACACTCGGATTTCTACTGTATAGAGAGGATTCTTGAACCCGTCCCTCATGAACCGCATCCACCTCCCGCATCGAACTGTTCAGCGGATTCAAACCCGTGATACAGAAAGTGCATTTTGTCGACGCGCTTATCAATGTGCCAGTGTCCGCAGAACCATGCCTTGTACTCGACCGCTTCCTCAATATTGTCAAGCCAGTGTTCGGTACTGTCGTCAACGGTGCTCTGGTCGATCATGGGCAGGAATACCTCTGTCGGCTCATACTTGAAAGGACAGGTATGTGAGAGGATCACATCAAAGTGCTTCTCCGCAATTTGCTGCTCAACATATGCTTTGATCTCGTCGGAGGGCTGTTCATCCTCCCACCAACCGTACCCGCGTGAAAGCCGGTAGAACTTGTCCACGCTGTATGCTCCGCCGATGACGAGGTATTCAAGCCCTTCCAGCGTATAGATATCGCCGTCCCGTGCAAACAGGATATTGGGAAATGTCTCCTCAAACCAGACCGTGCCGCCGTTCCAGTCCTTCGTGATATAGGACGGGATGTTGGCCGGTCTTATTTCATGATTTCCGTGGATGCAGAGGATCGTCGGCTTGAGGCGGTGGAGCACCGTTTTCATCGCTATGTCACGCTCATCAAGGCAGAAGTTCGCTCCTACATCGCCGAGGATCACGACGGTATCGGCAGCCGTCAGATTGAACCGCTTGCAGAACCGCACAACCTCGAATGCCGAACCGTGAGTGTCCCCAGTAAAGTAAACCATTTGGATCGCAACCTTTCCGCGACTATTATATCAGCCTATCTGCCCGAAATCTTGGACACACAGAAAACATAATCACTTTTCCAAAAACATATTCACTATGAAACTGCGCAAAAATAAACCAGCAGTCAAAACCATGACTCCCGGTCGATTGTTTTCTCCGCGAGGTGCGCTAAAATTCTTATCGATCCGTGCGTGTCAGGATGGATTTGTGGTCGCGCAGCGATGTTTTCATTGCTTTTACCGTGTCGGTGATGACCATCCTTTCATAATCGCTGCAATCTGTCAGGAGCATCGTGATCTCTTGACTGGCAGCCATGACGGAGCCGGTGAGCTGCTCAGCAAGGAGAATGTCCGCCGGGATGTCCAGCGCGTTTGCAATTTGTACGAAGGTGTCGAGGCTCATGCTCTTTTTCCCGTTTTCTATGTAGCTGACATAAGTGGGAGATTTGTCTATCAGCTCCGAAAAGTCCAGCTGGGATATGTGGTGTCGCTTTCTGATAATCATGATCCTGTGCCCGATGGCGCGATAGTTTAGACTCATAATAAGAACCTCCAAAATAAAAAATGTCGGTTCCATTATAATGTCAAGGCTATATGATAATCCTCTCTTTATATCAATTTAGCTCGCAGTTGATATAATTCAGATTATAAAATAGTCTGTGGATTAAGTCGAGAGGGGTGAGGCGATGGCAGGGCGCGATACAACAGAGAGTCAGGTGATCGGCTCACGGATCAGAGAGGCTCGGATTAAGAACGGTATGAGCCAAGCGGAGCTGGCGGTGAAGTCCAGCATTTCCTTGCCGCATATCAGCGACATAGAGCTTGGGAAAAGCAATATGATGCTCACCTCGTTCATTCGGATTGCTGAAGCCTTGCAGGTGTCCGCCGATTCATTGCTCCGACCGAATGTGCCGGGCGTAACGAGCCTCTATGAGAGCGAGTTTTCGGAGATCCTTAATGACTGTACTCCATCGCAGATGGATTCCATCTTGAAAATCGTTCGGGAACTGAAGCAGACCATGTGTAAAAAAGAAGAAGAATAACATCTATCAAAGCGGGTTGGAGTGATCCAATCCGTTTTTTTATTTCAAATCTAAACCAGAGGTCAACATCTTGACTTCTGGTTTATTTCTTTCTTAGCCTCCAGTTTATATAATTTTCAAGAAAACACTATGTTCCGGAGGGATTCTATGTCTGATCTGATAAAACGAGCCGATGACGCTGATCTCGAAGTCATGCCGTCTTTTGACTTCGTATTCGAAAAAGAGGCCGAGCAGCAGACGCAAATCGCAGAGCATCGTGCATGGCTTAAGAGCATTAAGCATGAACGCCCCCTGCCGAAGCATCACTTCAAGGTTGCGGTCTATATCCGCTATTTTAACCAGACAAAACACGAGGACTACCTCGCGTTTCACAAACAGCAGTTTCTGGATACCATCGGTCTCTGCCCTAACTGGGAGTTTGTCGGTTTCTATGTGGATGAGGGTGGAACCGCGCCGAACATGGAAACAGCCGAGGAATGGTCGAGGCTCCTTCAGGACTGTTACGAGGGAAAGCTCGACCTCATTATTACCCAAAAGGCGAGCAATGTTTCCAAGAAGCAAACGGAACTCAGCTTCTGCGCGAGGATACTTGCCTCGCTCGAGAAACCAGTTGGCATCTACTTTATTTCTGAGGACATCTACACTCTGGCTTCATACTATCAGGAGGATTTGAAAGACCCGTTTTTTCTCCCTGTCCCTGATTGGCAACTGCTGCCCGACGATGCTCTCGATATGAGAGGTTTACTCCATGATTGATCAGAGCAAAAAACAGAAATTAGCGGAGCAAAAGGCGCGTGTCCACAGAAGGGTTTATGCCGAGGTTGATCCGAACAACTACGAGTTCATACCGGCTAAGAAGCAGATCGATTACTATGACAATGATGTTCCGCAGCGTGTCGCCGTGTATGCCCGTGTTTCGACAGATAACATCCAGCAGACCTCGTCCTACGAACTGCAAAAGAAGTATTATGAAGAGTTTGTAGTCCATCATCCAAACTGGACGCTGGTGAAAATCTACGCAGATGAAGGGATAAGCGGGACTTCGCTGGCACACAGGGACGAGTTCAACCGGATGATTTCCGACTGTCGCGCTGGGAAGATTGACATGATCATAACCAAGAGCGTTTCCAGATTTGCCCGAAATGTCGTTGACTGTATCAGCATGGTGCGAACGCTGGCCGAGCTCACACACCCGGTCGGCGTATTCTTTGAGAGCGAGTGCATTTTCTCCCTGAAGGATGACTCTCAGATGGCACTGTCCTTTCAGGCGACCATGGCGCAGGAGGAGTCGCACATCCGAAGCCGCAGCATGGAGACCTCGCTTCGTATGCGGCTCGACGGCGGACTTCCATTGACGCCGAAGCTTCTGGGGTATTCCCATGATGCAGACGGAAAACTGGTCATTAACCCAGATGAGCAGTCAACGGTAAAGCTCATCTTTTTCATGTATCTCTATGGTTACTCAACTACGGAAATCGCGGAGGCTCTGACTGAGCTGGGGCGAAAAACCTATCTTGGAAATGTTACTTGGACTTCCAACTCGATTGTTCAGGTACTTCGCAATGAAAGGCATTGCGGAGAGGTTCTGACAAGAAAGACTTTCACTCCGAACTACCTGAATCACAAGTCAAGGAAAAACAAAGGCGACAGGCCGCAGAGTGTCTATCGAAACCATCACGAAGCCATCGTATCAAGGGATGATTACATAGCTGTCCAGCACCTGCTGAATAACGCGAAATACGGAAGTAAGTCTATACTCCCCGAACTCCGGGTAATTGACAGCGGCCTTTTGCGAGGCTATGTCACGATCAATCCCCGTTGGGCTGGCTTCAAGGCGCCGGATTACTTTCAGGCTGCCGCCAGCCTGAAACCTTCCGATGGCGCGGAAGATACCGAGGGCTATATCGAGGAAGAGCCGGAAATCCATGTTGCCGTGGAGGCCGGCGACTTTGATATGCGCGGGTTTGAAATCACCCGCTCCGAGTTCTTTGATTCCCACCGCCGCCCGTATGCGGTTTTCCAGGATAAGCAGATTAAGTTCAGCACTGATTGCGTTAGGAAGCTTGGTAAAAACAATATGGTAGAGTTTCTTGTGAACCCGCCAGAGATGAAGTTCGCCGTCAGAACTGCAGCCAAGGACAGCCGCCACGCTGTGGCCTGCTCGCGGGTGTCAAATGGGATTTACTATCCCAAGACCATTTCCTGTGCGGCATATATGGACACGCTGTATCAGATATTTGGATGGAACTCAGATTTTAAATATCGTGTTACTGGGACTCTCTTTCAAAAGGAAAATGAGGCCGTCTATTTGTTTAATATGAGCGATGCCGAAGTCTTTATCAAGCCCTACCTGATGGCAGGCGCAGCAGAGTCCGATGCTCCAAAAGATGAAATCAAGCCTCTCTCGGTATCCGGAACAAGGGTGCGGGCTGTGCCGCGGGAATGGATGAGTTCTTTTGGAAACCAATACTACCTGCATCAGCACATTTTTCCGCCCGTCGAGTCGCAGAGCGAAAACGATTGGAAGATACGCTTGGAGGGCCAGTTATTCGAAACAGGCGAAAAAATCCATGTTACGGGATTTGACGAACTCAAGTGCTTCATCACACAGGAACTGAGCAGAGGTGAATTGGAGGAGAAAACAAATGAATGATTTGAACAACGGACAGACGCAGGGGGTTCTTTCGGATATGCTGCAGCATCTTCAGGAGGCAACCCCCGACAGCGACACGGCCTTCACCCTGCGAGAAGAAGTCGACGAGCAGTCCCCCAACTCGACTCCCGTTGACGGTGATGTGATTGAGCTGGGCGGCGAGTTCGATTATGAGGGCTATCAGGTGGTTCGCCGCGAGTTCTTCGCGCATACCAACGAGCCGTCCATCACCTTCAATAATTTCAAGGTGTATGTCAATGCCGCGTGCTTGAGCAGGTTCCCATCTGTGGACTATGTGCAGGTGCTGGTCAACAGTGACAGCAAGATCCTTGCTATCCGTCCGTGCAGAGAGGAGGAACGTGACGCCTTTTCGTGGTGCGTCCCCGGCTCGACCAGGAGAAAGCCACGGCAGATCACCTGCCGTCTGTTCTTTGTGAAGGTGTTTTCCCTCATGGACTGGAACACGGATTACCGATACAAGCTGCTTGGGAAGGTTATCCACGCAAACGATGAATACCTTATTGCCTTTGACCTGTCGGCTACCGAGGTATACCAGCGCGTGTTCAAGGATGGTGAGAAACCCAAGACCTCCCGCACTCCCGTCTTTCCGGAAGGCTGGCAGAACCAGTTCGGATTGCCTTTTAAGGAACATCGCAACTCAATGCAGGTCAATATCTTTGAGGGGTACGCCGTCTATGGCATTAAGGAAAACAGCGTGACTACAACTGTGGAAACCGAGGGCGCGACATCTGATGCACACCCGGTTGAAGCGGCAAATAACAATGCGCCGGGAGGTTCTGATGTATGAGCAGCAAGACAGAAATGGTTGCGAACCTCACCCTTGATATGAAAAGAAATCGGATTCGAATATATAGGGCGACGCTACGCGCGCTCGGAGATCCGGCGTATATCCAGTTTCTGATCAATCCGGAGGAACTTTATATTGCGATCCTCGGTTCTGAGATTCCGCTGTCCGGTGGAACTGCAAACAGGGTCAAGATACCGAACTCGCGTCTGGATGGCAAGCTGTCTGTCGAGTTCTACAGCGCCGCGCTGCTCGACGGCATATATAGCATCTTCGGCGTGTTGGACCGTGAATATAACTACCGCCTTACAGGTGAGATTGACCAGGTGAATCGGGTGGCTTATTTTTCTTTGCGTACACTGAAGCGGATCGAGCGGAGGAAACTCAATGATGGACAAGGGGTATAGAGAGCTTTGCATTGACGCTGAATTCAAAACATTGATAAGGCCGCTGCGCCGCGATGAGTATGCCCAGCTTGAGGCGAACCTCGTTCTGGATGGATGCCGTGACCCGATCATAGTATGGAATGATGTCCTTGTCGATGGGCACAACCGCTACGAGATTTGCAATCGGCTTCATATCCCGTATGCGGTTCAGGAGATCGAGTTCGACAGCCGGGAGGACGCCATCGTCTGGATATGCAATAATCAGCTCGGCCGCCGGAACATTACGGAGGAAACCCGCAAGTATCTGATTGGCCGGCAATATGAAGCAGAGAAGATCGTCGGCTTTCGCAGAAACACGGATGGGCATAACCAGTACACGAGAGCAGACGATTATGACGAGATAGACGAGCCCAGCGATATGAGCGGCAAGGAACGCAGGGAAAGCGGCCGGCGCACCGCAAACCGGCTCGGCACAAAATATCACGTTTCCTCGGGAGCTGTACAGAAATACGGGAAATACAGCGCCGCACTGGACACGATTGCAGATAAAGCGCCGGAACTGGTTCCACAGATCTTGTCCGGCAATTACAAGATTTCACACGACAATGTCGTTGCGCTGTCAATGATGGAGGCTGAGGAAGTGCGGAAGCTGAGTCAGAAAGTCGGGCATGGGGCGGCGCCATTCATTCGATACAGCGAGTCGCGGAAGGATTTCACCGATGAACCGGCGCAAAAGCCGGGGCCGAAGCCTCCAGAATTACCCGTAATAAAGACGATGCCCACATTTGATCCTGATGCAGAGGTCACCGGGCTGACTCTCACGATTCCCTCGTGGACGAGCTCTATTGATCGAACAAAAGCCGCTGCGGACTTGCGTACCGTTTCGCCGTCAGCGAAGAGACGGCTTGAAGATGCCTTGCTGTCGCTGCAGAGCAAAGCGCAGGACATGATCCGCGCGATAAAGGAGGACTCCTGATGCCCGATTATAGTATGTTCGTCCCCCATGTTCATTTTGAACTGATCCCAATAAAGAACTTGGTTTCTAATCAGGAGTACCAGCGGAACCTGTCATGGCGTCATGTACAGAACGCCGCAGAACACTTCGATTTGTACCAGATCAATCCGGTCAAGGTTAGCTGCCGGGAGGGTTCAAATTATGTCTTTAACGGCCAGCATACCATAGAGATCGTGGCGCTCGTTTCGGGGTCACGGGATACGCCGGTCTGGTGCATGATATACGACGATTTGAATTATGAGAACGAAGCGTTTGTCTTTGCCAATCAAATGAAGTTCGTAAAGCCGCTGAAACCCTACGAGGTGTTCATGGCCAACATTGAGGCCGGGAGCGATAAGCAGCTCATCATCAGGGATTTGGTAAAATCGTATTCTCTATCCATCGGACAGGTAAAAGGCTACGGTGTAATCTGTGCCGTATCCGCGCTGGAAGGGATCTACGATAAGTTTGGCTACCATGTATTAGACCGTACCCTGCGTCTGTGCGCGGGGACGTGGGAGGGAGATATGAATTCGCTGTGCGCCAACTTCCTGAACGGTGTCGCAAGGCTTGTGAATACCTACGGGGACAAGCTAAAGGACGAGCTTTTCAAGGAGCGAGTCGGCGCTACCTCGGTCAAACAGCTCACCCGCAACGCAAAAGAACGGCGTCCGGGTTCCCTCGGATTTGCAGAGGCCATGCTTGTTGCATATAACAGGAAATGTAAATATCCTCTGGTTTGGAATAAACTCTATGAGAAAAATCTCGGCACGAGCGACGCGCTGGATGTCGATGTCGATCTGCCAGATGATGAAGTGGACGAAGCGGAAACCGTGGAAGAATAAAAACTGGGTTCCCCTCAAACTCCGTGGGAAACCCAGTTTGCAGTCTTTATTGTTCAGAGCTTTAGCGAGAATGCCGGTCGCATATATTCAACAGCACCTCGGCTCAGTCCAAATCTATCTGCGACCCTTTCCCAGCTCTCCTGCACCGTTGTGACGATGTCTGATGCGGCTTTCTCCGCTTCTGCCTTTGTCAGTCCGAAATATTCGGAAACCTCCATCGCCAGATCCAGATCGATGCTGTTGTCCAGCTCGGTCACATTGAGCGAGAGTCGGTCGCCGGATGGGATCGGGTTCACATCAAAGAGCGGAGAGAGTTTCCAGCCGGACGGCGTCAGGAGGAAACCGTGGTTGCGAAGATGGTCATCCGTGTTGGACACCGCCATATTGAATACGATTCGCTTCCAAAGCTCCTTGAGATCACGCTTTGGTTCCGCACCGTTTGCGCGGATAAAGGCGGCTATATCAAGATAGCTCGTTCCGTCCGCGCCGGAAGCGCCGTCAGTTTTGCCCAGCAGCGTCATGGCGGAGGCGAAATGAATGCGCCGTTTACCATCGCGGTCAAAGCGCTTTACCAGAAAGGTGCTGCCATTTTTTGAAAAGGTTTCGAGCTTTGACTCCGGCGCATCCAATGTGCAGCGCCGTGCCAGCTCATGGACGACTTTTTCCCATGCACCGGTGTTGCTCTCATCGTGCTTGGATGGAAACTTGGCTATCCAGAGTGAGCCATCGGTTGCCTGGACGGTCGCTTTCGGTCTGGCTCCTCCCAGAGAGGAGCCGGGAGCCAGGAGCTCTTTCAGCCAGCGCTCGTCGAGTCCGCTGTCGTCATTCTCAAATGCGATGGAGGCGTTCTCCAGCGTCCGCAAGTTGATCCACGGAGGCGTGGCGTAGACTTTCTCGTTTGAAACAAATTCTCCGCCCTCCTCCAAGCTGAATCGAAGAGCGCCCATACGGGATTCGTCATATACGCCGAGCAGGAAATCGCTATCCGTCAGCTTGCGGGGTTTGCGATCCTCTTTTCGCGCTTCGATGGCCTCTTTTCGCGTCATGAGGAGCCGACCCCAGCGATCAGGACAAGAGTCCGCGAACAGTCCAAACAGCTTCTTATCCAACGGAGCATACTGCCGCCCCTTGTAGAGCGAGAGATCCGGGTCAAGAGGGTATGCGCTCTCGAAGGAACTCAGCCATTCCGGGGTGTATTCAAACGAGAAGCTCTCAATCCCTCTTACAAACGAGGCGCGCAAGATCCCTACCAGCGACGGGGCTGCAGCGCGCCAGTTCTCATATACATATATCGTTTTTTCGGCCTGAGCCATACTAATCACCTTTCTTTGGCGCCCGTTTCCTCGTTGGCAGTTCAAGGTCTTGCAGCTTCCGTCCAAACTCGTCGTCTTTGGCGATCAGGAGCAGGTCTGCGTCCAGATTGTTCAGCGCGTGAAGGACGGCCGCATAGGAGCCTATTGCAACGGTTGAAGAGCCCTTTTCTATTGAGTTTAGCGTCTGCCTGCTGATTCCTGCCCGTTCCGCAACGAGCTCGGAGGTCAGCTTTCTCCGGAGCCGCGCCAGCCTGATCTGCTCACCCATCCGCTCGAGTATCTCTCGGGTTCCGGGCATGATAACCGCCGATTTCTTGCTCATTCGATCACCGCCGTTCCTGTAATGTCTAATATAATATACAAATATAGCGATATTGTCAAGTGTATAGGCTGTTATATTACTCGGCAGTGATGTTTTCTTCTACGATATAGCCGCCCCCGAATATGATATCCAGCTTTCCGCTTGGGTAGACCTTGATGCATTCAATCATTTGGCGGACAATGGAGTCGTCATATTGAAATCCACTTTGCTCCCGTTCGGAGATGACTCGCTGAATCTGGTCGAGGCGGTCATTGGGAGAATTGTCCGGGCTGGCGAGCTCCTGTATGGCGTTGATTCTGTTCTTGAGGAGCGCAATCGTATCCGAGATTTGTTTGAACTCATCCTCGCGGCTTTCAATGTCGTTTCCGGTCTGAACGCTTTCATTGATCAATTCAAGCATTTTTCGGTTCAGCGCATCGACTTTGCGCTGGAGCAGGTCGACTTCGTCGGAGCATCCGTTCAAGCCGATTGCCTCGCCGATGGTCGCTTTCATAAGCGCCATGTAGGTGAGTCTGTCATCCTCGTTAAATCTGTTGAGCGCTCGCATGATGGCGTTTTGGAGTGCTTTCTCATCGATGGTGGCGGATTCCTTACAGTACTTCTTTCCGTAGTCGAGACGGTTTATGCACCGCCAGACGACCCTTTTTTGCTTATAGGCAGTCCATGTGACTCTCTTATAGCGGCTGCCGCACTCCCCACAGATTAGCACATCCGTCAGGGCAAATCGAGAGTATTTTCCTGTCGATGTGATTGAGGATTTTGTAGACTTCGGCGCTACTGTTTTTCTCCTGATGAGTTCTTCCTGAACCTTGTGAAAGGTATCGCGGCTGATAATTGCCGGATGGCTGTTCTGTACATAGTACATGGGAGCCTCGCCCGTGTTCTTGCGCCTTGTCTTAGATATGCAGTCGACGGTCACGGTCTTCTGGAGAATTGAGTCGCCGCAGTATTTTTCGTTTGCAAGGACATTGGCTATCATGGAGCTGCTGAAGGATAAATTCTTACCGGGGATTTCGGTGTGTTCAGCTTTTAGGACAGCCGAGATGCGGGGAGGCGTTTCGCCGGCAAGGTACATATTGAAGATTCGCATAACGATTGCAGCTTCGTCCGGAACTACCTCCGGCATTCCATCCTCGCCTTTCCGATATCCGAGGAGCTTCTTGTACATAAAGATTGAATTGCCATCCTCAAATTTTTTGCGATAGCTCCATGTGATGTTTTTGCTCATGCTTTCGGATTCGGACTGAGCGAAACCGGCGTATATGACGAGGTAGAGTTCGCTGTCAATCTTGAGCGTGTCAATGTTCTGCTCCTCAAAAAGCACCCCGATGCCTCTGGATTTCAGGATTCGTACATGATCCAGACAGTCCACCGTGTTTCTGGCGAAGCGAGAGACGGACTTGGTGATGATGTAGTCGATTTTTCCGGAGAGGCAGTCGTTAATCATCTTTTTGAACTCGGGCCGTTTATCGGCACGAGTTCCAGAAATGCCCTCATCGGCATAAAGCCCCGCAAATTCCCAGTCTGTCCTTGCGGCGATCATCTCCGTATAGACCTTCTTTTGCGTGGTGTAGGAAGTGAGCTGTTCCTCGCTGTCCGTGGAGACTCGGCAATAAGCCGCCACGCGCTGCTGTCGGTACTTTTCCTTATCTACGATCAGGGAACGCTTCGGCTCAATGACCGTGATTGTCTTTTTCGGTATCTTGGTTACTTGCATTGTCATCATCTCCGATTTCCGTGTCCGTCTTGGTATGAAGGGTGATCCTGCCTCCGTCGTCAAGGGATATGTAGCTGACGAGATCGGTGAAGTGGCTTTCGCTGAACTCCTCCTGCGGCGTCATCATCTCAGCGCGTTTTCTGGCGATAGAGGCAGCGATGTTAATTCTGGTTTCGCTTTCTCGGTAGAGCTGACTCGCCATTTCTGCAGTTTTGGCAATTATGAGTTCTTCATTTGGATTGTCTCTCTCAAGCTCGAGGCTGATTTCGTTATTCAGCTTCAAGACAGCCGGAGACATCTCAGGCCGCTTTTTGTGCCGCGGAATCAGGAGCCTTGTGTTGTTGATGATTCTATTCATCAGCACATTGACCTTCTCGAGAAGCTGTGTATCTCCGATGCGAACCTTGATTCCACACTCATCATTCGTACACATCCAACTTTCCCTGATGCGGTGCTTTGTGCTGACGCGCCGTTTCATGGGTGCACCGCACTGTTGGCAGCGAATATAATCCCGCAGGAGGTTGATTGCTGCGGTATCTTTCTCAAATGTATTGCGCTGTCTGGCGGTTTTCAGGCTGATCGCCGTTTCGTAGAGTGCTTCATCAATAATGGGGTCATATTCATCATCGCCGGTGTATTTGGCATTGTCGATGATTCTGGCGATACGCGCTTTATCCCATGTATCTGTGCGCTCGCTATAGGGTATCTTTCGACCGGTCAATTCCTCGGCAATGGCTTTCAGCGATGCGCCGCTGATGTAGGCATCGAATATTTCCCGAATAACATCGGCTTCACCATGTTCGATGACCGTCCTGCCGTTTCGGATCGTATAGCCATATGGGATGTAGCGTATTTTTTTCATGCCTTATCTCCTATTCAAATCAGCTCTGTGAAACGGAGTCCGCCAATCACAGTCAGCGTCATTTCGTCGTTGGGGTCGATAGAAATTGCCTTTACGACCTCAGCAAACAGCTTCTCATCGAAACGCTCGAGCGGGTCTTCCAGCTCATCCAATATGGTCTTCAGATGCTTCACATCTTCGAGCATTTGGATGATGTGAGAGTCCAGCTCCGTCTGGCGCTCCTTTTTCAGCTTGGCAAGCTGGTTGTTGATATCGCGGGACTGGGTCTGATGCACTTCAGCGGCGAGATAGCCTTTGGCACGGAGCTGCTCAAGCATGAGGAGCTTTGCGTTCAGTTCAGCGATGCTCTGGCTCATCTCACGAGCAGCGATATTGTTTTTCTTATGCAGCAGGACGGCAGATTCGAGCCGGGATATCACTTGCCCGAGTATATCCTCTTGCCCGAAGCGCAGCTTATTGACCATCGCCGTGAACCCGTCGTAGATGCGTTCTTCGCTGTAGTAGTTCGAGTTGCAGGCGTTTCTGTCATTGACATGCCGACAGCATGCCCATTTGACGGTTCCCGACACGAGGCGTCTACGAAAATACGAGCCGCACTCAGTACACTGAATGCGGCTCGTAAGAGGGTATATATTCTGTGTTGCAACCTTCGAGAAGTTATCCTGTCTCTTTTGAAGGAGCTCCTGAACCTTGGTAAAGGTATCTTGGTCGATCAGCGAGGCGTGAGTGCCTTTTGCGTAGAACTGATCCTCCTGACCTCTGTTTGCGTATTGCTTGAAGGGGACTGTCGTATCACGGTATGTTTTCTGATAGCGGCAATCGCCGATATACCTTTCGTTTTTTAGGATGTACGCGACCTTCGCCGAGCGCCAGGTGCCTTTCCCGGTTTTTGTCAGGATGCGGCGGTTGTTTAGCTCCCGAGCTATCTCGGCCGTGGAGCACCCGTTCAGGTACATTCTGAATATTGAGCGGACGATTTCTGCTTCCGGTTCATACACCATCAGTTCTTTATCTATGAGATGGAATCCGTATGGAGCATTGCTGTCCACATATTCCCCGCCCTCCATGCGCTTGACAATTGAGAGGCGCTGGTTCTGGGAGATTGCTTTGGATTCTTCCTGCGCGATAGCGGAGAAGGTGTTCAAAAGCATCTCGTCGCCAAGTGCGAGGGTAAATATTCCTTCTTTTTCAAACTGGACGCCAATACCGAGGAGTTTCAGCTTGCGAACATAGACGAGCGACTCTTTTGCGTTTCTGGCGAATCGGGAAACTGACTTTGTAATAATGAGGTCTATCTGGTGGAGCTCGCACATATGGATCATGCGCTGGAACTCTGTGCGGTTATCCGCTTTCATACCAGAAAGCCCTTCGTCAGCGAAGATATTTACCAGCTCCCAGTCTTTTCGCTTCTGGATCATGCTGGTGTATACCCGCATCTGGGTCGCATAGGAGTTTTGCTGATCAGCCGAATTGGACGATACTCGGCAATAAGCGGCGACTCTGGACTTCGCCATGGCTTGCCGCGTGATTGGCGATATCAGTCTTGCTTCGGGCATCAACGTCAACTCCTTTCCTCAAAAAGTGATTATGTTTTCGCTGTTTTTGTATATGTTTTGGTCTGTATCATATTATGATACAGACCTCCGGTCGGTCGGCAACACACATTATACCGACACCTTTTCCGAATAGCTACACTATTATGAGGAAAAGAGAAAAAGAATTATTCTGCCAAAACGATGTCCGCGCCGGTCAGTTGGAGGTAGTATTTCTTGGCTCTGAGGTACTCCTTTGCCGTTATGGAGCCTGTCTCAAGCATCTCCTTCAGCACACTCACAATGCATAGGTAATTCGCGTTTTTAGTATTTTTTTGTGACAGCATATGCTTCACCACCTTACTGCGTGCTTGACTGTGCCTTTCTCCCATTCCTCGGGGTGATACTCGTCGCCGTAATTGTCTTCAACGGTATCATTGTCGCTGTCATAGTCCTCCGGCTCACAGTCACCCATGTAGCTCTCTCTCAGTTCTCTCGCATAGCGACGTTCCTCCAGATTGTCAAGAAACATATCAATGTCATAGTCGCTTTTCATTTTTTTGATGTCGTATGCGCCGCGACCGGGCGCCCAAATCTGAAGGCCTTGATTATCCAGACAAGTCATGATGTCCAAGCCCATGAGCAGGCTGGTGTTGAGCTGGTCCAGGCTCTTGACCAGCAAAACATCAAAAGCTCCATCCTTGGCCGCCTGGAGCATCTGAGCAATACCGTGCCCGCCGTTTCTCGAGTGATAGTCGATGGAGAAACCAGTCAGGGTGAACTGGTTCTCGCCTGCAAAGGAGCGGAGCGTGTCCTCCAGAGTATCATAATAAGGATCGGGGCTGCGCGTCATTCTGATATAAATCCAAGCTCTCTTTTCCTGTTCGTTGTTCCTGAAAGTGTTGTTTTCAATTTCATGTATTTTCATTTGTAACAGCCTCCAACAGTATGTATTTCTTAATGTCACAAAAACGGAGACCCCCAACCTTTGACTTTGCTCGTGGGATGACGATCTCCGTGGCTTCTGACATTAAGCCTGGTTTTTCTTTTGTCAGTAATGGCTCTATTCGACACTACTTCCCGAGCCATGGCGACGAACGAGAACAGCGGCTGGCGCCGCTTCATGGGATTCTAACCCTCCCGAGGATCTCTCCGGACTGCCCCCATTGCGTGTGGCTGTGGCTGGACAGAAGTATCATTGTAGGCTGACGGGGTCGTCGCACAGCGGTTTGCCAAAACCGCCTGCCGGGGATGGTGATGCGCTCAACGCCTTATTTGGCCGTCACTTGATGGAGCTTTCACTCCACAGGCGTGTCATGGCGCATCCCCGGTATTGCTTTTCCTTTTGGATCCGTCAGCTAATGTGCTCTCGTTGTCGGATATGACCGCACAAGGCGGTGTTTTTCAAAGTTCAGAGAGAAGGATTATTTTTCCCCTCACTGTGTAGCCGACGAGAAGGCGTTTTCTATGCACTTTTTTTCAAGTTTCAAAAAATTTCTTTATTTTTGCCAACCGACGAGAGGTCGTGTACTGCCTTTGGTAACCAATCCGCTCCAAATCCGATTGGTTATAATCCTCTATTGCAACAAGCGTAATTAGCTCTAAGTCTTCCAGCGAGAGACTTGCGACTTTGGCGTGCAGATCTGGGTCCTCTATAGTCTCAACCCAGCTATACCGTCCAGAGAAGTCATCCTCGCTGAAGGTGACCTTCAGTGAGTCAAACTTTTTAAAAAGCCCGGACATTCCGTCCTCATCTTCATTGATTGACTCAGTCGGAAGTGGTTGGGTGTGTTCTCTGTATCTGCGCTCGCTCAGGAAAGTGCTCCAATCAAATTCATACATTTCATCAATCTTCTCTTTAGGCATCCCTGCCTTACGGTACTTTTTGCGGAGGATTGCCCACCGTTGCTCAAATTTCTTTCTCTCTGCGGCATTATTAAAGCCCATAGTTCATTCTCCTTTTTGTTTTCTGGTTTTGGGATAAAGTCGAAAACCAGAAACCGGGAGGAGAACGGCAGCGTACTGTACTGCGTTTTTCCATGCTTACTCTCCAAAAATGGGCAGCAAAAAAGGCCGAGCGCGATATTTCATCACACTCGGCCTCTCGGCTCCCGTATTGGCTGGAGAGGGTACAAAAAAGCCGCAAGACCTGTTATTTCAGGTCTTGCGGCGGATAGTCAGTATTCCCCAGCATGGACAGTGTAGCATATTGACAGTCGCTTGGGAGTAGGTAAAGGGTAGGTATTCAGTCGGTATTTAGTCGGTAAATAGTCGGTGAAGCTCAGGGAGGGTGTACCCGAACAGGCAAATGCCAAACAGGTGGAGCGCCTCCTTCTTGCGGGCATAAAAGACGCTGCGTTCAATGCTAAGCAATTCCGAAATCTCTGGCTCCGTCAAAGGAAAACGGCTGATGTACTGCTTGTCCAAAATCTCATAGTAGATGCCACCATACACAGGGTACTCCTTCAAACGGACGAGCGCCCGCTCTATGAGGTCGATATACATACGCGTTTCGCAAACGCAGCAGACACGCTCTGCAAATCTGTCGGCCTCAATGTCTGGAGCAAACTCCGCAAGGTATCGGATTCCAGCATCTAAATCGTGGGCACCTGTTTCGTAGGCGTAATCTCTGATTTCTTCGAGGCGCTCACTGATTGCCCATGTGACATCTCGGTATGATGCCAGAAGCAGCCTCGACTTGTGAAATACCGTGTCACTATCCATTCCAAGGGACGCTATTTTTGCTTTATGCTTTCTCAAAGCTGCTGTTTCTTTCGCCATCACTATACCTCCCTTAACCATAGGTGAAAACTCTTGCTTGTTAGTCTCGTTAGCACACCGGCTAACATAACGGGGATAGGGTGGCGGGGTCTTTGCCCCGCCCACTGTTTCAGTCACAAACAATAACATCCATCGACCGCAGCATTCCGGCTTGCTTGAGTCGAATGCGGATCGCTGTCCGTGAAACGTCAAATATCTCTGTCAGCTCTGTAATGACGTCGGAAGTTTCTTTCGAGCCGCAGCCGTCGAGAATATAACTTCCTGCATGATGACGGCGCATCACCGCCACGGCTTCGGGATAGAACACGCTGGCCGGCATTAGCATGGCAGAAGCAAACCTGTCAGCCTGCCACTCAAGCCAGTCGCTCTCCGACCAGTATTCACGTCTTTTCTCTCTGTTGGTAATTGCTTCACGGCAGGCAATAAAGCACTTCTCACGGCGCAGATTATATTTTGGACCGTCTGTGTAGTACATTTGCCGATGTATGATCCAGTGAGCGACCTCGTGGGAAACTGTAAAACGACGCCGGTGGTGCTGCTCATCAGTCATGAGTCTGGCATCCACAACAATGGTTCCGCTCATATACTTCTCTTTAACAACCTGCTTTTCGAGGCTCATTACCTCAACATTGATATCGTCGAAGCTGATCATCCCGAGAACGCTGCCTCTTGCCGAAAGATAGCGGTCAAGGATCGTCAGACTATATGCCTCGTCTGCAAGAGCCTCGATTTGGAGTGGCTGCGCCTTCTTCAACATATATGGTGCGTATTCACGCAATACAAGCTCGGCAACGCTGTCGAAATCCTTACTGCAGAAAAGATACATACCATTACTCTTTTGAATTAATGGAATCTGCATGATAATTTATCCTCCGTTTTCTATAGAATCAATTATCCTGATCCACATGGTATCAGATATATTGCAGTCTCTTGCCTTCCGCAGCGCGACTCTTGCCAGCTCGGAGTTCTGCATGTAGGCGCTCAGATCCGGGTACAGACCCTGACGCCGATGCCCAACCAAGTCATACAAGGTGTTTTCGTCCTCACGAGAAAGGTATAATCCCTTGATAAAAGCGGGGAGCAGCTTCTCGGACGGAGTACGGTTGTCCTTTTCAATGTCGTGCAGATATGGAGCTGCAATATCCAGCTCGGCTGCAAAGCCTCTCAAGGTCTTGCCAAGACTTTCCCGCCTTTCGCGTATAAAACTCCCGAGCGTTACTGTGTCCATTTTTGCGTCCTTCCTTTATTGATACATCATTCCTGGCATCTTCACGATCTCGCGCCCATCACAGGGCATTTTCAAATTCCCCATGAGGCAGGCCGATGTGATAGCGTGTTTTCCAAACCGGCTGCGAATTTCCTCTACAGTTGTGTCCAGCCGTTCACGCTTGTCCCTTTGGGCTGCATCCTCAAAGAAGCTGATTTGTGAGGGAGTATCAATCGGAATCAAATTGATTGCCCTGACTGTCACCGCTCGAACCTTATTCACCCAATGGTAATTTGCCTCGAACACCTGCTTGGCTTTGCAGGCAATCTCCATGGGGCTTTGCGTCTGAAACTCGAGCGGCGCTTGAAATTGCTTGTAGTGCAGATCGTTGTCTCGGATAAAGATTTGAACGCCTCGCGCTGTTAGCTCGTGGAGCCTCAGCCTGTGCCCTATATCCTGTGATAGCTCCAGCATAACCTTCCAGACTTCCTCGTTGTTCTCAAGATCAGCATTACAGGTGATGCCGTGCCCTACGCTCTTTACAGGGGACACATAATCTCCCGGCATTACTCTGGAATTGTCCAGCCCGTTCGCATACGACCAGAGAGCAAGGCCACTGACGCCAAGCAACTGCTTGAGGAACTCCTGCGAGGTGTTGGCAATATCCCCGATGGTATGAATGCCGTAACTGTCAAATTTCTTGGTGGTTGCCCGCCCAACATAGAGGAGATCTGACGCAGGGAGCGGCCATATTCGTTCTTTGAAGTCATCCCGAGAGATGCAGGTGATGGCATCCGGCTTCTTTAAGTCGCTTCCTAATTTTGCAAAGATTTTGTTGTAGGAGACGCCGATGCTTACAGTGAGTCCCAACTCGGCCTTTACCGTCTGCCGGATTTCCTCGGCGATCTCAAATCCGCTGCCAAATAATCTGCTGCCGCTGACATCGACCCAGCATTCATCCATGCCGTACCCTTCGACTTGATCGCTATATCTCTCGTAGATTGCTCTCGTCAGCTTGGAGAACTTCATGTACTCGTCGTACTGCGGCGGAACCATGATAATGCCTGGGCAGCACTGCCTGGCTTCCCAGTTGACCATGCCGGTCTTTACGCCTCGCGTCTTGGCAAGTTCGGATTTTGCAAGAATAATACCGTGTCGGGACTCGGTGGAGCCGCACACAGCGACAGCCTTATTTCGCAAATCCGGGTTCAGGAGCATCTCAACGCTGGCGTAAAAGCAGTTGAGGTCGCTGTGCAGTATTACTCTCTCCATAATTTTTCTCTCAAAGCTCTTGACAAAAGGTGAAACTTCATATACTATTTGGGTGTAATCGCATTTCACCCGTGCCATGATTATACGCAATCGCATTTCACTTGTCAATAGCATTTTCAAAAATAAGTGCAAACAGATTTCACCGTCAGGAGGCACAACATGAAGTTTGGAGAAAAAGTGCGTGAAGAACGCACGAAAAAGGGACTCACTCAGCCGGAGCTTGGCAAACTGGTTGGCGTGACAAAGCGCACTATCATCGGCTGGGAGTCAGGCGAACGATATCCTCAGAAGCGAGAACTATACGACAAGCTCGCTTTAGTATTTGGCGTTCCCTCAAACTATTTGGCTTCTGAAGATGAAGAGTTCATTACTGCTGCTTCCGAGCAATACGGAATCAAGGGTGAGCGGGATGCCAAGGCTGTGCTGACTCAGGCAGCCGCTGTCTTTGCTGGTGGTGAGCTCAGCGACGAGGACAGGCTGGCGTTCATGACCGAGATTCAGCAGCTCTATTTAGAGTCCAAGGATATTGCGGCAAAAAAGTTCACCCCCAAGAAGTACAGAAAAGACGAGAAGTAATCTACCGTCTTTCCTTACAGAGACCTGTCCGTTTTATTGGACGGCGTTCGTTGTAAACTGGACGGTAGAAGTATCTGCACATGATTGGAGGTGCGGTAATGAGCGGTGACTATATTCATCGTGAAGTTCTCAGGATTCAGGCGAAGTATAGGACGTCTGATCCCTACGAGCTGCTGGACGCTCTCGGCGCGGAGCTGCGCGAGTCGTGCGCCTATGGTCCAAAGGGATTGAAGGGATATTGTTATTTCTCAAAACGGACTATCTTTGTCGTCATCAATGGCTGCCTGTCAGAGATAGAGCAACGCATCGTTGCCATGCACGAAGCTGCTCATATTGTACTTCATCAGGAGCTGATGAAGCTCGCACCGATGAAGGACAAGGTAATCTATGATATGACTTCCAAAACAGAGTATCAGGCGAATCTGTTTGCCGCAGACTTTCTTATCTCTGATGAGGAGGTCGAGGAGCTGACGGCGCGGGAGGACATGGACTATTTTCGTATGTGCAAGGAGCTTTGTGTGAGCCCTGACCTGATATCCTTTAAGCTGTTTTCCATGATCCAGCGAGGCTATCGTTATAATCTTCCGCAGAACCTGAATAGTACATTTTTGAAGAGCTGACGCTTTTGCGTCCGAGGAGCCAATATGAATACGAAGGTATATGTGCCGGTCATCACTGCCTTTGATTCGGAGGGCCGTATCTGCTGTCTAAATGATGACACTCATGAAGATAAGAGAAGTCTCCATAGAAAGCAACAGGCCACATAGAAAAGCCGACGGAATCCGATCAGGGTTCCGTCAGCTTTATTTTTTAGAGCAGCAATATGCCCTTCGTTTGACTTAGCTCTTTGATTTGAACATATCATCGGCAATGTACCGGTATTGTGGGAGTTGGTCAAGATACACATCGAACCGAGATTCTATCTCCAGCCGTATGTCAGGTGGTGCTTCCGCCAAAGTGAACTCGTGACTGGCATTCTCCATAACATCGTTAGAAATCTCATGCAGGAGTTCTTCGCAAAGTTCTTCTGCGCTCTCAATAATAATAGGCTCCGTCTCTATGCTGAATTTGTCAGGGTCAATATTAAGAAAAACATAGCCAAGTTTATCTGACCATACGACATCCACATAGGGGCTTTCCTTAATATACTCTGCAAAGACAGCAATAACTTTTTCAATTTCATCTTTTTGCGTCTGGGTATATAGTTCATCAGTCACCTTGCGCCGCTTTTGCTCTGATTTGGATGAGTAACACCATATCTGCGGTGCGGGGGCGTCCTTTCCTGACATGTCATTCTCTTTGACTTGGTGCTCTTCATGCCAATTTCGTATGTATGTTGCCGACTCACAGACGATTTTCAAACTCTCTACGTCCAGCGAGAAAAGCTGGCGATACAGCCTGTCCATGAAGACACCCTTATCTGATAATTCCGCATGGTACATAATATTGGGCGCGATATTTAGGGCATAGATGAGTTTTTCGATAGTTAAGTAATACGAACTTGTAGTCCCTTCTTCAATCTTCTTTATCGTTCGCACGTCCATATCGACTTCGTCGGCCAGATCCTGCTGTGTCCAGTTTTTTTCCTCACGGGCCTGCTTAACATAGACAAGGGAACAATCTTTGACGGTGAAGCAGACGACAACTTCATGCTTTACCCTTTTCTTGACAATGCAAACGAGCACACAGATATGAAATATGGAACCACTTTGGAGTGGGCCTATTATACTGAGGGGCGAGCTTTAAAAATAATGGAAATTATTAAATCTGTGCTCCAGCATACAGAGAGTGTGGAGTTTTGGAACTTCTGGTTAGGTGATTTAGATGAAAACGAACGTCCAATCATCAAGACAGCCACGATTCCTCTTGCAGAATTAAGCCCACAGGATATACGGGAGTGGGACATTCAGGAGGTTTGGAATTCACCATCTCGCTATGGTGACAGACCAACATTCTATTGCTTAAGAATTATTCGATAAATTTTAATTTGTTGGGCCGACCTACTTCGCCTTTTTGATCTGAGACGAACTTGCTACGCCCCAAGGGGAATATCCATTTCGATTATTAATCAGCACATCTGCATTGAGACCATCTCTCCAACCGCATCATCTTGCCGCTCCACGAGCTCATCGTTCCAGTCCTTGGCCTCCGGCAGCATGGGCGTGACGTCGGCATAGCCGTGTTCACTCAAAATCCCGGTCAGGCGCTTCACAGCTTTTTGTCCGGCGGAATCATTGTCCAAACACAGTGCAACCTTTTGCATTTGTGGATTCTGCTCCAGCATCCAGAGCATGGCGTATTCCGATGTGCCGCAGAGAGCGACGTAGCTGTGCGTGCGCCAGTCCTCCGGGTAGAGCGCGACAAACGACATCAGATCGATGGGCGCTTCAAACACATAGAGCCGGTCAGAGGTTCCCGCCCAGTGAAAGCTGTACCGGGGATCGCTGCCCTCCACATTGATACGAAACGCCTTCCCTACAGAATTGACGCTGCGCTTGTGCGCGTGACGAGCAGCGCCGTGTTCATCTTTCCCGATGAACACGGCGTTGTGATATTCTGCATCCTCATAAAGCAGGCCCGTCTGCGCAAAGCTGGTGACGATCTCCCGGTCGATGCCGCGGCGCTGGGTCAGGTAGGCGTATACCCGCCGCATGCTGTCGTTTTTCGGAGGAACGACAAACGGTTTGGGCGGCTCATCGGGCTTTCCCTCCACCGTGTGATAGGCTTCGCCCTGTTCTCCGTTTAGCAGGAAGGTCACGGCTTCCGGAAAGCTCATATTGTAAAACCGCCTGACAAAATCCACGGCCAGTCCGCCCTCGCCGGTGGCGTGATCGAACCATTGGTTCCCGCGAATCGTGATGCTGTGATCGGCTTCCAGCCGCTTGTCATGGCCGGATGGCAGAAGATTTTCACCGCGCCGGCGCAGCAGCTCCGCCAGATCGACAGAATTGGCGCGGCGCTTTTGCTCGTCGGTGAAATGAATATACTGTGCGATGGTGCTCGCCCCCTATCTTTAGTATGGAATGATGTAGTCCTGTTGCTGCTCCTGATCGTCCGCCTTGTGACCCTGGGCGATCTTCTTTTCCTTCATCCTGCGGCGGAGCTTCTTGTCAATGCTGTACCCAACGCTGCCCGGCTGCGGCAACGTGTTATTCTGGAACACCCGGCTCATGTGATGCAGCAGCCGTGTGGTGGAGAGAAAGACGGAGGGGTTCTGCACTGCCTCCGCCCAATGCTCCGTGTAAAACTGCGCATGGGTATTGCCCTGCTGCGCCGAGCGGGTGAACCAGTCCAGCGCGGCGGCCTTGTCCTGCGGGATATCTTCGCCGGTAAGATACAGCTTGCCCAGCGTATACATGGCGCAGGAGTTTCCGCCGTTGGCCGCCTCGGTGAAATAGTGAACCGCCGCCGACACATCCTTCTGCACGACGCCGCCTTGAAGGAGCAGCTTGCCGAAGGCATAGGCGGCGTCGGGGTTTCCCTCATCCGCAAGGCGAAGCAGCATCGCAGCCGCGTCACGAACGGTATCCCATGTCGCGTCGTGCGCATGGATGATTCTCACCAGCTTTCGCACGTTCTCCGGGACGTTCTGTTCCTCTGCCGGGGTTTCCTCAAAGGTGAACGCATGGTTGAGGAGCGTCGCCGCCTCCGCAATGACCATATTGCGGATGGGCTTGAACTCCTTTTGCCGGGAGAGGGGCGGCAGCTCCGGCATCTCGTCCTGATAGGTGCTGATGATATCCGTGCGGATGTCGAACCAAAGGCGGTATGCCTCCGCCACGTGCGCGTCCCGCGCCAGCTCGTCTACGATCTCATCCACAAGGGCTTTGACCGGTGCCTGCAGATAGCCATATTGCAGCTTGCCCTTCTGCGCCGCCAGCTTTGTGACGAGCTGCGCCGTCAGCTTTTCAACGCGCTCGTTTCGCACCGTGCCCCCGGCCATTTGCGCGATTAGCTCCTGATACAGCTTTCGTGCGTCCGCTTTGAGCGCGTCCCGGCGCTGGGTATCGGCGGCATACAGCTCCTTGAGCTGCTCCGGGAAGATGCTCTGTGCCAGCGCGGACTTGACCTGCGCAATGCCCTGCTTGGTGAGGAAGCCCTCAGTCGGATCGGTGGAATAAATAATCATGTGAATGTGCGGGTGATGGCTCTTATCGTGGAAGGCCGCGTACCAGCGAAGGTTCTCCGGCTTGATCTTATAGCCCTTCGCCAGCTCGGCGGCACAGGAGCAGAGCATGGCGCGCCAGCTCTCCGGCGACTCGAAGCCCATGGCGTGGGCATCCTCCCGCCGCAGAGAAATGACCGGCGTCCACACAACGCCGGAGTGCGCCGCGATCTCCTTTTGCACCTGCAAGATTACAAGCTTTTCCCCAGTGCCGTCGAAGAGGCCGTGGGTATCCAGCTTGGAAACGCCGGGGCGGGTACCGATGTAGTCCACATAGTTTTTCCGCTTGCCGATCTGATCAAGGTTCTGCTCCAGCGCGGTCTGGATGAAATCCGAAGCGTTCTCCCGCGTGGGGCGTGTAAGGTAGTCCTCGTACTCGAACCGTTTTTTCGCCGATGGAAAATCCCTGACGAGTTGGTGGATCAGCTGTGCCTGCTTTTCTGTCGCCGGTTTGAGCCTGTCGGAGTCGGCCACCGACGCGACGCCCTCACGGGTCGCGATGTAGTGGACAAGATACGACAGGTGCGCCGCGCTGCTGTGTCCGCTTTTGAAATGCGGCGAGATGAAAATAATGCGCGGCATCCTTACTCATCCTCTCCGGTGAAGATATCCAGACTGTATTCCAGCGGCAGCGGGTCTTCGTAGATCTTTTCATAGGTGAGCTTGTCGCCGATCCGCTTGACCTCGCCCACCGCCTTGCCGTGGACATTTTGGAGCTGCTCCGCGCTGACCCGGAACATTCCGGCGATGATGTTCCACGTTTTCGCTTCCTCCACCGAGAGCCGAAAGAGATTGCGGTTCACATGCGCGGCAAAGCTGTCCAGTATGCCGTGAAGCACCTGCGACAAGACCGGCGCGAGATACTCCGACGCATCCTTTGCGCCGAGGTACCCGGCATAGAACCGCACGGCCGTTTCCACGAATTCCGACTGGCTTTTGCAGTTGTCCTGCTGGTAGAGCTGCTCAATTTTTCGCTTGCATTCCGGCGAAAGCCAAAACGCGTGCTTTTTCTTTTTCTGTTCTTCCATATGATCTCCTTTCCTGCTGAGCCCGCCGATGGAACGGGCAAACGCCTTGCGGTTACGGCATTTTTTCTTCGACCGACCCCGGAACCGGCTCTGCGATGGGTAAACCGACCCCGCATCCTCGTATACCCGACCCGCTCTGCGGGGCGGTGTTTTCCGCATCGGAGGGCGCTTGCGACCCCGGCGCTTTATCCTGTACAAAAATCGTGAGCGCGAACACGCTCCCAAAGCTCTCGAACGTTGCCCCAACAGGGCGGTCAAGCCCTGTTGGGCTTCCTTTCCCGCAGTCCTGTCCAAAAGCCGCACACAGGGCGACACAGGCAGCAACGTGCGGTCACATGGTCGGTTCCGTTTTTGTTGGCGTATCATCTTTGCTGAACGGAACAGGCAAATGAATTGGTTTCGCCGCAGGCATTTTCGGAGCGGGTGCTTTTACCTGACGTTTGGACTTGGCAGCGGGAGCACTCTTGCTGTCGAGGTACTCACGCAGAGGCTCCGGTACCGATTTTTCATACAGTTCGGCGAGATCTTTTTCCATGAGCTGCTGCGCTGTGGTGTTTTCCTTGTGCAGCGAGAAATCCAGCGCCGACAGTTTTTCCTCATCAAAAGGAATTGTAATATTGGTTTTGCTCATACTCGTTTCCTCCAATCAAAATGCAATGAATCGCATAAATGGTTCTGCATCGGGTTCGTGTTCTGCAAACTGCTCGGGCTGTGCAAAGCGATTTTTGTAATATTCGATCTGTAAATTGGTTAGGGATGCGAAGTCACCTTCACCATTATCCCGGACAATGAAAAACGGCCCGCAGAGGATATCATCTCCGAGCCGCCTGTTCATTTCCATGCCGTTCAGCTTTCCTTCTTCGTTTACTACGATGATGGCACCGTCATCCATATAAACGCATTCTATGAGGCCGTCCACCTCTGCCTGCAGGCTATTGAGATCCGAACCGATATCTTTTTCCTCGGGAGCCTTTCCTGGCTCGACGCGCAGGACGTGCAAGGTTTTGTTTTCTGATTCTTTCATGGTGTTGCCTCCGCTTCTGAAATGTAGTTGATGTATGGGATCTGCAGCCATGCCGTCCAACTCCTCTCAGAGAGCTGCGTCTTGACCACGCCGTATTTAGTGCCCATTGCTTCAATGACTTCTCCGTTTCCGATGTATACACCAATGTGGCCTTCGTGCCAGACCGCAAGCCCAGGGATATCCGGCATGGTGGACATATTTCCCTTGACTGTGGCGTTGTTGTACATCCCGTCCGCGCCCACGTCGGGCATACCGTTGATGCCATAGCCGATGCTCATGGTGGACGTGTCCAGCCATCCATAGCCCTTGATGAGTCCCACGCAGTCGGTTGTTCTGCGTCCCAGCCAGTTCTGCCGGATGAAATCCTCATAGTTACCCACGCCGTCAGGATACTGTGCCAGTTTTGAAGCGAAGAGCGAATCCGTAAGGACGGAGCCATAGGTGCCCCACACATAGCCCCAGCCATTTCTCCATGCGTTTTCCGCATAGATGACAAGGTCGAGATTGTTTTTAGTGGCGGGATCGGTGAAAACAGAAATATTCAGCTCGATGCTCACGCCGTCGCCTCGGGCATACCCACCGGAGAATGTATCTCCGCCGCTGTGCGTCCGGGAGTATACCTCATCCGCGTTCTTCCGCACCGCGTCGGTAATCTCTACGCCCATCTTGGAATGGATGTTGGCATATGCCGTTTCCAGCGAGACCGGCACGGCGATGGTATAGGTTTCCGAATGTTCCGTGCCGTCGTCATCGGTCCAGGTGCGGGTGCGTTCCTCATAGCTCACGAAGCAGTCCACGAACTGCTCAATGCCAACGGCGCCGGGGTTTTCCTCGCCGAAATACAGAGAATAGAAAACGGCCTTGACCCGATTGGAGTCAAGGCTGCTTCCGCCTTCCGCCATGGCGTTGACAAATGCCACATTGCTGTCCACGATGGCGAGGCTGTTTTGCATATCCGTGATGTGCTGCCGGTATGCTTCCGGAACGGAGCCTGCGATCATGCCGCCGTAGTAGCAGAGGTCGAGCGCCTCCACGTTGTGATCCGCGCCGCCCGACATAAAGCTGCACACAACGACCAGCAGGAGAATAAGCGGCGAGAGGATGGCGGCGATGATCCAGCCCACGGTTTTGCGGAGCTTTTCGCTGGTGAGGACGCTGGCGGCGATCTTCGCCGCCGCTGCCGGAGAGAGCGCCATCAGCGACCACCTGCCTTGCCGAACAGTTTTTCCTTATACGCCGGGGCATGAACCACAAGGTTGTACCGCTCGTTGCCGCATTTGTAGAGGCAGACGCCCCGCTGGGGGAAGCGGATGAGATTGTACTCGGATTCTTCGAGCTGGAGCGTATCCATATAAAACTTCTTGTCGATGTTGCCGGCGTTGAACAGGAAGGCGTGGGTCGGGATGCTGAACAGCGGCTTTGTCAGCTCGGCTATGCCGGGGATGGCGAAGTCCTCGAGGTTCTGGCTGGCGAGGATGACGCTGGATTCTTTTTTGCGAACACGCTTCATGAAATTACGGATGTACTCGATTGCGGTCAGGTTCGTCAGGAACAGGTACAGCTCGTCGATGCTGGCAGCGGTGTTGCCCTCGGTCAGCAGCTTATCCGACATGAAGGACAGCACGTTGAACAGCAGGGCGTTCTTCACATTTTTACTGGCCTGCAGAAGTCCCTTTACGCCGAACACCACGAAACGGCTGGATGTCACATTGGTATGACCGTTGAAAAACTGGCTCTCCGCGCCCTGACACATGGAGTGGAGCCCCAGCAGGATGTCCTGAAGCAATTCCGCTGTGTAGAGCTGAAACTTCTGCGCGTCGTAGGCTTTGTATTCCGCCTCGATCAGCTCATAGAGATCGGAGAGGATGGGATAGTCCTCCGGCGTCAGCTTTGAGAAGTCGGTTCGATCGCTGATGCCCCATTTTTCATACAGCTTTCCCAACATCAGTTCGATCACATCAATATGCTTATCATCGAAATCCTTGTAACACCTGAAAAAATCCTTAAGGAAAGAGATGTGCTGCGAGAGCTTGGTGGTCTGCCGAAAGGTCTGTGGCGCGTCCTTATCGTCCGCGCAGCTGCCGTCGTCCCATGCCTTTGGCTCCAGGGGATTAATCATGTACTGTCCGCTCATGAGATCGACAAAGCACCCGCCGAGGTTCTCGGCGAGGTCAACGTATTCATGCTCGGGGTCCAGGCACAGGACGTTCTTTCCGCTCTCCAGAATATTGCACAGGAGCAGCTTGAGAAGATAGCTCTTTCCTTGGCCGCTGTTGCCGAGAATGAGGCAGCAGGGATTGGTCTTATCGTCGTCGCGCTTGTCAAGGTCAACGAGGATATTACTGCCAAACTTATCGCGCCCGATGTAGAAGCCATGGGCGTCGGTCTTGCCGGAGTAGTTGAAAGGATAGAGGTTGGCGACCGAGCTGGTGGGCAGAACGCGCTCGAACTGAGCCCCGAACACGTTCCATCCACTGGGGCCGACGCAGAGGAAGCCCTGCTGCTGACGGAGCAGGAGCCTGTCCACATTGAGCTTGCTCCGTACCAGTTCCGTCAGCAC
>ENA-UOOI01001017-UOOI01001017.1-fermentation-metagenome-genome-assembly--contig:-NODE-1017-length-31852-cov-4.274994_pt1 | contig 31852 bp, 23 predicted proteins | sample MGYA00245779_ERZ724027 | MGnify/ENA primary metagenome ERZ724027 (study PRJEB28704, sample SAMN03018318) | fermentation metagenome | biome: anthropogenic terrestrial biome; feature: soil; material...
GCTGTATCTGCTTTGTCAAGAACTTTTTCTTTCTTTTTATCTCAATATGAGATGTCTACTGTCTTATTTCTATGTCTCGCTGACAGCTTATTTATAATACCATGTCTACATTCCTTTGTCAACAAGTTTTTCGACTTTTTCCGACTTTCTCACATTTCATTTAATTTCCAAAGTAAGTTCCACGGTCTATATTTCAAGAGAGGAACTTACTATCGGGGCTGCATTCACATCTTAAAAATAAGCTTCACCAGAAGATTATGGGTATACAAGTAATTGAGAAAGGGATCCTTGTCAATCTCCTGCATAAACTGACTTCCCCAGCCTGTATTGGAACACAGCGTCAAGATCCCAAAGAAAAGCCACAACCACAGAAGAGCCCGGGCAATTCCTGCCGCTGCCCCTCCCAGCCGATTGGCAAACCCAATAATCGGCAGATCTGTCACTACATCGACTGCCTTTAATATGATGTGCAGAAGAACGATTGAGAGCACAAAAGCAATCAAAAATGCAATTATCCTTAACGCACTTTCGCTCAGATAGCTGACAAGGTACTCCGTGAATGTAACAGTCCCCTGGCCCGAGGATGCATCACTGTCACTCATAATCTCCTGTCGCATATAGTCAGGAATCGGTAGTGAATAGATGAACTCCTGCTTAGCCTGATCACTCTCGCTAGTCTGCTCTCCTCCTCTTTCCGCCTGAAATTCCGTGAATTTCTCTTCGATATATTCAGGCAGTTTCGTGTGTTCTTTTACAAACCCTTCCACATGGGGAGAGAGCCAGTTGGAAATCATGATCACAAAGACGAAGAAAAATGTAGACACAATCGTCCGGATCAGTCCTTTTCTTATTCCCTGAATCACAGACAAGGCCAAAATAGCCAGAATTATGATTGCCAGCCAACTCATGTAAGATCTCCTCTTTCCTGCTATTTTGTAAGCTTTATAGCGTAGTTCCCATTATCCGTCACCAATATGTAGCGGTTTGGAGAAAGCGGTATCACCGTATTCAAGATTCCTTCACTAATATTTCCTTCAAATTTCTTCACACCTGACAGGCTGTAAGTACACATCCGCCTGTTGTTATACATCAGGACCTGATTATCGTCCATCGTAATCTGAGTATAATTAAAATCAAAGTCCTGTGAAAATATCTCTTTTCCTCCCAGATCATATACTTTCATCGTATATGCTTTCCCGACATCGTTGTTATGTATTACATAGCCCGCGTGACTGCTGTTATAGAACACACTGACAATCTCTTCTTTTTCAAAGACTCTTGTTGTCCGTTTTGGAATCTGTTTTCCCTTATAAACTGCGAATCCATCATCCAGAAATAGCAGACATGTGGATGGATCCAGATACTGCACCTCAGGTGCTACACAATTTTTTATTGTCTCACGGTTCACAATATGATCTGTCTTATTCTGTCCAGCATTGCCCCAGTTATAGAATACGACTTCAGTCTTAGGAACCGACTGTTTCATCTGAAGATAGGATACAGCCATTACCAGACCATCTTCCGATAATGCCAGATCCATCGGATATCCGGGTTCACCCATCGTACTTTTAAAAGAAGCGATACTTTTTCCAGCTTTGTCATAATACTGAATCCGGGTGTTATCACCTGACTCCAATATAGCGGCTACAACCCCTTGTTTGGCAACTTTCGCCTTTACAATCGGCATGTCCGTAGATATCGTTCCAATCAGCCCCTGATCCTGATAAACTTTTACAGTCGTTCCCTGTGTATCATAGATGGCAATTGTATCCTGGCAGCTGGTCACAGCAGGAGCATTCATCGTGTAAGACGAAGACCACAGGGTCTTGTCCTTACTGTCGGTGAGAGTTGCCCTGTCCAGACTGAATTTTAATAATTTATTTCCAATCTTGCTGCAAGAGGCTGTTGTCATATCATCACCAGAAAGTTCCTTTAGTACTGAATAGGAATCATAAGACCAATATTTCATCACCTGTGTTACACCAAAGAGTAACAGCAAAACTCCCAGAACTACAGTTCCAAACCGAACCCACCGTTTTTGTCTGTAACGGCGCAGCTGTTTTCTATAGTCGCTCAGGCGAATTGCTGGTTTTACATCGTTTTTCGTCTCATCAGTGACAGCAGCTTCGAGCTTTTCCAGCTCCAGGGGAGTGTCCACCTTATCTTCCAGTGCTTTCTGAAGTCCTTCAAAATTCATCTCTTTTTTTGCCATTTCATGTATTCCTTTTTCAATCTCTTATCTGTGAGTTTATGGCATTTTTACGAATACCCTCTAATTGTACCATACTATGATACCGGGGTCAAAAGATTATGCTTTAAGATTGTGGAAGCAGTAGTTTCTGTCCCTCGTAAATCAATTCGGAATTTGCAAGATGATTGAGTTCGCATATCTGTGCCACCATGGACATATTTCCATAGTTTGCGATACTGATTCTACTCAGGGTATCACCTTTTTGTACGATGTATTCTTTTGTGGAAACTGCAGTCCCTGATGTCACAGAAGAGTTTCCGTCCGTCTGGGCATTCTCCGGTGAAACAGCAGAATCAGCCTCAGGTGTCGTTGTTACGTCCGGTGTGGTGTCTGCATCGCTTTCATCCGAAGATGCTGTGCTCTCTTCTTTTGAAGAAGACGAACTTTTCCCATCTGAATCCGATGAACTCTTACTTTTTGATGATGACAGACTGCTGCTTATTGACTCTGATCCCTGCGATTCCTCGAAATCATCATCTTCCGGAAAGTCAGACACCGCTGCCGTCTCACTTCCCCCAGAATCCTCATTAAATCTGCCAAGTACTCCCGGCAGTGAACCGGAACCCCTCGCATAGTTAAATCCGACAGCGATCACCGCCACGGCAACACATGCTGCCAGTGTATAAACCTTGTTGTGGTTTCCCTGGCTTTCCGGTTTCTCTTCCGTCTCTTTTTTCTTATCAAGAGCCTTCCTGAAATTATTCACTGCACGATCTGACACCTGTTCTGTTTCCTCTATCGAACGATTCTTTCCGATCGCAATCATATATTCCTGCATTGGCTCATTTTTCTCATAGTAGATATAATAGCCATTTTCTTTTGTCATTCTGCCGTTATCATAAAAGTAGAATTTCTCTTCCTTCTCCGCCGGCTCCATCAGAAAAAGGACCTTATCATTTCCTGCAAAGTGATTCAGATGCGTTTTCAGGATCACATCATTGATATCGAAGTTGAATCCGGGAAGGCTCAAAACCCATCCCAGAATTTCCTGTCCACGGAAGTACTTTTCCATCGTATCATGTACTTCTCCCCACACCTTGTCCGTAAACTGAATATGTTCCGGAGTCACCTCCATATCCTGTATCTCCACTGCACTTTGTATAAACAGATAGGATTTTCCCTCTGCCCACTTGTATCTCCCCAGTAATATGGCTATATGTCCCACTGCTTCCTTATCCATACTCATGCGTCTTAAGAATGTATAGACATAATCCTCCATATAAATCTTACGTGCTCCCCCGATTTCTCCAATTTGTCTGATGTTTTTAGGCAAGTAAAAAAATTCTTCATTACCTTTCGCCTTACTTTTGTCTTCTTTATACACAATCTCAATCATTCAAATCACCCCTTTTTTGCCTCGATGATGCTTACGAGCTGCACCGCATGATGTGCTCCCGCAATTCTACAATACAATAGCACAACATAACTGCAGAATTTATCAAAATATGAAAGCGAAACCCCAGATTTTATCGACATATTCCATCAATATCATCTTTCTCCCCCCGGAAATCCCGGTTTCTCTATGAGCAGCTTGTCATTCTGTAGCGTTTATGCGTGCAAAAGGCCGTGATGCAGTTGGAATGAAATATGGAGTTTACGAATATTCTATAAACTAATGGGGAATGCTACCAGGGTCGTAAAATCATAGTCCGATGGGGCAGATAGGGGCAGCTATGTTTCGAAAAACAAAAAATGAGACTTGTTATGTAAATGCAGACAGCATACACGCGAGTACAGAGATTGGAAATGCTCTGGAATATTATATATCCCATATGAATTTTAGCTGGAATGATCTAATATTTCTATGTATCGGCAGTGACCGAATCACAGGAGATTGTCTCGGTCCCCTGACTGGAAGTCAGCTGAATCAAAAAGGCATACACCCTTACACTGTATATGGAACTCTCGATGATCCAGTACATGCATTAAATCTGACAGATGTAATAAATGATATACAATATGCACATCCACAGGCATTGATTATCGCAATTGATGCATCACTTGGTTCGACCACCCATCAGGGATGTATCTGTGTGGGAGAAGGAGCGATTCTGCCCGGTGCAGGTGTAAGCAAAGATCTTCCGGCAGTCGGGCATATCTTTATCACAGGTATTGTAAACCAGACAGGAATTTCACCTCATCTTCTCCTTTCTAGCACCAGACTTTCCGATGTCATGCGGATGGCCGATTCCATCAGCGGCGGAATACTGGGCAGCTATTATATCCGACAACTTGCAAAGAAAAGGATTCCCTCCATATCTGGAAAATGTTTTTGTTAAAAGGACCGCACACAGCTGGTTTTAAACAGCCGGTGCAGCCCTTTTACTTTTCTCAATTTTAATTGATACATTCTGTTATGGTGAATATTCGTTTTAAATCCAGCTTTTTATCTGTTTGTAGATACCTCTGGCATTCAATTCGTATTTATCCAGAAGTTCCAGTGCCGGTCCGGATTCGCCAAACTGATCCTGAACTCCGATTTTCATCACCTTTGTCGGTGCATTGGTGCTCAGTGTATCGCACACCGCACTGCCCAGTCCGCCAATTACGGAATGTTCTTCCACGGTCACGACTTTTCCGGTTTCTCTCGCCGCTTTTATAACCAACTCTTCGTCGAGGGGTTTGATCGTATGAATGTTGATCACTTTCACACTTATTCCCTCTTTTTCCAACTGATATGCCGCCTCCAACGTTTCCGGCACGCAAAGGCCGGTGGAAATAACAGTGAGATCTTTTCCTTCTTTTAATACGACTCCCTTGCCTATTTCGAATTTGTAATCCGGTCGGTCATTGATCACCGGAACCGGCAGACGCCCGAATCTGAGATAGACCGGTCCTGGAGTCTCATATGCAGCATGAACAGCTGCTCTTGCCTCTATGTCATCAGCCGGACAGATCACGGTCATTCCGGGAATCACCCGCATTAATGCAATATCTTCGATGGCCTGATGTGTCGCACCGTCCTCTCCCACGGAAATTCCCGCATGGGTTGCACCGATTTTCACATTCAGATGAGGATATCCAATCCCGTTGCGGACCTGCTCATATGCACGGCCGGCTGCAAACATAGCGAATGTACTGGCAAACGGAACTTTCCCGGCTGCAGCGATTCCCGCCGCAATATCCATCATATTGGCCTCAGCAATTCCACAGTCCACATGACGCTTTGGAAATACTTTTTTAAAGACCCCTGTCTTGGTTGATGCGGCCAGATCTGCATCCAGAACTACCAGATCGCTGTGTTCTCTTCCCAACTCCACGAGAGCCTCCCCATAAGATTCCCTGGTCGCGATTTTCTTTATATCTGACATAATTTCTCACCGATCCTTTCCAGGTCTTTCATGGCCACTTCATATTCTTTGTCATTTGGTGCTTTGCCATGCCAGCCTGCTTCTCCTTCCATATAGGAAACGCCCTTTCCCTTCACAGTTTTTGCAACAATTGCAACTGGTTTTCCTTTTATGGTTCTGGCCTCATCAAACGCTGCTCGGATCTTGTCCATATCATTGCCATCTTCCAGTCTGATCACATGAAAATTGAAAGCCTCAAACTTCTTATCAATCGGATAAGGGGTACAGATATCTGCCACATTACCGTCAATCTGAAGGCCATTGTTGTCTATGATGGCAACCAGATTATCAAGATTTCTGGATCCGGCGAACATGGCAGCTTCCCACACTTCACCTTCCTGTAACTCGCCGTCTCCTAAAAGAGTATATACTCTGTAATCATCACCAAAAATTTTCGCCGAAAGTGCCATACCTGCTGCCGCAGAAACTCCTTGTCCAAGCGAACCGGTGGTCATATCTACTCCGGGAACGTGTTTCATATCCGGATGCCCCTGCAGGTAAGAACCTGTGTGACGCAGGGTCGGCAGATCCTTCTTCGGAAAATATCCTTTTTCCGCTAAAACTGAATACAATCCTGGTGCCGCGTGTCCTTTTGAAAGGACAAATCGGTCGCGGTCCGGTTTCTTCGGATCCTTCGGATCTATATTTTGCATTTCATCAAAGTACAAATAGGTCAGTATATCAGCTGCTGACAGCGATCCGCCCGGATGGCCGGCTTTTCCGCCATGAACAGCCGTTATGATTCCTTTTCGAACCTCATTCGCTGTCTTTTGAAGCTCTCGTGTATTCATCTATTTCTCCTTTCAATTATCTGAAAATACGGATTGCTCCGCAATGTTCTTATTCTCCAAACACTGCTTTATAATCATCCTGGAATTTTTTTATTCCTGCGTCGGTCAAGGGATGTTTGGTCATCTGCTCAATTACTTTGTAGGGAACCGTGGCAATATCGGCCCCTGCCAGTGCGCAGTCTGTAACATGAATCGGATTGCGGATACTGGCTGCGATAATTTCGGTATCCAGACCTGCCACTTTGAATATTTTGCTGATTTCTTTTATTAGATCTACACCTCGGACATTAATATCATCCAGACGCCCCAAGAACGGGGATACGAAAGTAGCACCTGCCCTTGCAGCCAAAAGTGCCTGGTTCGCCGAGAAGATCAGGGTTACATTCACCTTGATGCCTTCTGAACTTAAGGTTTTACATGCCTTTAACCCTTCTGCTGTCATCGGAATCTTTACGACCATATTTGGATGAATCGAGGCAATTTCTCGTCCTTCTCTGATCATTCCTTTTGCATCCGTCGTTGTCGCCTTAACTTCACCGCTGACCGGTCCATCGACAATTGACGTTATCTGTCTGATCACCTCATTGAAATCTCTTCCTTCTTTTGCAATCAGTGATGGATTCGTAGTAACCCCGCAGATTACTCCCATATCATTTGCTTTTTTGATATCTTCTATGTTTGCTGTGTCGATAAAAAATTTCATCTGTATCCTCCATATCCCCTGTTTCTAACCTACAGTTCTACTCTTCCTTCCAGTGCACGAAGTAAAGTTACCTCGTCAATATATTCCAGATCCCCTCCCACCGGGACACCACTTGCGATCCGTGTCACCTTAATTTGGGTGGGTTTGATTAATTTACTGATATACATCGCCGTTGTCTCACCTTCCAGACTGGAATTAGTAGCAATAATCACTTCATGTACATCTTTTTGCAGTCTCTTCATGAGTTCTTTCAGCTTAATGTCATCCGGCCCGATACCGAGCATCGGCGATATCGCACCGTGCAGCACGTGATAGACACCTTCGAATTTTCCGGTCTTCTCGTAGGCGGCAAGATCTCTGGTATTTTCTACGACCATAATCTGTCCGTGATCGCGCTTTTCATTGGCGCAGATCGGACAGATCTCGCGGTCTGTCAGTGTACAGCACTCCTTGCAGTACTGTACATTCTCACGTGCCTCAAGGACTGAATCTGTCAGTTGCCGCACCTGATCCTTTGGCATATGAATAATATGAAATGCCAGGCGCTGTGCCGACTTGGTTCCAATACCGGGCAGTCTCGACAATTGTTCAATCAGCTTATTGATATATTCGCTGTAGTAATCCATTAAAAGGGCAAGCCTCCACCTAATCCACCTGTCATCTTGGACATCATCTTCGAGGATTCTTCCTCTTCCTTGCGGATGGCCTCATTTACCGCAGCCATGACAAGATCTTCAAGCATCTCAATGTCATCGGGATCTACCACTTCTTCCGAGAGCTTCACCTTTGTGATCTCCTTTTTCCCGGAGATTGTAACCTCCACAGCTCCTCCTCCTGCAGTTGCCGTGAATTCCTTCTCCTCAAGAACTTTCTGGTTCTCCTCCATCTGACGCTGCATCTTCTGGGCCTGCTTCATCAAATTGTTCATGTTTCCAGGCATCCCGCCCGAAAATCCTCCTCTTTTTGCCATAACACATCCTCCTTGATTTTTTATTATTAGTCATCTTCCAGCTCTATAGGCATATGAATCTTTTCTTTTAATATCGTATCGAGATCAATCTTTGCCAGATTTTCATGGCTGTGGCTTTTTGCAATCACCAATTCAGTTTCAACAGACTTATTGGTTTGTTCTTCTATTATTGATTCGATCTCTTGTTTTGCTTCTTCGTTGTCCACGTACATCCGGGCATTCTCATCCTGGAACTCGATGTACAACTTGTTTTCGCCGGTCTCACCATTGTACTTTGGAATTGCCCTGGAAAGGTACTGGCGAAGAAGTGGACTTTCTATGGCACCGGCAATCATCTTCCACTGTGCCCGTACTTTCTTCAAGTCTTCGGGAGCCGCTTTTTTGGGTTTTTCTCTCTCTATTTGACTCTCTTTTCTAGTGTACGCCTCATCTTGGGACGATGCTTTTTCAGAGACCTCACTTACCAGCATCCCCGTCTCAAACTTTTCTTCCAATGTGCGGATGCGATCAGTCAGAGAATCCAGATTGGTCTCCATCTGTGGTCTGCATAATTTGATCAGCGCAATTTCGACCAGTACACGCTTTTGAGAGGCATATCGAATCTGACCGGACAGCTCTGAGAAGACACGGATATATCTCATCAGTGTATCCACCTCAACCATCTTGCTCTCTTCTTCCATCAGTTTCAGGTTATCTGTGGATACATCAAGTACATCCTCCAGATTATCAGAAGTCTTCACTAAAAGCAAATTTCTCATATACCAGGTAAAATCGTTCACAAACTGGCCCATCTCTTTTCCGTCATTCACCAGCTGTTCCAGAATATGAATACTTGCCGCCACATCCTGAGTGATTACTTTACGAAGCAGTTGGGAGAACACTTCAGTATCCACGGTTCCCAGAACTTCAAGAACCTTATCGTAAGTCAGTGTCTCCCCGAGGTAAAATGCAATGCACTGATCCAGCAGACTTAATGCATCTCTCATCGAACCATCTGCCGCTCTTGCCACGTAGCGCAGTGCACGTTCCTGTACATCCACCTTTTCTTCCTGCATCAGGTCTGCCAGTCGGTCTGTGATGGTGTCAATTGTGATTCGCCTGAAATCGTAATGCTGACAGCGAGAAAGAATCGTAACCGGAATCTTGTTCACCTCTGTCGTCGCAAGAATAAAAATCACATAGGACGGCGGTTCTTCCAGTGTCTTTAGCAGTGCATTAAACGCCCCCGTGGAAAGCATATGGACTTCATCAATGATATATACTTTATACTTCCCGTTCGTGGGACGATATGCCACTTCCTCCCGAATCTCCCGGATGTTATCCACGCCATTATTGGAAGCAGCGTCGATCTCTATCACATTCGTTGATACGCCTGCACTGATCGCTTTGCAAGAGTCGCATGTGTTGCAGGGATTACCATCCACAGGATGTTCACAGTTTACCACTTTTGCCAGAATCTTGGCCACCGTGGTTTTTCCGGTTCCTCTTGTTCCACAGAACAGATATGCATGGCCGATGCGGTCCGCTTTCATCTGGTTCTTTAATGTGGTTACAATATGGTCTTGTCCCTTCACATCGTCGAATGTATCCGGGCGGAACTTCCGATATAGAGCAGTATAGCTCATGCCATCTCACCTTTCTTTAATTAAAGGACAGTTACTGTCCCAGGTTTTTACAAACGCCTACCCTGTAGTATAACTTATTTTTGTTGTCCTAACAAGTCAAATTTTCATCCCGGACCATTGACAAATTGTCCAAAAGAGGTTATAATTTTTTAATCCGTGCAGCCGGGGAGATAGCGGTGCCCTGTACCTGCAATCCGCTAAAGCAGGGGTGATGCCAAGCCGAGGACTTCCCATTGTGAAGCCGGCCTTTAAAAGTGGCGATGACGCCCGGGTCTTACGCAACGAGAATCTATGAACCGTGTCAGGGCAGGAATGCAGCAGCACTAAGTAGAACCTTTCGTGTGCCGTGAGGGTGCCTGGGCCGAGCTAACTGTAAAGGTATCGTTCATGATGTCCGTTCGAAGCGAGGCGCACGGTATTAAATATACTTTTTCTAACTATTGAATGACAAAGGACCTTTGAGATCTGTGATGATTTCAAAAGGTCCTCTTTGTGATAGATAAAGACATATAATAAGACGTGTAATGAAAAACATACGGAATATGTTTTGATGTGAATATGCGGTTCTGCACAAAAGTGTTTCCGCGTTCCTCGATATCATTGTAACATATCAATCTTAAATCCATATTACATTTTTCGTTTTTTATATTTATTTTATATTTTTTGTTATTTTATGTATACTTTTGTTGTATTTTGTATGAATCAAAATCATAAGAATACAAAGTGTTATAAATCAGTGCTTCTGTGATAGCTTAAAGCCCAATTATCGAGAAGCGGATCAATATTTTTCGGAAGTACAACGTCCTGTGCTTTTTTAATCTGGGCATCCATCATATGCTTTGTCTTCTGGTCAACGCCTTCTTTCTCGCAGAGCTGCTCATAGAGTTCTTTCCCCTTGTTGAAGTATGCAGAGAGAAGATAACTTTTCAGGGCACGTCCGGAGTGGAGAATGTCATAAGCATGCTCAAAACATTCGAAGGCTTCGGCAGTCTGAAAAAGCCGGGCATATGTACACCCCATATTGTTGTAGATGCTTCCTTTATACTGAACTCCCAGGTTATCACTTTTTGTTTTCTGGAGGGCCTGCATATAGACGCGAATTGCATTGATATACTTTTCGTGGCTGAAAAGATAATCTCCTTTTTGTTTCATTCTCACGCCTTCTGGCTGCTCCTCGAGTGTTTTCAGTTTTTTGCTGATTTCTTTAAACTCAGTGTAAGTAAGGTAGTTGATCTCTTTAAAAATCGGAAGTATGAATTCGCCGACATCCATATTGTCCCCGGTAAGCGAAAGTAGTTTCTGGCATAATTTCTCGAGCCCCAGTTCATCTCGGATCCATAAACACAGGCTCTCGTTCATTATGCTTTCATCAAGAAGATAAATATTATGATACATATAGTAGCACAGTTCCTCTATTGAATAAATATTCGTACTTATATTTTCTATGTAATAAGGATTTTTCGCCCTCGGCACCTGACATAATATATATCCCATACTTCTCATCCCTCCATGCTTTCATTCCAAACCTTTTTGCCGGACGGATACATATCCCCAAAACCCAGATCTTCCACCCTGATTTGACATCTGTCCGGTGAATCATATTCCAGGTGCAGTGAGAGTCTCGTTGTCTTATTCGGTCTCTTTGGAAGCCCCGGAAGCGGCATCGTATATCGTGTACGCCTGCCATCTTCCATATCGCTGACAACAAATACCAGTTCATCTGTCTGATCCAGAATCAGCTCGCAGTCTTTCGCAGCCTCATACCAGTTTACACCAGCTCCAATCATAGGATAGTAAGCCGGGGATCCATTGATGTTCATATCCATTCCTATATTGTGACGAATCAGAGCATTTCCCACAAACAGATAGTCCTTTAGCCGGCGCTCTTCTACCTTTTCAAATGCAGAGAAACAGGCACCTTTGGCGTACAGATTATTCCCATAGAATACATGCCTTCTGTTTTTACATAGCAGTGCAATTGAACGTACCGCCCAATTCTTGTCAATCCCATCGCCGATCAAAAATACACTCGAGTATATTTCATTCCCAAAAGATTTGTTAATCATATAGCAGAAATCTTCATCTCTTGTCACAGGATCCTGCGAAAGTCGCTTCATATTTTTCGGCGTCACCCGTGCAGTTGCCGGTTTCGTTTGGTAGTCCATCTTCAAAGAAGAAAATGTGACATCATCACCGTCAAATGAAAACAGTGCTACGTTTCTGCTCCAAAGCTCTTTTTTCTGATAAAGAGAATAGTGGTAAAAACTCTCATCATAATCCTGCAAAAAACATCTGCTTTTCGGAATTTTAACCCGTTCATACGCATCCCGTACCGTCCGCACGAAAGTTCGATTCAAGGTTGGAGCTGTCATCATCATCCCTGCAATCTGTCTGGATGGCGAGGTGATACCCAGCATACTTATCGCTTTCGTCAGATAGGCAGACAACAATACTCCAGGTTCATATTCCTGGCCATCTATGACGACGGATTTTCCATCCATACACAGATCATAGAGTCTGTCAATCAGGATGCCGTTTTTGTGTTCCGCAAAATATAGTGCTTCCAGGCCAAAATACCACTCATCTTTTCCCAGGCTTTTACAAAGTAACGTCGGAAAAGCATATTGGTCGCTCCCCACCTTCACTTCCGCCGATATTGCATCGCCGCAAGTCCGGTCATAATAGCATATCTGGGACTCTTTCGGATTAAACTCAAGTCCGATTATCAAATTTTTCTGTTCCATCTTCCACCTCCGAGTTCATCTTCAGACTCCATTAATCCATCAATTCAAATGCAGATGTGGCGAATATTTCCTGCTCCAGATAAGTCTTAAGTGCAGTATTCATGGCATCTTTATTTCCCAGTGACCGAAAAGCCAGAATCTGATTCAGCAATCGATAGCGGGTTCTCCCGTCGGCTTCAACATCATGCAAGACAATCCGTTTCTTCGGTGTTGTCGTGATTGCCCCTTCTTTCTCGACGCTCAGATAGTAGTCGAGAATCTCACCGTAAAACAGCAGAAATTCTTTCGTGAAAATCCCCTGATACATCTCACGCATTGGTTCACTTTTATAGACGGCGGGTTCTTTGTCGTTTTGTCTGAGTGAGTAATGCAGAACTACTCTGCTCCCCTGATGGAACCTTTCTTCTATAAAAACCTTGTCTTCCACCTGACAAGACTCCGTCAGATGAGATGGCAGCTTCTTGAAAAAGGCAAATCTCAGCCCCTTTTGGTCACATTCCGACAAGATCTTTTCGATTAGGTTTTCCTGTTCTCTCGTCAGATGATTACACGTTGAATAATATTTCAGCAGAGCCAGACGACATACGATATCCATCTCCCAACCTCTCTCACAGGTCTTTTCCAGGTACATGAAACATCCCGAATCGATGCCTTTTTCCTCCATAAAGTAAGCATATGCAATGTAAGTGAGATAGGCAGCTATGACCCGCTGTTTTCCCTGCTGCATAACATAGCTGTCAAGGATTTTATCCTGCTGCTGTGGGAATGATCTGACATACATGGAAAAAATCAGTATTCTCTCATCAAGTTTATAGCTGTCAATGTCAAATCCTTTTACTTTTTTCCATAGATCCGTCATCTGTGCCACGGATCCAGTATAATACCTGCAGAGATATTCCAGAACTGTCTCATTATATTTATTCTGCCTTGTGACATAATCGGCAAGATAGATCAATTCCTCATCTTTTTCTCCCTCCATGGACTGAATCATCGAGTCTGCAAGAATCAGCAGTACTGTGCTGTCCACACCTTCTATCCCCAGCCTCGTGGCGGCTAAAAATGCTTCTTCATACATCTCGTGTCTGGTCAGCACTGCGATGGTATCTGATCTGTTGATTTTCGCATATTCCAGGATCGCATCGCCTCTGAAATACTCTTTAAGTCCCTTTGTTTTGGGATGTGCTGCCAGATAGTCCAATATGCTCTTTCGAACGGCATCTTTATATTCCCTTGTAAATGCATCTGATTTCGAGGTAAGCCAGTAATTGGACAAGTTCTGCCTGTTCACCTCCATCTGTGACGGTTGTTCCTGGCACAGATGGAGTAACAGGCCAGGATGTTCAAAACCATATCCGCCGCACATATGTGCCAGTTTTTCTTCATCCATCAATTTTTCCACTGTAAATGGAATGGTCGTCCCATATCGCCGAAGTTTTGCATCCTCCAGTAAAATTCTTGCATCTTGACTGTAGATATTTACATACGCACACTGTTCCGATACAGGGTATACCTGTTCTTTCACAAGAGCTTTGTGACAGACGACCACATTGCGGATATTCTTATCTTTAACGCCTACTTTTTGTATGAACATTACACCGAGCAGGGCCCTGGCAAGCATCACACTGTCGACTTCTGTCAGAAACTCCTGGTATATGAGGGCATAGTTCTCGTTTATCTTTCCCTCGAGCACCTTTTCTTTCGCAAATTCCTCCATATCCGATCTATAGCTTAAGTAAGTCGTCTGATCCTGTCCCTTGTTTTGAATTACATTTGCATAGATAAATGCCTTCTTTCGGTCACTTAACGTATTATTATAGGCAAAATACATGCGAATCACCTGAGGCAGCACCTTCTTGCAGCCTTCATCAATCGACTCGATATAATATTCATATAGCCGCGTAATCCGTAGTTCTCGCTCTACGGCGAGGCTATACCATCTGAAATACTCTTTCTTTGCAGGTGTTCCCTTCATGATCAGCTTACAGATCGCCTCCAGAACTTCATCGCCGGGAAAACTTTCATATCCGGTGCAAAGCAGACGATATACAAAATTGTGAAATCCTTTCAGATTATCAGACAAAAACGCCGCCCGTTTCAGCAGAGAATCATCTAAGACATTCTGTTTCTGTGCAAAATTCAAAGTCTGTATCATAAACGGAGAAAATCTTCTGAGCAATCCCTCCTGCTGTTTCAGCAGCTGCCATGCGTCGAGGTATAAAAGCGGACTTCTGCAGCCACACTCATAAGTATGTTCCAGCAGACGCAGCTGTTGGTAAGGTGCGTGCTGGTAAGCTTCATCTTCCTCCATCAATATCTTCATCAGATAATAGTCATCTGGTTTTTCCTGCACATATGCTCGAATCTTCGGATATATATATTGCCTTTCGGGCTCCAAAAGGTTTAAGTTCTTAGCCAGAAAGCAGTAAATTCCCTGTTCGCGCGGTGATGTTGCCGGTTCGGATCTCTCTTTAAAATTCCACAGAACCTCCATCGCCCTTGTCAGGTCTTCATTGATGTAGTACAGGTAAGTCTCATAAAAAGTCAGCATAGGGTCCATACAATCCGCACTGGCAAGTTCTTTCAGAGAAGCGAGAGATTTGTCAAGCCAGGTTCTGTAATCCATCCTGTGCAGCTGCAGTTTTAAATAATCCTGCATAAGTTCCATCGTCTTTTGTTCTTTCAATCTTGTCGGAAACAGGCGCCCTCCCCGATCCAGACTGGCTTCTATGTTGAATTCAAGTGTCTGATGAACATTATGTACAACAATCTTCCCGAATCTTTTCCCTTGCCCAAGTTTATCTGCTTTTACTACGTATTCCAGTCTATATACTTTCCCAATAAAGTCATCTGTGCTCACAACCTTCTTCTCGACTTCCAGAAAATCCCCGACAACCTCGATCTCCATGCGTACATATCCCCATGTACTCTTATAGATAAAAAACGAATCCTTTTGAGAGTGATTGATCTGATAAATACCTTTCTTATCCTGATCAAGAGAAAGGATAACAGGCTCTTTCTTTCTGGCCGCAATCAAAAATTCCTCCATATGCTGATAAGTCACCGGATTGTGCGACATACCCCGGTAGAGAACACCATATGCACTGTCCTCTCCTTTCAGCAGTCTGATAAAATGCTCATTCGTAAAAAGCCGAAAGGCTTCACGGGAATTCTTCATGGCAAGTGCCGCAAAATCGCAAAGAGTCCGAATCTTCGTCTTCGACGTCAAAATCTCCGCCTCCACGATATCAGCTGTCACAGGGATGATAAGTTCTCCGATATTGCCGGACAGCACAATATCACCGGTAATCTGATCCCCCGATGTCAGACCCTGTGTGTCGATTCCATAGATGATTTTACTGGTACTCCCTGAAAATTTATCTTTCGCCAGAACAATCCTTCGGTTGTTCGTTGTAGCGACACCCTTTATACGGCTTCCATCCTCTGCCCCCACACTGAATTCTCCGTTATAATTCTTTCCTTCGCAGATTGTAAGGGAGATATCAGATTCGGAGGTAAGAAAAGCCGGTACTTCATATTCAAAACGGCCATCCATGAGCTGTTCTATTCTTCTTCTCAATGTCTTTTCACCATGCCTTTAACACTTGACTTTCTTATTTTTTTCATATAGTATACACGAAGAAACTTGAATTTCCAACGGTTTTTTGACGCTAATGATACACAGATTGTTACGCTCTTCGAGCTCTCACAATCTTACACCCTCAATTATACACTACAAGAAACCACGTTGCAACGCTATCGCTTCTACGGAGGAAAAATATATGTTAAAACACAAAGACCATTTTCACGGAAGTGACCTTGAAAAAATCGAACAGCTTTACGGTATTGACAGAGAAAATATCATTAGTTTCTCAGCAAATGTGAATCCCCTTGGAATTTCGAATCATCTGCGGTCTTCACTTTGTGATCATCTGGATGCCATCACGACTTATCCGGACAGGGAATATAAAGCTCTTCGAACAAGCATCAGTGAATACGTTCACACGCAGCCCGAGAACATTATCGTCGGAAATGGATCTACTGAATTAATCTCCTTGTTCATTCAGACTCGTCATCCAAAAAAGGCTCTTATTCTGGGTCCTACTTATTCGGAGTATGAGCGAGAAGTCACTTTGGGAGGCGGAACGACTCTTTACTATCCCTTGAAAGAAAAGCAGAGCTTTCACATGGATATCTCAGATTTCTGTGGCAATCTCCACGAAGGACTGGATCTGTTGATTCTCTGCAACCCGAATAATCCGACTTCGACTGCCATCCATGCACAGCAGATGCGGCAGATTCTGGATGCCTGTCTGCAGTACGGAATCTTCGTGATGGTGGATGAGACTTATGTAGAATTCACAAAAGAGGAGGATCTGATTACGGCCATTCCCCTGACGAATTTCTATTCGAATCTGATCATCCTAAGAGGTACTTCCAAGTTTTTTTCGGCGCCGGGGCTTCGTCTTGGATATGCTGTTACCGGGAATCAGGATCTGATCAAGGAGATCAACACCAGGCAGAATCCCTGGTCCATCAATTCTCTAGCAGAAATCGCCGGCAGACTGATGTTTGCTGATCACAACTACATAGAAAAGACCAGAAATCTGATCGACTCGGAACGAACTCGTCTCTACAATCTGCTGTCGAGCTGGGATAGCGTCCGGGCATATGAGCCGTCTGCTAATTTTATGCTGATATGTATAAAAAAACAGGGCGTCGATGCCGACGCCCTGTTCGATCACTGCATCCGAAAGGGTCTTATGATCAGAAACTGCTCTACGTTTCCCTTTCTGGACAACCGTTTTGTGCGGTTTTGTTTCATGTCACGCGAAGAAAACAATCGCCTGATCGAATCATTTTCGGAACTGCTCAGCTGATCTTTGCGAAATCAAACAGAGAAATCTGATTGGACTGCGGAAGATCACCGAAGATCCCCATATCGTCCATCAGATCTACCACTGTCTTACTCACTTTCGTCCTGTTTCTGAAATCATCCTTGGACAGGAAAGCCCCATCTCGGGCTGCGAGGACAACGGCATCCGCTGCCTTGTCTCCCAGCCCGTCAATAGTGTCAAGTGCCGGCATCAGTTTGTCATTTACAATCTGAAAACGATGTGCCTGCGCCGTATAGAGGTCCACTTTCTCGAACTCAAAACCTCTCGCGTACATCTCCTGTACAATCTTCATGTCTTTATACGTATCCTGCTCTTTTTTGCTCAAGGTATCTTTTCTCTTCTCATAATCATGCATATAATACTCCAGCCGGTCCTGCCCCATACACATCAATTCATAGGAAAATGCCGAGGCACGGATGGAAAAATAAGCCGCATAGTAGGCGAGTGGATAAAAGATCTTATAGTATGCGATCCGATAAGCCATCATGACATAAGCCGCCGCATGTGCCTTGGGAAACATATATTTAATCTTTTTGCAGGACCAGATGTACCAGTCCGGAACATCATGCTCCTTCATCTCTTTTTCCCACTCCGGTTTCAGTCCTTTTCCCTTTCGCACACTCTCCATGATCGTAAATGATTCCTCGCTGTCCAGACCTTTTCCAATCAGGTAAATCATAATATCATCCCTGGTACAAATTGAGGTTGAAATCGTGGCCTTGCCTTCTTCGATCAGTGTCTGAGCATTGCCCAGCCATACATCTGTCCCGTGTGACAGCCCGGAGATGCGAATCAGATCCGAAAACGACTTCGGCTTCGTGTCCAAAAGCATCTGAATGACAAAATCTGTGCCAAATTCCGGAATCCCCAGACAGCCAAGCGGGCAGCCGCCGATGGCGTCGGGTGTGATGTCAAGTGCCTTCGTACTCTCAAACAGCGACATCACATGAGGCTCATCCAAAGGAACCTGCTGCGCATCAAAACCGGTCAGATCTTCCAGCATACGAATCATTGTCGGATCATCGTGTCCTAAGATGTCTAGCTTTAACAGGTTCGAGTCGATGGAATGATAGTCAAAATGCGTCGTCACAATGTCTGTGTGATTATCATTTGCCGGATGCTGAACCGGAGTAAACGAATTGATGTCCTCCCCAAAAGGCAGAACGATAATTCCACCAGGATGCTGTCCCGTTGTACGTCGAATGCCGGTGCAGCCCTTTACAACTCGATCAATCTCACAATTTCTCTTATGTATGCCCCGCTCTTCATAGTAATTCTTTACGTAGCCAAATGCCGTCTTCTCCGCCAGTGTTCCAATCGTCCCTGCGCGGAATGTCTGACCGGCTCCGAAGATTACCTCGGTGTATTTGTGCGCTTTACTCTGATACTCCCCGGAGAAGTTGAGGTCTATATCTGGTTCTTTATTACCCTTAAATCCAAGAAATGTCTCGAAGGGAATGTCAAACCCGAGCTTTTTAAGCGGTGCCCCACAGTTCGGGCATGTTTTATCCGGCATATCACATCCTGATCTTCCTGCATAGGCTTTCACCTCATCGGAATCAAAATCGACATATTTACATTCCTCACACAGATAATGAGGGCTTAAAGGATTCACCTCCGTAATCCCTGCCATTGTAGCCACAAAAGAGGATCCGACAGACCCACGAGAGCCTACCAGATATCCGTCTTCGTTGGATTTCCACACAAGCTTCTGCGCTATTATGTACATAACCGCATAACCATTGGAGATGATGGAATTCAGTTCCTTTTCGAGACGTGTCTTTACGATTTCGGGCAGTTCTTCTCCATATATTTCATGTGCGCGGTTATAGCAGATATCTCGTAGATCCGTATCGGAATTCTCGATGACAGGCGGAAATTTCCCGGCGCGTATGGGGGAGATCTTGTCCACCATATCCGCAATTTTTCTGGGATTCGTGATAACTACTTCCTCCGCTTTTTTTGAACCGAGATAAGCGAATTCCTCCAACATTTCATCGGTGGTACGAAGATAAAGCGGAGCCTGATTATCGGCGTCGTCGAATCCTTTCCCCGCCATTATAATTCTTCGGTAGACTTCATCCGCCGGGTCAATAAAATGCACATCGCAGGTCGCAACCACCGGCTTTTGAAACTTCTCCCCAAGCTTTACAATCTCCCGGTTTATTTCCTTTAGGTCCTCTTCACTGTTGACAGCCGATACATCCTCCTTTCGAATCATAAATGCATTATTTCCAATCGGCTGAATCTCGAGATAGTCATAAAATTCCACGAGTCTTGTGATCTCCTGCTTTGGCGCTCCCCGAAGAAGTGCCTGATAAAGCTCCCCTGCCTCGCAGGCAGAGCCGATGAGCAGACCCTCATGGTACTTCATGTACAGACTCTTTGCCAGTCTCGGTCTGCGGTTATAATAATTCAGATGAGTCTCGGACACCAGCCGGTATAAATTTACACGTCCCGTCTCCCCTGTCGCCAGAATAATCGCATGGTACGTTGGCATCTTACGGATCGTATCTTCCGAGAAGCTTCCCTTTTCGTTGAGCACATCCAGATCTTCAATTCCGCGATCTTTTAACATCTTGACAAAACGGACAAAAATCTCAGCTGTACAGGCGGCGTCGTCCACCGCGCGATGGTGATTGTCAAGTGAAACACCCAATGCCTTCGCCACCGTATCCAGTTTAAAACGATTCAGTCCAGGCAATAAGAAACGTGCCATGGCCACGGTATCTGCGGATGTGAACTCCCGCTTCATTCCCTGGCGCTCACAATTTTGCTCTATGAAACTCATATCAAACCCGGCATTGTGAGCGACCAATACCGATCCCTCACAAAATTCCAGAAAGTCCGAAAGCACGTCCTCAATAAAAGGGGCGCTCATCACCATATCGTCACTGATCCCAGTCAGATTTTCAATCTTGAACGGGATCGGAATCTGTGGATTGACAAACGTAGAGAAACGATCCGTAATCTGGCCTTTTTCCACACGCACTGCGCCGATTTCTATAATCCGATCCACAACCGGGGAAAAACCGGTTGTCTCAAGGTCAAAGACAACATAACTCTGATCCAAAGACTGCCCTTTACTATTTGCAACAATTCCCTTTTGATCATCCACGAGATATGCCTCCATTCCGTAAATCACCTTAAAGGGAGCGCTGACTTTTTTTAGTTCCTCCTTCGAGGCATCAGGATGTTCTTTCTGATATTTTTTCCTGTAGTCTGCATCGATGGCTTCCATGGCATGATTCGCCTCCGGAAATGACTGAACGACACCGTGATCTGTGATGGCAATTGCGGGCTGTCCCCACTCATAAGCTCTTTTTACCAGCACAGCGGCGTCCGTAATTCCATCCATATCACTCATCTTCGTATGGCAGTGCAGTTCCACTCGCTTCACCGCGGCGTGATCGCTTCTTCCCTGACGAAAATCCCGGATTCTCTTAATTCCCCATACAGACGAGATCGTCAGATCCCGGTCAAAGGTGTCAATCGCCGTCTTGCCTTTAATTTTCAGGAAGGAACCTTCTGCAAGTTCTGGTTTCAGGTCCGGCACCTGATCGTTTTTCACAAAGATCTTCACGGTAATCGTATCTGTAAAATCCGTTACCTGAAAGATGAGAATTGTGCGTTCATTTCTGATTTCTCTCATATCGAAGGCCTGTACCTTCCCGCGGATCACAACATCACCGATCTCGTCTTCGATGGAGATGATGTCTACACTATCCTCGTCAAAGTCTCTTCCGTAGATCATATCCGGATTCGAAGATCGATTTACTCTGCCGGAATATTGACCGGAATGAGCTTTCAGATATTGCCCGGATCCCTTTGTCTTCTTTTTCACCTTTACACCCATATCCGAGGTCTTTTTCTCATGAGCGGTCTCGATTTCTTCTCCGACCTGCGTATGTGCAACGACATTTTTCACCTGCTGTACCAGCCGAAGCTCACTTTTCTTTCTGGCTCCACTCATCTCAGGCTTTTTATAATTTGTATGTATCTTCAGGTCAAGGCCGCAGCGCTCGCAAAACACCTTCTCCAGAATCTGCAGCAGCTCTTCCTCCCGTTCATGGGCGATCACAGAATCAATCAGTGAAAGGCTCATCACATCCGACTCGGGAAACTCAATCGTAGCCGTCTGAAATAAATTACAGAGAAAAATACTATATTCCCGAAGTTCTGTAAGAATACTGTCTCGATAGACCTTTAGAAGGTTTTTCGGCGTATATTGTTTCGAAAGATGAAACTTCTCGATGATCTTAATCTCAAGTGGTGTTCCCTGAAAAAATTGACTCTTAATCTCACGCTCCAGTGCAAAGATATGTTTTTTATGAATCCACTGGCTGCTTTCAAGATATACACGCAGCAGGCTTTTATCTTTTGTGAGACCTACCTTCACAACCTGAACAGTTCCAAGCAGTTCCTCCAGCTCTCCGGTCACCAAAAATCCGGGGAAGACAGCCATAAAGTCTTTATTCATCATTGATTATTCTCCCAGTTTAAAAGCTCTTCTCTCAGGCAGGACAAGATCTCAGATTCGTTTACCTTTTTTATCACCTCACCGTGCTTGATCAAGAGTCCCACACCGTCGCCTCCTGCGATTCCAATATCCGCCTCTTTGGCCTCACCGGGACCATTGACCACGCATCCCATCACGGCCACTTTCAGATCAAGGGGAATGTCCGAAACCATCGTCTCCACCTGATCAGCAAGCTTAATCAGATCAATCTGGGTCCTCCCGCAAGTTGGACACGAAATCACCTCAATACCACCCTTGCGAAGTCCCAGCGTCTTTAAGATCTGCTTTGCCGTCTTCACTTCTTCTGCCGGATCTCCGGTCAGAGACACGCGGATCGTATCTCCTATCCCCTGATATAAGATAATCCCTAGTCCCACGGAGGACTTGATATTGCCGGAATAGACACTTCCCGCCTCTGTGATTCCCACATGAAGCGGATGATCGGTTTTTTGGGAAATCAGTTCATGGGCTTTTACACACATCCGCACATCCGAAGATTTGATGCTGATGACCAGGTTGTCATAACCCATCTTCTCAATGATCGTTACCTTGTCGAGAGCACTCTCCACCAGCCCCTCGGCCGTAACGCCGTGATACTTTGCGACGAGATCTTTCTCCAGCGAGCCGCTGTTAACACCGACTCGTATCGGAATATTTCTCTCCCTTGCCACATCTACAACAGCCCGGATCCGGTCAGGACTTCCGATATTTCCGGGGTTGATTCGGATCTTATCGGCACCATTCTCCATGGCTTTGATCGCAAGCCGGTAATCAAAATGAATGTCCGCCACCAGCGGAATGGTAATCTGTCTCTTTATACTTTTCAGTGCCTCGGCCGCCTTTTGATTCGGCACTGCACAACGGATGATATCGCATCCCATGTCCGCAAGCCGCTGTATCTGAGCAACCGTAGCCGGCACATCTTCTGTCTTTGTATTCGTCATCGATTGAATCAGAACAAGGTTTCCGCCTCCGATCACACGATTTCCTATCTTTACTTCTCTTGTCTTTGTTCGATCCATGTTTTTCCTCCATCTAAATTGGACAAACAGCTATGAACATATCCATGCCTAGATCATAGCACAAGAAGAAGATTCTTAGCAAGCTTAATCCGCGTGATCATTTGTCAAAAATCAGGCTTTTCTTTCGACGTATCCCCCCTCATTTTCATATTTTCTTCCATTATATTGCTCTACATCCAGTTCTCCTTCATTCTTTGCGACAATCAGAGCTGTAGCTGCCGCCGCACTGACATTTGTTGCCGTGCGGGCCATGTCTACAATGGCGCTGATCGGTGTCATCAAAACGATAATTTCAATTGGAAGACCGGCCGCTGCGAATACCGCTGTGGCCGTGATTGTGGCAGTTCCAGGAACTCCGACCGTTCCGATACTCACCAGCGTCGTGATCAGAACCAGAATTATATACTGACCGATGGAGTAGTCAATCTTCAGTCCATGGATGGCAAAGACAGCCAGCAGGGTCGGCCAGATTCCCGCACAGCCTGGCATTCCGATATTCGCGCCAAGTGGAACGACAAAGGAAGAAATATTATCCGAAACCCCTCCTTTTTTCAGGCATTTTTCTGTTGTCGGAATAGATCCCACGCTGCTTTGAATCGTAAAAGCAATCACTTGAGCAGGCCAGATATGCTGAAAGAATTTGAATGGATTCAGTTTTGCGAGTGTTGCGATCAGTACGCTGTTCACGCCAAAGGTCTGTATGATACACAAAACATAGGCCACAACCAGAACCGGGAGCAGCGGAAGAAGCTTCTTGGGTCCGTTATTTGATACAGCATTTGCAACTAGAGCCAAAACCGCATAAGGAGTAAAATCTATGATATAGGAAATCACTTTATTGATGACCTTTGAAGCAGATTCTATGAAATCCTTAAAAGGTTTGACGGATTTTGGGTCCTTTTCCGAAAGCATCACAACTGCGATTCCAATCATCAATGCGAAGATGATCACCGGAACTATTGTGTTTGATGAGGCCTGACTGAAAAAGTTCTGTGGAAACAAATCCGTGATGACCTGTGTCACTTCGGGAACTTCTTTAGGCTTATAATTATTGGGAAGAGCAATATCTGCGCCTTTTCCAATGCCCAACGGCAAAGCGATCAAAAGCGTAAGCGTAGACGCTATAAATGTCGTAGAGACAAGCAGAAGTACGCTTTTGAGTCCAATTGTCTTCAATTTATTGATGTTTTCCAGATTCGTAATACTCGTAATCACACTGCATACCAACAGCGGAACAACAAATGCCGAGATCACGTTCGCATAAATCGTTCCAATCGGTGCTACATAAGAAGTATGCCCTTGGAACAGGACTCCCAAGACGATTCCCAATCCCAATGCCAGAATGGTTCTCACTCCGAAATCCACCTTCTTTCTGGCAAGAAACACCAGCACACCGATCAGTAAAATAGCTGTCAGCAAGGCCAAAATATCCAAATAATTCACTTCCATCATTCACTCCTCCTAGTTTTCATATGGGTTTACTATGTTATATATATTATCTCCATCACTCTTTTTTGTCAACAAAAAAGTGCAGTCAGATTTTCAATTTTTCTGACCGCACTCATTTTTTTAATTTTCTATTTTCAGTTTTTTGTCAATCTGGCTTTGTTTGAGGCCGTTAAGTTCATAGTAGAAGATGTACTGTTGAAGCACGCCCTCGAATCCCGAATATTTCTCAGCCGGAAACCCATCCCGATAATGCTTTTCAACCGCCTGATGAATATGTGTATCCACCGGAAAGGCCTCAAGCCAGTGAAGTGCAAACAGGCAGATGCAGTCCGCCACCTTGGCTCCGACACCATACAGCTTTAAAAGTTCAGTTTTCGCCTCTGAATAACCCATCCGGCGAATATCCTCTAGATTCATCTCACCGGATGCGATACTTTTTGCCGTGCGCATGATATATTTGCTCCGATATCCCACGTTGCATGCTTTCAGATCCTCATCCGTGGCACCTGCCAGGGAATCTGGGTCCGGAAACGAATAATATATCCCTCCCTCTGCAGTTGGCATTTCTTTTCCGTAGCGCCTGCAGATATTGTCAATACAGTGCCGGATTCGCACTATGTTGTTCTGCTGGGAAATCAGGAAAGTGATAATCATCTCCCACAGGTCCTGCCTTAAGATTCGGATACCATTTCCGCATGCCGCTGCATTCGTTAAATATTCATCATCTGGATAAATGGCATCTATGTAAGACTTGTAATCTGTCCCAAGATCAAAGTAAGAATACCAGAATTGTTCAAATTCTTCCCGTGAACAATGGAACTTACATAAATCATCCTCCTGCTGTGCAAACAGGAGGTGATCGCTTGCAATAATTTCATATCCTGATTCGGCATTACATACTATCGGTTTCATACGGAAACACTGACCAGAAGAGCTGATCTGCTGCAGGTTAAAGTTTTTTTGTTTTAATGTTATCATATGCTCATCCAATTTCTATGTTGTTCGACTCCCGTATAACTTTTTGAAACTTGTATCATACGAAGTAGTCTGGATATTGTTTTTTTAGATTTCCAACAGAATAATACTGTTCTATATGCCCGTCCACCATACGTTCAAGTAGTTCTTCTTTCCCTGAACGCATGTTATCTACCATCTTTTTGTAATCTTCCACGATCTCTTCGGACACGCCGGATTGTTTCGCCCGCAAAAAGAACAGGCGCTGCGAATGAGTCGCGGAGGATTCGATTACCTGATACGCCAGTTCTTTTGATGCCGTGTTAAAGAGTAGTTTATGAAAACGATGATCAATTTCACAGAAATCAAGGATCTTATTCTTTTTAATCGCGCGTCTTTGAATTTCGATCATCTCATCTAAGGTATCCAAAGTATAAGGACTGCAGTTGTATAAAAAGTCCGGCACGGCAGATAATTCCAGCGACTTGCGGATGAAATTTTCCTGTTTTACCCGTTCTTCACTAATCGGCTGAATGATAGTTTTGGCCTGCGGTTTTACATTGACAAGCCCTTCCTGTGATAGTTTCAGCACAGCCTCCCTGATTGGTGTACGGCTTGCACCATAGGCATCCGCAAGCTTCTGCACACTTACTTCTTCTTTTGGTTTCAGCTCCAGATGCATGATGTCTTCTTTTATCTTATTATAAACTCGAGTATTTATCGATTCTTTCACATATAAGTTCTTCTTTCTTTTCAGTTATATGGTCTGATTGTATCCAAAAAAGGAACTTACGTCAAGTCCCGACATATCAGTCTTGTCGTATATTGGAAGCAACAATTACTATTTCTTCTTTGGGGCTGAATGTAGCTAATTCAATCCCTGTCAGCAGTTTCAGCTGTTCAAACTCCGTGACTGTAAAATCCATTACCCTGGCTCCTGCACAGATATAGATATCCGGCCGAAGGATCACTTCGCTTTGATAGACAGCCATATCCTCCCAGAGTGATTCCATCTGATTTTCTGCCTCATCCACAGTTGTTTTAACTGCCTTCGAATATCCCCTCTGGATTTTGATAAACCCTTTTTTGTCCAGAATACGAACTGGTGTCGGTTTTCCTTCTTCGATTTTGTTTTTGTCACCGAAAACATAAAAATATTGTGTCCGGCACATCAGCTTTGTATCATTTTCTTCGATTCTCATATCTTCAGCGGCAATGCTTACGGCTTCTTCAGTGCTGCATTCTTTTAGCAGGTCTGTCGTTTTAACCTCGGTGGAACCTGTCGCAATCGCCGTCACCTTTGATGTCTGAGAATCAATTTCTATGTGCACCTCAACACTTTCCTCTGTTGCACCACTTTCAATCGCCTTATCCATAGCTTCGTTTTTAATTGCACGAATATCATCTTTCGTAGGAGAAGGAATAATTCGTTCTACAACATCGCGCACCATAGACAACGCAACACCAATTGATGAAATAACCTCTGCATTTTCAGGAATTGAATATTTTACCCCCATTTTATTGGCAAAATATATGATCAGCGCAGCGGCTCCTCCCCCGACACCGACCAGTGAAATCTGATCTTTTTCCAGTTTATATTTATCTGCAAGTTCCAAAATAACAGGTTCGATTTTCGCATAAGAACGTTCCATGATCTGTGTAGCAATATCTTCCACTGTTGTCTCGCAGTAATCTGCCAGTGCCTGTATCGCAAGCCTTGCAGCATCAGCATTTCCGTAAGAATAATGTTCCGGTTTCACAAGCCCCAGCACATTCGCCGCACAGGAATTCGTGATTGTAATTCTTTCACCGTTTGTCAGACGAACAGCCACATAATCATCCGGATCGCCTGGCCGCGGACTAAAAAACTCTATCTTTGGATCTTGTATATCCTCCGTTTTCTGATAGACAGAATACTCAAGGCCCGCTATATGTGCTGATCTGGGACCGACATCAATTACGCCATTCTTTCCTGCACGGATCATACTGCCGCCGGCACATCCTAAAACTCTGACATCAAGACTGCTGATATAGGTTGAATGACCTCCCACAATCGAGTAGTCGATAGCCGGACGGCCGTTTTTGATGACACCAATATTCGTTGTGGTTCCTCCCACCTCAAAATAAACGCCATTTGATGCACGCAGATACATAAGGCTTCCCATCACGGATGCTGCAGGCCCCGAAAGCATAGTGAGTACGGGACGTTTTTTCATCTCATTGATCTCCATAACGCCGCCGTCACCACGCATAATCATAAGCGGTACAGAAACACCGGCTTCTTTTACCGCACCTTCTGTGGATACCGCAGTATCCAGCATCTTCGGAAGAATTGAGGCATTGATTGCAGCCGTCCTTGTCCTTCTGGTCAGTCCATAGAGCTTAGTTATATCAGATGCCATCGTCGTCGGAAGATCATCTTCTGCGCAGACACGATAGACCAGCTGTTCTGATGAATTATCATCCACTCCAAAGGCCATAGATGCCACGATTACCTGGGCCCCCTGCTTGATCAATTCCTGAACGCTGTTTTTCACGCTAGTCTCATTGACATCTTTCAATTTCAAAAAAGCATCCACGATCTTGATATTTTTTCCTCCTCCAAGATCAATGTCATCAAGATTGAGCTGACGCTTTGCCAAAAATCCCTCAAACCCTCCTTTTGCCATACCTAATACCCCGACTACGGCCACGTCACCTTCTACCAAAGCATTCGTAGCCTGAGTCGTGCTGTGAGCCACAAAGATAACATCCGAAGGATCGATCGAATTCTCACGCAGACAGTTGATAAAACTCAAAACAACTCCTTCTGCCACACCTCTTTTGTCATCATGTGTCGTCTTTACGCTTGATTTTCCTATTATTTCATGTGTCTGGTTGTCCATGGCTACCGCCTTTGTATGAGTGCCACCGACATCAATCCCCATTCTGACTTTTCTTCCCATGTTTATATTGTCTCCTTTGCTGGTCGTGTAAAAATGAAAAAGGGAGCAGACGCAGATGCTCACATCTGTAAAGTCCGCCCCCTGTTAATTATACATTTTGCTGTGTTGATCTATCGTATCTTACTTATCCAAACATGAAATAGGCCACGATACAAAGAATCGCACCTGTGATCCATCCTGTCAGGATCGAATATCTCATAAACTCTTTTGAGCTGACCTTGGAATACCCAAGCCCCCAGGCTACCCATGACTGCGTAATGTCAAGATGCTGAGGAACAATTGTAGTGACTGCAAACAGCGGATATAACAATGTGACAGGAAGGCTTGTAACAGAAAGTACAACTGCCGCAATTGCCGTTCCAGACCCCACAAGATTTGTCGGTCCTCTGAAAAAGCCAAGAGGAACGATGACTGCAAAGAGTAACGCAAGGGCAAGTGCCGACGTCGGGAATATATTTCCGATAACAGCCTTAAAATACGGTGAAGCATAGGTTGCCGCGTTGTTAAACATCGCCAGTGTGAGAAGGAATCCCACCATAGGTGCCACATCTACTGCACCATCTGAGAACTGCTTTGCGAGCATTCTGCAGACTTCGGAAAACCCGCCTTTAAATTTTCCGCACACAATCAATGCGTAAAGTGCGGATAGGATGAATGCCAAAATAACGGGACAGTCGAAGATGACCACGAGTAATACAGGCAGAATAACCGATATCCATGAAATCGCAGGTGCATTTTCTTTCGTCTGTTTTGGTGCAGCAGCAGCCCAGTTGTGACGAATCTTTTGTTTACAGAGTGCCAGATTTGCCACAACCAGTACCACGATCAGAGCAGTAATCATCATGATAACAGCGAATTTGAAATATTGCTGATAAGAATAATCCGTGAGAAATGCTTTATTCAGCCCCCCAAGAATTCCCTGATACTGTTTGAAGTTTGTGACGTTAATACAGATACCTGCCATGATCGAACCCATGAACGCAAAGAGCGCAATCGCAGAGGGAATCCCCAGTGCCTGCAGAATTGGCATTACAATAACTGCAATAGAGATTACAGGTCCAATACCTGTCATCGATGTAAAACAGAGTGAAGAAACAACGCATAATAGAATCATCGTAATACGGGGTCTGTCACCGCCAAGTTCCACAACCTTTCTGATTAATGTTGCGGCAATTCCTGTATCCATAAGTACTCGCCCAAAGAATGCACCGAAGAATATATTTACGAGAATTGATTTCGCATAATCCTCAGGCCCGGTTTGATACACATACGCCAAAACGTCAATAATTGTCTGCCGGACTTGCTTTCCTTCCACCTCTTTTATCATAACTGGATTTGGAACAATTGCATTGCCAATTAATGACAGTATTGTCCATACCGTAGCCATGACAAAGAATCCGACCATCAGATTGCGGCCTTTTACGCTGTAGTAAACCATGCCTATGAAGGTAGCAATCATAAGAATACCAATAATAACTTCTGTCATAACCTTCTCCTTTTTCTTTTATCATTACTAACATGTTAGTTTCTTAACTGAAATGCTATCATCCAAATAATAGAAAGTCAATGCTATTGTACTGAATTGCTTTTTTTTGGCATATTATACGAAATCTCATGATACAATTTGTATAATATTAAGATACCAGGGTCAAAAGGTCATGCTTTTCATTTACCGGATATATCTGTCACATCCAGATCGCCGTCTGCGATTGCCTGTACCTGCGACCAGATCTGTTCATCAACCTGAACGCCTTCCTTCATACTCCTCTCCCGTGTCTGCATGGTTCGTTCTCCAGGACAAGTCACTTGTGTGCCTTCCCTGGCAGGATGCGAACAATCTGCGGCAGCAACTCTTTCATTGAGCATACTCTGTACCTCCTCCTTCGATCCGAATAGACAGGGATCATAAGCGATAAAGATCTGACAGCAGCCAGTACAGCTGCCTCTTTTCTCTTCGTCCAGATCAAAGCCACTCTTTCCATTTGCCATAAGTGCCGCTGCCATATCAAGCACAATCGCCATACTGCTTCCCTTCCAATATCCAGTGGGAAGAATTCTTCTGCTCTCTTCAATCGCACCCGGATCAGATGTTAAATTTCCTTCTTTATCAAACCCTCCCGGATAAGGCAGTTCTTTTCCCGCAAGGCGGTATACACCAAGTTTACCATATGCATACTGGCTCATAGCCATGTCCAGCACAATTGGTCCGTCTTCTCTTGGAATAGCCATACAAAAGGGATTATTTCCGACACCCGGTTCATCGCTTCCCCACATGGGCATGCAGCTTTCGGTATTGGTCCAGTTAATTCCCATATATCCCGCCTCGGCCATTCTCCAAGCATAGGTGCCGCCCCGCATCCAGTGCGTTGTGTTTTTCAAAGCCACTACACCAATTCCGTGAATTTTGGCAAGTTCCACAGCTCTGTCGGAACACTGAATCGCATTCACGATTCCTATCCCCAGATGTCCGTCATAATTTTCTACCGCTCCTTTCGCCGAGACGAGCTCAAGTTCTGCCTTCGGATTCACCCATCCCTTGTTAATATACTCTACAAAACGTGGTACGCGATTGAGCCCGTGACTTTCAACTCCATCAGCACTTGACTTAGCATGTACCGCTGCACAGATTTTGGCATTTTCTTCGCTGAGTCCTGCATTTTTCAAAGCTTTTTTGATTATCTCTTCTAAATTATCATATCCAATGCGCATATGAAACTCACCTTCCCTTTCCCTGATTCTGGCCGCTCTTTTCGCCTGCTGATTTTAACATTTCTCTGTATAATTTAACCGCTTCTGATGAAGAATATCCATACATCAGCAAAATATCCATCAAATAGGGAGAATACGAAGTTTGTGTTAGCTCTCTGGCGAATGACATCGCCGCAATCTCGCTTAGTGCTATTATCTTCGAATCATTATGAAAAGGTCCCAGCGACCACAGACGTACCTTTTCGTTTTGTGTAAAAATCTCATCCTGGTAAAGCTCTTCTACATGATGATATAGTTCATGTGCTAAAATCAGATCCGTGATCTTGAAGCCCTGAGATAACACATCGGTCACTTCCGGATTCTTTACGAAATTCTCTGCCTGAGTGACTACTTCCCTGTTAATCAAAATCTGGTCCGGCTCCTGATACTGTGCGAATATCATCTGATCGGAAGTATGCTCTGTTATATAAGATATATGCATTCCCATCGCCTTCGCGAGAAGTTTTGGTTCCTTTGTGTGGTGTTTTGCACAAATCAGATGGCTGTATCGACTTCCACACTCCAAAGCCTGTCTCATCCATGTTCTCTTCTGTTCATCGGTAAACCTGCTGTCCAACGGATCTCTGGAAAAAGCATATCGGTACCAGTCAGGCATCTCGATCTTTGACAGATTTCTAAGCATGCCTGCCAGCTCATGAACATTGCAGGAATTCACATCATTACTCATATCTATTTCTTCTCCGTAGATTTAATGGTATTTCTTTCCACCTGGTATTATTATACGATGTTGGGGTCAAAAGTAATTTGCCCCCTATGATACACGGATTACTTCGCACTTTGTGCTCACGTATCTTCGCTCCGCTCCGGTCGGTGCTAAACGAACATCCACTGGATGTTCAGCACCCTACAAACATTCGAAATACAC
>ENA-UOOI01001018-UOOI01001018.1-fermentation-metagenome-genome-assembly--contig:-NODE-1018-length-31841-cov-13.611150_pt1 | contig 31841 bp, 39 predicted proteins | sample MGYA00245779_ERZ724027 | MGnify/ENA primary metagenome ERZ724027 (study PRJEB28704, sample SAMN03018318) | fermentation metagenome | biome: anthropogenic terrestrial biome; feature: soil...
TTTTGCCGAATACTGTAAGCAAATCGGTGCGGATTCATCTATGTTTTATGATACCAAAAGGCCACTTACCATCGTTGTCAATGAAGTACAGGACGATATGCACAGTGACCTTCGTAATGAAGTCCGTATTCCGTTTTTAAAAATTAACGTCGGCGATAAGTTGAATGAAGAGGAAAAAACATATCTGAAGGATACCAGCGACTTTTCTTTCCAGACTGAAATAGGATTTTTGACGGATAAAATGTCGGCTGTTGGTGACCGATACGGTGGGTATCAGCTTATACAGGTTATGCCCAGAAGTACGTATCTGAAAATTATCGAAAATTTTCAGGAAGTACGTGCTTTGCGTGGAAAGAGAATTTTTGCTCCAATAGTTGTTCAATCGGAAAATTTGATTCAACCGGTAACGGATGAAATAATAGAAATTTGTGATAAGTGGTATGGTTCGGGAGATTATTCTATATGGAACATTCTTGAAACACGTGAAACAGATACAAACTCCAGAAATCTGCTGAAAACTGTAATGTTGTGCGTAGCGGTTTTTCTTGCATTAATCGGTATTTCCAATGTGTTCGCTACCGTATCGGGTAATCTAAGACAACGCAAAAAAGAATTTGCCATGCTGAGGTCAGTGGGAATTTCGTCTAAAGGAATAAAACGGATGTTACTGCTGGAAGGGATACTTTTCGGGATTATACCAATTGTGCTGAGTATCCCATTAAACGTAATTGTGATTTGTGTGTTTCTTAAAATCAATATGATATATCTGAAGGAATTTCTGCCTTTTTTACCGGCTTTACCGATTTTGATTTTCGGTGGGGTAATTTTGCTATCGGTTATACTTGCCTATGCAATGGGAGGAAGGATGCTTCGAAAGGGAGACATCGTAGATATTTTAAAAGATGAAACTGTATAATTGAAAATAAGATTATGAATAATAAGTGCAGGGAAACCGAAGCATTCCATGCACTTTATTTTTTAGATTAGTATAATTCTATATAGTAAGCTGATTATTCCGCATATTTAATCGATAAATTCCTCCGTGATATGAAAAGTTAATTCCTCTTCAGTATATTCTTTTGTTATTCCTTCGAATATGTTATCATTACATTTAATTCCCACTTTTTTAGCTGTTTCAATAGCAAATTCCTTGAATGCGAATCCAATTGCCGTAACAAGATTACCGTCTGTGCAGAGAGGTTTACGCTGTAAATTGTTTCTTGGAATAAAGGCATATTCGTCTATAACTTCTTCAAATAACCCACAACAGAACTTTTTGTCATCTAAGATACCTGCTTTTGCAAGTAGTATAGGAGAACTGGAAATACTTGCTATAATTATGTTTCCATCATTTTTAAATTGTTTAAGAAACGCAATGTTTCTTTCATCATTTAACGCTTCTCTGAAATCCCAAATTCCAGGGAGAATAACACAATCAAATTTTTCTCTTTGAAATTCGTCAAATGTTTTATGCGGTAGAAATGTGAATCCATCTTCACTGTTAACAGGTTTTAATGATGAAGAAAATACTGTTGTTTCTTTATCATACCATTTGAATATTTCTGTCAGACAGCTGATTTCCTGCATACAGAATTGCGGATATATCATAACGGCTGCTTTTTTCATTTTTGACTTCCCTCCCATTATATAAATTCATTTTGTGCGTTCCTCTCTGTGGGTTTTTAGATCGAAAGAGATACCACATTTTTATTTCCGAAAATATCCAATATAATTTTCGGAAAGAGTTCACGGCGTACATATCTTCTATATTCCATTTCTTCTTGAGTTCGGCTGTTTATCAGAGATTTATTAATCACTGTGTTATCCGATACACTAAAGAGAGCCGTGATTGGAATATCTGCGAGGCGGGCAGCTCTAAAAGATGCGGCTGTTTCCATTTCTATGGTATTGCATCCCATATTCAATATTTCATCAAGATGTATAAATTGAGCAAACACTGTATCTATACTGAATGTTCTTCCTAAGTGCCACTTCACGTTTTTTTCTTTGCAAATGCGCTCGGTTACTTTTTTTGATTTGTTGAACAAATCTGTATTGGGATACGCTTTTTCTCCGAAGATATCACCATTGTTAAGTGAATCTGAAGATATATAACGGCTGGCTCCGTCACCACAAACAGAGTATTCGGGGATAACGATATCTCCTATGCCGATATTATCGTCCAAGGCTCCGACGGAACCAATGAAAACGATTTGTTGGCATGATGTAACTCCTAATGTTAAAATTGCCTCCATCAACACAGGAGCTCCGATTCCGGCTTTGATGTAAGTCATTTCGGCTGTATCGGAAGTGATATTCCAAACTTTTACACTTGGAAAATCCGATTCACTTAAATATTCTGCTGTTCCGATATCCGGAATATACGAAGGTTCCCACCAAGGTGCAATAATTACATTTTCATGTACCTTTTCCGGTGATATTCCTATCCCGTGCATACAAATATCTCGCTTTGTTGAACCCAATCTCTCCATGCCGGAAATTAAATCCTGATATATCAAAATTAATACACCTCCGTAATAAAAAATAATTTTAAATAGTATAACATACTTTGTACACTTTTCAGATATTTTTTTCCATTCGTCTGTATTTGCCGGTGTCACAAAAAATTTGGCATACCTATATGCTTTTTCTTCAGTATACCATATTCTTTCTTTTATTTGTGCGTGTGCTCTCAGAATGTTACGAATGGTTATGCCGGTTATTCGCAATATTCTGATTCATGAGAAAAACGTTTCGAAAAGTATCAGACATAAAACCTTGCCGTTTTCTTGACATCTTATTCTGTCAAATTGACACACCCTTGACTTCTTTTCTGATATCATTTTAAATGCAACAAAATATATTGCGGATTGCAGTTTGGACATAATAATTAAGTAGAAAAATGGTAAGCTATGGGGAGAAGTCATAGGCAAAATTTTTATTGTGTAGAATCGACTTATAGTAAATGGTACGGTTAGAAAAGTTAGGAGGTGGATGAGAGTATGAGGATTGTATTAATAATTGTGGGGTTAATCGGTCTTGCTTTACTGATCTATTTATTTTATGTATTATTTCGAGGTGAAAAATTATGAGTTATATTATATTGCAGGATATATTTTATATTGTACTATTGATTGTATTGTCCATTCCATTGGGCATATATATTTATAAAGCAATGACTGGGCAAAAGGTATTTTTAACACGGGTGCTTGCTCCAGTGGAAAAAGGAATCTATAAATTAATTGGGGTTCAAAACGATGAGGAGATGGGAGCAAGGGAATATGCCCTTTCGGTTCTTTTATTCAGTGCAATTGGCTTTGTATTCCTTTGTATTCTGCAAATGCTGCAGGGTTTTCTGCCCTTTAATCCGGAAGGAATGAAAGGCACAAGCTGGCATCTGGCTTTTAATACGGCCGCAAGTATGGCGAAAAAGAAAATGGTAGCCGTTAGTGAAGGAACATTGTCTACCAGCAATGCTATGTTTGTCGGACTCTTAATCGGAGTTATTTTCATCATAGGTGCATTGAGTTTTTTACCGGCGGTAGCCCTTGGTCCGATTGCGGACTACTTTACGATGCGATAAAAAGAGGTGATTGAAATGGAAAAGAAAAGTTTCAATAAAAAAAATATATTTATGGATTCGTTGAAACAGTCATTTGTAAAACTTTCCCCCCGTGTACAGGTGAAGAATCCTGTCATGCTGGTTGTATATATAGGCGCAATACTCACGACAGCCCTTTATTTTCTGTCTTTTGCCGGAATCAAAGATGAAAATAGTAGTTATATTTTGGCTATTTCTCTTATTTTGTGGTTTACGGTGCTATTTGCCAACTTTGCGTAAGGCACGAAAGGATGTAAAGGCAAAAAAATTAAAGTCGGAGGATAATGTGGAGGAATATACGGAAGTTTTATCCGCAGATTTAAAGAAAGGCGATATTGTCTACGTAAAAACTGGAGAGCAAATTCCCATGGATGGCGAGGTAATTGATGGAGCCGCTTCGGTGGATGAAAGTGCAATTACCGGTGAGTCTGCTCCTGTAATACGAGAATCCGGAGGCGATAGAAGCGCAGTTACCGGAGGAACGACATTGGTATCTGACTGGCTGGTTATCAAAGTGACGGCAGAGGCTGGGGAAAGCTTTCTCGATAAAATGATTTCTATGGTGGAAGGCGCATCCAGAAAGAAGACGCCCAATGAAATTGCCCTGCAAATTCTGTTGGTGACTCTTACCATCATATTCCTTGTTGTAACAGCGACGCTATTGCCCTTCTCGGGATTTGCAAGCACTCAGGCAGGAACGGGTTCTTCTATTTCTATTACTAATGTTATTGCCCTTCTGGTTTGCCTTGCTCCTACCACTATCGGCGCACTTCTTTCATCTATAGGTATTGCAGGCATGAGCCGTTTGAATCAGGCTAATGTATTGGCAATGAGTGGGCGTGCTATCGAAGCTGTGGAAGCTGGTGTGGATGATTTTCTGGCAGAGGCAACGCCGGAAACTAAACTGACACTAATCCGGGACTATCAGACTAAAGGACATTTGGTTGCAATGACCGGTGACGGCACCAATGACGCTCCGGCACTGGCTCAGGCAGATGTAGCTGTAGCTATGAATACCGGAACCCAGGCAGCCAAGGAGGCAGGAAACATGGTGGATTTAGATTCCAGCCCTACCAAACTAATTGATATCGTACGGATTGGTAAGCAGCTACTGATGACGAGAGGTTCCCTTACCACTTTCAGCGTAGCAAATGATGTAGCTAAGTATTTTGCGATTATTCCGGTATTGTTCTTTGGAATTTATCCCCTGCTTACGGATTTAAACTTCATGGGGCTTACAAGTTCCACCAGTGCTATTTTGTCTGCTATCATTTACAATGCGCTGATTATTATCGCACTCATTCCGCTGGCTCTGAGAGGTGTAAAATACCGTGAAGTGCCTGCAGGAGAGTTGTTGAAAAGGAACATGCTGATTTATGGTTTGGGAGGAATTGCAGCACCTTTCATTGCGATTAAGCTTATTGATATGCTGCTGACCGTATGCAGCATTGTATGAGGAGGATTTTCCTTATCTCTTTACGAGTTATATTCCCAATGGAAATAAAAGTCCCGACTCTTCCAGGGGAATGGGGATTGGACTGGTCTATATGCATGACTATTATAAAAGCCCATAACGGCAGAATGGAAGCTGAAAATAGAAAAGAAGGCGGTTCAGTATTTCGATTCAGCCTCCCGCTGAAAGGAAGTGAATAAACATGGATATAAAGCCTCTGATTCTTATCATTGAAGACGAGGACACTATATGCAATTTTATCTCAGCAATTTTAAATGCTAATGGTTATCAAGTTACAAAAGTGAGTACGGGAAAAGAAGGAATATCTATGGCTGCTTCTTACTCTCCAGACGTCATACTGCTGGATCTGGGACTGCCTGATATAGATGGTATTGAGGTGTTGAGGAATATACGTCAATGGTCCAAAACACCTATTGTGGTGGTTTCGGCCCGCGGATACGAACGTGAAAAAGTGGAAGCTCTTGATTTGGGCGCAGACGATTATATTGTTAAACCTTTCGGGACTTCAGAACTGCTTGCCCGAATACGGACAGCAATACGGCACAGCCCTAAAAGTACTGGAGGAGAATCTAATGGCATGGAAAAGATAACTATTGGAGAGCTTGAAATTGATTACAGCAAGCGAAGGGTTTCTCTTTCCGGGAGAAGGGTTCATTTGACACCCGTTGAGTATAAAATACTGTCATTGCTGTCAAGAAATGCAGGGAAAGTGCTTACTCATGATTATATCATGAGAGAGGTATGGGGCTTATATACCAATGATAGTCATACGCTTCGCGTCAACATGGCAAATATTCGTAGAAAGTTGGAGGAAAACCCCGCGGAACCTAAATATATTCTAACGGAAGTAGGAGTGGGGTATAGAATGGTCGAGGAACTGCATCAAGAAAAATGAATTAAGAATAAATGTCTGCCAGCCAGGCTCATGTTGTGCATAGCATGTTATTTTTTACCACTTAAGAAATCTGTTTGATATTTTGGTAGAAAATTTAATTCTTATTTTTATTGTTTACCTTAAGTTGTTCTACTTTCCTTGATTGTTTGATTTACTGTTAAAATTTCTTTTCTTTAAAAGCCAAACAGTAAAAATAATTCCGATGATTACCATAGCAGCAAACGCTATATAGGAATAGACATTCATGTATTTATTAATGCGTTCCCATTCAGCTCCGGCAAAAGCACCGAGGCATACTAAGACCACATTCCAAATAGCGGTACCGATAGCAGTGTATAGAAGAAATGTACCTTTATGCATACGTGACATTCCTGCAGGAACGGAGATAAGACTTCGGACAATAGGAATGAATCTACAGAAAAAAATGGCAGAAGCACCACGTCGAACAAACCAGTTTTCTGCTCGTTTCACATCTTCCTTTTTAAGTCCAAAAATATATCCCCATTTTCCAATGATATACTCCATTTTTTCTATGGACAGCAGCTGCCCAATAGCATAGAGAATAATTGCACCGGCCACAGAACCAAAGGTAGCAAACAATGATACCATCCAGATATTCATACTGGTGTATGTGGTCATAAAACCACCGAAAATCAAAATCAGTTCGGAAGGGATTGGAGGAAATATATTTTCAATTGCAATGAGTAGTGCAACGCCAAAGTATCCGAACTGATTCATAAAGTTAATAATCCATTTCTGCATATTCTAATTTCCTTCCTTCTTAGATAAGCTGTATTTTATGCTCTTATCTGGATAACTTATTATTCCATAGGAAATAAACAAACGTTGATAATGCAAATCCAAACAGCCAACCACCCAAAATATCACTTGCATAATGTACACCTAAATAAATTCGACTCCATCCAATCAGGACTGTAAGAATAATACAAATTGAGGAGAAGATTATCTTCAGGGAAGTACTTTCGTCATACTTCCAAATCAGCAAAATCAACATGACATAAAGGGAAGCATTGTTCATTGCATGACCGCTGGGAAAACTGTAACCTGTTTCGCTTATTAATTGTAAAATATTTGGACGGCTTCTTGCAAAAATATGTTTTAGTGTAATATTGAGCACAGCAGAAGACATTACTGCTATTGAAACAGGTAGGGCTATGTTTTTTCTTGTTTTCGATCTGATAAATAATGTAAGGCAAAATATAATGATAACGGCCGGATCGCCTAAGTGTGTAATGCCTTTCATCACCAGAGTTAAAGCAGATGACATATTTTCCGATGCTTCTTCATAAGCCCACCCTTCAAAACGAGTAACAATTTCTGCCTTAAGGCATATTGCCAGCATTACAAACAAAATGATTGGTACTATTACGAACCATATTTTTCGTCTATTCATTCTGTTTCCGCTCTCCCTTTAGTACACTGCCGCAATTTTTGCAATAGTTATCTTTTTCACTTACGATCGTATTGCATTTCTTACAAACAAAACCAAGTCTTGTACCGCAGAAGGTACAATATAAGTTTGATTTATTTTGCAGGGCACCGCATTTATAACAGGTTTGGTGTCCTTGCCTGTATATGAGAAAAACGAACAATCCGGCCAAATTAGTAAACAGAGTAATGATTCCCCACATAGCTGAGTTAAGCTTCGATTTGAGTGCCTGAGCGTAAACCCAAAAAGCTAACAAGACCCAATAGAGCATGAAAAACAATATTGCAAGAACAGCTACGATTTTTACATAGAATTCACCATTTACAATGGGTCGAATATCGCTGATAAAATAAACTTTGTCTCCGCTCAATTTATCAGTAATATAAGAAAGCAAATATACTTTTTTGACATTATAATTCTTTTCGTAGAAATAGTAGTCCGCATATTCCTGTTCTACTTCGTTTTCAATTCCAAGCATAGCCATCGAAAATTTAAGTTTATCGCCTTTCATCAATCGGAAATACACATTGGAATTTTTCTGATCAGCAAGAAAATGACTTTTTTTACCTGAAATTTCTGCTAAGTCTAAGATTCCATTTTTTGATAAATTCGAATTCTTTGCACTGAACAGTATTTGATTTTGCCTATTTAAAATAAGAATATCTACAATATCCGATGACGAATTAGCCAGATTGATTAATTCAGGTTCCAAGTTTTCAAACCCGATTTTATTATCATTTGCTTTCTCATTGATGCGGTGATACTTATATACAAAAGTGATCTTATCACGAAATGTATAGGCTAAAAAACCGGCCGATAAGATTCCGGTAAGAATCGCAGCAATCAGATAGATGATAACTGCCCTTTTAAAATTGAATTTTTCAGCAAAAATATCAAAACGATTCATAATTCTGACCCTCCCGATTTATTGCTAAATACAATAGGTGATAGAAGGCAAAAACAAATAGTAAAGAAAAGTATTGCCGGGACGCAAAACGTCCAAAGGCTGATTCCGAAAAAAACAAACATCATAGGTACGATAATGAATAAAACACAAGTGATAATAAATACTGATTGTAATATTTTGTTCCTCTTCCTTTGTTTGATTTCAAAGCATTTTCTGTCGATTTCATTGTCAAGCACGCAAAGCAGCTTATTTATGTTTTTATCCATGATAGAAATCTCCTTTCAGCATTTTTCTAAGTTTAACCATGCCATTGTGGATGCGGCTTTTCACTGTTTTCGGTTTACAGGAAAACCGCTGGGCAATTTCTTCAAGCGTTTGTTGTTCTATATATTTCAACCTGATGGCAGTGGCCTGTTCAGGGGGTAAACTTTCCAGAGCTTTTAGTATTTCATCTGCCTGTAAATGGTTAAGCACAACGTCTTGTAGATTGAATTGAGATGCCATATTCTGTTCTTCTATGCTTATCATCTCTTGTTTGTTTCGCCTCAAATGGTCAAGATAACAGTTTTTGGCAATTGTTATCACCCAAGTTGAGAAGGATGCCTTTCCGTAAATATCGAATTTATCTATTCCCTGTACTAATTTTAAAAATGTGTCTTGTGTCAAGTCCTCACTCAGCACTGTGTTATTACACATTTTTAAAAGAAATTTTGAAACATATGGATAGTAGAAGGTGATGAGACTTTGAAATGCCTCTTTTTCACCATTCTGTGCTGATAGAATTAAAGAATACTCATCCAAAACCTCACCGCCTTTGTGCCTTTCATATTATTACACGTAAGTGACTGAAAAAGGTTGCTATAAATATTTTGCTCAGTTTTTAGTCTGTTTTATACCGCAGATATGATGTAATCCAAAAAGATAACCCTATTTTTTTAATCAATGCTAAAAAATAGGGCTATCTACTATTATAGATTAATTACTTGATTTATTTTTTTGCCAAGTCAGAATTAAAAAATATTCCCGCAATTAAAAACCAAAGGGTTCATTTATTATAATTACTTTAATTCTATTTTTGACAAATTGTCCGGTAATCAAAACAAAATCGTTACAAATTCTTTGCTTATGTCTACAATCTATACATCTGCCAAGAGAAGTACAGGGTGTTTTTTTCCCAAGGCGTTTAGCATCCAATGGGGCTGCAATCTGTCTTGTTCGTAAAATTGCATCTTCCACTGTATTTACCAGTTTGTTAATTCCTACTACAACTATAACCTGTTTCGACCCGTATAATATAGGTGCAACTCGGCTTCCGTTTCCATCAATGTTAAATAATTTGCCGTCAGCGGTAACAGCATTTGTACCAGTTATAAAGGTATCCGCAGAAAAATTACTTAAATAGATTTTCCGCTTTTCTTCTGCTGTTAAGTTAGGACGATGCTTATCATAAAAGACATAATTTCCATTTCTTAAGAAATCGAATACACCAGTTGATTCTAATGTAACGGAGTCGCCGCAGCCAACTGTATCGCCAGGATTGATCAATGTGGTAAGCAAGTCAATCAATTCATTTTTATTCCCTACAAAGTATCCGGCCATGTTGTTTTGCTGTAAATTATATATTACATTTTTGATTTTTTCATCCATTTGTTTATGTTCTCCTAATTACTTAGTGATATTCAGTTTTAATGTTTGATTAAGATAGATATATTACATATTCATCTTATTTTTTCATTTCAATTTCCTTGACTGTGTCCGAGAGTTTATTTTCATTTCCAGTCAATATAAACCCATGTTTTGAATATAAATTATATGCTTTTTCATTATTATCTAAAATCCATAAAGCTGGGACATCGCATTTCGCAATTGCAAAGTTCAAAAGTTCTGTACCGTACCCTTTATGTTGTTCTTCAGGCAAAATATATAGATTTTCAATCAAATTATCGCATACGGAAACAATTCCAACAGGTTTTGAAGTAATAAACATATAAAAAATTTTTCCCTGATTCATTTCATTTTGGATATATTTAATTTGATGCTCAACATTATGTAATGCAATAAATTCTTCGGAACAAAATGCCTTATGGGAGTCTTGCCAAGACACAGAGTGTATCGTAGCTGCCTGTACTAAATTATCTTTTGTTACCATTACAATCATAGTATTCCTCCCTTGAAATTTGATCTTGTAAACAGTTTATAAATAGTCAGTGTTAAGTATATCATAATTAGAGGAAAAACTTAAATTACAGGGGTTTAAATTTTTTTATTATCTTGAGCTTGAAGAGTTAGACAAAAAAGATTAATTAATCAATTTCGAATTATGCTTAAATATATAAGCTAACAGTCTCTTTCAGATTGAAGAAACGATATTGTCAAACAATCCCGCATGAATGTTAAAGCGATCTCTTATCGTATCCACAAATTTTTCTGTTTGAATAAACTCTTTGAACTTATCATATGCAATATAACGGTAATCAATCGTTTCACCACGTTGTAGTTTGATTTCCGTATTATTTTTGTTTATAACAATCATGTAACAGTAATAAATTGCCGGAATCCCTTTCATAAGGTAAGAATAAACGAACCGCAAATCGGATTCCTGAGTAAGAATGCCGGTTTCCTCTTTTAATTCACGCAAAGCTCCCTTTATAGGGGTTTCGCCTTTCAAGACTGAACCGCCTGTTATTTCCCACTTTAAAGGCCACGGTTTGTCAGGATGTCTCTGCGTTACTAAAACCTCCTTATCCCGCGTAATCGTATATACTTCGGCAACAATATGATACACTCCTTCTGGAATTAAGGAGCTTTCATCCCTGTATAAATCATAACCTAATTTGTTTCCATTTGAACCATACGCATCCCATATTTCTCTCTCCGACATATATTATTACCTCCATTTAATTAACTCCCTTTTATATTTATAATATCATATAAATATAAAAGGGAGTTAATTAATACAAATCAATTGTTTCCTTTGATAAATTATTTATATCAGTTATTTAAGTTATATGTAAAAAGTTAGCTGATTGTTACGGAGCGATATTGACAATATAATGTAAACAAGATATAATTGAATAGCGTTCAAAACAAAATTCAATTATTGAAAGAGAGGTTTTGATTTATGAAAAATTCTTCTATTCTTGTTTTTGAAATAGCAATAATAACAATTTTAGTTTTTATTTGACTATCAAGAAAAAGGATTCTATTTATACAGGGAGCAAGGTCGGCGACAATTGTACTTGGAATTATCGGGATGCTATTATGTACGTTGAGTGTAGGCAAGTTCATTGCATCAGCTCCAGCTCATCCATTGTCAATCTTGGGATATATCTTTGGAATAATTGCCATATTAGCTTTTATGGTACAGCTATTCAAGTGGAATGTTCCTAAATTGGATAATCCTCAAACGGCTTTGATTACTTTGGCCATAGCGATGCTTGTAAAGTCAGTTATAGCTCGATTTGGCCACTTAATAATAAGATGATAGAGGATGATAGTTATGAGAAAAAACGTGAAGGAAGATATTATTAAAGCCACTATAGAGTTGATCAATGAAAAAGGAAGTAATATTGATGAAATTACTGTTCGTGATATATGCAATCGGGTTGGGATAGGAGCTGGGTTGGTAAATTATCACTTCCAAACAAAAGAAAATCTTATTGCACAGTGTGTTCAGAAAATAATCAGTGATATAATCAAGAAAACTGGAGATGTTTATAAGAATCTTCCGAAAATGACTCCGGAAGAAAAGTTGCGTATAATGGTGAAATATACCTGCTCATTTCTTGAGACTCATGAAAACATATCGCGAATTTCCATCATTACCGATTTAACCACTATTAATCAAAATGATAATACTTCTCAAACATTAGCGGCCTATCTGCCGTTGGTACGGCAAGCCATCTCCGATGATATAGATGATCAGGAGGTAAAACAAAGGACATATTTTATGCTTTTGACGCTTCAGTCATTGTTTTTACGCAGTACATTACTTAAGAAAGAAATTGGAATTGATTTTCATAACCAACAGCAGCGTGAAAGTCTCGTAGACAATATTATTGATTTTTATTTGAATTATTGATAGTATACTGTAATTTATACTTAATTCGTTTTAAATGCAGACTTTAGAATGGGCATACAAAACAGGTTGTCTTTGCGTTTGCATGTTGACATCAGATGGTTTCGTACCTCCCAAAATAAATATTATAGTCTAAAAAGCTGAATAGAAAAAGAAAAAATAAGTGTCGGTTCGACTCGTGACATATGTTTAGCGGTACCAGGGACCTGGCTATTCAGGTCAATAAAAAAGAGTCCTCTTCATGGAGGACTTTTTCACTATCTGATACTGACGAAATGGATGTAGGTATTTTACTTGCCGAAGAGCACATTTATATCAAATTGCACGTCAGTTGGAATTTCCAAGGAATAGTAATAATTATCATCGTAAGCGAAAGGCGTTATACCACCGATATTTTCTGCTATATCAGTAATTTTATCAAGCTCGTTATGCTTATGTCTTACAATATCGAAAACAAATCCCATTTCGTGGTTTTTCTCATTGGTCCCTTTATGATAAACAGATATTATGGCTTCGCCACTGCCATTCCAGCTGTCAACATAAGTTTTTGTAGTTACAATGTCCCTTATTTCATCGGGAATTTCGATTGTATAATTAGAAATAGCATTCAATTTATGGTATAGTTCTGCAATAACTTTCGTTGCTTCTGCACGAGTTACTTCTTTTTTAGGTTTCCACATAAAATCGCCATCAGCAACACAACCATAACCTGTCATCAACTCATTATCAATAACCTTTTGCACACTTTCCAATGCGTAAGGAGAAATATCCCCAACATCGTTATATACATTAACATCGGTTCCAACGGCATTGCCCCATTGGAGAATATACTTATTGCCAAATCTATTAAGAATAATCCCCATATCTTCACGAGTTATGTTGTCATTCGGTCTAAACATCGGTTTCATTCCAAAACCTTCTGGTTCGTCATTTAATATGTCATTGTCTGCTAAAAATACCACTTCACGATTAAACCAATCTCTACCGCCAACATCATAGAATTTGCTTGCAGGCTCATATGACGCCGGAATTTTAATTAGTCTTGACAGCAACACCGAAAATTCTGCCCGAGTTATAGTATTATCCGGATAAAAATTGCCGCCCTCATAGCCTCTCACAATGCCAAGATTTTTCATTTCTACAATGAAAGGTATCCCCCAATGATATAAAATATCACCGAAATCCGTACTTGAAAACGCGGGGACGGTAAAACTCACTAACAGCACTAAACTCACTAAAAATACCGTAATTTTTCGTGTCATAAGATACACCTCCTAATCTAAATTACATCCGAAACTACCACATTCTTTGTCCGCCTGTTCAATATCATCAATTAATTTGAAAGACAGAAATCATCATAAATTAAATAGAGATTTGTTTTTACAAAATATTAAAAACTATATTGTTCTTCATTTTCTTATTATACCATTTCCGTCTTAGTTATTTAAGTAAATGTTACTTACATTATTTAACTCTATATCCCTTTACATTTTTTAAGTTCAGGTTGTACTATACGGCTTGTTTACTTATTCTGTCCATATATGATGCTTTTTCTCCTCTTTTTCTATAACTGCTATCTGCAGCTTCTTCAACTACATTTACAACAACACCTGGCCTCCACTATTAGGTATATACTCCATCAGCCCTGGCGTTATCGAACATATCCTGCAAGTCAGGATAGATTCTCGAATGAGTGCGAAGATTATTCCCACTATGTTTTTTATCATGCTAAGGGCTTTGCCTTTCGTCATACCTTTATTCTCTGTGACCAACGATTGATAGTAATGGGAATGCACAGCAGACCTATACATACAGGGACGATTATCAGCAAGTAGGGCGACCATACTATTTTTCCAAACAGGTGATATGCGTTTGTACGGAATATATCAGTAGAATTCCCCACAAAAGGAAGTAAATCGAGTAACTTTTGTGCCCACAACGGGATAAACTGAGCGATTGCCATTGGAACATATACCACCGCTAAACTTGCCAGTAACGAGGAAAAATTGCTTTTCAACCTTTATTTCGCTCCATCCTCGGTTGGGCAATAGTACAGGTACAAGTCCTCTAAAGTAGCTTCACAAGGCATAACATCCGGCGCTGGCTGTGTTGCGGATATAATTCGAAGAACGACCTGTTCTTTGTTATGTCGCAGATTTGCAACGGTAACAGTTCCTTCCCATTTTCTTGCTTCCTGTGCAGAAATCGTTAATTTCTAGACCTTTCCATCAGCTTTTTGAACCAACTCCGGGATAGTGCCTTGGAGCAAAAAGATTCCCTTTTTCATGAGAAACACCTTATCTGCAATTGCCTCAATGTCCGATACGATATGCGTGGACAGCAGAACAATTCTATCGCTGGCAAAGTCAGCAATCAAATTACGAAAACGAACACGTTCTTTGGGGTCAAGTCCAGCAGTTGGTTCATCCAGAACCAATACTTTAAGATTATTTAAGAGAGCCTGTGCAATCCCAAGACGCTGGCGCATTCCACCTGAAAATGTTTTAACTTTCTTTCCAGATACGTTGCTCAAATCTGCAATGTTTAACAATTCTTCTGAACGCTTACTGGCTGCTCGACGTTGTATACCTTTCAGTGCTGCAATATACATCAGAAATTCCTGTGCCATATAATCTGGATAATAACCAAAATCTTGCGGCAAATAGCCGAGAATATTTCGATACCGAGGTCCCATATCTATAATGTTTTGCCCATTAAATAGGATTTCACCGGACGAAGGCTCCAGTATCCCGCATAGCATACGCATCAGAGTGGTTTTACCCGCTCCATTCGCTCCCAACAACCCATAAACCACCGGAGATAAGCTGGCAGTGATACAGTCAACAGCAATTTTAGGGCCAAATTGTTTTGTCAATCGGTCAAGCGATAGTTCTATACATTTTTCCATCCTTTCTAATTTTAATCAGAAGATAGACTTCTCTGACAAAAAAACAAGTAAATACAATAAAAGTGACCATCCATAGTCCAAGCGCGGATAATTCGTACAATCTAGGTGTCCAATGAGCTAAGCAATCGGCAAATATGCTTGTACCTAAACACACTATAATACTGATTTGCAGTACATTCCGTTTACACTTTCGGATAGACCAAAGTGTAGTTACCATACATCCTAAAAGTGGAACGACAGCATACAGTACCAATTGCAATATATTTGCTATTTTACTATATAAATCAAAAGAAGCCAACCCTTAAGAATTGGCTTCTTTAAATAAAATATTTTGTTGGGTTCGAATCACGAGGGGTAAGCCCTTTTGCTCTATTTTCGGGCTAACTGGATAAAAAAGATGCCGCGTCACTAATCTTCCTTGGCATTTCCTGCTTTTCTTTTTCCCGTGTAGATGTATGACGCCAGCAGTACGGTGGCAGGTACGTTCAAAATGATGCCGAAGCTGCCGGATAAGCCTTGCATGATGGCAATACCGATGTTGTTGGAGTTTATAATCTGCAACCAAGGAAGATCGTAAGCGTAATCCAGCACCAACATGGAGATGCTGCTGCCGGCGAAAGCCAGAATTAGAGTGTTGCTGTCGGTACCCATCATGTCCCGGCCGATCCGCATACCAGCGTGGAACAGCTCTTGCCGCTGGATATTTGGGTTCTGGACGCACAGTTCGTACATAGCGCTGCCAATGGACACCGCGATGTCTATCACCGAACCCAAGGAAGAAATGAGCAGACCGGAGAACAGTAGCTCGCCCACCTGAATCTCATTGGTTTCCCAGAGCGTAAGCAGATTCTCAATATCCAATACGTTCCAGCCGGTAACGCCGGAGGCAGCTGACCTTTTTTCACGCCGCTGGTCATCCGAACTACCACCGTCTGCTGACCGACCCGGGTGCCATCCTCCTGCATATTGTCCTCAAGAATTTCCGTGACCACACCGGTTTCAAATGTCTGGCCAGCCCGGGAAATTATCTCCGTTTTTTCTACCTGATTAAGTCGGACCACCAGCAGAATCAGAACCAGTGCCAGCAGAACAGGCAGTCCCCATCGCAGTCCAAAACGTTTGATATTTTTGCGTTCCATGTGCATCTCCTCGCTTTCTGTGAAAGAATACTAGACGGCTGGGTGGCAAAGGCTGCCCAGCCGTCTGAAAATAAGATGTTTCTCCGCAGACGAGTCCACCTTTAGAGAAACTTTTTTTCCTTATTGGTACAAAAGAAAATTATTGCTCGCCCAACTTGGTTAGGGCAAAGTCCATGGCAGTGGCGGTAACGTCTCCATTTGCGTTTACAGTAGAGCCATTTAATAGCCCGGCATCCATAGAGAACTGGAGAGCTGTTTTAGCCCAAGCGGGAACGGAGGCTGCATCGGAACTGGAAGAAAACTTCGTGCCAGATACAGATGTAGAGATGCCCTTTGCCTGCGCATAGCGGTATAATATAGTAGCAAGTTGCGCACGGGTGAGTTTCTGGTCGGGTGCAAAGATGCCAGAAGCCACGCCTTTCAAGATGTTATTGGATTTGGCCCAGGTCACAGCTTTGGTATATGAAGTGTCTGATGATACATCGGTGAAGGAAGCCGCTGCAGATACGTCAGGAGCGCCGGCTGTGTTGTAAAGGCGGGTGACGGCTTCAGCACGGGTAAGAGCGGTGTCAGAAGATGTGGTAGTGCCGGTTTTCTGAATGGTGAAGGTACTGTCAATCTTTTCCGTCTTGTCGGTATCAAGAATCTGATATGTGTCGATAGAAAAACTGTCGCCGGTCATGGTGATAACGGAGTAACTGGGCAGCCAGTTTTGGCTCCTGGCAGCGATGAAGTCTTGCTGGGAGGAAATCAGTTCATAAAACTTGGAACCGGAGGCGGAGTTGGCAGTCATATACAAGGTTCCCTTGGGATCGATGACCGTGTTGCCTGCGGTGGTCTCGATTGTGTAGCACTTGCTGCCGTCCACAAATTTTTTCTTGGAAGCAGCCTGCTCAGCTTTGTCCTTTTCAGGCCATAAGGTGTAGAGTTCGCCAGTGGCCGTGTTCTGAGCATGATCCCAGTCGTAGTCGGTGCCTTCTGCATTCAAAGGCATAGAGTAATTGTCGTGGGTGAGGCCGTCACTGTAGAGTAGCTTGGACCTGCTGTAGGTATGGTCGTGACCTTGGAGCACCACATCGATGTCATATTTGTCGAAGATGGGAGTAAGTTGGGTACGGAGAATCATGCCGTCGGTGTCAGAATGGTCATAGCCGGAGCCATATATATCCTAATGGATAGTTACCACTCTCCAAGTAGCGTCGGGATCTGAGGACACAGCCTCGGCAATGGCTTTTTCATGTTCGGCACCGTTATAGTTGTTGGTATTTAAAACGATGAACAGGCCGTCGCCATAAGAATAATAGTAATCGCCGCCGGCTTGGGTGACGCCGTAGTTCGTGGCGTTGGGGTTATTGAAGTGATAAGTATAGTCGGGATTCAAGGAATCGTGGTTGCCAATGGTAGTGGCCACAGGTAAACCAGAAAGTACCTCAGGATACAGATAGCCTGCGTATTCCTCTTCCTTTGGGTTTCCTGTCTTGTTGACCTGATCACCGGCGGAAATCATAAAGTTAAGGTCCGGGTTCTGAACGGTGGCAATTTCTAGTGTTCTGTTCCAGCCAAAGCTGTCGTTTCGAGCAGCGGTGTTGGCTACGCCGCTGTCGGCCACCAGTTTGTCGCTGCCCTGAGGCTGGCCTTTAGAAGCGCCGATCTGAGGATCACCTACGTACAGCATACGTACGGTGGAGAAGCTGCCGGTCTTATAGGTCGCAGGATCAGTCTGAACGCCATTTTTTTCAACAGTGTAATAGTAAGTGGTGTTTTCCTTAAGTCCGGTAATGACCACGTGGTTATAGACATATGCCACTTTGTTGGTAAGGCTGGTATCTACGGTAGATGAAGTCCCGGTGAAAGACTGCAGATCGGTTTTACTGGTTCCAAAATGAACCACAGGAGTGGCTGGTTTGCCATCGTCCTTGCTGTACCAAGCAAAGTTGAGCTCGGTTTCATTAGTGCCTGGGGTGAGGGAAACTTTCGTGAAGTCCACGGCTACGCTCTTCCATTCCTCAGTCCATGCCTGCCATTCGGCGCTGCTACCTACGGTACTGCCGTCATTGTAATGAACGGTAGCTGCCAAGACAGTTTGTGCAATGCCGAGCACCATAACACAAATCAGTACTTTCGCTAAAATGGATGTAGTTTTTGATTTTTGATTTTTCATTCTTATTTTTCATCCCTTCCTTTTTTATATTGAATCTTACTGGTAATCAAATAAATAATATCAATGAAATCTAAGATCTAATATCACATTATTATAAAGAATGTGTAAAATTTATGTAAGTAAAAAGAAAATTACTTTTACACCTTCTTTTGATTGCGACTGCCAGGCCCTATAACGGACTTTTATCGTCCAATGTCGGGCATACAAAATAAGTCAATTACAATTGTAATTGACTTATTTTGGTGAAACATATGTATCGTTTGTTCAATTTAACTTTTTATTATAAAAAATTAAATTGAAATAGTTACGACTAATAAATAAGAGGAAACAGCCTCCACGTTCTTTCTGCATACTCCTGAAATTCTTTTCCAAAATGATTTGCTAACTCAGTTTCTTCTTTTCTTATTCGTATCCCATAACACAGCAGACATAAAGCTAAAACTATCAAAGGTGAATAAACACTCCTTAAACAAAAAGATATACCTAACAAGCTTATGATACTTCCGGTATATGCAGGGTTTCTGATAATACGATAGGGACCGATTTGAATAAGCTGCTGTTCTTTGTCTGTCTGTACATTCAAAGTAAATGCTCTTTTTAGTGTCTACACTGATAAATCTCTAAATAATGTTCCTCCAATTAAAAATACAATTCCAATATAATAGAAACAGTGAGGCATAAGCTTATTTCGAATTTCTTCACTGACATCCTTGCTTCGGAAATAATAAGAAATCAGAATACTGCCGCACCAGCCAGCAATCAAGATCCACATTGTTAAGTCAAAAGGGGGATGCTTTTTACTCTTTCTTGCTCATTTACAAATTTTAACATATCTCCCATAAGTATTCATCCTTCCCTATAAATAAATATTTTTATCTATACATATACAAATAATACAAGGATTGAAAAGTGATATTATTCTACTACATCCACACAATGAGAACCAATGCATTTATATAAGAGATATCCAGTATCGCTGCTCAACATTGCCATCAATTTCAATTTCATTCTCCAAAACACCGCCGTTGTTTATGATGCTTTTAGCAGAACCAATATTGCTTTTATCACAAACCATTAGCACTCTATCAATTCCTAATTTTCTACATTCATCCAATGCTAATGCAATCATCTTTGTAGCATATCCTTTTCGTCTTTCGGATGGTCTGACGCCATCTCCAATGTGACCTCCATTTAGAAGAAGCGACTCATTAAGATGATGACGAATATTCACAGCACCTATAAATATATTTCGCTCCGTATCTAACCCAAAAAAAGTTGTAGCGGGAACAAAGCCGGGAACACCATGTTCCTCCTCTTCAAAGCCTTGAAGATATTTTTCAAAATCTTTATAGTCTATTCGTCTAATTGAATAAGGGACAATCTTTTCCTTTGCCAAGAACCATTCATCCATCATTTCATTTAAATGAGTACGATATTCGTTGCTGAGTTTTACTAATACAAGCAATATTTATTCGCCTCCTGTTATATAGATAATATGTACTTCAAATTCTTGTTTATTTATTTGTTATATTACTCGTTTATAAATTAGTATAACATAAAAAATCAGACCGAAAAAGACAAACAGTTTATCTTCTTCGGTCTGATAACTTGTGTCATTAGTACAAAATAGATGCAGTTCGGAATATTCTTTCGTACTGCATGAAGTCAGCGTTCACACAGTATTTTTAATTAATGAAAGGCTTGCTTAATTCATATAAATCATCTGGACATATGTCCACACCGTTTGGCCATTCCAACGTTTTATATTTAATTCTTGCATTCTTAAATATACCTTTGTTTTTTAATGAAACAAACCACTTGTCATTTAACAGTTCTTCTGCATTAAATATACGCTTTTCCATGTTATCAAAAGTTACAAGTAATTTATACTCATTAATATATTCAACTTCTTTAGGTCTTGGATACATAGCGCGCCTCCATTTCTATCTTAGGGGTTCAATCTTAAAAAATTCTTCACCATTTAATAAAAGCTGCCAGTTAGCTTTCAATTCTTCCTGATGTATTAATATCCAGGCAATGGTTAATTGTTGCTGTTTTCTTGGGATATTGCCGTCAATTATGTTTCCGTCAAAATCAAATATTGCTTCATTTTCACAGTACAAAACATGTATATGAGGTACATGGTGTCTTCCTCCAAGCTCTCTATACATTCTAACTATAATTCCATAAAACATACTTATTGTCGGCATTTTTCCCTCCTATTTCTCTTTAATTTTTAAGTCTTACCTATAAATTTATTATATATCATTTAAAAATTTTTGGCAATCAAAAGCAATCCCATTTTTGACTAACATTAAAAATAGGTTTGTTTTTGTACGTAATATATAAACCAAACACAAGAATGAATTTAAAATTATATTAAAAAGCTACATCCTCATTGGTTTATTACCAACAAAAATGTAGCTTATAACTTAGTGGAGATAAGGGGATTCGAACCCCTGGCCTTCTACATGCGAAGCAGACGCGCTCCCAACTGCGCTATACCCCCAAAATAAAAGAGTGGGGAATATTGGGCTCGAACCAACGACCTCTACGATGTGAGCGTAGCACTCTGACCAGCTGAGCTAATTCCCCATTTTTACTACCTTACATTAATTATAATGCAGAAGACAATAAATTTCAAGGAATATATTTCGAATAAAATTACTTTTACACCGGAAATAATAAAGAAAACTCTGTAATTTGATTTTTCTTTATTATAGAGATATAATTTATTTAAAATAAAAGATAATAAGAAAACATCCTATAGTGATATCAGGATGTTTTTATTTAATATGAGAGGAATGTTTTTATGGATAAAATTTTGGTTTTAGCTGAAAAACCGTCGGTGGGGAGAGATATTGGAAGAGTCTTAAAATGTAACAGGAAAGGGAACGGATATTTGGAAGGAAATAAATATATTGTAACTTGGGCTTTGGGACATTTAGTTACTTTGGCCGATCCGGAACAATATGAAGAAAGATATAAGACGTGGAGAATCGATGACCTTCCGATACTCCCTTCTCAGATGAAATTAGTAGTTATCAAACAGAGCAGTAAGCAATTTCATATTGTAAAGGAACAGATGAACAGAAAAGATGTTTCTCAAATTATAATTGCCACAGATGCGGGAAGGGAAGGAGAACTTGTGGCAAGATGGATTATAGAAAAGGTTCATAGTCATAAACCCCTAAAAAGACTTTGGATTTCTTCCGTTACGGACAAAGCAATAAAAGAAGGGTTTGATAAACTCAGAGACGGAAGGGAATATGAAAATCTTTATAGAGCGGCTGTTGCAAGAGCTGAATCTGACTGGATTGTAGGCATCAACGCAACTCGTGCCTTAACATGTAAATACAACGCCCAACTTTCTTGCGGGAGAGTTCAGACTCCTACTTTGGCTATGGTAGCAAAGAGAGAGGAAGAAATAAAAAAATTTAAATCACAAGATTTTTATGGGATTGCAGCTTTAGCAAAGAATATAAAATTAATATGGCAGGATAGTAAAACGAAGGATATGAGGATATTTGATAAAAAGAGATGTGATGAAATAATATCAAATATTAGAGGAAAAGATGGAATAGTTGCAGATGTAGAAAAGGCAAATAAAAAGTCTTTTTCTCCTAAATTATATGATTTGACGGAATTACAAAGAGATGCAAACAGGATTTTCGGATATTCTGCAAAAGAGACCTTGGGGATAATGCAGAGGCTTTATGAAAATCATAAAATACTTACCTATCCCAGAACGGATTCTAAGTATATTACTACGGACATAGTTGATACTTTAAAGGAGAGAATAGAGGCTTGCGGGGTAGGAATATATAAACAATCGGCAGCGAAAGCCTTAAAAAATCCCATTAACCCCAATAAGAACTTTGTGGATAACAGTAAAGTTTCAGATCATCATGCTATAATCCCCACAGAACAGAAGGTAATCTTAAGTGAGTTAAATGAAAAAGAAAAGAAAATATATGATTTGGTAGTCAAAAGATTTTTATCGGTACTGTATCCTCCCTTTGAATATGAGCAAACTACAATTAGAGCAAAAATAGGGGAAGAGAATTTTATAGCTAAGGGTAAAAGGGTTATAGCTCAAGGATGGAAAGAAGTCTATTCTAATAATTATGAAGAAGATGATTCCAATGAAGATATTCCTCAGCAGATCCTTCCTCGGATTAATAAAGGAGATGTATTAAAAATATCTTCTATCGTACAAACTAAAGGGCAGACTAAACCTCCGTCACCTTTTAATGAAGGGACTTTACTTTCTGCTATGGAAAATCCGGCCAAATATATGGCAGGGGAAAGTAAGGATTTAATTAAAATAATAGGAGAAACGGGAGGTATCGGGACAGTAGCTACAAGAGCGGATATTATTGAAAAATTATTTAATACCTTTCTTATAGAAAAAAAGGGTAAAGAAATTTTCATTACTTCAAAGGGAAAACAACTTTTAGGATTAGTTCCGGATGATTTAAAATCCCCTGCGCTAACAGCCCAGTGGGAACAAAAATTGGAGGCAATCTCTAAAGGGAAAATAGATGACAATAGTTTTGTAAAAGAAATGAAAGATTATTCCAAATCAATCGTTAGTGATATAAAAAACAGCAGCGAAACATTTAAACATGATAATATGACTCGCATTAAATGTCCCCAGTGCGGAAAATTCATGTTGGAAGTAAAGGGGAAAAAGGGAAGGATGCTTATTTGCCAGGACAGAGATTGCGGATACAGAAAAAATGTTTCAAGAATAACAAATGCGAGATGTCCTAACTGTCATAAGAAAATGGAACTACAGGGAGAAGGAGACAATCAAATATTTGTATGCGGCTGTGGATACAGAGAGAAACTTTCTGCTTTTGATAATAGAAGAAAAAATGAGAAGAATACAGTTTCCAAAAAAGAAGTAGCCAATTATTTAAGAGAACAGAAAAATAGTAAAAAAGAACCTATTAATACTGAACTGGCAGATGCTCTAAAGGGGTTAAAACTAAAATAGAGACATTTCAGGAGTAGGTGAAAATATGTCCAACATAAAAACAAATGCCATGCGAATTCTTGATTCCAACGATATTTTGTATAATGTTATTACTTATGAAACGAAAGATGGAAAGATTGACGGACTGTCAGTTGCCAAGAAGTCAAATAAAGATCCTTCATTGGTTTATAAAACTTTAGTCACCAAGGGAAGGGATAACAATATATTTATATTTGTAATTCCCGTAGAAAAAGAATTGGATCTAAAAAAAGCAGCGAAAGTATGTGGTGAAAAAAAGATAGATATGATTCACGTTAAAGACATTAAAAAGTATACAGGATATATTAGAGGCGGTTGTTCTCCTATTGGAATGAAAAAACTTTATCCTACCTTTATAAATTCCACCGCAGAAAGTTTAGAAAATATTTTAGTCAGCGGAGGAAAAATAGGGGTTCAAATCGAGCTGAAAGTGGAAGACTTGAAAAAAGTTACGAAAGCAGCATTGGATGATGTAATTGAATGAAGAGGTTGAAAAACCCCTTCATTTATTTTATACATCCGAATATAAATAATTCCACGATTTTGTTGATTAAAAATATAATAGGGATACCTATATAAAATTTCTTTTTGTTTGTCTTATGCTTAAATATTATCATTCCTATAATGCCTCCGGAGGAACCCCCAAAAACGGATAAAATTATCATGGTAGATTCTTTTATTCTCCATTTGTCTTTTTCTGATTTTGATTTATCAATTCCGAATGTAAAAAATGAGATTATGTTTATTATTAAAAGATACCATATAAATATTAATTCCTGATTGTTGAATTTACTTATAATATCCATCTAATTGCCTCCATTTATAATAAGTTATTCTATTTATATCATGTTTTATATGTTTTGAGCAAGATTAAATAGCTGAAAATATTGTCATTACGTTTATATATTTTAAGAGCAGTAAAATTTTAAAAGATATTAAAAAATATAATGGAGAAATTAAATTTAAATGAACTTTTTCATTATTTTTGTACTCTTATATATTGAGAGGAAGTGAAAATATGGACTTGGCAGAATTGGTAAAAAAAGCACAGCATGGAGATAAAGACGCATTAGTTCAATTGATTATGGACAGAAAAGCAGAATATTATAGACTTGCGTATATATATGTAAAAAATGAAGAAGATGCTTTAGACATTATGCAGGATATGATTTTGATTTTATATCAAAATATACATAGATTAAAAAAAGAAGATTCCTTTTATAGTTGGAGTAAAACTATTTTGGTAAATTGCTGTAAAAGATATTTAAAAATAAAAGGAAGAACAATATTAATAAATAGAGAAAGTGAATTTGAGAAGGAAAGTGTTTTTGAAGATAAAGATGTGGAAGAAGAAATGATTATTGAAAAATGCATGTCTCATCTTAGTCGAAAACATCAAGAAGTCATAAAAATGAGATATTTTTTAGACATGGACTATAAGGCCATAGCCAAGATATTGAAAATTCCTATAGGAACTGTGAAATCAAGAATAAATGCCGGGATTAAAAATTTAAAAAGAATGGTGGAGGTGGAGATGAATGAATGATTTAGATAGATTCTTTGAAAAAAAAAGAATAGAGATGGAAATGATAAATGTGCCGGAAGAATTGGAATTAAAACTTAGATCTGCCTTAAATAATACTCCTCCTCATTTGAAGTATTCTAAAAAATTTAAAATAAAATGGGCGGCGATAATTGTTGCAGCAATTATTTTAGGAAGTAACATTGACACTTTAGCATTCTATGGGAAAAAATTGGTGGGATATGAAGGAGTTATGAACGGAACATTAAGTCAACTAAATGAGCTGGGAAAAGGACAGATAATAGGCAAGAGTTATACATTTGAGGACGGAACGGCAGTCACATTAGATGGTGTAATGTTAGATGAAAACCAGCTTTTGATTTTTTACACTATAAGGAGCGGCAATGTTTTAGAATTCCTGAATGTTGATAATAGCAACATAAGCGGAATTGCAGGAGAATATATGACGGAATCGGCTCAAGGAGAAATAGATAAGGAGAATAACGAAGTTAAGTGGATAGCATCCTTTAGTACCCCTCATTTTTTTGAAAAGAGATTAAAATGGGAATTTGAAATAGAAAAATCGGGAGAAAATGAAAAGGGAGAAATCTCATTTGTCTTGGATAGAAATAAGGCTATGGGTTATACATTAAAAAAGCATTTAAATGAAAAGGTCAAAGTAGATAATGCCACTATAAGATTTCAGTCTATTACGGCATCTCCTACTACTACAGTTGTAAAAGGTAAGATTCAAAATATTATAGAATTGGCTGCAGATCAAATAACAGGGGAAAGAATCAGACCATATAATTTGGATATTAAAATATATGCTAATGGGAAAGAAGTATCTATTCAAGGATCAGAAATGACTACTGATATAAAAGGAATGAAATTCAGCTTTGAATACGATGCTCTTCCTAAGAATTTGAAAGAATTACAGATAAAACTTGTTAGCTTTGAAGCAGATTATGATGCTTCTGAATCAGTAAAACTTGAAAGAAATGAAAAGTCACAATCTGTTGAAATAAATGGCCAGAAAGTTGAAATTAATAAAGTATATGAAAAGGGCGGAGAAACATATATCAATATTACTACAGAAGAAAATGTGGCTCTTTCAAAGGTGAACTTGACTGCTGATGATAAGGATTTGAAACTTCAGGGAACTATTCCGGGGAAACATGAGAAGAAGATTTTAAATGATAAGGAAAGTATGATAACATATACAAGAACATTAAGATTTAATGGAACAGGGGAGGAATTAACGTTAAATATCAACTCAATAAAATATAATAAAATGTATAACAAAATTATAGATATACCTATGAATTGATGTCACGTATAGAAATATAAAATTAAACGAAATAATTTGTTCTTCCAAAATTTACAATCTCAAGTTCTATTCCTTCCGAATCTTTAAAAAAGAAACTATAATAATCCTTACAATATTCGGGATAAAATTGAGGTTTGTGTACAACGGTGGCTCCAATTTCTTTTATTTGTTCATATAGTATATTAACATCAGAAGGAGTGTCCACATAAAATGCGACATGGTGGAGAGAGCCAGGTTTTCTTCTGCTTATTTTCTCATTAACATATGGGGATCGTGGATTTACAATGCCAAAGGAAAAATTATTATGATGATATTCTATAATTTTGTATTCATGATCAGGGATATCATCTTTTTCTTTATTTTTTAAATCAAATCCCAATAAAGGCATTAAAAGATCATAAAATTTTTCTGCCCGTTCAAAATCAGAAACGGTTATATGAATGTGGTCAATTACAGGTTTCATTTATATTTTCCTCCTTATACAATTATATTAATCTATATTTCAATGAAAACATAATTTTAACGTTTTCCTCCAAACTATCCAATTCAACTTAATTTTACATTTATATAAGTCAAAAGTAAATTAAAACAGTATATTGTATATTGAGAAAAAGATATAAAAAATTTATATTCTATATATTGTATATGAATAATAAAAATGATATGATTAAAGTGTTATTATATATAAGATTAAAACCATTACACATCATTCCTCATATTAGGAATTTGTTTGTAGATTAGGTTTTAAATCTTAAATCCAGGTAAAAGGAGGAATGGTGAAATGGCAGATAAAACTTTAGTATGTAAAGATTGTGGAAAAGAATTTATATTTACAGAAGGAGAGCAAACATTTTATAAGGAAAAAGGTTTTGAGAATGAACCCCAAAGATGTCCCGAATGTAGAAGAAAAAGAAAACAACAAAGAAATAATGGCAGAGGATTCGGAAGATAGGTTACCATCTTATTAGCAACCTATTGATATCAAGGAGTAGAACTTTAAGCAAAAAAGGATACTGATTTTGGCAGTCCTCCAGTAAAGATGTTTACGAGAATCAAAATTATTTTGCATTACAGCAAAATGATTATGAAAGAATTGTAAATAATCTTTACTGGAGGATTTGCTTTTTATGAGTAAGATTGATGATTTGTTGTAGCGTCTGGCAAAGGAGCGTCCACAGGTCAAAACTTGTGGACGTTCTGCACTGTGTGTCTATATTACTTTGTTTTCTTAGTATATATACTAGTCGGCGTTGTTCAGCACATAGGCCCATGTCGTGTCAGGCTCAATGATTAAACTGTGGCCTGCATTAGAGAAAAGCATGGAAAGATGGATGACCAGCAGAAGCTTCCGCTCCTGTTTCGGCAGCTGGCTCCACAGTGCTTTATGGATTAGGTTTCGCATACCGCCTTTCTCAAACCGGCCGCTTTCGATAAAGGACAGCAGTTGCAGGTACAGCACCATACTTCCAGCCCTCCGTGATCTTCTCTACTTCCTCAAGCTGCATGCCGGTGAGGGAAATGCCAGCTTGCACAATGATAAATCGCTATCCGTACGGTAAAATCTCATTTGGCTGTCACTTTTTTATACTTATATACTCCATTATAGTTTCCTCTTAAATGGATAATCTTTTTATTTATTATATTTCTTGTAAGCAAAATATTCAAGCGAAAGAAATAAAGATTTGATAAAATCGAACGACAGGAGAGATTTTTAACTTTATGGACGGAGTTTAGGACAAGAGAAAAGCCGCAGGATACAACAAACCATCCTACGGCAAATCTTAAAAACATAATACATCCTTATGGAAAGTAACCTTAAATGAAGTGACTTTTTTTATTTTGAACAAGCTATGTCGTCAACATTTAAGAGATCGATGCTGCGTTCAATGGTGTTACCGTCCTCATCAGGCAGAGAAACAGACATGAGAAGCTCGGTATATCCATTTTTATTTCAATGGAATACATTTGTCTGCCAACCCAAGACTTGTTTTCATTTTGTCGTTGGACAGATGGACGCTCATACCGAAGCCGTTTTCCTCCAATTTGCCGGCAATAATGATATTCCACTGTGTACTTTCGGGATAATTTTTCGGAACAGTAAAGGTAATCTTATTATTTTTATAAGTAATTCTCTGAATCAGTTGGTCAACAGCTTCTTTAGCGGTAAGAGGCTGTTTTTTACACCCTGCTGCAATGGCAATGATAAAAATAGCGATAAGTAAAACGGAAATTAACATTTTAGACTTCTTTGCAATCATGGTAATTCGTTCACTAATCTTTTTGATTCTTCTCAGTTATATAATATTATATATTTATTATAATGGGAAAAGTTTTGCAAAGTCAACTTTTTGAGGATTTAATAATTACTATTCTTGTCTATTAAATAAATATTAATTGTTTACATTATATATTTGGTTTTCTTATAGTTTGTAAAAATTTTCATATAATCTCAAATATCATTAATATAATTTACTATTGATAATAATAAGGAGGTTATTTTAATGTTATATATTAAAAGGAAGGTCCTATATATAATGGTGATAGCAATTATAATGTCGGTTCTTATTCCAAAATTTATTTTTAAATATAAGGCAGTTTCGACTTATGCAAATAAAAAGTCGTACATAGCCTTAGTAATAGATGACTTGGGAGAACACGGAGACGGAACAGATGAACTTTTAAAGTTGGATATTCCTGTTACTGTAGCAGTAATGCCGTTTTTGGAATGTTCTAAGGAGGATGCGGAACTTTTTCACAATGTCGGGTTCGAAGTAATTCTTCATCTTCCAATGGAATCGGAAACCGGAAACAAAAAATGGCTTGGACCTAAACCTATTACTTCTTCTATGACAAACGAAGAGATAAGAAATGTGGTTAATGAAGGTCTTGATGAAATCAAATGGGCAAAAGGAATAAATAACCATATGGGTTCCAAATCTATTAAAGACGAAAGAATCATGGCTGAAGTATTGAAGGTAGCCCAGGAAAATAATTTGTTTTTTTTAGATAGTAAAACAGGAACTATTACCGTTGCAAAAAATATATCGGAGAAATTAAACGTAATGTACTTTGAAAGGGATATATTTTTGGATAATTCAAAATCCGAAAAAGAGATAACAAAGGCAATGGATAAATTAGAAGATATTGCTAAAAGTAAAGGCTATGCTGTTGGCATAGGACATATAGGCGGTCAGGGAGGAAAAGTAACGGTAAATATCATAAATAAAATGTCTAAGGAAATGAAAAATAGAGGGATAGAATTTGTATACTTATCGGAACTCAAAAGAATTGCCGATGGCAGTGAAAAAGTTAATGCAGATTAATACAAGAAAGAGCCATTGATTTTACAGGGAAAACCGTAGGTAGAAAACTTATTAAAATAGATAGGGATGATTTGTCCCTATCTATTTTAATAATATTTTTAGTGGAGGTAGGTTATTTGTTTACCTGTGTTATGTTAGAAAGTGTTTTTTTATTTTTATCAATTATAATATTAATCTGTTTATGTTAAGTCCCGTTTAAAATTATGTTAACTATAAGTTAATTATTTTAGGGGTAAGACGAATTTATAATATTTTTCTTGTGTTACTGAAATAATAAAGTTATACTATACTAAGTGAATAAACAAGGAAGGAAGTTGTAATTATACATGAGGAAAATGAAATTCGAAGATTTAAATTTGTCAGAAGAAATAATAAAGTCAGTATCTGATATGGGATTTGAGGAGGCATCTCTTATTCAATCCCAAGCAATACCATATATTTTAGAGGGGAAAGATGTGATAGGTCAGGCTCAAACGGGAACCGGGAAGACATCAGCTTTTGGAATACCTATTATTGAAATGTACAACGGAAAGAATAAAATACTTCAAGCAATTGTCTTGTGTCCTACAAGAGAGCTTTCCATACAAGTAGCAGAAGAGATTAAAAAACTTGCTAAATATAAAAAAGATTTTTATGTTCTCCCTGTATATGGTGGGCAACCTATAGAAAGACAAATTAAAAGTTTGAAAAAAGGAGTTCAAGTAGTAGTTGGTACACCCGGGAGAGTTATAGACCACTTAAATAGACATACATTGAAAGTTGAAAATATAAAAATGGTGGTTTTAGATGAAGCAGACGAGATGTTCGATATGGGGTTTAGAGATGATATTGAACTTATATTAGGTAAGATGCCGAAAGAGAGGCAAACCGTATTTTTTTCCGCAACTATGTCCAATGAAATAATGAAATTTGCTAAGCAATTTCAGAAAGATCCTAAATTCATAAAGGTAGTGCACAAGGAACTCACTGTTCCTGAAGTTGAACAATATTATTTTGAATTAAAGCAGAATATGAAAACAGAAGTATTATCAAGGCTTATAGATATATATAATCCAAAACTTTCTTTGGTTTTTTGCAATACAAAAAAAGGCGTAGACGATTTAGTTATGGAACTTCAAGGCAGAGGATATTTTGTAGACGGACTTCACGGGGATTTAAAGCAAACTCAAAGAGACAAGGTTATGGGTAGGTTTAGGAGCGGAAATATTGATATTCTTGTAGCAACGGATGTAGCGGCGAGGGGTATAGATGTAGATGATATAGATATTGTATTTAATTATGATATTCCCCATGATGAAGAATATTATGTTCATAGAATAGGAAGAACAGCAAGGGCCGGAAAATCCGGAAAAGCATTTAGTTTTGCAGTGGGAAGAGATATATACAGGTTAAAAGATATTCAAAAGTATACTAAAACTAAAATTACTCGTCAAGAAATTCCCACTTTAACTGATGTTAAGGAAGTAAGAACAAATATCCTTATAGAAAAAATCAAGAAGATAATGGAGAAGGATGAATTATCCTACTATAAAAAGATAGTTGACTCTCTGTTACAAGATGAATATGATTCCGTAGATATTGCTTCTGCAGTACTGAAGCTTTATATAGGAGAAGATAAGCAACAAAAAGATGATGAGATAAATGAAAAGAAGTTTAAAGTAGATTCTTCAAAGATGGTAAGGTTATATATAAATGTTGGGAAGAAGAAAAATGTAAGCCCAAGACATATTATCGGAGCAATAACTGAAGAAACGGGTATTTCGGGAAGATTGATAGGTAAAATTGATGTGTACGATAAATTCACCTTTGTCGAAGTACCTGAAGAATTAAAAGATGAAATACTCACCAGATTACAAAAAAAGAAAATAAGAGGAAATAAAATAAATATAGAAGTTGCAAATCCGAGAAGAAAATAAGGAACAAGGGGAAAAGCAGAAAATACCATCTTCAGTGGTTCTGACTTATCCCCTTGTTGTATATATACACATAACTGCGGGATGGAAATAGCACAGAAGAACCGTCCCCTTGTGTTA
>ENA-UOOI01001019-UOOI01001019.1-fermentation-metagenome-genome-assembly--contig:-NODE-1019-length-31832-cov-46.284608_pt1 | contig 31832 bp, 24 predicted proteins | sample MGYA00245779_ERZ724027 | MGnify/ENA primary metagenome ERZ724027 (study PRJEB28704, sample SAMN03018318) | fermentation metagenome | biome: anthropogenic terrestrial biome; feature: soil...
TGTGGGGACAAAAAATAAGGAGCATTTTTACAATTTTATTTTTATAAATTTTTGGCTAAAATCAGAACTTAGAGGATTTCTATAGAGCCGAAAGTTTCATGATCTAACATCATTTTTTGTTTATCATTTTTTATTTGATACATATAACCATCCAGGCTGACAATGCTCTACTCAAGATGTTGTTGTATTATTAGCTTTTAGATAATGGGAAACGACTTTCAAGTAATTAGTTATATATCGATGTTTGCCAACTAGTCTGTTATGAGCAAAAAAAAGAATAAAACAAAAAAGAAGCTTGATGAAGCTAATTTCTCGAATACAGAATTGAATATTATTTCTATTTTTGGAGTTTTTTTCAGTGGCATAGGCTTTCGTTTTGGTAGCTGGCAAGGGTTAATTGGAGGTGCGCTTATTGGTATTGTAATAGGTGTCTTTTTTATCAGGTGGTACAGGGCAAAAGGGAAGCAGGAAAGTCTCAATGAAATCTAACCTTACTTATAAAAATTTTATTGGCTTTTTATTAAATAGGCAAAATCTAAGTTTTTGTAGATATTATCATGATATGTATTATTCCATATTCTGTAATATTCCATATATTACTCTTTGACTCTATTACTCTTTGACTCCTCATCAACTGAAAAAAAATAGTACAAAATGCTTGTCAATATGCACATTTTTAGGTTTTTAAGTGATGTTCGAAGGTTCTTATACCTGTGCGGATTTCTACAATTTTGCTCACTGGCTCCAGTTTCCCTTCCGTTTCCCTTCTATATCCTTTCCTGCAACCGACTTGTTATTATATATACAGGCTCTGCTGATAAAATGCCCCATGAGACTGGATGCATACCTTGTAGATATGGGTTATTTCAAATCGAGGGGGCGAGCTAAGACTGCTATCCTTGCCGGAGATGTTAAGGTAAACGGAACGACGGTGACAAAGGTCTCCAAGGACGTTTCTACTGAGGATGTAATTGAGGTTACTGAGGGACTGGATCAGCCTCAGGGCTATTTCAAACTCAAGCTTATTCAAGAGGAAAGTGGAATTCTTAAACCTGGAGACAGAGTGCTTGACCTTGGATCCAGCGCAGGCGGCTTTCTCCTTTTTGCTTCAGAAATTGTAGATTATGTAAAAGGTATCGAGTTCAGTAAGGATTTCAGGAGCGAACTTGGAAAAATTGCATATGAAAGGGAAAATGTTGAGGTAATATTCGGAGATGTCTTTACTTTACCCCTGAATATACTCTCAAAAGAGCCTGTAGATGTTATTCTTTCAGATCTGACTCTTGAGCCTGAGGACTCGATCAAAGCTCTTGCGAGAGTGCTGCCACTGTTGAAAACCGGAGGAAAATTGCTTCAGGTTATAAAAATTCCTAAAAAAAGAAATCCTAAACCCATCCTGAGTAAAATCGAGAACCTTGGGCTTGAAATTCAGCAGGTCATAAGTTCCAAAAAACAGGAGATCTATGTGGTCGCAAGAAAATCTCTGCCTGAAAAAGAGCTACATGAAGAAGAGTTACACGAAGAAGAACCTCTCGAAGAAGATCTGCACGAAAAGATGCTGCACGAAGAAAAAGATCTTTGAGGTATCAAAACGGATGAACACTGAAAGAATAGAGAGTTCCGAGGCGTTCAAGGGATCCATAAGCTCCAGAAGTTCCAGGGGCTCCGAAGCATTCAGAGGCTCCGAGCATTCTCTTCCAGCCAAGCATGGATGCAAAGAATTGCTGCCAGATTTGTACCCAGATACCGGAATGAAAATTTACGGCAGTGGAAAGCCAGTCCGACTCTTTGTCGCAGGTCTTCATGGAAATGAATGGAAAGATACTACTGGATTCCTGAAGAGTATAGAACCTTCAAAAACCGGTACTCTTGCCATAATCCCATTTGTAGACTGTGGAAAGTACATTTCAACCCTGAATCCTGGCTACTATTCCGGAATCGGAAAAAAGATCCTCAATGCTATTGAAGAGTTAAAACCTGATATCTACATTGAACTTCATTCTTATTCCAGTGAAAATCTTGATAAACTGGCAGGAAAGAACAGGCTTGAGCTCATAGGCGTGCCTGCGTACAGTATTCTGAAAAAAGGCGTGCTTTTGGGCTCGGTTTCTCCTTGGGTTAGAAGAAAGTATTTTCCTAAAGAAGCCCTCTGTCTCTCTTTTGAACTCCAGAAAGGAAGTGTGGAATCAAGAAAATTTACTGCTCACATGCTTGAAATTCTGAAAGAAATTCGATCAAGGGATGAGTTTATAGATTATATGAAAAAAGAATTTCCTGTTCAGGCAAAGAAGGCAATCGAAGATTACAGGCGGTTTTACGGGGAAATTTAAGCCGATTTTGAATATTAAATTAAATAAAGAAAATGTGAGTGCTTTAGAAATAACAATTTGTTACTGGTGTATTATTAATTAACCCTGTTCCAATTATTTACAAAATTAATTATTGCTGTTAACTAATTTTTTGAACTCTTTATTTGTCCATAATTCTTCGAAGTCACTATCATTTCTTGCGATTTCTTTGTACAATGAATTAAGCTCTATTGCATGCCCTAAATCAGACATTGCTTGTTCCTTGTCACCTATAATGGAATGGATGCGAGCACGATTATACCAGGAAAGTGAATAATTAGGGTTAATTTCGATCGCTTTATCGTAGGCTTTTAATGCCTCTTCATACTTACCTAAGTCATAAAAAGCAAAGCCTTTATCATTCCAAGCAAATGAATTATTATGATCGATTTCTATTGCCCTGTCATAAGCTCTCATTGCATCATCGTACTTGCCTAGACTGTAAAGGGCAAGTCCTTTACTATCCCAGTCAAGTGAGCTATTAGGGTTAATCTCAATAGCCTTATCATAAGCTTTTATTGCATCATCATAGTTACCTAATTTATATAGAACTAATCCTTTACAAGTCCAAGTAGGCGAATAATTCGGGTCGATCTCAATTGCTTTATTATAAGCTTCAATTGCTTCATCATACTTGCCTAATTTATATAGAACTAATCCTCTACCAGTCCAGGCAAATGGATAATCAGGATTAATCTCAATGGCTTTATCGTACGCTATTATTGCATCGTGATATTTACCGCAGTTACTGAGAACTAAACCTTTACCAGTCCAAATAGGTGAATCATTAGGATCGATTTCAATTGCCTTATCATAAGCTTGTATTGAATCGTCGTACTTTCCCAGATTATTAAGAATATATCCTTTGTTAGTCCAAGCAAATGAATTGTTAGGATCAATCTCAATCGTTTTATTAAAATACACTAGGCTTTCATTAAATAGGCTTTCATTAAATAGGCTTTCATTATGATTGCCCTGTAGTAAATAGCAGTTACCAACATAAAATAAAATAGTTTTTTCTTTTTCGTAATTTGCAACATGTTTAAACATTTTAATTGCAGAAATGTATTCAGATTTTCTATAGTATTCGAATGCAAGAGCTGTATATACAGAAGAGGATACATTTTCCTCTACTGATTCAAGCCGAATTGATTTGTCAGAATATAAGATAGGAATTGCTTTTTTACTACTATTAACATCCAAGAATAATGGTGCTGTAGAAGATGCATTTGTGGAAATTATATAAAATTCTGTAATGGTTTCACCTGTTATGACCCTCTGGTCTCCTCCGTAAATAACCAGATGGGCTCCAGTTTTTTCCCTTTCTGTACTGCGTCTTTGTCATTAGTTATTGGAGGTGAATCCAGAATTATAACGTTTATTGTATTCCCCTCAGTTTTTTCAATTTCCTCCTTTATTTTACCTGGATTATACATATCCACTGAGTAACCCTGGGGACTAACCGCATTAAAAGGTGAGATTGCAACGACAAATCGATCTTCTGAGGGCTCAGGAAAGAAAAAGTTTTCGTGTACAAAATAAATAGCAGCCAAAAAGGCTGTCGATATTATAATTAAGATCAGACCAACAGTGATTTGTTTAAAATGAAACTCTATAAGTTTATCAACCTTATTTTTATTATGCTTATAATAGAACTTGGCTAAAAGAATAAATATAACTATAATAAAAACTGCAAGTAAGTTATATGGAAAGGGAAGTGAATTCGCCAACTGTATAAAGAAGTCCTCAGGAGTCACACTAACTTCTCCATTAATAAGCTTATACTCCTCTGTTTAGTCCTGAGATCCAATGGATATATTAATTTAGCACTATATTTATTTATTCTCGTAAATAATAACCATTTAGAAAGTAAAAAGGAATTTAGGGACAAGCTCGAACGTAAAATAGAATAACAAAAAAACATGTAAAAGAACAAAAAAGAATTAAGATAAGAAGGTTGCTGAATGGGATCTGCAGCTTTCCTTCTTGAAATTTTCTGAGTACTCTCAGTATTTATCTAACTTGTCTTTACCTACGCATGTTAAGCTGTGGGGCTGCCATGCCGTCGTAAGTGCTTGCCATATGCTCAGGTTTGACATTCTGCATATCAGCACGCTGGGCACGGAGCATATCGTCTACACGCAGCACCATTTCTGCAGCTTCAGAACCTGATTTGACGGAATTGACCTTAACCCTCAGAGGATCAACTATGCCTTTTTCTAGCATGTCCTCGGCAGCGCCTGTATTAACGTTCAAGCCTGCATTTTTGTTTTCAGCGTGTTTTGCCCTGAGGTTAACTATCGTATCAATGGTATCAAGCCCTGCGTTTCTAGCAATTGCCCTCGGAATGTCTTCAAGGGAATCTGCAAAAGTCTTGATTGCCATTTGCTCACGCCCTGCTATACTGGGCGCATATGCGCGGAGCCCAAGTGCGACTTCAATCTCGGAAGCGCCGCCGCCTGCAACGACTTTGCCGTCTTCTACCACGCATTTTACTACTCTTAGAGCATCATCAACCGCACGCTCAAGATTGTCAACTATGTGTTCTGTACCGCCTCTAAGGACGAGAGATACAGATTTTGCACCCTTGCAGTCTCTGAGGTAGGTTTTACCTTGATCGCCATCCCGGTCCTGCTCAAGAAGCCCTGCATTTCCGAGTTCTTTTTGAGTTAGTTCCTTGATATTGCGAACAGGTCTTCCTCCTGTGGCATCTGCAAGGTGCTGCATATCCTCATTCTTAACCCTGCGGGTAGCATAAATTCCCCTGTCTTGCAGGTAGGCTGCGATCTTATCATCCATGCCCTTGGAACAGAAAACTGCATTTGCACCTGCTCTGATAATGTAGTCTGCCATTTCGAATAAGGCTGCTTCTTCCTGTTTTACAAAACTCTCTATATCGCCATAGGCACTGATCTGCAGTTTTGCTTTGTTTGCGGTCTTGGCGACTTCCATAGGGGTATCGATAAGAGCGATTCTGGGATTCTCAATTCTGAGGGGGAATTCCCTATCCAGAGCAACTTTATCTATTACAATACCTTCGACAAATTCGGTCTCTTCAATTTTGCCGCCGATATCTTTTTTAATAGTAACATTTTTGAGGTCGGCTATTCCTCTCTCACGGATAGCGAGCACGGCATCCACACAGAGTTCTGCAATCAGACGGTTGTATTTTTCGGAAGCCTTACCTGTAATAGAGGTTTTGGCAACGTTTACAAGTAACTCCTTTTCGTTCTCGTCAGTTGAGATCGCCAAGCTCTCAAAAATCTCAACCGCTTTTTCAGCTGCAAGCCTGTATCCCTTGACAACAACTGTTGGATGGACTCCATTCTCAATAAGTTTCTCTGCCTTTTCCAGCAGACTGCCTGTGAGCACGACAGCACTTGTAGTCCCGTCCCCTGCTGAGCTTTCAAGTGATTCGGCAACTTCCACAACCATTTTAGCTGCCGGATGCTCGATGGACATGTCGTGTAATATGGTTGCACCGTCGTTTGTGATTGTGATGTCCCCGATAGGATTGACAAGCATCTTGTCCATTCCTCTCGGTCCGAGCGTGCTTTTGACTATGCTGGCCACTGCCTTTGCAGCCGCAATGTTCATGCTGAGCGCTTCTCTTCCCTTTGTCTGCTCTTTTCTAGGATCTACTATTATAATTGGCTGGCTACCTTTTGCCATCTGAACCAAAGCCTCCTTAAAATGATGTATATGTGTCGAAGATTTTTACTCGATAATTTGAAGTTGTCTGGCTTACAGTTACTTTAGTCAAAGATTAACCTGAAAATGTGATTTAATCAGTTGCCTTATCTGAAGCAATATTTAATCAGGAAATTACTGATAATACTTCTATAAAAACATACCGGGTATATACCGACTCTTAAGGTTGAGACTAAATCATTCACGTATTTCCTGATGTTTTTACTTCTTAATGATCTTCACTGATCCATCTTTTTTTCCTATATAGAGTTCATCCACATTGGAAAAAATCCCATGTTCAACAACTCCTGGAATTGAAGATAGTTGTAGAGCAAGCTCTTCAGGATCTTTTATCACGCCGAAATTTACATCAAGTACAAAATTACCATTGTCGGTAATTACAGGTCCGTCTTTTCTCAGAGCAAACCTCAGTTCGGGCTTTCCCCCAAGCTCTTCTATTTTTTTAATAACAAGCGTTTTTGCAAAAGGGAGAACTTCGACAGGTACAGCCTTATCAAGCCTGGGGCTCGTTTTTGATTCATCGGCTACTACAAGAAAACGTCTTGCAGATGCTGACACTATTTTTTCGCGGGTATGAGCAGCTCCCCCGCCTTTGATTGCATACAGCTTCGAATCGATCTGGTCTGCTCCATCAATAGCAAGATCCAGTTCCGGATGCTGGGCAAGAGTAGCCAGAGGAATGCCGGCTTCTATGGCAAGTATTTCGGATTGATATGAGGTAACAACCCCCAGGATTTCGAGTCCTTCTTCCTTTACCCGCCTGCCGAGTTCTTTGATTGTATATGCAACCGTTGAGCCTGTTCCAAGTCCTACTACCATTCCCGGTTCTACCATCTTCGATGCGGCAATGCCAGCTGCACGTTTTTCCGGAGAATCGGTAGATATATTTCTTTCTGTCATGCTATGTTCCCTTCCGGTTCAAATCTCGAAACTCAAAAAATAAGAGATTTCAGGGAGAAAGTCTTCTCCTGTCCCTTGGGAAAAGCACAGTGTCCCTGATATTTTCGGTCCCTAGCATGGTCATGATAAAGCGTTCGCAGCCCATACCCCAGCCTGCATGTGGAGGCATCCCGTATTCGAAAGCTTTAAGGTAGAAATCAAAGCCGTCAGAGTCCAGACCCTGTGATTCTATCCGGTTTTTAAGTAAGTCAGGGATATGGATACGCTGGGCTCCTGAGGAAAGTTCCATTGTGCGGTGCATCATATCAAAAGATTTGCTAAATTCCGGTCTGTCCTCATAAGGCATGGCATAGAAAGGTTTGATCTCAGTTGGCCAGTCTATAATGAAATAGTGGGATTCCCCTGTAGTCTCGTAGACGTAATCGCCCACTGTATGCTCCCCAAGCGTGCCGAGGTCATCTCCCCATTGCATTTTCTCTTCCGAATGGGCGTTTATGATCTCAATTACTTCGTCATAGGTGAGCTTAAGGAAAGGAGTTTTTGGAACTTTCAGCTCAACCCCAAGCGTTTCAAGGGAAGGCTTGCACTTTTCAATAACCTGAGTATAGACATAAGCCACAAGATTTTCGAGAATTTCCATTACATCGAAGTGGTCTGCAAAACTGACCTCTACATCGATAGAAGTAGCCTCGTTCAAGTGCCTGCGGGTATCGTGTTCTTCTGCCCTGAAAATTGGGCCGATTTCAAAGACCCTGTCAAGCCCGCCGCTCATAAGGATCTGCTTGAAGAGCTGGGGACTCTGGTTCAAAAAAGCTTCTCTGTCAAAGTATGTAATCGGAAAAAGTGCAGTACCACCCTCGGTTGCAGTTGCCACGACCTTGGGAGTTGCGGTTTCAATAAAGCCATTTTCCACAAAATATTCCCTGATTGCCTGGAGAGCCTGGTGCCTTATCTTGAAAACTGCAGTTGTCTCAGCCCGTCTAAGGTCGATAAATCGAGAGTCAAGCCTGGTATCCAGCTCAGCTTCCACTTTGCCAGTTGTGTCCATTGGTAGTGGAGAGTCTGCAACATTCAGAACAGTAATCTCCTCAGGAAGTAGCTCATATCCGTTTGGAGCCTTCTCTTCGAATTTTACAGTGCCAGTTACTGAAATTACGGATTCACGGACAAGCCTTCTTGCAGCGTCGAACAGGTCCTTATCAATTTTCTTCTTCACAAGAGTGACCTGAGCCTTTCCTTCCCGATCCCGAAGCACTACAAAACAGATCCCTCCGAGGTCTCTTACCTCATGGACCCAGCCTGCCAGGGTAATTTTCTGACCGTTGTCAACTTTTTCAAGCTTGACATCGGCTGTATAATGTGTTCTGAGCTTTGCTAGTGACATAAATTCACCTTAATTAGGGTAACAAATTAAATGAAAAATGTAGGATGAACCTGAAATGTAGGTGAATAGTCATAACTCATTATTAATGTATTTGTTGAGCCACCCGAATTTCGCTTTGGGATCACAGAAAATCTTCGATTTTCTTGGAGTTACACTGCAAGTACAAAAGCACGAAGTCTGTTTCGCTTCGCTCAAGCAGACTATTACAGTTTAGCATAGTTGCGGCTCTGCAGCCCGAGTCCTGTCTCGGGAGGACGGCTTCCGTTTCGGCGCCCGAGTTCCGCCTCGGGAGCAGAAAAATCTTTGATTTTTCTTTAGTTGCGATGTAATCGAAACAGCACGGTGCCCTTTTCGCTCCGCTCAAGAGGGCTAATTTACCGAATTTCTTTTTGGATCGCGAAGCAGGCGTGATCACAAACTTTTTCAAAAAAAGTTTGATCAAAAACGCAAACCTTTTTAGAAAAGGCTTGATCGCAAACCTTTTGAGAAAAGGTTTGATCGAAAACCCTGGAAGCGGCGTGATCAACCGGCGCAACGGTTGCGGTGCAACGGTTGCGTTCGAACCTAAGTATTAAGAATAATCTGGATAATATATTATTCTATATTATTCAGAAATTCTATATTATTCAGAAAATAATATAGAGTGGGGGCAATTTAATTGGGGCTTTCAGATGCTTCCTGTGAAGCTGCCGGAAAAGCAAAGTTTAATTTTGCACTGGTGAAAGCTATTGTGCTTTTGCTGCTTGCTCTTTGCCTGGCGTCCTCAGCTAGTGCAAAGTACTCACTGGAAGGGGCTGAAACAAATATAACTGTTAATGCCAGCGGTATAGTTCATGTTGAAGAATCGGTTTCGTATGCGTTTGATGGGAAGTATATCGATATTCACAGGGAACTCAAAGCATTACCTGGAGAATCTATCCGAAACCTCGAGGGACATTGTTCAGACGAAGCGTGTAAACTTAGGATTGAACCGATTCCAGAAGGATATAAATTAACAGGCAAGCTGCCAGAAACTACTCCAGAAAAATTAACTCTTTTTACTTCTTATGATTTATATGGTACAGTAAAAGTTCACAGGGATGTTTCTGAATTTAGCTTTAAACTGTGGAGTGGAGGATGGGAGAAACCTCTAAAGAACTTTAGAGGAAATATTATGCTTCCGGTAGAAAATGAAAGTGAAATCAGTTATTGGACTCGTCCGATTGTTTATACACAGGAAGCGAATATAGAAAATAATGTTATTAATCTAAGGACAGGTGAAATTCCATCAACACATTGGTATGAAATTAAAGTGGTTTATCCAAGAATTGTATCTCCTAATCCTGTTATTGTTCAGATAGATGATGCTGAGGGGTTAGGAAAAATATTAGCTACTGAAAGTGAATATCAGCGGAAAGATTTGCTCTTAAAGAGTTTCCATAACATGACAATTTTAATTGCACTCTTTATCCTGGCTTTTCCTTTCCTTATATACTACATATATGGAAGAGAACCAAAAATCGACTATGAAGTAATGTATGAAAGGGGAATTCATGCTAATTTCAAGCCTATTGATTCCAAACCTGCTGTTGTAAATGCCATTATGAAGGGAAGAATGGCTATTCCCACAATAGATGGATTTACTGCTACGGTTATGGACCTTGCCAATCGTGGATATATCTCTTTACGAAATTTAAAACCTGAAGAGGGGGAATCATCAAACGTTACAGAAGCTGGGTCCAGAGACTTTATGGTTGAACTTCCAAACAATGAAGTATATTCGGAAGCTAAAGGAAGTCTATCTAACCTGGAAGACTTTGAAAAAGATGTGCTTTGTCTGTTAAACGCTCATGCTTCTGAAAGAAAAGTCTCCTGGAAAAAACTTGAAAAAGAGCTTGAAAGCGGAACGGATTCCTATCAATTCTTAATTACCTGGAGCAAAAAAGTTCAAGCATACACTGAGTTTGATAAATTCTTCCAATCTACAGGAAACGCGTATATGAATTGTTTTGCCCGAACCATTTTGTTAGCGGCAGTTGTCTACTATATTGCAATTTCCAAATATTTCCCTTCAGACGAGTTTCCTTTAGTATCAAAAATTAATGTGCTGACTGCTCTAGTCGGGATTTTCGGGTTCGTTATGGTAAAGAATCCAAACCTGCTTATAATGGTATTTGGACGGTGGACCCCTGAAGGAAGCCTTTACTATAAACGATGGCATAATTTTAAAAAGTATCTTACAAATCTTCCTGCTTTTAAAGCACGTCCTCCTGAGTCAATAGAGATCTGGGACTCTTATCTAGTGTATGCCACTTCCCTTGGAGTCGCAAAGGAAGCTCTTCAGAATATATCTCTGATTTTTCCGTCTTAGCAGCTAATAAAGAGTCGCTTCTATCCAATAATCTATAATTGTGATCAAGCTAGCAACTACCTTCAATTTGGCTGTAATTCTGAGGTTACCTGCTCTTCACCTCATCTAAAGCAGCAGGGATTGAAGAGAATACAGAAACGGCGTAGGTGGCAGTTCTCAAGGGCACGGACACAGTGTCGAACAAAACATTCTAGGTAAAAAGGCAAGAAGTCCCTTAAACCTATATTCGAGATTTTGGAGCAGGTAATGCTTATAGTTTTCAGTCAGGGCTGAAAATTCCGAAAATTAATGAATCACAGGCGTTAACGAAGGATATGAAAAAATGTGAGGAAATTAATTTTCTGGAAAGTTGACTGAAAAAATAACAGACTTGATAATAGTTCTCAAATCTGACCAGCAAGGCTAAGGGTCTGTTTTATTAGAAGGATTCAATTTTTCAGATTTGATCAGTTGCTTCCGGTTTTCCTCTTAGCCTTGACATTTTCACTGATTTTCGATTTTCACTGATTTTTCAATAAGATATACTCATTTACTTCCGGAGACTATAATATACTTTGGCATGATTCTGGTGTTGCTACCATTTTCATTCGTTACTGTAAGACTTACATCGTAAGTCCCAGGTTCATTAAATGTGTGTGTTGCGTTTAAAGCATGTTTTGACTTAATGCCGTCTCCGAAATCCCAGTGCCAGAAGTTCGGTGAACCTGTACTGTTGTCAGTAAATAATACTATTAAAGGTGCATTTCCTGATGTTATATTAGCAAAGAAGTCAGCAACAGGTGTTTTTAGTGATGGTACCACTTCCGAAACAGTACACATATAAATATCCTCATTTGTCAAGGGAAAAAAATTGCCTGTATATTCGTTACGTGAATCGCTCCAAACTATCCTATCGCCATAGATTGCAGGATACGACAGCCCTGATTTGTTTGAGGTAATCTGAGTTTCTGTATGAGTAGAGATATTATACATATAAATATCGACATTTCTATTACGCTCGTCTACCCATACTATCCTGTCGCCATAGATAGCAGGATTATCCTGCCTTGTTGATTCATAGGCGGTGACTTTGGTCTCCTTGGATGTAGAAAGATCGTACATATAAATCTGGCTACCATTCACGTAAACTATCCTATCACCGTAGATTTTAGGATCCGATGCCGATCCACTGGTGGTAATTTGAGTTTCTGTAGATGTAGAAAGATTATACATATAAATGTCAGTTTTACTCCATGAACTATTGCCATTGCGATAATCTTGCCAAACTATTTTATCTCCGTAAATTGCAGGATAATCCTGCTGTGATTCATTTGTGGTAATCTGAGTTTCTTTAGAAGTAGAGAGATCATACATGTAAATATCGGCGTTTCCACTGCGTATATCTCGTAAATCTGTATATACTATTTTGTCTCTGTAAATAGCAGGATAGAACGCGTTTATACTGTTTGGAATCTGAGTTTCTTTGGAGATAGACAGATTATAGACTTGTATACCCGAATTTTCCCATGTTCCATTATTATTACGATGCGCCTTCCAAACTATTCTATCACCGTAGATTTCTGCCCATGCACTATACCTATATGCATATGAAATATTGGTAGGAAGGTGAGTTTCCCTAGAAGTGGAGAGATCGTAAATACAGATATTGTAATTTTCCCATCCGTTGCGATCATCTAAATATACTATTTTATCTCCGTAAATGGCAGGTTTCGTTTGATTTGATTTGTTTGTGGTAATCTGAGCCTCCGTGAGAGTGTACTGAGGTCTATTGGATGCTGTTACTGGGTATAATTTAGAGGAAGTACCGTTTGCATTGCTTACTGTCAGATTGACAGTGTAGGCACCGGATACCGGGTATACATAAACCGGTGTTTTATCTGTAGAATCAATGACTCCATCATTATCGAAATCCCATATTCTGGATGTTGCATTTTGCGAAAAGTCTATAAACTGGATAGAAAGAGGTACATAACCAGCAGTTACATTGACACTGAAGTTTGCAACAGGAAATACCGGCTGCTGATCTTTGGATCTAGATACAAGAGGAAAAGAATCAACATCATACGCACTGGCAGTATAGACAGAGTCCCCAATCCCATCTCTGTTCCAGTCATTACAAGTTTGAGAGAATCCGGTTCCATCTGGCTTTGCCCAGAAATTTCCACCAAGGTAAGATCCATCTATGATATTGGTGCCTGAGGTTTTTGTGGTGTTCAAAGCAATAGAATTTTTTCCTGCGCTAATGTTTGTTGCCTTTGCAATATAATAGTTGCCTGTATAGTTGCCTGTGTCGTTAAAGAAATTGATTGTATTATTGAATATATTATTGTAGAACCGATTAGTCCCATTATATGGAGATTCACTAACTTGGTTGATATACATTCCGTATTGCTTGTTTAGTTCCACCCTGTTATTGCTTACCAGATTACCGAAAGAATCACCTTCTAACGATATTCCTATATTGTTGTTTGAAATCGTGTTATTTAGGAGTGAATTACCTCCTGCCTGTTCCATGGTAAAACCATCCACCAGTATCCCAATATTGTTTTTCGAAATTGTGTTATTTGAAAATAAGTTGCCTCCCGAGTCCCCAACATAAATTCCTTTGTCATTAGACATCAGGGTATTATTGTGAACTATGTTATGTCCCGTGAATCGAGTTATATATATGCCGTAACTACAATTTACAATTGTATTGTTTTCTATACCAGAAGAAGCTTCACCAAGGTAGATTCCATATTCTGGATTTGAAATATAATTGCCGAGGATTTTGTGGATATCACCTTCAATTATCCCTATGCCCCCGTTCAGAAGTGTATTATTAAACAAAACACAATTACGGGGTCCATGAGAAATGATAATTCCTTCGTTAACAATTAGATTATCAGAAATTGTAAAATTAGAATCTGCCCAAGGACCAAATATGCTGATACCTGAATTTAAGATTACATTTTTCTCAATAGTAGAATTGTAACAGTTATCTGCATAAATACCTGATTCCAAAATGTTATTTTTAACAGTACAGTTTTCAATTTTACCATACCAGACCTCACCCGTAGGACGACCTTTTAAAACTAAGTTTTCTTGTATGCTAAAGCCACTTAGGGTAATATTATTTACACTCAGTATAAAAGCCCGGACAATAGTATCCTTAGGATTTTTAGACTCAGAAAGGATGCTTATGTTCTGTATCCCTAGATCAACACTTTCGTTATAGAAACCTGGATAAACAAGAATTACATCTCCTGATGACGAATTGTTTACTGCTTCCTGAATCGATCGGAAATCTGCACTTGAACTATTAGCATCTACCACAATTTCCCTGGCAAATGCAGAATTTTGAACCGAAGTTATAAGAAAAACAACAACTGATAAAAAAACGATTAATTTATTTACCCACACCTATACTTCCCCCGTTAAACCAGAAATATTAAACCAAACCCCTAAAATTCAGCTGTTTAAGAATTAATAGGCCTTATCTCAGGAGCTTTATATAATCCTAATCTTTTCTTCGAGGAAAATGCAGAAGGTTGAGAAATTATTTTATGTTTAAATAGTTAAAAGTAGTTAATTTAGAGTTTTAATGGTTTTCATTTCTTGTTCTTTGCATTAATAAAAGGAAATAACGTTAAAAGTTCGCTCAGAACACCGCTGTTGACTTTAACAATTAACAATGAGTTTCAGGAAATAGAGGATGCAGAAAAACCTGCATCATGTAACCCTTCCTCCTGTTCTGAGATAATGCACATATAGATATCGGTATCTCCATTGCGCTTATCCTCCCACACTATCTTGTCCCCGTATATTGCAGGACGTTCCTGATTTGATTCATTGGTAGTGATCCGAATTTCCTTTTTAGTTAAGAGATCGTACATGTAGATATCCCAGTTTCCATTACGATAATCAGCCCACACTATTCTATCGTTGTAGAGGTCAGGATAAGCTTTCATTGATTCATTAGTAGTTATTTGGGTCTCTTCAGAGGTAGAGGTATTGTACATATAAATATCGAGGTTTCCATTTCGATTATCCATCCAGACAATTCTATCCCCGTAAATTGCAGGCTTGCTCTGCTCTGATCCAGTTAGAGTTAGCTGTGTCTCTCGGAAAGTGGAAAGATTGTACATGTAGATGCTACCTGAGTCTCCAAATCTGTTGCGAGTGTCCTCCCATACCACTCTGTCTCCATAGATATCAGGATTATTCTGTCTCGATTCATCGGTGGTAATCTGAGTTTCTGTGGAAGTGGAGATATTATACGTGTGTACATCGACTTTTCCATTGCGGTGATCAATCCATACAATCTTGTCTTCATAGATAGCAGGAAACCACATATCTGATTTGTTAGTGATTATCTGAGTTTCTTTGGAAGTAGAGATATCGTACATGTGGATACCCCAATTTCCGTTACGTATCTCCATCCATACTGTTATGTCATTATGGATTGCAGGATCGGCTGCATTTCCGCTTGTGGAGATCTGAGTTTCTTCGTGAGTAGAGAGATCATACATATAGATGTTAGGATCTCTATTTCGAAAATCCCGCCATACTACTCTATCACCATAGATAGCAGGTTCTTCCTGCCTTGATTCATTTGTAGTAACCATATATTCAGTGAGGATAAGCCCCCCATCTACATGTCGTACAGGAGATGTGGTAAGTGGAAGATAATCAGTACAATTTCCGGTGATATTATAGGTTAAATCGCAGATCCCATCTTTATCTGAATCCATACAAGTCTCGGAAAAACCAGTGCTATCAGGTTTTGCCCAAAAGTTTCCACCAAGATAAGGTCCATCTATGACGTTAATGCCTGAGACTCTTGTCGTATTCAAGACAGCAGAAATTATTCCGAAGCTATTGTTTATTGTTTGTTCCGTATAATTATTCTCTGTGTAGTTCCCTGCGTCATTAAAAAAGTTAATAGTGTTGTTGAATATGTTATTGTAAAACCAGTTAGGCCCGTTATATGGTGCCTTATAGCTTACTTGTTTGGTATATACTCCATATTGCTTGTTTAGCTCCACCTTATTATTAGTTACTAGATTGCCAGAAGAACCGCCTTCGAATGATATTCCAATATTATTGTTTGATATGGTATTATTTGAGAGTAAATTAGTTCCTGAATTAGCTATGAAAGAACGGCTTAACAATATCCCAATATTGTTTGTTGAAATAGTGTTATTTAATAATGAGTTGTCTATTGAGTCTCCAACCTTAACTCCTTGATTATTAAATTTCACGGTATTATTGTTAATTATGTTCCGTGATGAGAGATCCACCGAGATACCGTAACTACAATTCACAACCGTATTGTTTTTTATCTCATTTGAGTAAGATTCATATAGTGCAATTCCAGAATCTTCTTGGCTATTTGAAATATAATTGCCGAGAATTTTGTTATTACTAGATTCAGTCAACCGTATGTTACCGTTCAAAAGAGTGTTATTGACCAAACTGTAATTATATGGCCCACGAAAAACAATAATAATTCCATTAGATATTAAATTGTCAGATATTTTAGAATTAAAACTATCAAGACCATTTACGATGATACCTGAATCCAAAAATACGTTTTTTTCAATAGCGGAATTGTAACACTTACTAGAATAAATGCCTGATTTCAAAATGTTATTATTAACAGTGCAGTTTCCAACTGGATAATAAGAGTAGCCAGAAGGAAATGTATATCCCTGTAAAGTCAAACTTTCCTGTACACTAAACCCGCTTACAGTAATATTGTTTACACTCAGCTTAAAAGCTCGAACAGTCGTATCCTCAGGGTTTTCAGACTCGGAAAGGACGCTTATATTCTGTATCCCTATATCCACGCTTTCGTTATAAATACCCGGATAAACTAAAATCACATCTCCCGAAGAGGAACAATTTACTGCTTTCTGAATGGATCTGAAATCCGCGTCTGAACCATTATCATCTACAGTAATTTCCTTGGCAGATGCAGGATTATAAGCCACAGTAAAAAGAAAAATAGCAACTGCTAAAAGAACGGTTGATTTATTTACCCACAAGGTTACTTTCCCCCTTTTAAATCAGAAATTGAAACTAATAAAGTCCTAGTAAGCCTAGAAATTAGCTATTTCAGAGCTAATTTAGCTTATTTTCTAAAATTATATAACCTTAATCTATTCTTTGAGGAAAGTATAACAGGTTAAGAAGTTATATTGCTTTTAAATAGCCAAGATTTACTAGTTTTGAGTTTTCAGGTTTCTTCCTTATTGCATTGGTTTAAGGAACTAAAATTAAAGTTTGCTCACACCGCTGCTGATAATCTTGTGATTTAACGACATGTTTTACGAAATAAGAGAGCAGAAAAGCCTGCAACAGGTTATTTTTTTGCCTGTTCTGAAATAATGCACATATAGATATCTCCCCAGTTTCCATTACGACAATCTATCCATACAATCTTATCCGTATAAATTACAGGACTTCCTGCTAGTCCACTGGTAGTAATCTGAGTTTCCTTTTTAGTGGAGAGACGTACATGTAGATATCTGAGTTATCTATGTATTCCTTATCATTACGGTCATCCTGCCATACTATTATCTCCGTAGATAGCAGGGGGGCCATATGCTGATCCGCTGGTGGTTATCTTAATCTCCTTTGCAGTAGACAGATCGTACATATAAGTATCATTATTTCCATTGCGATAATCTGTCCACACTATCCTGTCTCCGTAGATATCAGGATTCTGCTGATATGATCCATTAGTGGTTATCTGAGTTTCCTTGGAATTAGAGATATCATACATAAAAATACTAGGAGATCCATTGTCACTTTGGCGACTCTCCCACACTATTCTGTTCCCATGGATTTTAGGCGGATATGAGATTGATCTGTTGTTATCTGTTACTCGGTATTTGCTTTAAGCTGGAGATATCATACATATTGCAGTCTCCACTACATTCACCCTGCCAGACAATCTTATCACCATAAATAGCAGGATATATTCCCAATTGATTTGAGACCAGCGTTTTGGTAGAAGTTGAGAGATTGTGCAGGTATATCTTCCCGTATTCACGCAATACAACCCTGTCATTATAGATAGCTGGGAAAACATCAGGATATACAGAATTATTTATGCTAATAGTAGAAATTTTTGAATAAGTGGATATATTGTATAGGTGTAGAGTATAATTTTCATTATGGTTACTTTACCACAATATTCTGTCTTCATAAATTGCAGGTTGTGTCTCATCTGATTCACTGGTGGTAATCTGATACTCCGTTAGGACAAGTTTACCTTCCAGACGTTGCGCAGGAGATACTGTTACTGTAGATGATTTTGAGTCCATGCCTTTTGTATTGTTTACTGTCAGATTAACGGTATAGTTTCCAGGATAGGTATATACATAAACCGGATTCCTTTCTGCAGAGTCAGGAGTTCCATCATTGTTGAAATCCCATATTACTGCTTTGGTTTGTGGAGTCAGATATACCATCACTGTCAAAATCCCAGTTCCATAAAATTGCATTTTCCGAAAGATCTGTAAACTGAACCGCGAGTGGGGCAAGAGTATGCGTGATGTTGGTGCTGAAGTTTGCAACTGGAATTACTATTTCTTTTGATCTGGATGCAGATACAAGAGGGAAATAATCAGTATCATTCCCGGTTATATTGTAAGGTAGGTCTCCAATTCCATTCCCATCCGAATCAGCGCAGATTTGTGAAAAACCTGTTCCGTCAGGTTTTGCCCAGTAATTGCCACCAATATAAGGTCCCCCTACAACATTAGTGCCTGAGGTCTTTGTGGTATTCAGGGAGATAGGGATTACTCCGGTTATATTATTTATTGGTTCTGCGGTATAGGAGTTGCCTGTATAGATGCTCGTGTAATCATTTGTATAATTGCTCGTGTCGTTAAAGAAGTTGACTGTATTATTGAATATGTTGTTGTAGAACTGGTTAGTAGTACCATACCGCGCTCCACATCCAAAGTTGTTGATATATACTCCGCATTGCTTATTTAGTTCTACCCTGTTATTTGCTATCAGATTATCAGAAGAATAATCTTCGAACAATATCCCTATACTGTTGTTTGAAATAGTGTTGTTTAATAGTGAATTGCCTCTTGCCGGGTTTCCGACCGAGCTTGAACCGCTCAACAGTATTCCTATATTGCTGTTTAAAATTGTATTATTTGAAATTATGTTTCCCCCTGATACATGTCCTCCAACTAAAATTCCTTTATCATTACAGATTAGAGTGTTATTATTGATTATATTCCGCGATGAGAGAAACTCCATAGAAATGCCGTTACTACAATTTACAACAATATTATTTTGTATCTCACTGGAACCAAACTCCCAGAAACCAATTCCATAACCATTTGAAATATAATTACCAATAATTTTGCTGCCACCGCCTTCACCCAGCCTTATATGACCGTTTAGAATAGTATTATTAAGTAAATCAATATGTCCTAAATGAGAATCAATACCTCCATTAATAAGTAAATTGTCAGAAATTGTAAGAGAACCATTAGAACTAGATACACTGATACCATAACTTAAGATTACATTTTTCTCAATAATGGAATTGTAACATTCATCGGCATAAATACCTGATTCCAAAATGTTACTTTTAACAGTACAGTTTTCAATAGGAGAATGACTGTTATAGCCAACAGGGAGTATATATCCCTGTAAAGTCAAACTCTCCTGTACACTAAACCCGCTTATAGTAATATTGTTTACACACGGTTTAAAAGCCCGAACAGTAGTATCCTCAGGATTTTCAGACTCAGAAAGGATGCTTATGTTCTGTATCCCTAGATCAACACTTTCGTTATAGAAACCTGGATAAACAAGAATTACATCTCCTGATGACGAATTGTTTACAGCTTCCTGAACTGATTTGAAATCTGCATCTGAACCATTATTATCCACTATAATTTCCCTGGCGGATGCAGGGCTATAAACCGCAGTAATAATAAAGATAGAAACCGCCAATAAGACGATTAATTTATCTACCCACATTTGTACTTCCCCCATTAAACCATAAATATAGACTAATGAAATTTCATGCCCTCAAAAAGGATGTGGAATTTAAGAGATAACAGAATTTATTTTCTTTATTATATATTCCTAATTACTTCTTCAGCGAAAATGTAGCATGTTGTGAAATTATCTTTAATTTAAAAGATTAAGAATTCCTGTATTTATTTCTCAATCCATTTTATTCCTTAAATTCTTTAATCTGGCACTTGATTCGGAGACACATACGTTTTAAACTATATTTTGAGTGAGATGGAGGTTTTTTATACGGATAGTTTCATACCTGATCATGATATTGGGGAAAATTACTTGACAGAAAGATTTATTAAAGGGGAAAATTGTTTGCAAAGACTACCTCTGTTGCAGGCTTTTGTTTATCTTTCATGACTTGAATTTTCCGATTTCTTCTGATTAGGCGTGTCTATATATACATAGAAAAAAATTTAAAGTGAAGTTGAATGTATGTGAGAGTGCACTTGCAATACAGGAATAGTATGAAAGGGGGTTTAAAAACCGTATATGGCTTTTATTTGGGATTTGGGGTTTTAAAGATGGGATTTTGAACCGATTTTGTTTTAAGTTGTCCACAACTTTCAGAGACTTCAATTTGTGAAACTGGGGATTTCTGAAAAATGGAAATTCTTTAGACCGAAAACCTAGGGTTATTCAAGTGCTTAAATAAATCCCAAAGGGTGGTACGCATGGATAATGAAACTAAACTTTCGGAGAGAGGGGAGAGTAATTCGAATTATGATGTAATAATTGTAGGGGCAGGACCTGCCGGAATGTTTGCAGCCTACGAGCTTGCAGAATTCAAGCAGTTGAAAATTCTTATTGTGGATATGGGCAGGGATATAGATAAGCGCCTGTGCCCTATGAAAACCCAGACATATTGTATGCACTGCACACCCTGCGATATTATGTGTGGGGTAGGGGGCTGCGGGACCTTTTCCGATGGGACCCTTAACTTGCGACCTGATGTGGGAGGAGATCTGGCAGCTCTAACAGGCGACCAGACCGAAGCCTGGCAGCTCGTGGAAAGAGTGGATAAGGTCTTTTTGAAGTTTGGGGCACCACAGGGAGCTCTGTTAACTGAAGGCCCGGAAATTGAGGAGTTAAAACGTAGGGCTGCAGCCGTTGGAGCCCGTTTTATTGAGATAAAGCAGCGGCATATCGGTTCAGATAACTCCCCTGCCGTCATAGGGCGATTCAAACAGAACCTTGTTAATAAGAGTGTGAACTTCCTGCTTGAGACCGAGGTAAAGGATCTGCTAGTTGAGAATGGGGTCTGTAAAGGAATTATACTTTCTGACGGGCGAGAGCTTCGGGCAAGTTATGTCCTGCTGTCACCCGGAAGGCGAGGCTGCAACTGGGTTTCGGATATGATTGAGAAGTACAGAATCGAAGCCCGATATGGTGGAATTGATATTGGGGTTAGGGTAGAAATCCCTGCAATCATTATGGATCCGGTAACGAAGATCAACCGCGACCCCAAATTCCATATCCAGAGCCGTCGTTACGACGATTTTGTTCGGACCTTCTGCACAAACATGCGCGGATTTGTCGTAAAGGAGGAATATGAAGGCTTTATCGCAACCAATGGCCACTCTCTGGCAAACACGGAATCGGAAAATACCAATTTCGCTTTTCTTGTCCGAATTGAACTTACCGAGCCTATTGAAAATACTACAAAATACGCCCGTTCAATCGCAAAGCTCGCGACCACAATCGGAGGAGGAAAGCCAGTCTTACAGCGCATGGGAGATCTGAGAAGGGGGCGACGCTCCACAAAAGAACGCCTTGCAAAAAACCTTGTTGTTAACACACTCAAAGAGGTCACTCCAGGTGATATCTCAATGGCTCTTCCCCACAGAATAGTTATGGATATAATCGAAGGCCTTGAGACCTTAAACGAGATTATTCCAGGCGTCACCTCGGATTCGACCCTATTGTATGCCCCTGAAGTAAAGTTCTACGCAATGCATCTCACAGTGGACAGGCAAATGGAAACAAGTATCAAAAATCTCTTTGCAGCCGGGGACGGGGCAGGACTTTCAAGGGATATAGTCAATGCTGCTGCTACAGGAATTATGGCAGCCGAAGGAATAATGAAAAAGATCAAAGAAGAGGAAAGAACAAAAACAACACTCAGAGAATAAATAAAAATAAACAAAAGTAAAGAGACCAATAAAAGCGTAGAATTAAAATGAAAGGGAGGGTGGTTACTTCCTTTCTTTGGCATACGCAACGATTGCGTCCTTAACTCCATATTTGAATGCAACCACGATTGCAATTCCCCATGCAAGCGGCCCGAAGAACAGGTAAAGGATACTGGTGTTAACGAGCATTGTATCCAGTGCCACCAGAATCACGATGAGGAATAGAAAACCTCTGAGGAGAGGAAGAATAATTCGTGTTCCCTCTATATTCATACCTCTGATAGTACTTGCAAGGTAGTCCATCACTATATCAATGGAAAGAATTCCTATCAACAGGATTAGAATACCTGTGAAAAGGCGTGGCAAATACTCAGTAATACTTATCAGTAACTGAGTAAACATAGTCAACTGCAGAATATTCGATGCGGTTGTAAGAAATATCAGATACCCAAACAGCTTGATCAATCCGGAGACAATTCCTGAGGCTGTCAGTCCTCCTGTTCTGACCGAAACTCCGAAAGGCGTACTTTCAAATTTCTCGTCTACTCCAATCGAAACAAGCAGATTTTTTGCTAGATCCCCAATGAAGTCCACGATCAAGAAGCCTATAAGCAGTACAATGAATGCAGAGATCACAAGTGGGATGTAGTATATTATCAGGTTGATGAAATTATTGACTGCCTGGATATTCAGAATATTAAGGATAATTAAGGCAAAAATGATGTAAACGAGCCATCGGATGGCTGCATCAAAAAAACCAACCGTACTCATATTTCCTCTTCTTATCATTCCTCCTATTACGGTTTTGTCAACAAGATCATCGAGTCCTATGCTATCCAGTATCCTTGCACCAACTTTTCCAAGAAATGTTCCAAGAATTTTTCCTACAATAATAAGAAGAATTATTGCTACCAGTGTCGGAATAAATGCTATAAACTGATCAAGCATATTGTATATGCTATTCGTAATTTGATTTTCAACCATATTAACCACCCCAGGTTTAGTTCAGAATTCAAGGTCTTTTCAAATCTCCCAAATTTTGGAAAAAGCCTCTTATATATTTAATATATTATTCTATTAAATATATAATAACTATATTTATCTTCAAGCATATAAAAAGCTTATTTTAAGCTGAGAACATGATGCTGCGTTAAGAACGAACTAATTGCTTCAAAAACTCAATAAGTATGCCAGATAGAAAGTCATGCACAGGCTTAAATCAGTGGGGCTTTAATTACTGAATGATCTGTTTTTAATGGTCTGTTTTTATTAGAAGACAAGGCAGGAAAATAAACATGGGGTCGCCTGGAAGAAAAAGGTCGGAAATCGGGCTTGCACCTGGAACACTTGTCCATATAGGGGAAAAGAAAGCTGAAAAGGTAGTAATCCGGGTTCTGGCTTATAACACTGAAAAGCTTATAGAAAAAGAGCTTGATAGTGTTGAAGAATGTTTGGAGTTTAAGGACCAGCCTGATATTAATTTGTGGATAAATATAGATGGGTTGGATAGAGTAGATTTTATAGAAAAACTCGGAAATTGTTTCAATATTCATCCTCTTACTCTCGAAGATGTGCTCAACACAGGACAGCGGCCAAAGACTGAAGATTACGACTCATATATTTATGCGGTTTTAAAAATGATCTTCCTTGATACGGAAAAGGAAAAGATTATCATAGACCAGGTAAGCATCATCATCGGCCCGAATTATATTCTCTCTTTTCAGGAAAAACAGGGAAATGTTTTTGATACGGTAAGGGAAAGGTTTGAAAATCCAACATCCCGCTTGCGAAAAAATGGGGTGGATTATCTTGCCTACAGCCTCATTGACGCTGTGGTCGATAATTATTTTTTGACTCTTGAGCATCTCGGAGATAAAATCGAATATCTTGATGAGGGACTGGTGATACAGCCAGGGCCTGAAACTCTCAAGATTATCCAGAAATATAAAAGGGATATGATTATACTTCGTAAATCCGTCTGGCCCCTTCGGGAGCTAATAAATGGCCTGCAAAGGGTCGAGTCCGATCTTATTAAGAAGACTACTCGTGTTTACCTGAGAGATGTTTATGACCATACTATCCAGATAATAGATTCAATCGAAGGTTTCCAGGATATTTTGTCTTCGATGATTGACATCTATCTATCCAGCATAAGCTACAGGATGAATGATGTTATGAAGATCCTGACAGTAATAGCAACGATTTTCATTCCACTTACTTTCATAGCAGGCGTTTATGGAATGAATTTCGAATACATGCCTGAACTCAAATGGCGCTGGGGTTATCCGGTAGTAATGGTTGGAATGACTATTATAGGAATCAGCATGTTTGTCTTTTTTAAGAAAAGGGAATGGGTTTGATCTTTTTTCTGACATCTTCCTTTTCTCTTTTGTCTTTTTTCCAGAGTTCCGGATCTCTCCCTTTTCTCTTTTTTTCTCTTTTCTCCTGATTTCCTTTCTATCTCTTTTTTATTCAGGAAAGCTTTTTAAAGGTAAAGATTTTTATGATCTATTATATCTATCTCAACAAAATCATATAGTTGCAAGAATATAATCCCAGAGATATTATGTACGGCTATCACGTTCCCCCTTTTTCAATAGAACAAGAAGGCATTTCTATTTCCATGGAAAAAATTGGACAGCAATGGATATACAGGAGGACACTTGGAGACGATAATGTAGAAAAGATAATCCTTGGAGACGGAAAGCGCCTGATAATAAATCCAGTAGAGCCTTTAAACACACCTAAAGAAATTACCCCAAACTTACTGATAGAGTTTGAGAAAACCCTGCTTCTTCCTGGAGGGGCAAGAAGGAAGATATTTCTGACTTTTCCGATTGAGATAGGCATTTTCATCTCGGATAGAGGAGACAAAAATCTTCAGCTTTTAGATGTGCTGAGCTTGACGAGACAGAAATTCACCCTTTATGGAGAAGTCTCAAATGGAGTCCTCTGCAAGCATTGGAAAAGCGAGGTATATTCAACATCTCCTTCCCTTAATCCTCTGCAGGAAGGGATTATGGAATTAACTCTTCGGAACACCTCATCGGATTGGGCGTCGATCTCAAAAGCGGTTTTCAGTGCATACGGTATGAAACTTTACTATGATGGAGATGTTTTCATGCGAGCACGAATGGATATCCTTAACAAGAACGCGGCTGAAACAGGTTTTGAACTACAGCCTCTTCGCGGGGAACTAAAAAGTATCCGTCTAAAAGATTTTAAAGCCTGGAAAGAGGCTTTTGGGGTTTACAACCTCCAGAAGCTAGGTTTTGTACCACTTAAATTTTACATGGGATGGGGCTTCTAATCATGGATCTCAATCTTCTAGACAGTAGCCTGCCAACCTCAAATGGTGCCGTGACCTTGGGATCTGTGCTAAAGTTTATACTCATTCTTTCTTTCTCAACTCTCCTTGCAAGAGTTCTAAAGATTTACCTGCGTAGGTATCTCAAGGATAAAGTCAGTAAGGATGTGGGCGAGACTATCCTTAAAATCCTTTACTACGGCACGCTTACTATTGTATTTATTTTTAATCTTCCCTTGATAGGAATTGATCCGTCAGCGCTCCTGGTGGCAGGAGGAGTTACAGGTATTATCCTTGGTTTTGCAAGCCAGAGCATTATAGGAAACCTGATTTCGGGTTTTTTCCTCATGGTCGAAAGACCTATTAAAATAGGAGATCAGGTCCAAATCAGCGATGTGTCGGGTTTTGTCACAGATATCCGAATAATCTCTACTATTATACGGACCTATGATGGGCTCCTTGTCCGTATTCCTAACCAGCAGGTTTTTACAACAAATATCACAAATGTTGTGGGGCATCCTGTCAGGCGGTTTGAATATACAGTCCGAATTCGTTATAGTGATGATGCCAATGCCGCAATCTGGATTATCAAAGACCTTATTGACAAAGAGCCCTTTGCCCTCCTGAACCCTGCCCCCTCGGTTTTCGTAAATGACCTTGGAGACAGTTGGGTAAATATTTCTGTCAGGATCTGGGCGCCTGTGAGCGAATGGTTTGGGATAAAAACCAGACTGCTATGGAGCATAAAACAGGCCTTGGAAGAAAACGACATAGAGATTCCTTTGCCGCAGCGCATAGTTCGCATTCAGGCTGATGCAAAAAAAGTCCCTATTCAATCCGATGCAGAAAAAATCCCTGCCGAACCGATACCGGAAAAAGAAATCGAGAGCATATTAAATTATGAGGAAAGAGTTTTAGCCTGAGCAAGCCTGTTACGCAGGCAGATTTATTACAATTATAGATAGGTTAATAGGTGAAATTAAAGCTGAGAAATGGATATTATCGGATAAATAATATAATAAATGGATATTCTGATATCATAACAGGGGTAGCAGTCTTATGAAATTGAAATTGGCTAAAGGGGGCATAGCCTCAGGAATGCTTAAAGGGTCTTTTGCCCTCGGAGCATTATTATCTTTTGCAGTTTTTCCGGAAGGCAGGGCTTCTAAGAAAAAGAAGTTCTCTGAAGGCACAGGCAATGAGTACACGTCTGAAGAGCTTAATTCCAATGAGATTACAACTGAATGGGATAACTCGTATCTTTTCAGCAGCAGAGAAAAAGCTTTGGAAGAGCTTGAGAGGTTAAAAAATAGACCACAGGAGATAAACGAAACTTTCCGCCCTAAATTTGAAAATTTGTCAGGATCTGCCGTATTTGATTATCTAGAAAGCGAGAAAGAGTATTCAAAATCGCTTGAGGTTCTCTATACTTACGCATACACTCAGCTCAGTAAAAATGTAAATGATCCTTTCTTTATTTCCCTGCTTGGGAATGCTCAGGATTTGCTTACAGAATATAAAAAATCCAGAGCTTTTGCAACCGTAAAATTGACCTCGCTTGGTAAGGGAGAATGGGACAAGCTCTTTTCCGAAGAACCCAGACTTGAGGTCTACAGAGCTTATCTTGAAGCTAACTACATGAGGTTTGCAGAGCACAGGCCGCTAAGTGAGTCCCAGGCTATGTATCTTGCAGAGCTCGAAAATCAGCGCATGAAACTGGAGACTGAAGCACTTTCGGAAATCACGAATAAAGTCACAAGGGCGGGAGAGATTACGCTTGAGAACGGAGAGAAATTTTCCGTTAATTCCCAATCCTACAATACACTGCTTTCAACCGACCCGAACCGGGAAAACAGAAAAAGATGTTATGACCTGAGGTTTTACCATCTTATAAATGAATCCGATTCTATGGCATCCCTTTATTCCAGAAAAGCCCAGCTTGATGATCTTGTTGCCAGGGAACTGAGTTACGTGGATTTCTATGACTACAGTCTGTATAATCTATATCTTACCCATTCTCAGATTGATGACATGAATACAGTTTTCAAGCAGAGAAAAGGGGTGCTTGAGGACTATAATGAGTTCAGGAGGAAAAAACTCGGGCTTGAAACGCTCAAACCATACGACCTTATGCTGCAGTTGACGGATCAACCTGGTAAAAAATATGCTTACTTAGATGCTTTGCGAGAAATTCAGAAGTCTTACTCTGGAATGGATCCCTATTTTAAAGAAATCTTTTTAAAAATGGTAACTGGAAATTTCATAGATGTATATCCTGACCCTGAACACGGAAAACAGCCTGGTGGATACTGTACCGATTCCTGTGCCCTGAAAGCTCCGCCTCTGATTTTTATGAACTATGACGGCCTTATCAGGGACCAGAAGACGTTGACTCATGAGCTGGGACATGCTGTTAATTTCTATCTCATGGGCAATTCCGTGGATTATCTTTACTGTTCAGGTACGATTTACGAAATGGAAATTCCTTCCACTTTCAATGAAGAACTTTTTGTTGATTACGTTATCGGAAATTCTGATAAGGATACTGCAGTTGCTGTACTTTCCCAGCAGATCGATGATTATCAGAACTTTTTTACTAGGCAACCCTTGATTACGGAATTCGAATATAAAGCACACAGGCTCTGTGCAGAAAAAGAAACTGTAAGTGGAGCAGAACTTAATGCTATCTGGACAAGCCTATCTAAGGAATATAGGAGCCGCTCAGTTGAGTATTACGCTGAAGATTCTGCTGAATGGACTTACATTAACCACGTTTACCTGACAAGCAATTATTATACCTTCAATTACGCGGTTTCAAAAGCGATAACTCTAGCTCTCTTCAAACAGTACAGAGAAGATCCCGAAACTTTCAACAAAAACTACATCACTTATCTCTCAGCAGGTTCTACAATGCCACCAGAGGAAAAACTCAAGAAATACTTCGAGATCAAAATCGAAAGACAGCTCTTCGAAGACGCAATGGACATTGTGGAATCAAGGATTAATGATTTGTATAAACTTGCAAGGAAAGATTAGCCTTAAAATATTATATAGGTTAAAGTATAGATTATACGAGTTTCAGGAATAATAATAATAATAATAATAATAATAATAAAGGAAAACAAAGGAAAATTGTAGTAGTTTTCTTTTATAATTATAAATATCATTATTTTAAGAAAGTAAGTAAAAAAAAGCAGAAGATCTTAAAGGTATAGTAACGTTTGCCATGAATTTGAGATCTGTGCTAATTCATTTTTAAGCCGGCTTCATTATTCTTCGTCAATGTATAATAAAATCTTTAAGTTTATATATTATGAAGTAGTCTGGATAATTGGGCATCTGGGAAGGTCATAAGAGACCTTTAAACTCTTTTTATAAAACTCCCCATACCCCCCAACTCCCCAATAACTGGATGCCCAATTCCCATTTATGTTATTCACAATATTTTTTCATATTCGTCCATATAAAGGGTTTGATAGATATTTTACGGGTTTTTTAATGTTTAATTTATAATTTAAACTTTAAAAATACTTATTTTGACAATTTAATTATTTTAAACGGTTTTAAATATAAGTATGTTTATATTCTACCCATCTAATATTAATTATATATAACTATTGGATAGCTGGTGAGACAGTTAAGAAACTTCTTCTAGAGACAAGATATCTAATAAAACTGCATGCCATAAAAATATCAAGTTAATTCAAGGTTAAACTTCCTTGTTATAATTTAAAAATCGCAGGCTTTAAACGTTCAACTAGGCAAAATAAGGTGTTTAATTTATGGTATATAATAAGTCTTATAGAACAAAAAAAACTCTTGCTATTTTGCTCATATTTTGTTTTGTACTATCAGTAACAACTGCATCTGTAAGCGCAGCTGCTAGTGCTAAGAACAAAGATGGCTACAGCAATGGCTATAGAAAAGGTTACGAAAGTGGTAAAAAACAGGGCCAAAGTGACTGTAATAAATATGGCAGTAAAGAAAATCTCTCGAAGATCCCATTGCCTCCCAGCAATTACAGATGGACCAAGTACTACAAAGACACTTTTAATAGAGGGTACCAAAAAGGATACATCGATGGTTATAATGGAGATAGGTATACGTGTTTGAAATAAGGGATGAAAAGCCTTAAAACCAAAATAAGAGGCTCAAAGGATAACCTAAATTTATTGAGTTTATTATAGCCTGGAGTGTAAAAACGAGAGTTCTGAATAATTGGAATATTAAGCTATTAAAAGTGTAAACTATACTAAACTATACTTTATGGCTATTGTTTCTATATTATTGTTTTATTTAAGTTAAATTAAAAAATAAACGATATATTTATCTACGTTTTATACCTACTTAATTGTGATCAGTGACCGTGAAAGTCTATAAGTATAAAGAAAGTACTCAGTGAGCCCGCTTCAAAATTATATGTTTGATCTTATCAGGAGCAAGTTTGAAGCATGCTCATTATAAGCAAAATCCATATTGGGGTATGGGGGCGCGTCATTGAAAAAATCTGGAAATACGAACATTTCTATGTTCGGAAAAATATTGAGAGATTTTATGTTCAGAATTTTTAGCAGCTGATCCTCATAACCTCAACTTACGTATTGGATTTCTGGTAGAGATGAATCTGAGGTTCTACGTGCTTTGCACTGCTGCTTTACTCACTTTAGGAGTAACTACTTCACTCGCTTTAGGGATACCTTTCTTAACAGAAAGTAATATCACTGCAACAATACATGGGGCAACATATGCATCGGATACCTTTGAACCCCTGAATGATACTGTGATTTATATCAATTCTAATCCTCCTCAATCATTAGTAGCAAAAAACGGCACATATTCCTTTGAATTGGGACCTGGAGACTATGTTATTACAGCCAGATATTACCAGAACAACACCTTAATCTATTCAAAACAATCGACTTTAAAAATTGAAGAAGAAGGAAATTACGTCTTTGATCTCCTGCTTTATCCGGTCTTTGAGAGTCAGGCAACTGGAGTAATTGAAGATAATATAAATAATTTCAATATTGTGAATCCTCGGGATAAAACAAAGACTGGCTCTTCTACTATAAGCTATCTAGGAATAGCCTTCGTGATTTTTCTTCTGTTAGGAGGAGGCTATAAACTTTCCAGAATGCACAAAAAGACGAAATATAACAGATCTCAGGCAGGAAAGCTCAGAACATCTGGATTTCTGGCAAAAACCCTCGGTAAGGGCATTGAATCTGAAGTGAGATCAGAGGGAGAGGTTGGGATCGTTGGAGAAACAATCTCCATAAAAGAACCAGTAATAGAATCTAGTTCCGAAATTGAAACGGCTGCTCTTAAAAAATCTCCTCTTTCTACGGACCTGCGTGAAATTTTGGATGTAATCCGGGGCCACAGGGGCAGGATTTCGCAAAAAGATCTGCGTAACAAGCTGGAGTATTCCGAAGTAAAGGTCAGCCTCCTACTTTCAGATCTGGAAAAGAGAGGGCTGATTAAGAAACTCAAACGTGGGCGTGAGAATATTGTGATTTTAGTAGATAATGAATAAAGATAAGCCATAAAAAGATAAGAATCGCTGAACCGCTGAAACTCACATAAGTTAAGAATAGCAGCCAACACATAACTTAAAATAGATAAATAACTTAAAATAGATAAACAAGAAAAACGGAGCGGAAAAAGAAAAGCTGGAGAGGGATTTTCCATCCCTCAAGGGCGATATTAATATCTCCCCTCTCTCTAAGTACAAGACAAAATAGTCATTGAATTTTACAGCCAGTTCTTACCAGTAGTGTTTGTTGTAATAGCTGCCGTAAAATTTGTAATAGGCGCTGTAGTAATAGGTGCTGTAAAATTTGTTATAACCACTGACCCATTTCGTATATACATTGAACCATTTCATATAGGACATGTGCCACTTCTTGTACTCATTGTCATGTTTCTTATAGTTCCACCTTTTCTTTTCTCCTTCCCACTTTCTCCTTTCGTTATCAAATTTCCACTTTTGACCGTCCAACTTTTTCCTTTCGCTGTCAAATCTTTTCCTGTCATCAAATCTTTTCTTGCCGTCATCTTTCTTATAAGGAGCCGGCGCTGCGCTTACTGACGCAACTGTCACTGACAGTACAAAACAGACTGCCAGGAAAATTCCAATTATCTTTTTCGTATTCAACACTTACCCACTCCAATAGTTTGATAGTTTACTTAATCCCTGTCTACTGCTCAATCTTTATCTCACGCTAATAATCAATACCGATAAATCTTCCAGATTTGTTTCTGAAACAATCGGTTTTGTTCTTCGCTTTAAGTTGTTTTCCCGGTATTCGGCCGGTTACTTATATACTACCTTATTCCCGTTTGTCTTGCCAATTATCTGCGGCTTGACAATTCTAAAATTAGCTGGATTAAATATAAATATACTTATATTAAAAAGCAGCTTATAGCAATTTAATTAATTAAATAAGGATTTTTAAGGCTTTTTTTAATAAAATAAACATTTTTTAAATTTTAAAGTCATTGTCTCCACATATAGGGCATTTATAGCTTATACGCTGCTTTTAAACTTCAAATTTTGAAAGCAAGCTTCAGTTTGTCCAGTATTGAACGCTCCAACATGAAAATTTCGGCTCTGTAGAAATCCTTAATTTGATGTAAATAATCTCTATTACTTTTT
>ENA-UOOI01001020-UOOI01001020.1-fermentation-metagenome-genome-assembly--contig:-NODE-1020-length-31819-cov-5.018921_pt1 | contig 31819 bp, 31 predicted proteins | sample MGYA00245779_ERZ724027 | MGnify/ENA primary metagenome ERZ724027 (study PRJEB28704, sample SAMN03018318) | fermentation metagenome | biome: anthropogenic terrestrial biome; feature: soil; material...
CTCAGGTGGTTAGAGCGCACGCCTGATAAGCGTGAGGTCGGTGGTTCGAGTCCACCTAAGCCCACCATATTTAACAATGCACAATTTGCATGTACAATTGTGAATTGAATAAATAGGGGCCTTTAGCTCAGTTGGTTAGAGCGCCCGGCTCATAACCGGTAGGTCCGGGGTTCGAGTCCCTGAAGGCCCATCATCTACATAAGATATACTTAGTACTGAAATATTTATAAAATGTTTGCCCAGATAGCTCAGTCGGTATGGCCAGAGAACCCAAATCATCGATTTGGTGTGAATCGGCTAGTCCGCAGCTAGTACATTTAAGCGAAGAGATATACTTGGTACTGAAATATTATAAAATGTTTGCCCAGATAGCTCAGTCGGTAGAGCAGTAGACTGAAAATCTACGTGTCGCTGGTTCGATTCCGGCTCTGGGCACCAAATTTGGATGAGAATATTAGGGGTGTAGTTCAGTGGCAGAACGTCGGTCTCCAAAACCGAATGTCGTGGGTTCAAATCCTGCCACCCCTGCCATAAATGGGCTTGTAGCTCAGGTGGTTAGAGCGCACGCCTGATAAGCGTGAGGTCGGTGGTTCGAGTCCACCTAAGCCCACCATATTTAACAATGCACAATTTGCATGTACAATTGTGAATTGAATAAATAGGGGCCTTTAGCTCAGTTGGTTAGAGCGCCCGGCTCATAACCGGTAGGTCCGGGGTTCGAGTCCCTGAAGGCCCACCACAACGAAATAGATCCTTATGGGTCTATTTTTTTTGATCAAATTGTAAATTATTTTACTTGCTTAAATTGCATATAATGGTTTAAAATTATTACAGGTGGAATGAAAAGCAGCCACTAAAACCCATAAGTTATAATAAGTATTTTGAATGGAATGGAAACGTTCCATAACCGTATGATCTTGATTATTAGAAGTAGCTATTAAACTAGTATATAACGTTTTCATGAGCAGGCATATTATTTGCATTATGAATAAAGGAGGAAAAAATGAAAATAGACAGAAAGGTTAAACTTACGTTTAAGGAAGATGTTCCGCACCTTACTTATAGGACGTTATCAGTTTTATATAAATATGATGCCCCTATAATATGGATGGAGGTATTTGCCTTTGTATGTTATATAAATTTGCATCCTATAGAAGATGATGTTTGGGAGAAGATTAAAGAGGAGCTATTAGAAATAGAGGGTTGGGAAAGCCTTGAAGAGATTGATTTATTTCCTTTTGAAGAAAAGGAAACTGAATTGAATAATGTACTAGACATAATACCTTATGGAGTTACTATTCTCAGTCAAAAAGGAGATATAAAATACGTAAATGATTATGCGGCAGAATGGGTATTTCATTCCGAAGGTAAGGATATTACAGGAATAAATATCAGGAAATACATTGAGGAGTATGATATTTTATTATCATCTTTAAAAACTGGTAATAGTAGAAAACCCATAGTAAAAGAAAATATGGAGATAGGTAATCAACTATATCAAGTAAATCTACAATATATAAGAAATAGTGAAAATGTTCTAACGGGTTATTTAGCATCATTCTATGACATTGATAATTCCAGCGTTTTAAGCCGATATGATAACCCTATTACCTTTGATGACATAATTGGTGAGAGCAACAAGATGATTGACGCAATCAATCAGGGAAAACTTTATTCTAAATCTGATTCTCCAATATTGATAACAGGTGAAAGTGGAACAGGTAAGGAGCTGTTTGCAAGAGCTATACACAATGAGAGCAAAAGAAAAGATAAACCTTTTATTGCTATCAACTGTGCCGCTATTCCTGAGCAATTATTGGAAAGCGAATTGTTTGGATATGAGCCGGGTACATTTACTGGGGGGAACAAGGATGGAAAAGCTGGGATATTTGAAGTAGCTAATAAAGGAACAATATTTTTAGATGAGATTGGTGAGATGCCTCAACATCTTCAAGCAAAGCTTCTTCGTGTATTACAGGAAAAAAAGGTTAGAAGAATAGGGGGAACCAAGGAGGTTCGTTTTGATGTAAGACTTTTATCAGCCACTAATCAGAATATCGATGAAATGGTTAGGAATAAAGAGTTTAGATTGGACTTACTATTTAGAATTAATATTTTTAATATCAGAATTCCGCCTCTTCGTGAAAGGAAAGAGGATATTCCCATACTTATTGAGCATTTTATTGGTATTCATTCTGAAAGGTATAATAAAAACATCGTTAGCATAGAACAGAGTGCAGTTAGAAAATTAATAAACTATAACTGGCCGGGGAATGTAAGAGAATTTCAAAATGTATTGGAAAGAGCTATAGCTCTTTCAATCGGAAAAGAAATTTCCGAAAAAGAAATAATTCTAAATTACACTATTTTTCCTGAATCAGGCATTGTCGGGCATTCATTGACTGAAGCAGTTGAAAATTATGAAAAGAAGATAATAACAGAGTCTTTAAAAACCAGTAATAGCATCAGGGGGGCTGCTAGGAATCTTGGAGTTACGCATACTCTTTTGATTAACAGAATGAAAAAGTACGGGATAAATAAAGATATACTCAAATATTATTGAAACTGGGAGAATAATTAAACGGCTAATTCAGAATTTAAATATATAAACAATATAGGGAGGTTAATCAATGGATAAGGAAAAATTAGAAAAAATGAAATTTTCAACTAGAGCAGTACATGCAGGTTATCAAAAAAATGAACATGGAGCACTGGCTACTCCTATATATCAAACTTCTACATTTATATTTGATTCAGCTGAACAAGGTGGAAGAAGATTTGCGTTAGAAGAAGGCGGATATATATATTCAAGATTAGGTAATCCGACAAATAGCCAAGTTGAAGAAAAACTTGCAAATTTAGAAAATGGGGAGGCAGCCGTATCAACGGCTTCAGGTATGGGAGCTATTACATCAGTTCTTTGGGCGAAGTTAAAAGCAGGAGATCATGTGGTAGCAGCAAACACACTATATGGGTGTACATTTGCATTTATAAATCATGGATTAACAAGATTTGAAGTGGAAGTGGATTTCGTAGATACTACAGATCCGGAAAACGTAAGAAAAGCTATGAAGCCAAATACAAAGGTTGTCTACTTAGAAAGTCCTGCTAATCCGAATATGAATATTTCTGATATCGAAGCAATATCAAAGATAGCTCACACAGTGGAAGAGTGCATAGTAGTAGTTGATAATACTTATTGTACTCCATACATTCAAAGACCATTGGATCTAGGCGCAGATGTAGTTGTTCACTCGGCAACCAAATACTTAAATGGGCATGGTGATGTCATTGCAGGATTTGCAGTTGGGAAACAAGAATTTATAGATGAAGTTAGATTAGTTGGCATCAAGGATATGACAGGTGCTTCTCTAAGCCCGTTTGATGCTTATTTAATCAACAGAGGAATGAAGACATTAGACATTAGAATGGAAAAGCACTGTGTTAATGCTCAGAAGGTAGCAGAATTTCTGGAAACTCATCCTGCAATTGAAAGTATAGATTATCCCGGACTAATGAGTTTTCCTCAATACGAATTAGCTAAAAAACAAATGAAATTACCGGGAGCTATGATAGCATTTAAATTAAAGGCTGGTCTGGAAGGCGGGATAAAATTGATGAATACTCTGGAACTATGTACATTAGCAGTTAGCTTAGGAGATACAGAAACCCTAATTCAACATCCGGCTTCAATGACTCATTCTCCATATACTCCGGAAGAAAGAGCTGAAGCGGGTATATCTGAAGGAATGGTTAGATTATCAGTAGGTCTTGAAGATGCAGACGATATAATAGCAGATTTAAAGCAGGCATTGGACAAACTCGTTTAAAAAATCGGAAGAAGATGCTAAGAGAAAATATGAGAAGTATGCAAACATGGCTTAAAATAACTTAAATTAAAAAACAACGGATATAATAGATTTATAGTGAATAGATAGCTCAATTTAGTTATCTATTTTTTTGCTTTTGTCATATGTTAGCAAAGATGTTTATTTTATTTCTCAATTGGCAATCATATTATATGTGTCAAATTATTTGGGAAGAGGGAGAAAATGACAAAAACTATTGGAATTCCAAGAGCAATGTATTTTTATGAGTTTTATCCCGTATGGGAAGCGTATTTTAAAAGTTTAGGATTTGAAATATTGTTGTCCCCGAAAACTAACAAGGATATTTTAAATGCAGGAATTTTGGCTTGTGTTGATGAGGCTTGCCTTCCTGTAAAAATCTTTCATGGGCATGTAGTTTTTTTGAAAGATAAGGTAGACTATATATTTATACCTAGAATAATTGGGCTACATAAAAGAGAATATAATTGTCCCAAACATCTAGGGCTTTCTGACATGATAAAAAGCAGTATAGACGGATTGCCTGAAATAATCGATCCAATCATCAATTTAAGAAATAAAAACGGTGTTAAAATTGCGGTAAAGGATATGAAAAATGAATTAAAATTAAATTATAGTCAGAAAGAATTATATAAAAATGCAATCAGAGAGCAAGAAAAATACAAAAAGAACTTGCTTAAAACAGATATATCGCTGAAAAAAGATGAAAAATCATCCAATTTATTGATTCTCGGTCATCCTTATAATGTATATGATGAATTTATTAATATGAATATTTTAGAGAAACTTAAGGATGAAGATCTCAATTTATTTTTTGCAGAGGATATACCCGAAAAAGACTATCGAGAGTATTCATCTCAATTTATCAAACGTATTTTTTGGACTCAAGGCAGAAAATTAATAGGCAGCTCCTATTATTTAATTGACAATGAATTAATTGATGGGATTATGTATTTAAGCGCATTTGGATGTGGACTTGATTCAATGCTTGTTTATTTGGTAGAAAAAAAATGCATTGAAAAAAATATTCCAATGATCGTATTGACCTTAGACGAACAAACAGGCGAAGCGGGTTTCGTAACTCGCATAGATGCCTTTTTAGATATGATGGAATGGAGGAAAAAAGATGAAAATAACCTTTCCACATTTAGGTAACGTATATATAGCCTGCAAGGGATTTTTGGAAGAATTAGGTCATGAGGTAGTAACCCCTCCAATTTGCAGCAGAAAGACACTGGAAATTGGCAGCAAATACTCACCTGAAATGATGTGTATGCCCTTTAAAATATTTATTGGAAATTATATAGAAAGCATAGAAAAAGGTGCAGATACAATACTGATTACGGGAAGCTGTGGGCCCTGCAGATTTGGATTATATCCGATAATCCAAGCGGATATATTGAAAAGATTGGGGTATGATGTGGATATTATAGTATTTGATGCTATCGGTGAAGGCATAGACAAATTAAAAACAAATGTAAACAAGATACTCAATTCAAAATCCTCCCAAGAGATATATAGATCATCTAAATTAGCATTGAGTCTTATTAGAAAGACAGATGATTTGAGCCAATTGTCAAATGAAGTAAGGGCTTATGCATTAAATAAAATAGATGTAGATAAAATCATGAATAATTACTATTTAAATATTGAACAAACACATGGCGCTGAGGAATTATTAAAATTGATTAAAAATACTGAGATTGATTTAAGAGAAGTCCCAATAGATAAGAACATAAATCCTTTAAAGATTGGCATAATCGGTGAAATCTATACTATTATTGAACCATTTGCAAATTTAGAAATTGAGAAAAAATTAGGAGATTTAAATGTTCTGGTTGAAAAGTCATTGACACCTACTATATGGTTAGAACATCATGTGCTTTCATATCCATTTGGGTCAAAACATGAAAATATGAAACACAAATTAGCAGAACAATATTTAAAAAATCCGGTTGGAGGTCATGGAAGGGAAACAGTCGGAAGCGCAATTTATTATAAAAGTAGGGGATTTGATGGCGTCATTCAAATTTTACCGCTAAATTGTATGCCTGAAATTGTTGCAAAGAGTATATTAAAGACAGTTGAGAAGGATGAGGATTTTCCTATTATGACGCTGGTAGTTGATGAGATGACAGGAGAAGCAGGTTATCTAACGAGGCTAGAGGCATTCATTGATTTAATCAACAAGAGGAGGGAGAAGTGCATTGGATAGTTACTATCTGGGAATAGATGTGGGCTCTGTAAGTACCAATATTGCACTGATAGATGGAAGAGATTTACTTGTATATAAAAAATATCTTCGTACTCAAGGGAAACCTATAGATATGATAAAGGACGGAATTAAGGAGTTATCTGAATCTTTTGGTCATAGTAAGATCAAAAGTGTTGGCGTCACAGGTAGCGGAAGACAATTAGCCTCAATTATAGTTGGTTCAGATGTTATAAAAAACGAAATTACCTGCCATGCAATTGCAACGCTAAATTACAACCCCGACATTAGAACGATCATTGAAATAGGAGGGCAAGATTCAAAGATTATATTAATGCGTGATGGAATAATAGTGGATTTTGCAATGAATACCGTATGTGCTGCGGGCACCGGTTCTTTTCTTGATAGGCAAGCCCTGAGGCTGGGAATAGATATAAGTGAATTTGGAAATAAGGCCTTGAAATCTGTCAACCCTGTAAGGATAGCCGGAAGATGTGCCGTTTTTGCAGAATCCGATATGATACATAAACAACAATTGGGACATAGTCAAAATGATATTATAAAGGGTTTATGTCAAGCATTGGTACGAAACTATTTAAGCAATGTGGGCAAGGGTAAAGATATACAGGGACCAATAGCATTTCAAGGCGGGGTTGCAGCGAATGTAGGCATTAGAGAAGCATTTGAATTGGAATTAGGTGAAGAACTTATAGTGCCCCCAAATTACGATGTAATGGGTGCAATTGGAGCAGCTCTTTTGGGAAAGGAAAACGTGAAGGTCAAGGGCAGTACTAGTTTTAAGGGGTTAGATCTTTATAAAAATGATTATGTAGTAAATGGAATTGACTGTAACGGTTGTTCAAATCACTGTGAGATATTGGAAATAAAGGAGGAAGACATAGTATTGGCAAGGTTCGGTGATAAATGCGGCAAATGGTCTTCCAATAGTCTTAGATTGAATTCATAATAAGCTTTTTAATTATTTCCTTAATATTGTCAATACAAAATTCTTTATCCACTTGTAACAACAAAATATTATTTGATATTTGATAATTGGTACAATCTTCAATATCCTTGAGTAGTGCCAATTTTCTTTTGTCAATATAAAAGGCTTTTTTATCTTTAGTGACTAATCCTACATTATATTCCAATGATATTTCAAACGTTTTATCCTGATTTAAAATGATATTGTAATTATTACCATAATATTGTATGGAAAAGTTTCCTTCAAAGCTGCCGGTAATAATAAAAAAGTCTCCTGACAGGATAATGTTCTTTATTTTCATACATATAGTAGTATCAGACAAATTAAATTTTACAGATTTAATATCATCTATTATGTCAAGTATTTGTAATATAAATACCAAATAATAGAGATCGTCATAATTATGCTTTAGGATAATGTCTCTTAATTCATAATTATTTGTCTTTATATAATCCTTATAAAATTTGATACAATCTTTCCCGGAATATAAATCCTCTCTGTATATCCCAAGCCTTTTTTCCAAGGTTTTAAGCTTTAAGTTTTCTAGATTAAGATAGGATTTATTTTCCCTAACATATTTATATAAATCGAAAGAGTTCTCTGCAGCAATTTCATAATCTATATTGAAAGCATTGAGCCTATTATTTATAAAAGGAATATCAAAGGTGTCACCATTGAATGTAATGATCTTATCAAATCCGGACATATAATCTATAAAGTTTAATAATATATTTTTTTCCTCATCTAAGGTTTCAGCAAATAGCTGAATTAGATGCCACATTTTCTCTTGATAGTTGTAATACATAAGTCCAATGAGATATATTGAACAATATTTACTACTCAAGCCGGTGGTTTCAATATCTATAAAGCATACATTTTGATTATTAAAAAATTTTCTCAAATCCATATCAATTCTAAATTTATCTTCAAATACTAGCATATTATCACCTTATTAAATCATATAACAATCCTTATAGCTTGTACAGTATATTGACAAAAAAATAGGTGCTGTGGGCGCACCTATTATTCTTCTAAGTTATTTTTAGGATTATTCCTCTAGAGTTCTTCTGCACCCATCGTCATCATCACTGTTTTCGTCTATCTGTCTTGGGAACAATGTTGGGAAGGTAGTACAGATAGGTGATATTACCGGAGATAATTCTGGGAACCCAGTTGAAAGTACGCATAGCTGAACAGGAACTATTATCTTCTTTTCGCAGGTGATACAAAGAGCAATAATTAAATCTATTCTTACTTCACCAGTTTCAGGACATACTTCTATATCTCTTGGGATGCTATTGGTTCCCAATCTTGTTTCACAAAGCACATTACAGAATTCTGCAAATCTTGGGAAGAATGCAGAGCCTTGAACAGATGGGATACACAATTCAAAGAAGTTTGTTAAAAGTATAGGAGCTTTTGGCGGCGCTACCGGAACATTTGCCGATATAGTAACATTAACTCTTCTATCACGATTGTCTCGTATAACTAAATCTATTTCTATTATCACATTGCCTGTTATTAAAACTCTTTGAGTTCCAAATACTGGTGTACCTCTCTCTATCGTATCACATTCGGATGTATCTGCGTATATTAATTTTTCAGTATATAATCCGTCCGGACCGACTACTTCTACAAATTCACATTTTTCATTTTTGACAAATTCCCCGCCTGATAAAATAGTGTCAGGTTCTACGCTTAAATTTCTGGGGTCTTTTATATTTGCAGGATTGAAGAACTTTCTGCATCTAATAGCTCTAATAGCAACTACTCTTGACCCAACTGGTAAATTTGGAGTAAATCTTACATTGTTTAAGGTGCTTAAAGCTTGGAGGTTGACCAAAGTAGCATCATAAACTTTTTGAACGAAAATAGGCTCTGTTACAACATTTCTAAGAGTTCCATCCCATTCACATCCGGTGGTGCCGGTACAGCATCTATCAGTGATATCTAAACTTTCTAAATCAGATTTATTGTGCGACAACATAATTGTCCTCCTCTCAAATTATATATTGTTATTCTCACTTCAATATATTCCCTTGATAATAATTTTGTTACAAAACTCATAACTATTAGTATATTAGGAGGTGTTTTTATGGTATTTTATAATGAAAAAATAATAATAGCTGAAGAAGTGAATAAGACATTGTATATAATAAGAAAAAGTAAAAAGGAAATATTTATGCATTTATTACTCGCAGATGGAGAGGGTTTTGAGAAAAGGACATTAGCTGCAGATTCAATTGAAGATTTTGATGCATGTTTTAATCACGATGAATTATTTTTAGTTTACAAAAATGAGGAGAAGGAACTTATACTTAAATCCCTTAAAGATGATAAAAATGAGGTGATAATCGAGAATTTAGACAGTATAATCTATGAGCTTAATTTAATAGTTAGAGAAGATGATAAAAATATTTTTTATATGGAGGCTTCAAAAGAAGACAAAAAAATATATTATATCAATCACATCATTTTCAATAAGGGAAAAATTGAAAAAAATGTAGTGGATAAAATTGCTGCATATAACTTCATAAATCCATTAAAAGTAATACTGGAAGAGGATAATATATATATAGCGTATTATTTTAAAAATCAGATATGTTTGAAAGAATATAATCTGACAAATAGAACATGGTCGCCGTCTTTTACTCTGACTGACAATAAAAATAAACTATATCTGGATATGGCTGTAATAGGAAACAATCTTCATCTTGTATACTCTCTCTATAAAGATGATAATTTTAATATAAAGCATGAAAAGTTTTACATCAAAAAAGATGATATAATAAAAGAAAAAGAAGAAGAGCTATCAGGAGTTGGAAATCATACGGATCCGATACTTATATATCATTTAAATAAACTCTGGGTTGTATGGAAGAGTACCAATCAGTTTTTAAGTACAGTAAGCGAGGACAACGGGGACTCATTTACGGGAAATTATACATGGAGACAGTCGCCGTCAGTTGATTGGGTAAAATATAAATATATATCAGATGTGAGAGAAAAAGGTACCAGAATAGATTATTCTTATGGGTCGTATTATCCGGAGATAAAATTCATAGGATTTGGGAAAAGTGATTAGTCTGACTAATCACTTTTAGTATAGATTTGATTCAAATAATTCTTTAATTTCATGCATATCATTGGTTTTGCCTAAAATCAGCATAAGTTTTATCCTTGCTTTTTGTCCGGGAAGGTTTCCGCCGAAGATTACTCCTGCATTTCTTAATTCTCTGCCGCCGCCTTTATAACCATATGTATCAAGAACTCTGCCGGTATTACATCTGGAAACCATAACAACAGGGATATTAATTTTTATAGCTCTTTCAATACCGGTCATCATTTTAGGGGGGACATTTCCTCTTCCAAGGGCTTCGATTACTATGCCTTTGTAGCCGGAGTCCATATAAAATGCCAATATATCGGATTCCATTCCGGGAGCGGTCTTAATCAATGCAACTTTATTTTCGATTCTATCGGTAACGATCAATTGCCTTTTGATTATATCCCTGTAAAATATTACTTCATCGTTATCCACTATACCCAATGGTCCAAATTCGGGAGATTTAAATGTATCTAAGGATAGTGTATTTGTTTTTGTAACTTGAGATGCGGCATTTACTTCGTTATTCATTACCACAAGTACACCCTTGTTTTTTGCCTTGTCGGACATAGCAGTACAAATCGCTGCCGATAAATTACTTGCTCCGTCATACCCCAATTCCGAATGATTTCTCATGGCTCCGACAACAACTATCGGTTTTTCATTGTCTATAAGCAAATCCAGCAAATATGCGGTTTCCTCCAATGTGTCAGTGCCATGGGTTACGACAACACCGGTAACATCTTCCCTTACAACGTTTTCCTTAACTACATTTGCTATTTTCATCATTATATCCGGATCTATATGAGGACTTGGTAAATTGCTAAAATTAACAACTTCTAAATCTACATAGCTGTTTATATTTGTTACTGACGAAATTATTTCATCAGCGTTTAATGCAGGAATGGCTGTATGCGATATAGGATCCAGTTTCATTGCAATTGTTCCTCCGGTGAAAACTACAACTACTTTTTTTAATGACATATTAATCCTCCTACAATTTTCTAATTTAAGGATACCATAATATTAGATAAAAAAAAAGACTCCTAAAGGAGTCTTTCATCCATATTTGGATGGAACTTAACCGTTCAAAAGGGGTATTGGGAATAGAGATCTTATTCGAGGTTACCAGGGGGATAACCTCTAAATTCATTATAGCAAATTGCGACAATATTTGCAAACAAAATATAAAAATATTTTTGTGAACTGTGCATTGTAAATTAATCTAAATTAATCCTTCATTTAAGGGGATATATCCTATATAATAGGTATAGTATACGGAATGGGGAGAAAATAAACTGTAAGAGGTGTTAATAATTTGATTTATTTAGATAATTGTTCAACAACGAAACCTAGAGAAGAAGTCGTTGAAATAATGCTAAAAGCATTAAAGGAGGACTTTGGAAACCCCTCGTCACTTCATAGATTAGGCTTAAATTCTGAAAAGGAAATAAAGACAGCAAGGAATAATATAGCAGATTATTTAAAAGTAGACAATAAAGAAATATATTTTACATCAGGAGGAACGGAAAGCAACAATATTGCTATCCAAAGTATTATAAGAAAGTTTGCCAGAAAAGGGAAACATATCATAACAACGAAAATTGAACATTCCTCCGTTTTAAATATTATGAAATACTATGAATTCCTCGGCTATGAAATTACCTACTTAAGCACAGATGAATATGGATATATTAATTTAAATGAATTTAAAAATGCTTTAAGAGATGATACGATTTTAGTATCAATAATACACGTAAATAATGAAGTAGGAGCTATACAAAATATAAGAGAAATAAAAAACATCATAAACAATTCAAGCTCAAAACCATCACTTCATCTTGATGGAATTCAATCCTTCGGTAAAATAGATTTTTCACTGAAAGCATTAGATGCAGATACTTATTCCTTCAGCGGACATAAGGTTTATGGACCGAAGGGTATCGGAGGACTTTATATTCACAATAGATTAAAGCTTTCACCTATTACATTTGGCGGCGGACAAGAGAGCGGACTACGTTCAGGCACGGAAAATGTCCCTGGTATTCTGGGGCTGGGAGAAGCTGTTAAGATATTGAGCATAAAAGCAAGAGAAGAAAGAGAAAGAGTTCAAGAGCTAAAAACATATATGGCAGAGAAAATTGATGCAGAGATTGAAGATATTAGAATCAACACTACTTTAGATGAATCATCATCACCATATATTCTAAATATTTCCTTTAGAGATGTAAGAGGAGAGGTTTTATTACATTATTTAGAGGATAAAGATATATATGTATCCACATCTTCCGCTTGTTCTTCCAAAGGCACGGAGAAAAGCCATGTGCTTAAGGAACTTAAACTGAGTAATAATGAAATAGAAGGCACCATCAGATTTTGTTTTTCCTATGAGATAAGTAAAGCTGATGTGGATTATACGGTGGATGTTTTAAAATCTTCTGTAAAAGAAATTAGAGACATAATTAGGAGGTAGTTTTATTGGATAGAGTATTGAGTGTAAGTTTAGGTGAAATTGCCTTAAAGGGTTTAAATAGGAAATATTTTGAAGATCAGCTCATTAAACAAATTAGAAGAGCAATAAAGGATTTGGGAATAGAAAAAATATATAAAGAACAAGGAAAGATATATATTGAAGGCGAAGCGGCGAATTATTCGCAAATGATGAATAGGCTTAAAAAAGTATTTGGTCTTGTATATATCAGCCCATGTTATAGGGTTGAAAAGGATGTGGATCAAATTTCCTTAGCTTCTATAGAGGCAGTGAAGGAGCTTAAAGACAAAAGAAAGATAAAGACATTTAAAGTCGATACCAACAGAGCGGACAAATCCTTCCCGATAAAGTCACCGGAATTTTCAAAAAAGATGGGTGGAATTATTTTAAGAAGTTTTGACGATTTAAATGTAGATGTTCATAACCCCGATATGTATTTATATATTGACATTAAACAAAATGCATATGTTTACACAGAGAGAATAAAAGGGTATGGAGGGCTTCCTATAGGGACAAACGGTAAAGGTTTGCTGTTATTGTCCGGAGGAATAGATAGTCCTGTAGCAGGATTTATGATGGCAAAGAGGGGGATTGAGCTTTCTTGTGTTCATTATCATTCCTACCCTTTTACCTCTGAAAGAGCAGAAGAAAAAGTAAAGGATTTGGCGCATATTTTGGCACGATATACCGGCAAATTGAATATATTTAGTGTCAATTTGTTAGATATACAAAAACAGATAAATACGAAATGCCCCGAAGATGAAATGACGATTCTTTCAAGAAGGTTTATGATGAGGATTGGGGAAAAAATTGCGAATGACCATCAGATGAATGCCCTTATAACAGGTGAAAATTTAGGGCAAGTGGCAAGTCAAACCATATATGGTCTCAATGTCACAAATCAAGCGGTAAACCTTCCGGTATTTAGACCTTTAATAGGTTTTGACAAAGTTGATATCATAAAAATAGCAAAGGATATAGAAACTTACGATACTTCAATAATGCCTTTTGAAGATTGCTGTACAGTATTTTTACCGAAACACCCGGTTACAAGACCGAAGGTTGAAGATATAATACAATCTGAAGAGGCTTTAGATGTAAATATCCTAATAGATAGTGCAATAGATAATATGAAGACATATACAATAGAATAATTAAAAATAAAACCAGTTATTTTGAACTGGTTTTATTTTTTATGGGGTAATTAAATAGTAAACTTTCAGTTTATTAGGAATTTAGAATATGTTGGAATTAGCTATATTACAGCATGAAAAAAATTTTAAAAAACATATTGCATTTCAAATTTATTTAATTTATAATAGGATAGTCGACAAAAAAGTTTAGTAAGTTTAAACATAATGTTTAATATATGGTGAAATTTTCTAGGAGGATTTTATGAAAATCGGAGAAAAAATTAAACGGTTGAGAGTTAAAAATTCGCTAACACAGGAAGAACTGGCTGACCGGTGTGAACTGACAAAAGGATTTATCTCTCAAGTAGAAAGAGATCTTACTTCACCTTCTATAGCAACTTTAGTTGATATATTAGAGGGCCTGGGTACAAACCTTAAAGACTTTTTTAATGAAACGGTAAATGAAAAAATTGTGTTCACAAAAGATGACGCTTTTGAAATGGAAAATGACGAGCTGAAATATACTTTAAAATGGATAATTCCCAATGCGCAAAAAAACATTATGGAGCCTATATTGGTTGAATTAGAGGCTGACGGAAGAACAAAAGAGGATTCACCACATGAAGGAGAAGAGTTTGGCTATGTAATAAGCGGAAGTATCAACCTTCATATTGGGAATGACCAATATAAGGTAAAAAAAGGAGAAAGTTTTTATTATAAGGCTAATTCAAATCATTATATCTCAAATGCCGGCAAGACAAAAGCCGCTGTAATTTGGATTAGCACTCCGCCAAGTTTTTGATATTAAGGGGGGAACAAATTGGAGAGACAACATATAGTTGATTTAAAAAACATTTCCAAAGAATATAACGGTGTTAAGGTTTTAGAGGATATAAACCTTTATATTAAAGAAAATGAATTTTTAACGCTACTTGGTCCAAGTGGATGCGGTAAAACTACCACATTGCGCATAATAGGCGGTTTTGAAAAACCTATGGAAGGAAAAGTCATATTTGAAGGCAAAGATATAACCAATAATCCTCCTTACGAAAGGCAGATAAATACAGTATTTCAAAGATATGCTTTGTTTCCGCATTTAGATGTATTTGACAATATTGCTTTTGGACTTAAGATTAAAAAACTATCTAAAAGTGAAATAGAGACTAGAGTCAAGGATATGCTCAGGTTAGTAAATCTAGAGGGTTTTGAAAAGCGTTCAATAGATTCATTGAGCGGGGGACAGCAGCAAAGGGTGGCTATTGCAAGAGCTCTGGTAAATGAGCCTAGGGTTTTGCTGCTTGATGAACCTCTGGGAGCTTTGGATCTAAAATTGAGAAAAGATATGCAAATAGAATTAAAAAATATGCAAAAAAGAGTTGGAATAACTTTTATATATGTGACCCATGATCAAGAAGAAGCTTTGACCATGTCTGACACTATAGTAGTAATGGATAAAGGAAGGATTCAGCAGGTTGGTACTCCTGTGGATATATATAATGAACCAAAAAATGCTTTTGTAGCAAGATTTATAGGTGAAAGCAATATCATAGATGGAATTATGCACGAAGACTATATAGTAGAGTTTTCGGGTAGGGTTTTTGAATGTGTAGACAAAGACTTTGAAAGAGAAGAAGCTGTAGATGTAGTTATAAGACCGGAAGATATGGAGATAGTAAATTCGGATGATGGAATTATAAAGGGAATGGTGACTTCGGTTATTTTCAAGGGAGTACATTACGAAATGATGTTAAAAGATGGAGATATAGAATGGAAGATTCATTCAACTATCATGAAAGAAGTGGGAACTAAAGTTGGAATAAATATTAAACCGGAAAATATACACATAATGAAGAAGGTGAATGCTCAATGAAATTAAAGCGATTTAGTTATCCTTATTTATTGTGGCTGGGAATATTTGTTGCGATTCCTCTGGTACTTGTTTTGTATTTTGCATTTACAACAGGAGATAGTCAAAATTTTGGAGAATTTCAATTTAGCTTGGACAATTTTAAAAGATTTTTCACTCCAATCTATATGAAGGTACTTATAAGGTCTGTTAATTTAGCTTTTATATCTACAGTTATAACCCTTATATTAGGCTACCCGATGGCATTGATTATTTCCAAGGAAAAACCGAGCAAAAGAAATATGATGATTTTGATGTTTGTTATTCCGATGTGGATGAATTTTCTTTTAAGGACATATGCATGGTTGACCCTATTGGGAAGAAATGGACTTATCAATACTTTAATAACTAAAATTGGGTTAAAGCCGCTAGATTTAATGTATAATGACAAAGCGGTATTGTTGGGAATGGTATACAACTTTCTGCCATTTATGGTGCTTCCCATATTTTCTGTGTTAACCAAAATAGATCAAGGACTAATTGAAGCAGCAGAGGATTTAGGAGCAAGCAGAATACAAACATTTATTAAAGTTATATTTCCTTTAAGTATTTCCGGTGTAATTACGGGAATTACAATGGTATTTGTACCCGCTATGAGTACATTTGTTATCTCAAGTCTTTTGGGCGGGAACAAATCAAGTTTAATAGGCAATATAATCGAGCAGCAATTCAGATATACAGGCGATTGGCACTTTGGGTCCTCAATGTCCATTATATTGATGATATTTATATTGATAACTATGGGACTTACATCCAAATTTGATAAAGATAAAGAAGGAGGAGGGGGTTTATGGTAGAAAAAAGCATAAAACGTATATATACTTTTCTAATTTTTATGTTTCTTTATGCTCCAATTATAGTGCTGATAATTTTTTCGTTTAACAATTCAAAATCCAGAGGTGTTTGGAATGGATTTACCCTTAAATGGTATATAGAACTGTTTAAGGATAGGGAAATATTAAAGGCTTTGTACAATACTTTGCTAATAGCCATATCCTCTTCAATTATTTCAACGATTTTGGGGACTTTTGCCGCTATCGGCATTTATAATATGAATGGAATTTTTAAGAAGATAATTCTTAACCTAAACTATTTGCCTGTATTAAATCCCGATATACTTACAGCTGTTTCTTTGATGGCATTGTTTAGGTTTTCTAAACTTGAATTTGGACTGTTTACTATGTTATTATCTCACATTACATTTTGTGTACCATATGTAATACTCTCCATATTGCCTAAGTTAAAGCAAATGAACATTTATCTCTATGAAGCGGCAATGGATTTAGGAGCAACTCCTTTTTATGCGCTGAGAAAGGTGATCATACCTCAGATTATGCCGGGTATAATCACCGGTGGACTCATGGCATTTACATTATCCATTGATGATTTTGTTATAAGTTTCTTTAATACAGGACATGGGGTATCCAATTTAAGTATTGCAATATACTCAATGGCAAGACGGGGTATAAATCCTGTAATCAATGCTTTATCAACATTGATGTTTATCAGTATGTTAATATTGCTGTTTACTATAAATAAAAGAAATGATAAGGATTTAATAGAAGGGGGAAGATAAATTGACAAAAAAAGGATTGGCATTGCTTTTAGTTTTTGTTCTGTTAGGAACTTTGGCTTTAACTGGATGCGGAGATGATACCCCAAGTATCAATGTGTATAATTGGGGAGATTATATAGATATGGATGTCATACGACAATTTGAGAAGGAATATGGCATCAAGGTAAGATATGATACTTTTGCTACCAATGAAGACCTGTATGTAAAGTTAAAACAAGGGGGAAGCAGCTATGATGTAATATTCCCTTCAGATTATATGATTGAAAGAATGACGCGAGAAGATTTGTTGGTTAAATTGGATAAGGGCAATATCCCCAATATGTCTAAAATCGATGAAAAATTCCTAAATCGAGATTATGATCCGGGTAATGAATATTCAGTTCCCTATATGTGGGGTACTGTAGGGATTATTTACAATAAGACTATGATTGATAAACCCTTGACCAGCTGGGCGGATTTGTGGAATGAAGAGTATAAGGGTCAAATAATAATGTTAAATAGCCAAAGGGATTCATTGGCAGTTGCTTTAAAGAAACTGGGATTTTCTATGAATACCAGGAACATTGATGAGCTTGAAGCGGCAAAGGAAGAGCTTGTGAGACAAAAACCATTGGTGGATGCTTATCTTGGTGATGATATAAAAGGCGTTATAGTTGCAGGAGATGCTGCTATCGGAGTCGTATGGTCAGGAGATGCTGTAGCAATGATTAGAGATAATCCTGACTTGGAATATGTAATACCTTCAGAAGGCACAAATCTATGGTTTGATGCCATGGTAATACCAAAGAACGCAAAGAACAAGGAGGGGGCAGAGAAATTTATTGATTTTATGACCAGACCGGATATTTCAGCTAAAAATACTGAATATATAGGATATTCGACGCCAATACCGGAAGCTAAAGAGCTGCTGACAGATGAAATTAAAAACAGCTTGGTAGCATATCCTACAGATGAAATGATAGAAAATACGGAAATATTCAAGGATCCAACAGATATCATCGGGGAATACGATAGGATATGGACAGAATTGACAAGTGAACAATAGAATAATTACAATTCACAATTCACAATTCACAATTCACAATTTAAATCAATTCACAATTTACAATTGAAAAGATAGTGAAGAGTTGCTAAGGTTGAGCTTTGGGGTAATAAAAAGAGGAGAATAGGATTCTAAAATAAGAGATGGATATATTCCATCTCCTTTTAGTTATTAAGCAATAAATAATGGGTATTATTAAATAAAGTAAATTATAGGAGTGTGTATAAATGAACTATGCAAAATATCTAATTATAGGAAATGGAATAGCAGGACTTTCTGCCGCAAAGGAAATAAGAAAAAACGACGATAAAGATTCATTGACAATTGTATCAAGCGAACCAAGCTTAACCTATTATAGAACTAAACTTACAGAGGGAATAGCTTTGGATTTATTGGAAGATGATTTACTTATGTATGATGAAAAATGGTATGAAGAAAGAGATATTAATGTTATTTTGAACAAAATTGTTGAAAAAATTGATATAGATAACAATCAAATTGAATTAAATGATGGACAGAAAATAAAGTATGAAAAATTATTAATTGCTGCAGGCAGCAGCCCTTTTACACTACCCATAGAAGGAAAATCTAAACAAGGAACTTTTGCCTTAAGAACAACAAAAGATTTAGAGGAATTTAAAGAGTACATAAAATACTGTGAGACTGTTACGGTAATCGGAGGCGGACTTTTAGGTCTTGAGGCTGCTTGGAGTTTAAAATTGTTAAAGAAAAATGTAAATGTTATAGAACATTCACCGTATTTGTTGCACAGACAATTGGATAGGGAACTGGGAGAAAAGTTAGCGGAGAAGCTTTCCATTGAGGGAATTAATATATATTTACCAAATTCAACAGAAGAAATCCTAGGGGATGATAAGGTAAATGGAATAAGAATAAATGGGGGAGAAATAGTTCCTACAGATGCAATATTGTTTTCAACCGGAATAAGAGCAAATTTAAATTTAGTAAAAGACAGCGGTATAGTTTATAATAGAGGTATTAAAGTCAATGAATGCCTTGAAACAAATGTAGGAAATATCTACGCTGCGGGAGACGTTGCGGAAATAGACGACTTAATTATGGGTTTATGGACTGCTTCGAATGAACAAGGGCAAGTTGCCGGGAGCAATATGAGTGGTGTTGAGAAGAAATATGAGATTCCTAAAATGTTTTCCACTTTAAATATAGGAAATATCAAAGTCTTTTCCGCCGGAGATATAGTAAATTATGATAAAGTACTGGAATATAAGGACGAGTCCAAAGATATACATCATAAGCTATTTACAAGAAATGGCGAAATGGTAGGTGTTATACTTTTCGGAGATTTACAAGGGCTTAATGCTTTAAGAAATGGAGTATTCAAGCACACTAAAGTCGAAGATTATCTTGCTAAGGGTATTCAGTTTAAATAAATAACAGGAGGTAAGTATGAAATATATTACAAATCTATCAAATGATCCATGGTACAACTTAGCATTTGAAGAGTACTGTTTTAGGAATTTACCCATGGAAGATGAATATGTCATATTGTGGATAAATTCTCCTGCCATAATAGTAGGGAAAAATCAGAATACTTTGGAGGAAATAAATTCTGAATATGTAGAAGCGCATAACATTAAGGTAGTACGAAGAGTAACGGGTGGAGGGGCTGTTTATCACGATTTGGGGAATTTGAATTTTTCAATTATAACCAAAGTTAAAGGCGAGGAGAAAATTGATTTTCGACAAATAAATATCCCTATCGTGGAGTCTCTTGAAAAACTTGGTATAAGAGCAAAATTATCTGGAAGAAATGACATTACCTTGGATGAAATGAAATTATCCGGCATAGCACAGTCCATTTGGAAAAAAAGAGTGTTAAATCATGGAACTATTCTTTTCGATACCGATTTAAGTGTATTGTCAAATGCATTGAATGTTAAACAGGAGAAAATTGAATCTAAAGGAATCAAAAGCGTAAGATCACGTGTTACAAATATCAAGCCCTATTTAAAGGATGATGTTGATATTTTGACATTTAAAGAAATGCTTCTTAAAAGCATTTTTGAACATAAAAATTTACTCCCCGAAGAATATATATTAAGCGAAGAACAAAAAAAAGACATAGAAATGCTATGCAGGGAAAAGTATTCAACTTGGGAATGGAATTACGGAGAATCTCCCGAATTTAGTTTCAAGAACTATAAAAGATTTCCATTTGGGTCCATTGACATAAGATTGAATGTGAAAAGAGGTATTATTAAAAATTGTAAAATATTTGGCGATTTTTTTGGAACAGAAGATGTAGGTATTCTAGAAGAAAAATTAAGAGGAGTTAAATATAATGAGGAAGAAGTAGAAAAAATTATTGAAGATGAACCTTTGGAAAAATATTTCGGAAATATAACAAAAAAAGATTTTAAAAATCTAATGTTTAAATAATCAAAAAAATGCAAGAATTGCTTCAATAAAATTCTTTTGTGCAGCATAGTCATTCATTCATAAAAATTCAATAACTTGCAACAATTTAAGATTTTGTGTTATTATAAAAATAAACAAAATTAAAAAAAGAGGGATATAATGGAATCTATAATAGAAAGGCAAGTAGTTTTAAAAGAAGTAACATATAGAACAATTTTAAATGATTTCATAAATTTACCTTTTATGCTATATAAAGGCAATGATGCATGGGTTCCGCCATTAAAATCCGATTTTAAAAAATATGTGTCGGGCAAAAATAATTTTCTCAATGAATCAGGACCCAACATCAAGCTTGTGGCTTACAAGGATGGCATTCCGGCGGGAAGAATATTAATTGGCATAAATAACTATCTAAATAAAGCAAAAGGATTTAAGGAAGGATATATATCCCTATTTGAATCAATTGAAGATGAAGAAGTGGCTTATTCCCTATTGGAATTTGCTCAAGAATGGCTTAAAGATAAGGGTATGAACTCAATCAAAGGTCCGCTTTCGCTGCCCGGAGGAGATGACAACAGAGGATTTTTAATAGATAATTTTGAAGACCCTACCCTTATAATGAACGTCTACAACAAACCATATTATAATGACTATTTTCTCAACTTCGGATTTACTAAATACTATGACTGCTATGCATATAAGAGCTATATTGAAAACGAAAATATAGATAGATATGAAAAATTGGTTCCATATGCCATGGGAAAGTATAAATTTAAGATAGATAAGATAGATTTAAAGAATGTGGATGAAGAATTAAGTGATATAAAAGAAATTTTAGAAAACGCTATGCCAAAGGATTGGGATGATTTTATACCACCTAACGATGAAGAATTGGAATTGATGAAAAAACAACTCATACCATTTGCAGATCCGGACTTAATATATATAGCCAGAACACTGGATGGCAAACCTATAGGTTTCAATATCGCTTTACCTGACTATAATCAGGTTTTAAAGGAGCTCAATGGCAGATTGTTGCCTTTAGGAATATTTAAGTTTTTAATGTATAAACGTAAAATTGATAGATTAAGGTTTTTTGTACTATTCGTAGTACCGGAATATAGGAAAAAGGGTGTCCCATCTTCAATATATTTACAATCTTATATCGCATCGTTAAAAAAAGGTTATAATTATGGAGAAGGATCTACAATATGGGAATACAATGAAGACATGAAAAGGGATATAGAAAGATTTGGAGGAGAAATTTATAAGACTTATAGAATTTATATAAAAGATATATAAAGCAATCAAAACTCCTATGAAACGAGCGAATATTCTGAAAAATGAATGAAACAAAATTGTTATTTCAATATCGTGACCTTTAAACTGTTAATTTTTTTAATTGACAGTTTTTTTTGTAAATATACCATTGAAATCCTCATTTTGTATGTTAATATAAAGATAGTTAGATTGTTAATTATGTATGCCTTAGGGCAGTAAAATTGCATGAATTTTTAAATTTCAAAGGAGGTAAGTGCATTGGATAATAAGACTATAGTACTGGGTGTAATTGGTTCAGATTGCCACGCAGTAGGCAATAAGATCCTAGACTATTCTTTAACAGATGCAGGGTTTAATGTGGTAAATATAGGAGTTTTGTCCCCACAGGAGGACTTCATCAACGCCGCAATTGAAACAAATGCAGGGGCGATTTTAGTTTCTTCCCTATATGGTCAAGGAGAGATTGATTGCCGCGGAATGAGAGAAAAATGTGATGAAGCCGGATTAGAAGGTATTCGATTATATGTTGGAGGTAATATAGTAGTTGGTAAACAGAATTGGAACGATGTATACAAAAGGTTTAAAGATATGGGATTTGATAGGGTATATCCGCCGGGAACTTCTGTAGAGACAGCTATTCATGATTTAAAAGAAGATTTAAATTGATTAAAATGAGGGATAATAATGGATGCATATCTTTTTATTGATTTTGGCAGCACTTTTACCAAATTAACACTTGTAGATATAGCTAAAGAAGAGATAATAGCTACAGAAAAATCTTATACTACAGTTGAGACAGATGTAACTATAGGCTATAAGAATGCATTGGATAAACTAAATAAAAAAGTTAATAGAGAGTACAATATAGTTAAAAAATTAGCATGTTCTTCTGCAGCAGGGGGATTAAAGATAATTGCCATCGGCTTGGTTCCTGAATTGACTGCCGAAGCTGCAAAAAGAGCAGCATTAGGTGCAGGAGCTAAGGTAATAAAAACATATAGCTTTAATTTGAACAATGATGAGTTATCAGAAATAAAAAATTCAAATGCGGATATAATCTTACTTGCCGGAGGTACAAACGGCGGAAACAGTGATTGCATATTGCACAATGCACAAATGATTTTTAATTATAAACTAGCTATTCCGATAGTTGTAGCGGGAAATAAATCCTGTATAGATGAGGTTAAAAGAATCTTTGCGGAAGATATAGAATACTATGTTACAGAAAATGTTATGCCGGATTTAAATCATATCAATGTAGAGCCTGCAAGGGAAACAATTAGAAATATTTTCATGAAAAACATCATACATGCTAAAGGAATGGAAAATGTTCAAGATACAATCTCAGAGATATTGATGCCTACACCTGCATCAGTTTTAAAGGCTGCTGAAGTGCTTTCAGTAGGTACAAAAGATGAAGATGGTATAGGAGATTTGGCTGTTATAGATGTTGGCGGAGCTACGACAGATGTACATTCTATAGCGGAAGGAGCACCAAGCAAACCTTCTGTTATGCTTAGAGGATTGGAAGAGCCTCATTCTAAAAGAACTGTAGAAGGCGATTTGGGCATGAGGTATTCGGCTATGTCAGTATTTGAAGCTGCCGGAACAAAATTCATGAAAAAATATTTGCAATCATCATTTGACATAGAAAAAGAATTTGAAAAAAGGTCAGAGCATACTGATTTTGTAGCAGAAAGTCAAGAGGACATAGAATTTGATGAAGCAATTGCGAAGGTCTGCGTTGATATTTCCATGAAAAGACATGCAGGTGTTGTGGAGCCCATTTATTCACCTATGGGTATGATGTATTCTCAAACAGGCAAGGATTTGATGGAATTGCCATATTTGATAGGAACAGGCGGAATTATTGTAAATAGTAAAAATGCGGATAAGATTTTAGAAGCAGCATTGTTTTCAATGGATGATCCAACTTCTTTAAAACCAAGGCATCCTAAAACGTTGCTTGATGAGAGATATATCCTGTCGGCTATGGGGTTGCTTACAATGATAAATCCAAATATGGCAATTAGAATGTTGAAAAAATATATTGTTAAACTTTAGGGGGAAAACTGATGAAATTAAGGAATAAAAGGCTTTCCGATGGCGAGTTTTTGGAAATGAGAAAAGATGTCTTATCACATTGGCCAACAGGCAAAGATGTGGATTTGAAAGAAGCAGTCGATTACTTAAAAAAAGTTCCCGATGAAAAGAACTTTGCAAAGAAATTAAAAAAGGCCAAAGAAGAAGGAATTACTTTGGCTCAGCCTAGAGCGGGCGTTGCATTAATTGATAAACATATTGAATTGTTAAATTATCTTTCAAAGGAAGGCGGAGCTGATTTATTGCCTTCAACCATAGATTCCTATACAAGACAAAATAGATATGACGAATGTGAAGTCGGAATTAAGGAGTCGATTAAAAACAACAGATCTTTATTAAACGGGTTTCCGGCTGTAAATCATGGAGTTAAGGGATGCAGAGAAGTATTTGAAAGCGTAGATAAGCCGGTACAGGCAAGACATGGTACACCGGATTCAAGATTATTGGCAGAAATCATTCATGCATCAGGATGGACTTCAAACGAAGGTGGAGGAATTAGCTACAATATCCCTTATGCAAAAGGCGTATCGGTTGAAAAATCTTTGTCCGATTGGCAATATTGTGATAGATTAGTAGGTTTCTATGGAGAACAAGGTATTGAAATAAATAGAGAACCATTCGGACCGTTAACAGGAACCTTAGTACCGCCTTCAATGGCAATTGTTACAGGAATAATAGAAGCGTTATTAGCAGCAGAACAAGGAGTTAAAAGTATAACGGTGGGATTCGGGCAATGCGGAAATATGGTTCAGGATGTTACAGCCATCAAGGTACTTGAAGAAATGACTGAAAAATATCTTAAATTATATGGTTATGATGATGTATATCTTACAACTGTTTTTCATCAATGGATGGGCGGATTCCCTGAAGATGAAGCAAAAGCCTTTGGAGTAATATCCTTTGGTTCGGCAACGGCAGCTTTGTCAGGGGCAACAAAGGTTATTGTTAAGACTCCTCATGAAGCTATAGGTATTCCTACAAAAGAGGCAAATGCTGCGGGAATTAGAGCAACCAAAATGGTGCTTAGTATGCTTGAGGGTCAAAGAATGCCGATTAGTAAAGAAATAGAGGCTGAAATGGAAGTAGTAAAGGCGGAAACAGCTTGTATCATGGATAAAACATTTGAGCTTGGGAAAGGTGATTTGGCAGTTGGTACAGTAAAGGCATTTGAATTAGGAGTAATTGATATTCCGTTTGCACCTTCAAAATATAACTGCGGTAAGATGATGCCGGCACGTGATAATGACGGTGCTGTTAGATATTTAATGGCAGGAAATGTTCCTTTTACAAAGGAACTGATCGATTTCAGCAGAGAAAAACTTGAAGAAAGAGCAAGATATGAAAATAGAAAAGTAAGTTTCCAAATGACAGTTGACGATATATTTGCAGTTGGAAAAGGCAGATTGATTGGAAGGCCGGAAGGCAAATAAGCAAACTAATAATAGGGGGAATATATAATGAAAATAGTAGATTTGATATGTTCAGAAGGTAAGACGGGATTTTATTTTGATGATCAAAAGGCTATAAAAATGGGAGCTAAACACGATGGTTTATTCTACATAGGAGAACCTCAGCTAGATGGATTTTCAGCTATTAGGCAAGCAGGAGAGAGCATTTCTGTAATGCTGATATTAGAAGATGGGCAAGTTGCATACGGGGATTGTGCTGCTGTTCAGTACTCCGGAGCAGGCGGAAGAGATCCGCTATTTTTGGCAAAAGATTTTATACCTGTTATAGAAAAAGATATCAAACCATTGTTAGTAGGTAGGGATGCTGATAACTTTAAAGCTTTAGCTGAAGAATTTGATCATCTTAAAGTCAATGGAAAGAGATTGCACACTGCCATTAGATATGGTATTACTCAGGCAATTTTGGATGCTGTTGCTAAATCCAAGAAGATAACCATGGCTGAAGTTATTAAAGGAGAATACAACACAAATATTGAGTTAAAGAGGATTCCTATATTTACTCAATCAGGTGATGACAGATATATGAATGCCGATAAAATGATAATCAAGGGTGCAGATGTATTGCCTCATGGATTATTCAACAATGTTGAAGAAAAATTGGGGTTTAAAGGCGAATTGCTAAAAGAATATATAGAATGGTTAAGAGACAGAGTTAATCAATACAAGACAACAGAAGACTACAACCCTATATTCCATATTGACGTATATGGTACAATAGGACAATTGTTAAATGATGATACTAAAAAAATGGCAGATTACCTTGCAACATTAGAAGAAGCTGCTAAGCCATATAAATTGAGAATTGAAGGACCTATGGATGTAGGCGGAAGGCAAGAACAAATGGAAGCTATGAGGGACTTAAGAGCTGAATTGGACTCAAGAGGAATAAACGTTGAGTTGGTAGCAGATGAATGGTGCAATACTTTAGAAGATGTTAAATTGTTCGCAGACAACAAAGCAGGGCATATGATTCAAGTTAAAACTCCTGATTTGGGTGGAATCAACAATACAATCGAAGCACTTTTGTATTGTGAAGAAAAAGGTATCGGAGCATATTGTGGTGGAACATGCAATGAAACCAATAGAAGTGCTGAAGTTTGCTGCAACATTGCAATTGCTTGCGGAGCAAAACAAACTCTTGCTAAACCGGGTATGGGTGTAGATGAAGGATATATGATAATCAATAACGAAATGAACAGAGTATTGGCTTTAGCAAACAGAAGAGCCTAAAGTTAGATAAGGGAAGTGTAAATTTGAGAACGATAGATGCCTGTAAAATTACTGAAGCAGTAAAGAATATGGTAATAGAAGCAAATTATTTTCTGCCAAGAGACGTAATGGAAAGCTTAAAGAAAGCCAGAGAAAATGATGATTGGAAACTTTCTCAAGATATACTTGATAAGATTATAGAAAATGCAGAAATTGCCTCAAATGAAAGAGTACCTATGTGTCAAGACACAGGTATGACCGTAGTATTTGTAAAGATGGGACAGGAAGTAGTAATTGAGAACGGTTTTATTGAAGATGCAATCAATGAAGGCGTAAGACAAGGTTATGAAGAAGGCTATCTGCGAAAATCCGTAGTTAAAGATCCATTGAATAGAGTCAATACTAAGGACAATACCCCCGCAGTAGTGAACTATGAAATAGTTCCCGGAGACAAACTTACTCTAATTGTTGCGGCTAAAGGATTTGGTTCCGAAAATATGTCAAGGCTTAAGATGTTAAAACCTTCAGATGGGTTACAAGGTGTAAAGGATTTTGTACTTGAAACCGTTGAACTTGCAGGACCGAACCCATGCCCTCCAATAGTAGTGGGAATAGGAATTGGAGGAACATTTGAGAAAGTAACTCTAATAGCTAAGAAAGCTTTGATGAGGGATTTGAACAAATATAATGAGAATCCATTCTATGCTGATTTGGAAAAGGAATTGCTTGAAGAAATAAATGCTTTGGGTATAGGACCCCAAGGGTTTGGAGGCAAAACCACTGCTTTAAAAGTAGCTATAGAATATTATCCAACACATATAGCTGGATTACCTGTTGCTGTAAACATTAACTGTCATGCAACAAGGCACAAAGAAGTAACACTTTAGGAGGGTAAACATGGAAATTAAATTGAATACGCCATTCACTAAGGAAGCCTTGAAGGATTTGAAACCGGGAGACAATGTTTTGATTACCGGATATATGTATACAGCAAGGGATGCAGCTCACAAACGTCTAGTTGAGTTGGTTGAATCAGGGAAAGAACTCCCTATAGATGTAAAGGGTGCTTGTATATTCTATGTAGGACCAACACCTGCAAAGGAAGGACAGGCGCTGGGTTCTGCCGGACCTACAACCAGCTATAGGATGGATGCTTATACACCTGCATTACTGGATTTAGGCTTGATGGGAATGGTCGGTAAGGGCAAGAGAGGGCCGGAAGTAGTTAAAAAGATGGTAGAGCATGGTGCAGTATATTTTGCAGCTATAGGCGGAGCGGGAGCTCTTATATCCAAGAAAATCAAAACTTCTGAAATTGTCGCTTATGAAGATTTAGGAGCGGAAGCTATAAGAAAAATATATGTAGAAGATTTTCCGGCTACTGTAATCATAGATTCTAAAGGAAACAACCTTTATGAATTGGGCAGAGAGGAGTATCTTAAATGGAAGAAAGAAGAATAACAAAGATTGCAAAAGCAGGCTCCGTGGAATCTAACGATATATTGATTATGATGTCGCCGGGAGAAGGAAGCCTGGAAGTTGAAATAGAAAGCGTAGTATACAAACAGTTCGGCGATAGTATAAGAAAAGTGATCTTAGATACTTTAGCTGAAGAAGGCATAAAAGATGCAAAAGTCATTGCTAAAGACAAAGGTGCATTGGACTTTACCATAAGAGCAAGAGTAAAGACATGTATCAAAAGGGGGATAGAAAATGAGCTATAGAACCTTGTTATTTATCCCAGGAAACAACCCGGGTATGTTATTAAATTCAGATATATTGGGCGCTGATGCCTATATTATAGATTTAGAAGATGCGGTAGCGATAAATGAAAAAGATTCAGCAAGAATATTGGTTAAAGAATATATAAATACCTTTGACAGAAATGCCGATGTATTTATTAGAATAAATCCACTTGACAGCCCCTACTTCTATGAGGATTTGGCTGTAGTTAAAGATTTAAACGTTAAAGGAATTGTACTTCCAAAGGCAAGCATTGAGTCAATGGAGGCTCTGGATATATACTTAGATGAAAATAATATAGACTTTAAAATCATTGGACTTATAGAAACAGCTATGGGTTTGGAACTTTCTTTGGAAATCTTAAGCAAATCAAAAAAAGTAATAGGAGTATTGTTAGGCGCAGAGGATTTGACATTGGACTTAGGTGCTAAAAGGACAAAGAAGTCAGATGAAATCAGATATGCAAGATCACGTATCATTGCTGTATCAAAGGCATTGCAGATAGAAGCTATAGATACTCCATGGACTGACACGGATGATTATGAAGGATTAAAAATAGATACCCTAAATGCGAAGGATTTGGGAATGACAGGCAAAGCTTTGATAAGTCCCAGACATGTAGACATAGTAAATGAAATTTTTTCGCCTTCAAAAGAGGAATTAGAATATGCTGTTAGAGTTATGGAAGCTGTAAAGTCTGCAAAGGAAAAAGGATTAGGTGCTTTTTCCCTTGATGGTAAGATGGTAGATTTGCCTATTATCAAGCGGGCAGTAAATTTACTGAAAATGGGTGGAGTATATAAGGAGGAATATGATGGACTACTTAAATAAGGATAACTTAAATACTGTAAAAATCATAGACAAATCCGATTATCCCACAAAAGGGCAAAAGCCAAGCAAAATCACCAAGGATATTGTAGAACTGTTGAGATCCCTTGATATACAAGATGGAGCCGTGCTTTCCTTCCATCATCATTTAAGAAATGGAGATAAGGTATTAAATTTAATAATGAAGGAAGTTCAAGCTTTGGGTATTAAGGATGTAACTTTGGTAGCAAGTTCACTTTTCCCAGCGCATAGCGAATTGATTCCACTATTAAAAGATGGAACTATAAAGAATATTGTAACATCATATATTTCAGGACCTTTAGGGGAAGCTATCAGCCATGGAGAACTAAAAGGACACATCATTATGCAGTCTCATGGAGGACGTGCAAGATCCATTTTAAATGGGGATATAAATATAGATGTGGCATTTATCACATCTCCAAGCTCAGACGATAAGGGCAATATTTCAGGTGTAAATGGCATTAACTCCTGCGGTTCTTTGGGATATGCAATTGCTGACAGCATGATGGCTAAAAAGGTAGTGGCTGTGACTGACTCCTTAATGCCATATCCAAACTATCCCGCAGATATTACAGAGGATTATGTAGATCATATATTGCTGGTGGATTCCATAGGTTTAAAATCAGGGATAGTATCAGGTACTACAATGATTACCAAGGATCCCATAGGGCTGAAAATAGCAAAGGATACATTGAAGGTAATGGAAGCCACGGGACTTCTCAAAGACGGAATGAGTTATCAATCAGGTGCAGGCGGTATTTCCTTGGCGGTTACATCATTTTTAAGAGATTATATGATAGAAAATAATATAAAGGGAAGCTTTGCATCAGGCGGTATCACAGGTTTTCTGACGGATATGCTTGAAGAAGGGCTATTTGACTGTTTATATGATGTTCAATGCTTTGATTTGCAAGCCATTGAATCACTAAAGAAAAATGCAAACCACTTGAGAATGAGTGGGTCACAATACGGTAATCCGGAGGTATCAGCAGTAGTAGACAATTTGGACATAGTCATACTTGGAGCCACTGAAATAGATACAGATTTCAATGTCAATGTAACTACAGGCTCACATGGATTGCTGATGGGCGGCTCAGGAGGTCATCAGGATACAGCAGCAGGAAGCAAAATATCGATTATAGTTTCTAAGCTGTTCTCCTCAAGAATCCCTCTTATTAAGGATAAAGTAGACGTAATCACAACTCCCGGAAGCACTGTAGATGTATTGGTTACAGAAAGAGGAATCTGTGTCAATCCTTTAAGAGAAGATTTAATTTCAAAATTTAAAGAAGCAAAGTTGAATGTAATAGATATCAAGGATTTAAAGGGATATTCTGAACGGATAATGGGAAAAGCAAAGAATATTGAAAAGACGGATAGAATTATTGGATTGTCCGAATACAGAGATGGAAGTATAATAGATTATATATATGAAGTAAAGAAATGATAAAGAGAGTCGCCTTCGAGCGGCTCTTTTTAAGTGGGTGGGTTTGAGTTGAGTTCGACAGTTAATTAGCATATAATGGAATTAAGAATAAGTAAGGCATTGTCTCGACTGTAGTGGAGGAGTCTCGGGGGGTAAGCTTCATAGCTCAACCTTAACAATTGTGAATTGATACTTTTATTTAGGATGTGAAAAGCATGACTAAAATAATGATAGTAGAAGATGACATAATAATCGCCAAAGGTCTGGATTCGATAATCAAATCAGTAGATGAAGATATCGAAACCACAATAACTCCATACTCAAAAGAAGCTCTGGAATATGCAAACGATTGGCAATATGACTTGTTTTTTCTTGACATACAGCTATTAGATTATTCAGGATATGAGCTGGCAAAACAGATAAGAAATATTGACAGATATAAATTGACCCTTATAGTGTTTATCACTGCTATACCAAATAAAGAACTATCAGCCTTTAAAGAAATACATTGCTATGACTATATCATAAAGCCCTTTAAAGATAAAGAAGTCATAGAGATAGTAAAGACGCTTGTAGGCTATTGCGGAATAGAGGAAGAAAAAGATAATTTCATAAAATTTAAACAAGGGAATTATATGTACAAGGTAAATACTAAGGACATCATATACATAGAATCAATTCATAAAAAAATTAAGGTAACAATGGATAAAGAACAAATAGAAGTGAATAACTACACCCTGTACAGAGTGTTGAATGAATTACCGGAAGATGATTTCATTCAATGTCATAAGAGCTTTATAATCAATCGAAATTATATCAAGAAAATAAACTTGGCAAAAAATCTGATTGAGTTGAGTTCAGCAAATGTACAAGTCCCCAAAGTTCCCATAGGAAGAAAATACAAAGAAAACTTGGCTGGGAGGTATGGTTAATGAATTTATTTGAGTTAATAATGATGGGTATAATTGATATTCTTGGCTGTACAATTAGGCAGTGTAAATAATTTTGTGTATTCTCATTCTTTAATTAATAATTGGTAA
>ENA-UOOI01001021-UOOI01001021.1-fermentation-metagenome-genome-assembly--contig:-NODE-1021-length-31807-cov-46.717404_pt1 | contig 31807 bp, 27 predicted proteins | sample MGYA00245779_ERZ724027 | MGnify/ENA primary metagenome ERZ724027 (study PRJEB28704, sample SAMN03018318) | fermentation metagenome | biome: anthropogenic terrestrial biome; feature: soil...
AGACGATGTTCTCGGAGCATCCCCTGGATCTGCGAAATGTCAGCTTCGGCCTGGAGCGGATTCTGTGGGGATACTTCAAAAAGCTGGTGGTGGCGGACAAACTGCTGGTGGCGGTGAATGCCATCGTAAAGAATCCGGGCCAGTATCAGGGGGCCTATGTACTGGCAGGGATGTTTTTCTATGCCATTACCCTGTATGCCGATTTCACAGGCGGCATTGATGTGGCCATCGGCGTGGGGCAGGTGCTGGGCATCCGGATCCAGGAAAATTTCATCCGGCCGTATTTTTCCAAGTCCATCGCCGAATACTGGCGCAGATGGCATATCTCCCTGGGCGCCTGGTTCCGGGAATATCTGTTCTATCCCATATCGGTCAGCAAACCTTTGCTGGATACGTCCCGCAGGTGCAAAAAACGCGGGCAGGACTGGCTGAGCCGGAGGCTGTCGATTTATGTCTCTTCCGTTATCGTATGGTTCGTCACAGGGATCTGGCACGGGGCTGCCTGGAATTTTATCGTATGGGGCCTGCTGAATTGTCTGGTGATCCTGATCTCGGAGGAATGCAAACCGCTGTATGAGAAATTCCATAAACGTTTTTCGGTAAAGGGTACGTTCTGGTACCGGCTGTTTGAAGTGGCGCGCACCTTCTGGCTGATGAGCTTTCTGCGGGCCCTGGACTGTTATCGGGATGTTGGTACAACGTTTCGGATGGTGGGAACGATTTTCACGAAATGGAACATCGGGGAGCTGTTTCGCGGCGGTCTGATGCAGCTGGGTCTGTCCGCGGCGGATTATGGAGCTTTGGCCATTGCTGTCCTGCTGCTTCTGGCGGTGAGCCTGACGGCCCGCACCGGGAGTGTCCGGGAGAAGCTGGCGGCAAGGCCTGTGGCATTTCGCTACGCAGCCTGTTTTGCCATGTTTACGGCAATATTGATCTTTGGTGCTTATGGGGCCGGTTATGATGCAAGCCAGTTTATCTACAGCCAGTTCTAGGTCAAATGGGATCCGGAGAAAATGGCATTGCTGGGGCTGAGAACAGTAATGGCAGCCGCAGCCAGAGTCAAAATGGGATCCGGAGAATATGGCATTTGGGAAGGTTTGAGTCAATCCATGAAAAAAGTCATGAAAAAGAGGATACTGTTTTATACAGCAGCCATTGCGGCATCGGTGCTGATCCTGATATTTCTGCAGGCACTCCTGATGCCGAAATACATGACCTCCATACCGGAAGGAAACCTGGTGGAGGAATACTACCGGGACACAAAGGATCATGATGTAATCTTTGTCGGGGACTGCGAGGTGTTTTCCAACGTGTCCCCCGTGAAGCTGTGGGAGGATTATGGGATCACCAGCTATATTCGGGGAAGTGCGCAGCAGCTGCCCTGGCAGAGTTATTACCTCCTGGAGGAGACCCTGAAATATGAAAAGCCCAGGGTGGTCGTGTTCAATGTGCTTGCCATGAAATACAACGAGCCGCAGAAGGAAGCCTATAACCGCCTGACCCTGGATGGCATGCGGCTGTCCCCGACAAAAATCCGGGCAGTGAACGCTTCCATGACGGAAGGGGAGTCGCTGATGACCTATCTTTTTCCGCTTCTGCGGTACCATTCCAGGTGGAGCGAGCTGACGTCCGAGGATATCAATTATGTGTTCCACAGGGATAAATTGTCCCATAACGGCTATCTCATGCGGGTGGATGTGAAGCCGGCAGGCCAGATTCCCAGGGCAAAGAAGCTGGGAGACTATCGTTTTGGAAAAAACGCTTACGACTATCTGGACCGGATGACGAAGCTCTGCAAGGAAAACGGCATTGAGCTGCTTCTGATCAAATCCCCCAGTATTTATCCCTACTGGTACGGGGAATGGGATCAGCAGATGGTGGACTATGCGGAGAAGAACGGACTGACCTATATCAACTTTCTGCCGGAGGCGGAGAAGTTGGGGATTGATTATGAAAAGGATACCTTCGACGGCGGACTTCACCTGAATTTATCCGGAGCGGAAAAGTTTACGGATCGGCTGGGCGAAGTCCTGCATGAGGAATATGGACTGAAGGATCACAGGAACAATAAACGCCTGTGTGATCTCTGGCAGAAAAAGATTGATTTTTACGATTCCATGCGGGAGAACCAGGAACAGGAGCTGCGCAAATATGGCTATTTGAAAAGCTACAGCACCTTTGAGGAAAAGGGAAGTGCGGAATGAGACTGCAAGGGCAGGAATCAGGCAGAAGGGGATGACAGGATGAAAAAATGGATCATTATCGGGATGGTGCTTTTACTGTTTACGGGCTGCGGACAGACCGGGGGATCCAAAAAGGGAAATGGGGGGCCGCCTGCTGATACCAATGCCAGCGGCGAGGCCCGTAAGGACGATGGGCCTCAGAAATCTTCCCCGGAAGGGTTTTCCTATGAAAATAACGGCGTAAAAATACCAATGAATGTGGATGCCGCTCCGATTGTAGAAAAACTGGGAAAGCCGGCGAATTATTTTGAAGCGGCAAGCTGTGCGTTTCAGGGCCTGGATAAAGTCTACACCTATAACGGATTTGAGATTGGCACCTACCCCAGGGGGCACAAGGATTTCATTTCCACTGTTACGTTTCTGGATGACACCGTGGAAACGGATCAGGGAATTGCCGTGGGGTCCACCCTGGATGAGGTAAAGGCTGCCTATGGCAAGAAGTTTACCAATAAGGGCACGTCCTATGAATATCGCAAGGGAGACACCAGGCTGACCTTTATCATCGAAAATGGCAGTGTGGCGCAGATAACCTATGGAGCTGTCGTGGAAGGGCTGGAAAATTGATTCCAGCTCTTTTTTTAGTTTCTTTTCCGGACCAGAAGAGCTTCACTTCTTCTGAATATCCTTGGATGTCTGGATAAGCCCACCAGCGGCCGGTATTATCTTGATTCCCGGCCTGTTCTATCATTTCATTCAAAGGAAATGGCGGCGCTTCGCAATCAAAAGTTTGGCTTTATTGTCCAGGACTTTGCCCTGGTTGATCGCTATAATGTTTATCGTAATGTGATGATCCCCCTTACTTATTCCAAAAAGCCGATCCATTCGAGGAAAGACAGAATTGAGGAAGTATTGTCCCAATTGGGCATATCAGATAAGAAAAATGTTTTGGCTTCCAGACTATCAGGCGGTCAACGTCAGCGGGTAGCCATTGCCAGAGCCATTGTAAATGACCCGGATATTATTCTGGCTGATGAGCCGACGGGGGCATTGGACAGCAAGACCGGCGAGGAAGTTGTGAATATTTTCAGGAGATTGAATAATGCCGGGAAAACCATTATCATTGTAACGCACAATTCGGATGTCGCGTCTGCCTGTCATCGTATTGTTGAAATCCGGGACGGGAAGATTGTCTGATTTGCGGCTGGCAGCAGACTATTTATTCTTTTAAGGCCATGAAAACCTTTTTGCTTTATATTGCATTTCAAGGTTCGTGGCCTATTTCTATATACATAGTTTGTGTATAATATATAATAGAAAAAGAAAATGATATATGGAGGGTATGGAATGGAAAATGTGAAGCTCAGGGATTTTCTGGATTACAAATTTTTATCAGGGATCGAATTTTCTTCGGATGGGAAGTATGCAGCATTTGTGGTTCACAGCATGGATTATGAGGACAATACATATCTGTCCAACATCTGGATCATGAACTGTTCCACTTCGGAATGCAAAAAACTTACCGGCATGGGAAAAGAGCAGTCGTTTCTCTGGCTTGACAGGAATACATTGCTGTTTCCGTCCCTAAGGGATGAAAAAATAAAGAAAAAAACAGAAGAAGGGGAAAACTGGACGGTTTACTATGCCATTGACATACATGGAGGAGAAGCGTCCGAGTATATGAGGATTCCCAGGAAGGTCAGCGGTCTCAAAAAGCTGACGGACGGGAAGTTTCTTATGACCGCCGAATACGACCACTGTGGAATCGATCTTTCTTCCTGTGATGGCGCGGAAAGGCAAAAAGCCATTGAGAGGATAAAGGAAAACAAGGATTATGAGGTATTGGATGAGATCCCTTTCTGGTCCAATGGCAAAGGCTTTACAAACAAAAAAAGAAACCGGCTGTATTTGTTTGACAGGGAGACAAAGGAGATTGTACCGATCTCAGGTCCGTACGAAAATGTCTCCATAACAGGTGTCAGGGATGGGAAGGCCCTCTATGTGTCCCAGGATTACCGGGACAAAATGGAGCTTACCGACATGCTGTATCTCTATGATTCCCGTTCCGGAAAGGCAGCCCGATTACTGGAGAAAGACGACCTTTCCATCGCATTTGCAGAATTCGTAGGCGACGAAATTGTTTTTGCGGCATCACCCATGGATTCCTATGGTCTCAATCAAAATGCGGACTTTTATAAGGTAAAGTCCGGGAAAGCGGAGCTTTTGTGCCGCCACGATTTTGGAATGGGAAATTCCGTGGGTACCGACTGCCGTTTTGGAGGCGGAGCGGGTCACAGAGTATGGAAGGACTGTCTGTACTTTATCTCCACGGAAGACAGAAGCTCGTTCATTAAAAAGCTTTCCCTGGACGGGAAGATAGAGAAGCTGACAGACGATAACGGCTCTGTGGACTGCTTTGACATATCCAACGGAAACATCATGTTCATCGGACTGCGTGGAACGAAGCTTCAGGAAATATATGCCTGTGACAAGGGGACCGAAATTCAAAAAACGGATTTCAATGAAAAAACAGTGCAAAACAAAATCGTCGTCCGGCCGGAAAAGCTGGAGTTTGAAAATGACGGCATACCTCTGGAAGGTTTTGTCCTGAAGCCCGCCAATTACGATGAAAATAAGCGCTACCCCGGGATTCTTGACATACACGGCGGACCGAAGACGGTATATGGTGAAATCTTTAATCATGAAATGCAGTTTTGGGCAAACGAAGGCTACTTTGTGTTCTACTGCAATCCTAGAGGCAGCGACGGCAGAGGGGATGAATTTGCCGACATAAGGGGAAAGTATGGTACCATCGACTATCAGGATCTGATGAAGTTCACCGATCTGGTTCTCGAAAAAGTTCCTCAGATTGATAAATGCCGCATAGGAGTTACCGGAGGCTCCTACGGAGGGTTCATGACCAACTGGATGATCGGCCATACCGACCGGTTCCGATGCGCGGTATCCCAAAGAAGCATTTCCAACTGGATATCAAAATTCGGAACAACCGATATCGGATACTATTTCAATGCGGATCAGATTCAGTCCACCCCATGGGACAATGTGGAGAAAATGTGGTTTCATTCTCCAGTAAAGTATGCCGACCAGGCGGTTACCCCAACCTTGTTCATTCATTCGAATGAAGACTACCGCTGCTGGCTTGCAGAGGGCCTGCAGATGTTTACCGCTCTGAAATATCACGGCGTTGATGCGAGGCTCTGCATGTTCCGGGGGGAAAACCACGAACTCAGCAGAAGCGGCAAACCGCGCCACAGGGTGAGACGGCTGGAAGAAATGACAAACTGGTTTGACAAATACTTGAAAAACTGACGACTTCAAATGGCATTTGGCATTTTGTGAATAGAAAAAGTGGAACAAAAAAGTTTGCATTTTTTCAGATTTGGGGTATAATAGATTAAAGGTCAAAGATAGTCAGACACAGGGAGAGGATAAGGATGAATGGAAAAGGAAGGGACAGGGAAGTGATACGATGGCAAGGCTCAGCGATGTGATAGAGGACTTTATCAAAGCGCTTCTCAGTGACAGCGAAGGATCACTGGAGCTGCAGCGCAATGAGTTGGCCAGCTATTTTGAGTGCGCGCCATCTCAGATCAATTATGTCCTGGCTACTAGATTTTCCGTAAATCAGGGATACTATATCGAGAGTCGAAGAGGCGGCGGTGGATATATCCGCATTGTGCGGCTGGATATAGACAAGGACGATTATTTGCTGTACCTGCTGACAGAGGGAATTGGTTCCGGTCTTTCCGAGCAGAGTGCGATGCAGATCATTCAGAGGATGGTCAATCAGGAGTATATCTCCGAAAAGACTGCTTTCCTGATGAAATCAGCTGTTACAAACAAGGCGATTGCCATACCGTCCACGATTAAGGACAGTATCCGGGCCAATATACTGAAATCCATGATCACAGCTATTATGGCATTTGATGAGAAAAATGTGTGAATGGGCTATTGGATTGGTATATATATTTTGAGGGAGATGAAAGAATTATGTTATGTCAGGAATGCAAACAGAAACCCGCAACTGTACATTTGGTGAAAATAATAGATAATCATAAGACAGAGCTTCATCTTTGTGAGGACTGTGCCAGACAGAGGCAGGATTTCATGAATGTCACTCCATTTACGATAAATGATTTGATTGCCAGCTTTATGGACATGCAGAACCAGAGCGAGCAGAGTGCTGCCAGTTCCGCTTATGAGAAACCCATGGCGCCCAAGTGCAGTGTCTGCGGGATGGACTTCAATCAGTTCCGCAAGACGGGGCTGCTGGGATGTGAGGACTGCTATCAGTCCTTCCGTGAGGAATTGCTTCCGCTCCTGCGAAGGATACAGGGAAATACGGTTCATACCGGGAAGGTGCCGAAGCGAAGCGGATCGGGCCTGGTACGGCAGAAGAAGATCACCAGTCTCAAGGCGGAGCTGAAAAAGGCCGTGGAAACGGAAGCCTTTGAGAAAGCCGCGGTGCTGCGGGATCAGATCAGAGAGCTGGAGCAGTCCGGCAAGGATCCGTCGGACGGCAAGAAGGAGAACAAGCAAACGCAGCCGGAGGACAAGGAACAAGACCGGCAGGAAAACGACGGACAAAATAAACCGGAGAGCAATGGACAAAACGGGCCGGAAGAGGACGGACAAAATAAACCGGAAAACGATGATGAAAATAAGCAGGGAGGGAACGGGCAATGAGCTGGATCAATGAAAAGGGACCGGCCAGGGATGTTGTGCTGAGCAGCCGAACCCGTTTGGCAAGGAATGTGGCAAAATATCCTTTCCCGGGGATCCTTCCGGAAAAGCAGGCGAAGGAAATCGCTGAAAAAGTCAGGAAGAGCATCCAGGATGGGAAATCGGATCTGGACTCGGATTTTTCGTTTTTCTATATAAAGGATGTACCGGCCTTGGAACAGCAGATATTGGTGGAAAAGCATCTGGCGAGCCCGGATCTGATGAAAAGCCCTGAGATATCGGCTTTGGCCCTGGATTCTTCGGAAAAGGTCACGGTCATGGTGAATGAGGAAGATCATATCCGGATGCAGTGCATCCTTCCCGGCTTCCAGATGAATCAGGCATGGGAAACGCTGAATCATGTGGATGATGTCATAGAAGAGGAAGTCGATTATGCCTATGACAAGGATCTGGGTTATCTGACCAGCTGTCCCACCAATGTGGGTACCGGCCTGAGGGCGTCGGTCATGCTGCATCTGCCGGCGCTGACGGCCAACAACCAGATGAATGCCATCCTGCAGGCCATATCCAAGATCGGATTGACGGCACGGGGCATTTATGGGGAAGGCACCGAGGCCCTTGGAAACATTTATCAGATCTCCAACCAGATCACATTGGGATCCTCGGAGGAGGATATTATTAATAATCTGACTGTTGCCTGCCGTCAGATTGTGGAGAATGAGCGAATGGCAAGAAAGGCCCTTCTGAAGTTTAACGGGATTCAGTTCAGGGATGCCATCTGGCGTTCCTTTGGTATCCTGTGCCATGCCAGGGTGCTGGAGCTCAAGGAGTTCATGACGCTGATTTCCCAGGTGCGGATGGGCATCAGTATGGGGATTCTTCCCAATATCAATACGGAAGTCCTGGACACTCTCATGACGGAGGGCCAGCCGGCCGGTGTCCGGAAGAAAGCCGGCAGACAGCTGGATGAGATGGAAGTCAACATTGTGCGGGCGGATCTCATAAGGAAAGCAATGAAAGAGATAATAAATAAAGAGACTAACAGTTAGGAGGTTGTCATATGGCTTTTTTCGGCCGATTTACAGAAAGAGCCCAGCGTGCCCTGATCTACGCCCAGGAAGAGGCAAGGAATCTGGGACATAATTATGTAGGAACGGAGCACCTGCTTCTCGGACTTCTGAGGGAAGGCGAAGGCGCAGCTGCCCGGGTACTGAAGGAGCTGGGTGTGGATGTCGATACCGTAAGAAATCAGGTGGAAAGCCTGGTTGGCAAGGGAAATTATAACTTTACAGAAGGGTTTGGCTATACGCCGAGAACCAAGCGGGTCATGGAGCTCAGCTTTTACGAAGCGAGAAATCTCGGACACAACTATGTGGGCACCGAGCATTTGCTGCTGGCCCTGATCCGGGAAGGGGAAGGAGTCGCCGCCCGGATCCTCATGGAGTGCGGAGTGGATCTCGGGTATGCCCGGGAGCAGATTATAAAAATGCTGAAGGAAGAGGGCATGGAAGCCCATCAGTCCTCCGGGAAGAAGAAAACGGATACTCCCACACTGGATCAGTACGGCCGGGATTTAACGGATATGGCAGAAGAAGGCAAGCTGGACCCGGTCATTGGAAGGGATAAGGAAATCCAGCGGGTCATGCAGATCCTGTGCCGCCGGACCAAGAACAACCCGGTTCTGATCGGGGAAGCCGGGGTCGGCAAAACGGCCGTTGCGGAGGGCCTGGCGCAGAAAATCCAGGAAGGCAATATCCCCGGCCTGCTGAAAGGGAAGCGGATTGTTACCCTGGACATGGCCGGCATGGTGGCCGGTGCAAAATACCGCGGAGAGTTTGAGGAACGGCTGAAGAACATCATGGCGGAAATCCGGAAAGCGGGAGACGTGATCCTGTTTATCGATGAAATGCATACCATTATCGGTGCGGGCGCCGCGGAAGGCGCCATCGATGCTTCCAATATCCTGAAGCCCGCTCTGGCCCGAGGAGAGATCCAGGCCATTGGCGCCACCACGATAGAGGAATACCATAAGAATGTGGAAAAGGATCCTGCCCTGGAGCGTCGGTTCCAGCCGGTCATGGTGGAAGAGCCTTCCAGGGATGAGGCAGTGCAGATCCTGTTCGGACTGAGGGACAAATACGAGGCGCATCACAAGGTCCGGATTACGGACGAAGCCCTGAAGGCGGCCGTCGATCTGTCGGGCCGCTATATCACCGACCGCTTCCTGCCGGACAAGGCCATCGATCTGATTGATGAAGCGGCTTCCCGGGTGCGGCTGCAAAGCTTTACCGCTCCGCCGGACCTGAAGGATCTGGAAACGAAAAAGGAAGACCTGATGAAGGAAAAGGAAGAGGCTGTCATGAATCAGAACTATGAAAAGGCAGCCCGGATCCGGGACGAGGAACAGAAGGTCAAGGATAAAATCGAGGAAATGAAGAACAGCCTGACCCGGGAGTCCACCACGAACAGGGAAACGGTGGGAGAGGAGGAAGTGGCTCAGATCGTGGCAAGCTGGACCGGGATTCCGGTCAGGAAGCTGACGGAAAATGAAAAGGAGCGGCTGCTCAATATGGAGAGCATCCTGCACAAGCGCGTTATCGGGCAGGAAGAGGCGGTAAAGGCTGTGTCCCGGGCAATCCGGCGGGCAAGAGCCGGACTGAAGGATCCCAGACGCCCCATTGGTTCCTTTATCTTTCTGGGACCCACAGGGGTAGGCAAGACGGAATTGTGCAAAGCCCTTGCAGAAGCGTTGTTCGGTGAAGAAGATGCCATGATCCGGATTGATATGTCCGAATACATGGAGCGCTACAGTGTCTCCCGGCTGGTCGGCTCTCCTCCGGGATATGTGGGCTATGAGGAAGGCGGACAGCTGACGGAAAAGGTCCGCAGAAAGCCTTACTCCGTTGTGCTGCTGGATGAAATCGAAAAGGCCCATCCCGATGTGTTCAACATTTTGCTGCAGATCCTGGAGGACGGGCGATTGACGGACTCCAAGGGGCGGACGGTGGATTTCCGAAATACGGTGGTGGTCATGACGTCCAATGTCGGCGCGCATACCATCCGCAAGCAGAGCACCATCGGGTTTACTGCCACAGATAATATGGCTGCGTCCGAATATGAAAAGATGAAGGACAACATCATGGGAGAGCTGAAAAAGACCTTCCGGCCGGAGTTTCTGAACCGGATTGACGAAACCATAGTGTTCCATGCGCTGGAGGAAAGCGATCTGAAAAAGATCGTCAAACTGATGCTGGCCGATGTTTCCAGGAGACTGGCCAAGAGGAACATCTTCCTGGAGGTGACGCAGGAAGCCCAGGACCATATGGCAAAGGAAGGCTTTGATCCAACCTACGGCGCCCGGCCGCTGCGCAGGGTGATCCAGAGGATGGTGGAAGACAATCTTTCCGAGGAGATCCTGGCGGGGAACGTAAAGGTCGGCGAGAAGATACAGGTTGGCATGAAGGACGGCAAGCTGAGTTTCCACGGCCTGCAGCCGAAAGAGCCGGATAAGGTCATGACAGGGAAATGACCCCCCTTTCCCGGGTGACCGGGCCGGGTACAGTATAAATGCTGTACCCGGCTTTTTTTTATGGAGAAACGGATAGGCTTAAAGACAGATTTCCGCATATTCCCACGGACTTCCTTGAAGTGGAGGACTTGTGCGTGAAGGACTTTTGCAGGATTTTCCCCATTCTTTATAGAATGATACCAGGTACCGGATTTGTATTTGCAATACATGGGAGAAAACGTGGAAGAGGGAAAAGATGTCAAAGAAGAAAAATACCATCTGGGTCTGCCAGTCCTGCGGCCAGCATTATTATAAATGGGCGGGATTCTGCAGCAGCTGCGGGGAATGGAATACCATCGTGGAAGAAGTCGTGAAAAAGGAGGAGCCTGTCAGGGGACTGGGAGTGGGCAGCGGAGATCCGGCCCGGCCCATGTCGGTGAATCAGGTCAGCTTTTCGGAAACGCCCCGTTTTTCCAGCGGCTCCATGGAGCTGGACCGGGTGCTGGGAGGTGGTATTGTACCGGGATCCTTTGTGCTGGTGGGAGGAGATCCGGGGATCGGCAAAAGTACGCTGCTGACCCATCTGGCTTGCCGGGTTGCGGAGGACCGCGGCCCCGTCCTGTACATCAGCGCAGAGGAAAGTCCACAGCAGGTGCGCCTGCGGGCAGAGCGGCTGGGAGCCATGGCGGACGACTTTTTTGTGGTGGCGGAAGCCGATATGCAGATCATTGAAGAGCATATGAAAAACGTGAAGCCGGTGGTCCTCATCGTCGACTCCATACAGACCGTTTACAAGCCGGATATTCCATCTGCACCGGGAAGTGTGGTACAGGTGCGGGAAAGTGCTGCTCAGCTGCTGCGTATGGCAAAGAACACCGGGACAGCGGTTTTTACTGCCGGGCATGTGACAAAGGAAGGCGCCATTGCAGGCCCCAGGGTGCTGGAGCATATGGTGGACACCGTATTGTATTTTGAAGGGGAACGATATACGCAATACCGTATTCTTCATGCGGTGAAGAATCGTTTTGGATCGCTGGAGATCGGGGTTTATGAGATTGGCGATGCCGGGCTGAAGGACATTCCCAATGCGTCGGAGCTGTTCCTGTCCGAGCGGCCGGTGAACGCCAGCGGGACGGTGGTTGTGCCGGTGATGGAAGGGACACGTCCGATTTTGGTGGAGGTACAGGCGCTGGTTGGATCCTCCAGCTATCAGAATGCCCGCCGGACCACCAACGGAATCGATCTGAACCGCCTGCAGCTGCTCCTGGCTGTGCTGGAAAAGCGGGCCGGCCTGCTCTTGGGCGGCAGCGACGCTTTTGTCAAGGTAGCCGGAGGGGTAAAGATCGACGAGCCTGCGGTGGACCTGGGGCTGGCTGTGGCACTGGCTTCCAGTTTTCGGGACTGTCCGGTCAATCCCTATACGGTGATCATCGGAGAGGTTGGACTGGCTGGGGAGGTCCGCGCTGTGTCCCATATGGAACAGCGAATCCGCGAATCCCGCAGGATGGGCTTTCGCAGGGCCATTGTTCCGGTCAGCGCAGAGAAGGTTCATACGGAACCGGGATTTTCCCTTCTGGGTGCGCCCACTCTGAACGACGCCCTGAATATGGTCATGGGCCGGTAGTTCAAAATTCTTCACATGATACCCGGATCTCTCAGAATCAGAGATATGAGATATTGAGATATGAATAATTCCGATAAAACTCACAGATTTCGTGTTGACTTCAACAATATCATGTGTTAGAATAACTGTTTTTGACAATTCGGTTGGCTTGTGCTATAATGTAAATAATGTTTGTAAGAAGCAGAGCGAAAGGAGGCATCATCAAGTGTTTGAGATCGGAGATAAAGTGGTCTATCCCATGCATGGCGCAGGTATCATTGAAGGGATAGAGACAAAGGAAATCCTTGGTGAGAAGCAGCCCTATTATATACTCCATTTTCCCATTGGCAGCATGAAGGTCATGATTCCGACAAAGAGCGTGGAGGAGGTCGGGATCCGGGAAATCATATCCGGCGGTGAAGTCGGCAAGGTGGTAAAGGTCCTTGGCAAACACAGCTCCTCTCTTCCGGACAACTGGAACAAGAGATATCGGATGAATCTGGAAAAGATAAAGAGCGGTGACATATATGAGGTCGCTGGTGTGGTACGGGATCTGATGATTCGGGAGCGGGACAAGGGATTGTCCACGGCGGAAAGGAAAATGCTGAATACTGCAAGACAGATTCTTATCAGTGAAATTGTTTTGTCCACTTCGCAGAAAGAAGAAGACATCGCATCCATGATCGATAAAATCACATTGAAACAGGACAGCGTCTGACAGGCGCTGTATTTTTTTCTTTTCCCCATCCTCCCTTATAAAATTTTGGTATAATAGTTATAATAAACAATAGGAGGTGATAAAATGAGGAGAGCTATGCAATTTTTACTCTCTTTGCTTGGTCTTGCCCTGGGGATCTGGATTGCATTTCCGGTCCGTTCGGTTTTGAATCATTTTCACATTGTACTGCTTCCCCAGTATCAGGACACGGTTCTTTTTTCGATTTTTGGTCTTGCGTTCGCAATTATTTTATTCTTACTGTCATCCCGTATTATAAAGCACTCGATTGCTTTTTTGAGGTGGGTTGAGAGTAAGTTTTCGGATGTGCCCACACCGGACATTCTGTTTGGCGCCATTGGTCTGATCGTCGGGCTGATTATTGCGTATTTGATTACGGAGCCCATCAACCGTTTGAAGATTCCCTGGCTGTCGATGGTTCTTTCCGTTGCGATCTATATTTTATTTACTTACCTGGGCATCAACATTGCAACCAAAAGGCGGGAGGAATTGAGCAGTCTGGCACTTTTCCGGAAGATTTCAAAGGAAAAAGTTTCCAAAGAGAAGACTTCCGGTGAAAAGACGGGCGTTCCCAAGATCCTGGATACCAGCGTGATTATCGATGGACGCATCTTTGACATCTGCCAGACCGGCTTTGTTGAGGGACCGCTGGTGATACCGTCCTTTGTGCTGCAGGAGCTCCGGCATATTGCGGATTCCTCCGATGCCCTGAAGCGCAACCGGGGCCGGCGGGGGCTGGATATTCTGAATCGGATCCAGAAGGAACTGGAGATTGGTGTGGAAATCTACGAAGGGGATTTCACGGATGTTGCGGAGGTGGACGCCAAGCTTTTGAAACTGGGACAGCTGCTGAAGGGCAAAGTCCTGACCAACGACTACAATCTGAACAAGGTGGCGGAGTTTCAGGGCGTTCCCGTGCTCAACATCAATGAACTGGCCAATGCTGTAAAGCCGGTAGTGCTGCCAGGTGAGGAAATGGTGGTACAGGTCATCAAGGACGGCAAGGAGACCGGTCAGGGGATCGCTTACCTGGACGACGGGACGATGATCGTGGTGGACGGCGGCAAAAAGCATGTCGGGAAAACCATAGGCGTTTTGGTGACCAGCGTTTTGCAGACGGCTGCCGGCAGAATGATCTTTGCCCGGCCGAAGGATGCCGAAAAAAACGTTTCCTGATTTCAGGGAGAGGGTTCTGGGATGAAAAGTTCAGGAATACAACGGGTATATGCGGTCCTGCTGGCAGCAGGAAAGGGCCGCAGGATCGGCGGGCCGGTACCAAAGCAGTATCGGAAGCTGTGCGGCCGGCCGATTCTGGCCCATACTCTTTTATCCTTTGACGCGGCGCCATCCGTGGAGGAGCTGATCGTGGTCACGATGGAGGAAGAATATATTCGACAGGAAATACTGAGCCGTTATCCGGTAAAAAAGGCCGTCTCTTTCGTAAAAGGCGGAGCGGTGAGGCAGGAATCCGTCCGAAACGCAATCCGGGCCATACCGGGCGAAGGAATTGTCGTGATTCAGGACGGGGTCCGTCCACTGACTGCGGTGGAGGTAATCGAGAAATGCATTGCGGCTGCCAGGCAGTACGGGGCGTCCGCTGCCGGAATGCCGGTCAAGGACACCATCAAGGAAACGGACGGAGATGGCTTCTCCATACATACACTGGACCGCAGCCGGCTGTGGCTGGTGCAGACGCCCCAGGCGTTCCGGCTGTCCCTGCTGCGGAAGGCACAGGAAAAGGCGGAGGAAGATCATTATCTGGGTACGGATGACAGTTCCCTGGTGGAACGTCTCGGTCATCCGGTCCGGCTGGTGGAAGGCGGCTACACCAATATCAAGATTACCACTCCGGAGGATCTGGAGATCGCGGAGAGGTATCTCGAAAGCGGAGGGAGAACAGGTTGAGGGTTGGAATCGGATACGATGTGCATCGCTTTGCGGAAGGCAGGCGGCTGATCCTGGGCGGGGTGAACATCCCATGGGAAAAGGGCCTGCTCGGTCATTCGGATGCGGATGCCCTGGTCCATGCCATAATGGATGCCATGCTGGGCGCGGCTGCACTGGGGGACATCGGGCAGCATTTTCCGGACAGTCAGGAGGCTTACCGTGATATCTCCAGCTTGCTGCTGCTGAAGCGGGTTTCCGGACTGCTCCGGGAAAAGGGATTTGGGATTGTAAATCTGGATGCCGTGATCATCGCGCAGAGGCCGAAAATGGCACCCTATCTTCCAAAGATGAAAGAAAACATTTCTTCTGTGCTGCACGCCGATCCGGCGTGTATCAACATCAAGGCAACGACAACAGAATGGCTGGGATTTCCAGGCCGGCAGGAGGGAATTGCCGCTCAGGCAGTTGCATTGATCGATGGAATGTGATATGGTAGATTTGGAAATCGAAAGCCACTTTTTGGGAGAATGTTTGCAGAAAATGAAGGAATGACAAGAGAATACCGCAAAATGACAGGAGGATGCCAATCATGAAAAGAACAGCTGTTTTGTTGTTGATCGTCTTTTCCTTTTTCTGTCTGCCTGTATCAACCACGGCTCTGGCAGATGCGGTGGGGGACGAAGGAAAGACGGTTGTCAGCCTCGGTGCGAACCTTTCCGACGATCAAAAGGAACAGATCCTGAAACTGTTCGGGGTAAAGCGGGAGGAAGCAGAGATCATCGAAGTGACCAATCAGGAGGAGCGGTCGTATCTCGAAGGAATGGTATCGGATAAAAAAATAGGAAAAAGAGCCATTTCCTCGGCATATGTTGAAGTACTGGGAGAAGGCAAAGGGATCCAGGTGGAGACGCACAACATCAACTGGGTAACCAGGGAAATGTATGCCAATGCCATGGCCACAGCCGGGGTGAAGAATGCTCATGTCATAGCGGCAGCCCCCTTTTCGGTGTCCGGTACCGCGGCGCTGACGGGGATTATGAAGGCGTTTGAAAAGGCGACCGGGGAAAAGCTGTCGGAGGAAGGGAAAAAGGCAGCCAACGAAGAGCTGGTGACCACCGGCGAGCTGGGGGAAGATATCGGGAAGGACAAGGCAGCATCGCTGGTAAAGGGTGTCAAGGAACGGATTGTCCGGGAGAAAGTGACGGATCCGAAAAAGATCCGGGATATCATCATTGACGTCGCCGGGGATCTGAACATCAACATCACGCAGCAGAATATGAACCAGCTGGCGGATTTGATGGAGAAGATCAGTCATTTGGATCTGAATGTGGGCCAAATTTCCGGGCAGCTGCAGAATATCTCCAAGGGTCTGGATAAGGTAGGACAGACCATCAACGAAAACAAGGGGATTCTACAGCAGATCCTGGATGCCATCAAGGGTTTCTTTGCATGGCTCGCCCGGGTTATCAGGGGAAAAACGGCTTGATTCCCGGTGCATTCCCCGGAGCGCCGCCCGTCCGGTGTGTGCGTCATTGACAGGTGAGGCGCTTCCATACTATAATATTTGCGTGAAACTGGGTGGAAATCACAAAAGCCTCCGTCTTTGACTTTTCAGAGGGGAGGCTTTTTTGCACCAAAATAGGGGGATCATGATGTTCGAACTGATAAAGGAAGATATCCGGGCCGTAAGGGAGCGGGATCCGGCGGCACGGAGCACCCTGGAGGTGATTCTATGCTATCCGGGACTTCACGCTGTCTTTTGGCACCGGATTGCCCACTGGCTGTACCGTCATAAATGCAGGCTTCTGGCACGCATTCTGTCAAATCTCAATCGGTTTGCCACCGGTATTGAGATTCATCCGGCGGCAAAAATAGGCAAGGGCCTGTTCATTGACCACGGCATGGGTGTGGTCATCGGGGAGACAACGGAAATCGGCGACAATGTAACGATTTATCAGGGCGCCACCCTGGGCGGGACCGGCAAGGAAACCGGAAAGAGGCATCCCACCATTGGCAACAATGTGGTCATCAGCACCGGAGCCAAGGTGCTGGGCCCCTTCCGGGTGGGGGACAATTCCAAAATCGGGGCGGGCGCAGTGGTGCTGCGCGAAGTGCCGCCCAACTCCACTGTGGTTGGTATACCGGGCAGGGTGGTGAAAAAGGACAACAAAAGGGTGTATGACGAAGAGCAAAGTCCGGATCTGGACCAGGTGGATCTTCCCGATCCGGTGAACGAGGCATTGATGAGACTGACGATCCGTCTGTTGGATCTGGAGAAAAAAGTGGAAGAATTGGAGGCAAAGCATAAGGCATGAAGTTATACAATACGATGACCAGGACAAAGGAAGAATTCATCCCCCTTCATCCGGGGGAGCTGCGCATGTATTCCTGCGGGCCCACCGTCTATAATTATATTCATATCGGCAATGCACGCCCGTCCATTGTGTTTGATGTCTTTCGGAGATATATGGAATACAAGGGATATCGGGTGACACTTGTCCAGAACTTTACCGATATCGACGACAAGATGATCCGGAGGGCAGGGGAAGAAGACACCACGGTCCGGGAACTGGGCGAGCATTACATTGCGGAGTATTTCAAGGATGCGGACCGGCTGGGGATCCGCCGGGCGGACTATTATCCGAGAGCCACGGAGCATATCGATGATATTATAGCGTTTATTCGCGTTCTGGTGGACAAGGGACTGGCGTATCAGGCCGGTGAGGACGTTTATTACGATACGGCCGCGTTCCCTTCCTATGGGAAACTGTCCGGACAAAGCCTGGAGGATCTGGAGGCAGGCGCCCGGGTGGACATCAACGAAAGAAAGAAAAATTCCATGGATTTTGCGTTATGGAAAGGCAAAAAGCCGGGAGAGCCGTTCTGGGAAAGTCCCTGGGGCCCCGGAAGACCGGGCTGGCATATTGAATGCTCCGTCATGGCCATCAAATACCTGGGAGAGACCATTGATGTTCATGCCGGCGGTCAGGATCTGATTTTCCCTCACCATGAGAATGAAATTGCCCAAAGCGAAGGAGCGACCGGAAAGCCGTTTGCGCGTTACTGGCTCCACAACGGAATTATCAATATTGACCATCAGAAGATGTCCAAATCGGCGGGCAACTTCTTTACAGTACGGGAAATCTGCGAGGAATTCGATCCGGAGGTAGTGCGGCTGTTCATGCTGTCCTCCCATTACCGGAATCCCATCAATTTCAGCAGGGAACTGCTGGAGCAGACCCAGAGCGCGCTGGAACGGCTGTACAACGCCGATGGCAATCTGGGGTATCTGATCCGGAACGCTCCCGAGGGGCCTGTCTCTGCGGAAGATCAGAAGTTTCAGAACCAGTTGCCGGAGTACACAACGGACTTTGAAAACGCCATGGAGGACGACATCAATACGGCAGGTGCCATCGGGGTCATCTTTGATCTGATACGGGAGATCAATACCTACGCCGGGCCGGACAGGCCGAAGGCGGTGCTTTGTGCCGCGCGGGAGGAGCTGATCCGCCTGACGGATATACTGGGACTGATGACGAAAAAGAAGGGAAAGCTGGATGGGGAAGTTGAGGACCTGATCCGGCAGCGGCAGAAAGCCCGGGAGGATAAGAACTGGGCCCTGGCCGACCGGATCCGGGATGATCTGAAAGAGCAGGGGATTGTGCTCGAGGATACTCCGCAGGGTGTCCGGTGGAAACGCCAGGAATCCTCTTCGGTTAATTCATAAATTATTAATAATTTCTTTAAACTTTTTTGATATAATCCGACGCAGGATGATATAATGAAAAATGCGTTGTGCAATAATCCGGAATTTTTTAATTGGGGGGGAACACTTTGATCCAAGTTGAAAATCTGACCAAGCGATTTGGTCAGCATGTCGCTGTGGATTCCATTAATTTTACGGTGGATTCCGGCGAAATACTGGGGTTTCTTGGCCCGAACGGTGCGGGCAAATCAACGACCATGAACATTCTCACCGGCTATATTTCTGCTACGGAAGGCACTGCCCTGATCGACGGCATTGATATTCTGGAGCAGCCGGAGGAGGCAAAGAAAAAGATCGGCTATCTGCCTGAATTTCCTCCGTTGTACGGAGAAATGACGGTGACGGAGTATCTGAATTTTGTCAGCGAGATCAAGGGAGTAAAGACATCGGACAAAAAGGCGGGGCTGGATCGGATCATGGATTTGGTCCGGATCGGTGACGTGAAGGGAAGGCTCATCCGGAACCTGTCCAAGGGGTATCGGCAGCGTGTCGGCCTGGCTCAGGCGCTGATCGGGAATCCGGATGTTCTGATATTGGACGAGCCTACCGTCGGACTGGATCCAAAGCAGATCATTGAAATGCGGAATCTGATCAAGAAGCTGGGGAAAAGCCATACCATTATTCTCAGCTCGCATATTCTGCCGGAAGTCAGCGAAGTGTGTGAGCGGGTTGTCATTATTGACCACGGCAGGATTGTAGCCAGTGATACGCCGGCGAACCTGTCCAAAGGCCTTGGCGATACCAGCCGGATTACACTCCGGATTGCGGCTTCGGAGAAGCAGGCCCTCAAGGTGGTCGGGGAGCTGCAGGGGATCCGGTCTGTGGAGTCCCAGGGATCCATGGAGCCGGACACCGTGGATATCATTGTACAGGCGGAGGATAATGTGGATATCCGGAGACCCCTGTTTCATGCATTCAGCAGGGCATCCTATCCTATCCTGATGATGAAAGCCGTAGGCATGACTCTGGAAGATATCTTCATGCGGGTAACCACGCAGGATGATGCGGTTTCCGACAAGGGGGTGCGGTAAATGCTGGCAATTATAAAAAAAGAATTTCTAACTTATTTTAAATCCATGACGGGCTATATCTTTATGGCATGCCTGCTGTTTTTTGTCGGCCTGTTCTTCGTTCTGAACAATTTGCTGGGCATGAGTCCCCAGTATAACGGAGTGCTTTCCAATATCACATTTGTATTCATGCTGATTGTTCCGATTCTGACCATGCGTCTTCTGGCAGAGGAAGCCCGGCAGAAAACGGATCAGCTGCTGCTGACCAGTCCCATCAGCCTTTCCAGGATTGTTCTCGGCAAATATCTGGGAGCGGTAAGCGTATTGTTTCTGACGCTGATCATTACACTGATTTATCCGGCGATCCTGAGTACCATGGGTTCCGTGAACTGGCCCGAGGTGATTGGCGGGTATGTCGGATTTTTCCTGCTTGGCTGCTCCCTGATCGCAGTGGGATTGTTCATATCCTCCATTACGGACAATCAGGTTATTGCTGCTGTAGTCACCTTTACCGCACTTCTTCTTATCTGGTTCATTGATACGATTGCCAAGGGGCTGCCCACAGACCGTACTTCCGGTATTATTTTTGCGTGTATTCTGATTGCGGCGGTAGCTTTTATTTTCTATATGGCGGCAAAGAATTGGATTGTCAGCGGCGGGATTATGGCAGCCGGGCTGATTGGCGTGTTTGTTGGCTATCGGATGAAGCCGGCTGCTTTTGACGGACTTATTGCGAAGGTGCTGAATTGGTTCTCACTGCTCAGTCGGTATGACGACTTTTCCATGGGTGTTCTGAACCTCAGCCCGATCATATACTATATCTCCTTTTCCGGCATTTTTCTTTTCCTTACGGTGCGGATGCTGGAAAAGAAGAGGTGGAGCTAAGGGGGAGCAGGGATGAAAAAAGGAAACATCTTACAATCTTTCAAAAGCAAGAAGTTCAAATACGGCGGCTATGCCACGCTGATAACGGTGATCGTCATAGCGGCGATGATTGTCGTCAACCTGGTTGCGGACAGGATTCCGCTGCGTGTTGATTTGACGCAGAACCAGCTGTACACCCTGTCGGAGCAGACCGAAGACGTGCTGAAGGATCTGAAGGACGATGTCACCATTTATTATGTTGGGGAACAGGGCTCGGTCAGTCCCGTGGTAAAGGAAATTGTGCAAAGGTATGCGAGAAAGTCAAAGCATATTCATACCGCTACTATTGACCCTGTCCGGGATCCCCTGACTGCGAAAAAGTATACAAAGGAAGGGGAGTCCCTCGCATCTGGAAGCCTTGTTGTGGAGAAAGGCAAAGTGTACCGCGTCATCGATCAATATGATATGGTCAATTATACGCAGAGCCAATCCGGCGGATCGCAGCCCGAGTCCCTGGCAGTGGAGCAGAGGCTGACTTCCGCAATCCTGTTTGTCGGCGGCTCAGAGATGCCGGTTGCCTATGTGCTGGAAGGTCACAGTGAGACCCCTCTGGATTCCAATGCCAGAAAGCAGATGGAGCTGGAAAACTTTGATGTGAAGGAACTGAACTTATTGGGACAAAAGGGGGTACCGGACGATGCGGATCTCCTCATTGTCAATTCTCCGCAGAAGGACCTTTCAAAAGAAGAAGCGGGGGATCTGAAGAAATATCTGGAGAATCAGGGAAGGGCCTTGTTCATGATGGATGTACTGCTGGAAGACCTGCCCAATTTCCAGGCGGTGTTTCAGAATTATGGCATTGAGCTGTCCAATACCCTGGTATTGGAAGGGGAACAGGGAAAATACGCCGGCGGCAACCCCTTGTATCTGATACCGGACTTCGCGGATCATGACATTGTGAATCCCATCAAGACCGGCAAGCTGCCGCTGCTCATTCCGGGAGGGCAGGCCATCCGTACTCTGGACGACAAGCGGAATACCCTGAAGGTTCAGCCGCTTTTAACCACTTCGGACAAGTCGTTCGGCAGAAAGGCGGACAGCAAGGAATCCTCTGCGGAGCGGCAGGCAGGTGATGTGCCGGGTCCGTTTGATCTGGCCGTGGCTGTTGAGGATCAGGTCTATAACCTGGCAGCCAATGAGACCTACACCACGAGAATGGTGGTAATCGGAAACTCCGGTTTTCTGGGAACCGGCTTTGAAGGGGGTTCCAACCTGTTCATGAACAGTCTGAACTGGATCTTTGAACGGGAGGATTCCATTACGATACGGCCCAAGAGCCTGACAGTCCAGCCCCTGAACATTACGGAAATGCAGGTCCGGATCTATGGTGCCCTTGCATTGATCCTGATTCCGGCCATCGTTTTGATCACAGGGTTGGTGGTATGGCTGAGGAGGAGACACCTATGAAGAGGAAGCGCAATCTGATTCTTCTGATTGTTGTGCTGGCCGTTCTGGGCGGTGTGTATTTTTACCTGAGCAAGAAGCCGGTAAAAGACAACAACCCGGCAAAAGACGACAACCCGGCGAAGGAAACGAAGTCCTCCATTGAAATCTCCAGTGTGGACAAGGATAAAATATCGAAAATCACACTGCAGAACAGTAAGGAAAAAGAACTGACCTTTGAAAAGGAAGTCCGGACCGTGAAGGAAACGAAGGAAAAGACCGCGGATACGGACAAGTCCGGAAAAGGGAAGGACACAAAGGCCACGAAGGATCAAAAGGAGAAAGACAAGAAGCCGAAGACGGAGACGGTATGGAAGAATACCACCTATATTCCGGTTAAATTGGATCAGTCCAAGGTAGAAGATCTGGCCCGGGTATTTTCCTCCCTGGTGGCGGACGATCTGGTGGAAAAGAATCCAAAGAATCTTTCCATCTATGGGCTGGATAAGCCGGCAGCCACCGGTACGGCGCTGCTGGACGACGGAAAGAAGATTGTGCTGTATCTGGGAGACAAGACCGCCGAAGGCAATACGCATTACCTGATGAAGGAAGGCGACCCCAGGGTATTTACGGTTTACAGCAGCAACGGGGAGAAACTGGGTGATTCCCTTGCGGATTACCGCGACAGATCCCTTCCCCATATTGATCTGGCGTCCATGAGCTATCTGTATCTGTCCGGAGAAGGGCAGAAGGAGATCGAAATCAAAAAATCCGATCAGTCCAAGGAAGAAGCCCAGTACGGTCTGGGTGCGTTCCAGCTGGTAAAGCCCTATAAACAGCCCAGAAACATTGATTCCTCCAAGCTGGATCCCAAGCTGGAGGGAGTATCCAGTCTGGCAATCAAGGATTTTGTGGACGATCAGCCCGCTGATCCTGCAAAATATGGTCTGGATCATCCCAAACGGCATTTTATCCTGAAGGATGAAACCAACACGCTGGATCTGCTCTTTGGAAACAGTCCGGATGAGGAAACCATCTATTTCAAGACGGCGGATTCCGATTCGGTCTATACCATGGAAAAATCCTTGACGGATTTTATGAATATCAAGCCCATGGAGATCGCAGATAAATTTGCGCTCATTGTAAACATCGAAGATGTGGACAAGGTGGTTCTGGAAGGCAAAGGGGAAACCCATACCCTGAGTATGACCCGCAGGACGGAAAAGGCAAAGGAGAAAGACAAGGAGGACGAGGTGGTCACGACATACTTCCTGGACGGCAAGAAAAAGGAAGAGGATCCCTTCAAGGACTTTTACCAGAGTCTGATCGGAATTGTGGTGGATGCGGAGAAGGATCATACGGCGCAGGGCCAGCCGGATTTCAAAATTACCTATTATTTGAACAAAGGTTCCCGGCCGGAGCGGAATGTTGCGTTTATTCCCTATGACGATAATTATTACTCCGTGGTACAGGACGGCGACATGGAGTCCGAATTCCTGATCACCCGCAAGAGGCTGGACTGGGTCATGAATGATCTGGCGAACCTGATGGCGGGGAAAACAAAGGATAAGGACTGACGGATAACAGGCTGAAACGGCAAAAAGCTTCATCAGAGTAAAAGATAGAACCCGATCCGTGATTTCTTCAATATAGCAGGAAAAATGAAAGGCTTTCCATATAAAAATGGAAAGCTTTCTTTTTGTAATCCTTGCATTATTTCAATCCTTCCCGTTTCGGTATGGGAATAATCAAATATCCATTTCTTATCTGGAATCATTGCAAAAATATATTGACACCTTCTTTGCAGCATTCTGTTTCCAGTAAAACATTTCAGGATGTCACTGCTCCTTTTCCTTATGGTAAACTGGCGCTGTCCGGAACACTTTTCAGACAGACTTATTTAGGCTGACAGGAGGCGGTGGTTGTGATATGATGGGCATGAAATTGGAAAAGGCAGGGGAGAAAGCATGAAAAAGCAAAAACGCCTGTGGATCTTGATCCTGGTTTTACTGTTATGTGTTGTCCTGCTGTTTTCTCCCGTTGGCGCCCCGATCCGAAGCTATGCGGTTATGCGGCCGTACAGTGCTTTCTGTTATCGGGACAGCATAATGAAAAAGGATTCCATCCATTTCCGGATACCGGGAGGTGCCAGCACGGAGAAACCGGACTGGTATCCCTTTATGATGACGTTTAACGATAATGAGGGGCTTTCCAGGTATCTTGGGGAACAGGTGGAGTTTACCATCCTCTATAGCTTCGGGTACTTTCCGCTGCTGAAAGGCACCTCGTCCTATTATGACCCCGGTTCGGATTATTACAGCAGTTTCTACGGAGGATACATCATCAAACCCGGTGATAAAAGCAGAAGGTTCGGCTTTTTGCCGGATGGGAAAATCAATGCGGAGGAGATTGTAAAGGTACCGGAGTATGATCAGCGGGCACTGGTTCTTTCTTCCATCGGCTGTCCCTGGGAGCAAAGTGTATTCCGTGAGGAGATCTCTTCCATTCAGTATGCTGTGCAGTATGCCGGATATAGGGATTGGGCCCGCATCGATTCCGGTATCCGGACCAACAGCCCGGTCCATCAGTACAGGGGATTTCAGCAGGGCTATCTGCAGTATGGCAAGCCCCAGGGCAGATTTTCCTATTCCGGTGATTTTCCCGTTATCGACCTGGAAGGGCGGGTGTATGTCCGGTACTTTGAGAAATATCAGGCTACCATTGTGCTGTATATCATGGCTCCCTCCCTGGACACCGTCAATGAGTGCGACCGGGAGATTCTGTCCAAAACGGCCATTGGCACATAAAATGACAGGAGTTGCTCATAACACGCGCCCATGCGGGATGCGTGATACTTTTATAGAATTTTCACATTTTAAGAAATAAATGCTTTATATATTTGACAAACAGCATATGTAGCGATATGGTATATATAGGTCTAATAGAGATGTTGAGGAAAATATTAAAGTTGATTGCCAGCTTGAAACCTAAAACAGATGATTTTCTTTCATTAAGTTCTGTTGCCTGTAAGCGGAATGGAGGTTTAAATGATAAGGAACGGTATCCGGTTTATCAGTTTGGTACTTGCGATTTTCACAATTTTGCTTTTTTTTCTGTATACATCAACTACGCAACGAATGACACCTTTCGGAACGACAGATCAATATGAATTGGATGTGACAGAATCCAATGTACCAAAAGGAGAACTAATATCCAAATTAAATAAAATTGTTGATCGGAATAGTGCTGTCCTGCTGAAAATATCGGTTGATCCGGAAGATTACGAGAATAAGACAGACATTATATGGTTTGGTTCAAAGAAACCGAAACCGAAAGGAATTGTTGTTGAAGATCAGGAAATACATTGGTTTGATTCATCAATGAAAGGGCAGATGATTTCCTCATCAGATATTGGGAATCGGCCTCTAAATGGGGATTATTCCATAAAAGGCGGACAAATGTTTCGGGATGAATTGAATAAATGGGCAGAGAGCAGCGGAGCTCACATTTCGTGGGACCCTGTTCCGTCTTTTTTTAAACTTTTATTTGCGTATCTGATACAAAATGGGATAGGAAATGCAGTAATAGCTACTTTCATGTTGCTTTTTACAGCCCTGATATCCTGGTTTGTTATACATGCCAAGTCCAGAACTCTCAGATTACTCGGGGGAGTAAGCCCGAATCGTATTCATATGGAAGATACGATGAAAGTCCTGTGGCTTATTGCTCCCGGCCTTTTTGCAGGATGGATTATTATGTTGGGGTACTTGTCAGCAGCAGGGGGAATGGAGCAAGTTCTGATGGTATTATGGCAAACATTTTTAGTTCTTGCGGCCATTTTTGCTTTGTCAGGCATTTTGGTGATGGTGATTTCCTGGTTGGTGAGTCCAAAGACTTCTCACATAGCGCAAAGGCAGATTCCTTTAAAACGGTTCAACCAGCTGGGAAGGCTGGCACGTATTATGACAATTGTTATTGCACTGCTGATTGTTCCCACCACCATTACTTCTGCACATATTACCTATCGGCTGGCAGAAGAGCATGCCCTGTGGAAAGGCCTTTCAAAAAATGTAAGCCTTTCATTTGGGGATATTGATTCCCTGGAGACAGAGGAAATGCTGCCGGAAGCGGAATCTTTTTTCAATGATATGGAAGACAGTGATAATCTGCGGTTATCTCTTGTTGTGGATCGATCAATTGTGATGAATAAAGAGGAAATGGGAAATTATGATCATATCATTATCACTGACAAAGCGTGGATTGATGCCTTTGCTGTCGGAGTTGACACACAGCGATCCGGAGGGGAACTAACATCTGTCGATTTTGAAAACCTGCCCGCACCGCTGAAAACGTTTTTGGAAGGTCAATTACCACTGTGGACGAAGGCGAAAACAATACAGCCGGAAGGGCTTGGGTTTTATGAATTCACAGGTGCTAAATTCCTTGCCTTACCTCAGATGGTCGGTTTGGGAGATACGACTGTTCAAGCGGAGAGGCCCCTGGTAATATTGGTTGACAATCCCGTTGAGATTCTTAGAACGAAAGGATTTTTACTTGAGGCGGCATCAACCGGGAATGTGGTTTTTTCCGATGAGAAGCAGCTGCGTTCCGCCTTGTCTGTCTCTCCCATTAAGCCCTATGTTGTATCAATTGATGGTATAGCCGATACAGCACTGGAACAGGCGCAAAAGTTTCGCAAAGAAGCGACCTATTATGTCCTGGCATGTGTTCTTATTTTGATTACAATGGTGTTTGCAGGCATAATGAGTGCACAGCTTTGGTCAGGGGAGAACAAGAAACGTATCTTTACCTTGCATACTTTTGGGAAAACATATGCTTCCATTATAAAGCCGGCAGTAAAAAAGGAATGGACTGTTTTGGTCTTCACCGTTGTGATGGGATCTGTTTTGGTTTTTGTGTTAAAACACCCGGGAGTGTCTGCTCTGGCCATCGTCGCTGTCTCGGTTGTACTTCTGTATGGATTGGGTAGTTTCATTGCGTTCAGGGTGTGTTCCAGGCATACTTTTCATCAGATGTGCCATCGCTACTATTAGAACTATTTAGAAGGTTTTATTGGGGAAGGAGCCATTATGAATATTGAAGTTCACAGTATAAGCGTTATGATGAATGGAAGGAATATATTTACCAATGTATCTTTGGTGGTTGGCAGCAATGAAATGGTGGCAATTACCGGGCCGTCCGGATGTGGGAAGACGACACTTCTTAATTGCCTTGGACTGATTCAAAAGATTCAAAATGGGAAAATAATGATTGATGGTAAAAGTGTGGCAAACTGGAGCGATAAAGCAAAGGCAAAATTTTGGCATGATCATGCCACATTTATATATCAGGATTACGGGATTTTGGAAGATGAAACCGTTGCGTATAATGTTACCTTGAACAAGCATAATTCACACAGGGATGATGTGCAAAAAATTTTGGAAAAGGTTGGGCTTGGGGGCAGGGGAAAAGAAGCCGCATCGATACTCTCAGGCGGTGAGAAGCAGCGTCTGGGAATAGCCCGGGCAATTTTCAAAGATGCTGATATTATCTATGCCGACGAACCGACAGCTTCTCTTGATGCCGGTAATCGGCAGCTTGTAGTGGATCTGCTGCATCAACGTGCAAAAAAAGGCGCAGCGGTTATCCTGGCTACGCATGACGAACGGCTTGTTCGGGAGTGCGATAAAGTAATAGATTTGATCAATTTCCGATAAAGGGATTTCTTATCCTGCTTAATACCTTATTATCACGGCAAATGGCCTGTCAAATCGTAAAATGGATACTGCAAAATATGAAGTTGTGATAAGATAGATATATACATAATAACAGATTATGTGATGACAGATATCGATCATAGAAAAAGGTTGGATAAAGGTCGGATGCCGGGTGAAAAGGGGTTCCATGCAGTCAAATCAGAATATTTCAGGAGTCATTGAACGGATTACCTATGTAAATAATGAAAATGGTTATACCGTGGCAAAAATGAAAAGCGCGGGATATTTTGACCTCGTCACCATTGTGGGGAATATGCCGTCTGTAAATGTCGGTGCCGTGGTATCCCTGAAAGGGCAATGGAAGGTGGATTCCAAATACGGGCGACAGTTTGCCGTTTCGTCTTTTGAGGAAAAGCTTCCCGCTACGGCTGCAGGGATCGAAAAGTATCTGGGCAGCGGATTGATCAAGGGCATCGGCCCGGTGAACGCAAAACGGATTGTCAGGAAATTTAAGGAGAACACCCTGAAGGTCATTGAAGAAGAAACCGATCAGTTGCTGCAGGTGGAAGGAATTGGCCCGAGAAGGGTGGAGATGATCCAAAAGGCATGGGAGGAGCAGAAGGAAGTCAAGAATATCATGATTTTCCTGCAGTCCCATGGAGTTTCCACGGCATATGGCGTAAAGATCTATAAAGCTTATGGGGATGAGAGCATTCAGGTCGTGCGGGAGAATCCCTACCGGCTGGCAGACGATATCTGGGGGATCGGATTCCGGACGGCGGACCGCATTGCGCAGAATATGGGCTTTGACGTTCAATCCTATGAACGAATCCGTTCCGGAATTCTCTATGTGCTCAGCCAGTTATCCAACGAGGGGCATTGTTTTGCCTATCGGGATCAGTTGGTGGAAGAAGCGAAGAAGCTTCTGGAGGTGGAGACGGAGCGGATCGTCTCTGCCCTGGGCAATATGCTGAAGGAAGGATCCCTGATTCCGGATGAGGACGATGCCCTGTTCCTTCCGGTATTTTATCACAGTGAAGTCGGTGTGGCCCGCAGGTTGAAAAAGATTATGGAAACGGATACGCCGATCCTCCACAATCATGCCGGTTCCCTGATTGATTCCGTTGAGAAGAAGAACAGGATTCATTATGACGGGATGCAGCGGGAAGCCATTTTAAAGGCAGGATCCCATAAGGTCATGGTGCTGACGGGAGGACCCGGCACCGGTAAAACCTTTACCACACTGGGGATTCTCTCCTTCTACCGAAGCCTCGGAGCCCGGATCCTGCTGGCAGCTCCCACGGGCCGGGCGGCAAAAAGGATGTCCGAGGTTACGGGCATGGAGGCAAAAACGATTCACCGGCTTCTGGAATTCAAGCCCGCAAAAGGATATACGATGAACGAAGGAAACCCGCTGAAATGCGATGTGTTGATATTGGATGAGGTTTCCATGGTGGACCTGCTCCTGATGTATAACCTGTTGAAAGCAGTGCCGGACAAAGCGGTGGTTATCCTGGTCGGTGATGTGGACCAGCTGCCTTCCGTTGGGCCGGGGAATGTCCTGCGGGACATCATTGATTCCGGAAAGGTGGAAGTGGTTCGGTTGACAAACATTTTCCGCCAGGCACGGGGAAGCATGATCATCACCAATGCCCACCGGATCAATCAGGGGCTTCCCATCCGGTATAAAGGGGCCGTAAACCGGGATTTTTTCTTTATCGGAGAGGAAGATCCGGAGCAGGTGGCGCAGACCATTGTATCCCTTGTCACAAGGCGGCTGCCGAAATACTACAAAGCCGATCCGATCCGGGACATTCAGGTGCTTTGTCCGATGCTGAGAGGTTCCACAGGGGCTCACCACATCAATCAGCTTCTGCAGGAAAAGCTGACAGCCAGGGGCGGGAAAGCAGCTTCTGTCAAGTATGGGGGAACGACGTTTTATATCGGCGACAAGGTCATGCAGATCCGAAACAACTATGACAAAAATGTATTCAACGGGGACATCGGACGAATCCGGGAAATCGTTCCGGAGGACCGGACCATCCGGATCTCCTTTGATGACCGGATAGTGGATTATGACTATACCGAGCTGGATGAGATCATTCTGGCCTATGCCGCCACCGTGCATAAAAGCCAGGGAAGTGAGTATCCCATTGTGATCGCTCCCCTGACCACCCAGCATTATGTGATGCTTCAGAGGAATCTTCTCTATACCTGCATCACCAGGGCCAGAAAAGTTTATGTGCTGGTGGGGTCCAGGCGTGCGGTGGCCATGGCCATACGAAACAACAAAATTGCAAAGAGGAACACCATGCTGGCAAAACGCATTGCCGGACCTCAATAATTACTCTTTGATCTGTGATGTTTGGCTATTTAGCTATTTAGCTAAAATTTTTCAGAAAACTAAGTAAAACCATTGCAAAAGATATATAGAGCGCTATAATATGGTATAAATGGATTTGCAAGGACCTATCAAAAATGTTGTGGAGAATTTGAGAAAAGCATCAACGGGCGCTTAGTCTATTTTAAGTGTGGGAGGCGTATCTCTTGAAGATTATAAAAACGGAGCTGCTGTCATGTTTTAAAAGAAAAGAGATTCATTTTGTTATGCTGTTTTTGGTCATTCTTTCGCTGCTTGCATACAGTATGGAGTGCATTGCTTTTTATGGTTCGGAGTTGCGGTTTATCCGCTCATCCAATGAGAGTACCATATTATCAGGAGTTTATTCCAATTCGGTCCGGGTAATGATTATGCTGATGCTGCCTTTCATTTCATCCCTGATCTATTCCGATTCCTTTTACAGGGATTATCATAATGGCGTATTGAAAGGGATTCTCACCAGGGTCCGTAAATCGGACTACATTCTTTCCCAGGCCGCTGTGGTTTTTGTGTCTTCCTTCCTGACTTTTTTTATAGCTTTTTTTATCAACCTTGTTATTGTCAAAGTTCCTTTTCCGGCAGTTGGATTCGATAATAATTTGGGCCTGCCTCCTTTTGATATTGCCATTCAAAACTATAACGAAAAAAGTTTTTTGGATTTTATAAGAATTCAGTCTCCATTTGGATATAATCTGTTGAACTTATTCATATTAAGCTTCTTCGCAGGATTACTTGGCTTATTTACCTACGGAGTATATTTTTTGCTTTTAGATAAGAATCGTATCTATGGAATGTTTTTTTCCTTTATATGTTATATCGCTTCGACAATTGGATTTTCCGTGCTGGGGTTTTGGAATTTCTCATTGACCGAACAATTGCAGCCGATGCATGAAGGAACTGCTCTTCCATTGATAATATGGGGTATCATACTGGCAGCTGTTTCTGTCTATCTGATTGTATGGAAAGGAATAAAGAATGAAGTTATCTGATGAAAAGGGTAGGACTCGATATGGATTGGTCAAGTATGTTCTTCAGAATTTTTGTGTCAATCATAAAAAAGGAATAATGGAAGCATTTTTAGCCACAATTGCATTGTTTGTTTGGATAACAAATGGATATTTCCATACTAGCTCCCTTATTATATCATTTAAATCAGTTTACTCCAGTCATGAATTTATTTTGATTTCCTGTATTATACTTCTATATATTTTTTTAATCAGCAATCTTTGTCAGGTATTTGATAAAAATAGTTTGCTGATCAGATATACTAGTCTACGTAGATGGTACGACCAAAAGATTCTTACCGGTTTATATGTAATACCTGCTTATATGTTTTTTGTCAACTTTCCCTTTTTGGTTTCTTTGGTCATTCATAATGATATAGGCAGCATTACTTTTGAATTTATTGGATTTTGGCTCCTCAGTATTTTGTTTCAGGGAATGGGCTTCATCATTATTGGGCTATTGTATTGTTTCATCCACAGTCTGACAGGCCGAAATGTGATTTCTGGTATTCTGACCTATCTGATATTAACGATACCGAGCTTGATCCGGGGATTATTTTATGTGAAGGTGAACAGCTTTCCGGATTATATGTTTTTGGGCAATTTGAATAAAAATTCTTCCGTGGAAAGTGTTCTGCTACAATTTATTGTTTTTGTTATAATAGGAATATTGTTACATTTCCTAAATTTGACTATCATTGAGAAAAAAGATATTATGTGGAGGGAATGAGATGGATTTCAAATTATTGATCAATAAGAAGCTGATCAGATCATGCTTTATCGTTATACTGGCAAGTATGTTTATCAGCTTTTATCATTTTGATAATCTAGGCTCTTATAAGAGTTTTTATAACATAGACAGTTTTAATTTGAGGGAGTTGTTTCTGCTCGTTTATGGGGATCTGGATCCCGGCTCCATCAAATTACTGTTTCCTTTCCTATTATTTCTATACTCAAACTTCGCAGTTTGAAAAGAGCGATGAACCTTGAAAATTCAATGAATCC
>ENA-UOOI01001022-UOOI01001022.1-fermentation-metagenome-genome-assembly--contig:-NODE-1022-length-31771-cov-3.514630_pt1 | contig 31771 bp, 26 predicted proteins | sample MGYA00245779_ERZ724027 | MGnify/ENA primary metagenome ERZ724027 (study PRJEB28704, sample SAMN03018318) | fermentation metagenome | biome: anthropogenic terrestrial biome; feature: soil; material...
ACACTCTTTCCCTACACGACGCTCTTCCGATCTTATCACAATCCTGACGGCGGAACCGGTACCCTCTAACTGGAAAGGGGACATTGTTTGGAAAAGTTCTAATGAACAGGTTGCTACAGTGGAAAAAGGTGTGGTCACTGCAATAGGACTGGGAAGCTGTACGATTACTGCCTCAGCCGGTGATGCGAAAGTATCCTGCGAGATCACCTGCCGTAGCATGGGTCTGATGGATGATGTCTCTGGCATGTGGCATTCGTTCGTAGATCAGTAGCAAAGAACAGGGAGAAGGAACGCGGTATGATACGGGAAAAAGAACAAATGCTGCTGAATTGGATGCCGGATTGGGTCGGGCAGGTGATTGAGCGATTGAATCAGGCGGGATTTGAGGCATATGTGGTAGGTGGCTGTGTACGAGACGCTTTATTGGGGCGTGAGCCCCATGATTGGGATATATGTACCCCTGCCTTGCCCCAAGAGGTCATCTCCTGTTTTCCAGAGCGCAAAGTTCATTTAACCGGTATTCAGCATGGAACGGTGCTGTTGATTTGGGAAGGTGAAGGGGTAGAAATTACGACCTTCCGCACCGAGGAGGGCTACAGTGATCACCGTCATCCGGATCAGGTTACGTTTGTCCGCAATCTGGAGGAAGACCTTGCGCGGCGGGATTTTACGGTAAACGCCATGGCCTACCATCCTCAGCGTGGGATTATAGATCCCTTCGGAGGCCGGCAAGATTTGAGAAAGAAGGTAATCCGTTGTGTTGGGGTGCCCAAGCGTCGCTTTCAAGAAGATGGCCTCCGCATTCTTCGGGCGTTGCGATTTGCGGCACACTATGGTTTTTCCATTGAGGCAGAAACGGGCATTGCCATGAATCAGTGCAAGGAGCTGCTGAATCAAATTGCTATAGAACGGGTCTGGGAGGAACTAAAGGGGTTTTTGTGTGGCGTTCAAGTAAAATCGCTAATGCTGCGTTACCGGGAGATTTTAGCAGTTTGCCTGCCGGAAATTTGCCCAACCTTTGATTTTGATCAGCGCAACAATAATCACTGCTATGATGCGTGGGAACATATTGCCTGTTCGGTGGCAAATGTAGCACCGGAGCCTGTACTGCGTTTAGCGATGCTCTTTCATGACATAGGGAAACCAGCGTGTTTTGCGTTGGATGATAGGGGCGTGGGGCACTGCATTGGGCACAGTATAGTCAGCGCCAGGATTGGGGACGCAGCGTTGACCCGTCTGCGTTGTGATCGAGCAACACGACAAGCGGTAGTGGAGTTGATCGAGCAACACGAACGAACCCAGTTTTTTACCCGTAGAAGCACCTGTCGCCTTTTGTCAGAGTTAGGGGTGGTACAGACAAAGCGATTGTTGCAGGTAATGGAAGCGGACGTCAAAGCCCAGGCACCAGAGACGGTAGTGCCAAAAATGGAGGCGTTACTAATAGGCTTTGCAAAGGTAGATGCAGTTTTGGCAGCCCGCGGGTGCTTCACGAAGAAATCAATGGCACTGAAAGGTGGAGATCTTTTGTCGTTAGGGCTACGGCCGGGAATTCATTTGGGAAGTGTATTAGATCAGGTGTTTAGACTGGTGCTGGACGGTGAGTTGGAAAATCGAAAAGACTTGTTGTTAGAAAAGGCAAAAGAATTGATTGCAAAAGAAACAGCTGACTGCACTTAAAAAAGGACAGTCAGCTGTTTCTTTTGCAATGTTAGCGCGTAGTGCAGTCTACCCAGATAGCGGGACGAACCCGAATGTCCGTATTGTCAACAGGGTAACCATAATCCATTACCTGATTGGAAGGGGAGACAAAAGAAGCGGTGTCAGGGGACGCACCAGAGGTGCGGAGCCACCAGTTATAGTCGGTTTCCGAAAGAAGTCCTCTGGAATATGACACTTCTTCCGCGCTTAATAGGAATACAGAGTCGGTTGAGCGATCCGGTTTTGCCAGTGTGAGGATTTCCTGTTCCGGCGGGGAGAAGGTTTCCGATAAATAGTCTGTGTTGAGCCAATCTCGCAAAGTACAGCTGTTCCAGTTGGTGCTGGTTCGGGTTTGGTTGAATGCGGCAGTTTCTTCAGTTGGCTCTTTTTGCAACAGCAGTACAAGACCTTCGTTTGCACGCAGTATAATCCACTTTTCGCTGCCGAAACTCACGGTGTCTCCTCGGTCAGCGGTTGTCAGTAAAAGCTGTTCTGCAAAGGTTTGCTGCATCTGACTGTCCTTATAGGCCCCGAGCTTTTGAAAGTGCTTAATTGCTTTTTCGTAACGTTGATGCTCCATGTGCTCCTGAGCTAGCTGATAGCGGCTTTCCTTCGCCTGAGTTTCACTGTCCTGGTAATCCCCCAGGTGGATGAAAATGGATAATGCACCTGAGTAGTGAGATGTGGTGAGATACAGTTGACCCAACTGATATTTTCCGAAGGGAGTCTGAACGCCGATGACCGCAGTTGCCAGCAGAGTTAGAATGAGGATCACAATCACTAGCTTGGAATGTTTTTTGTGGGTGCGCTTCGTATATCGTTGTTCACATTCCTCTGCCAGTGTATCCGCATCCTGATACCCGGCAATTTTGCGGAAAGCTGAGGCTGCCTGATAGAAATCCTCTGCATTGTCGGCATGAGTCATTCGAGTGGAGGCTTGATCATAGGCAGTTTGATAGCCATTGTTGGAGATTTCGTCTGCTTTCTGACGGTAAGCAGTTGCCTGAGCAGCGCTTGCCGGATCATCCGGAATAGATGACAGGAATTCCGCAGCCTTCTTATAGTAGTACGCCTGATCACGAAAATCCAGCGCCAGAGCCGCCCCTTCGAGCTGTTTCTCAGCACAGGCACGTAGTTCATCCGTTGTGAGAACAGGCGGTAAACTTTTTTTCTTCGTTTTTGGTGTATCGGCCATGGTCTGCCCTCCTGAAAGTTTGCATTCACGTTATTATAAGTTTTTTTTTCGGAAAAAGCAACTGTTCCGTGACCGCATTCTATTAACAGGAGTCGTGATTAGCATATTGCTTTAGCCGCTTTAGATCTAAGAGGTGAATGGTTCCGTATCCGGTTTTTAAGATGCCAGAGTGCACAAAACGATTCAGTACCCGGCTGGCAGTGACACGGCTGACGCTGACGGCGGCTGCAATCTCATCTTGTGTGCAGCGGACAAGATCCTCTCCCTCTACTGGGATGGAGAGAAGATAGCGGGCGATGCGCTGATCTGCTTGCAGAAAAGCCATATTGTCTACATGGTCGGATAGCATCCGCACCGTTCTGGAAAGGCTCTTCATTAAGGTGAGCATGATTTCAGGATTCTCTGCCATTTCTCGAACCAGTACATGATGATCAATCATCACGATTTCACAGCGCGTGACAGTAATGGCTGAGGAAACACGGGGCAGCTCGTCGAAGAAAGATGCCTCACCGAAAAGGTTACCCGCATCGTATACGGTTAAAATCTTCTCACTGCCGTCTTCTGAGTTAATGAAAACTTTAACCCTTCCGGATTTTAGATAGTAAAAACTGGTCGCAGTGGAGCCCTGTAGGTAGATCAGCTGCCCAGGCGGAAAAACAGAGGGAGGATAGTGCTGTTCAAAGGGTTGCCAACTGTTCTCTGGAAGCCCCAGCTCTTTCATGTTGAAATAGCCCATAGATTACACCCCATTCCAAGGAAATTGTAACATAGTTAACATTCAACTGTCAAAAACTTTGCCATAATAAACTTACAAACGACAGACAAGGAGGAACTTTAAGATGGGGATGACAATGACCCAAAAAATCCTGGCAAAACATGCCGGGCTCTCCAGCGTAGAAGTAGGACAGCTCATTGAGGCAAAACTGGATCTGGTTCTAGGAAACGATATTACAACGCCTGTCGCAATCAGCCAGTTTGAAAAGGCTGGTTTAACCCAGGTATTTGATCGAGATAAAATTGCAATTGTCTTGGATCACTATACACCGTGCAAGGACATCAAGGCAGCACAGCTCTGCAAAACGGCGCGAGAGTTTGCAAAGAAATATGAAATTACCCACTTTTACGATGTGGGTAAGGTCGGGGTTGAACATGCGCTGATTCCGGAGCAGGGACTGGCCCTGCCGGGGGATGTAATTATTGGCGCAGACTCCCATACCTGTACTTATGGTGCATTGGGGGCGTTCTCTACCGGAATCGGATCTACCGATATGGCTGCCGGTATGGCCACCGGACTGTCTTGGTTCAAAGTTCCGCCGGCAATCAAAGTGGTTTTAAAAGAGAAGTTCCAGCCCTACGTCAGCGGGAAAGATGTGATTCTGCATCTGATCGGCATGATTGGCGTGGACGGAGCCCTTTACCAGTCCCTGGAGTTTGCTGGAGAAGGTGTCTCCGAGTTGTCCATGGATGATCGCTTTACCATCTCCAATATGGCCATCGAAGCTGGGGCTAAAAACGGAATTTTCCCGGTAGATGAAAAAACGTTGGCCTATTTGAACGGGCGAACCAATCGAGCCTTCGAGGCAGTGGAAGCGGATTCCGATGCAGTATATGAGCAAGAGATTACGATTGATTTGAGTCAGCTCAAACCTACTGTTTCCATGCCCCACCTGCCCAGTAATACCAAGACGGTTGGGGAAGTGGCAGGACTGCCCATTGATCAGGTGGTAATCGGTTCTTGCACCAATGGCCGGATCAGCGACATGCGTGCTGCGGCAGAAGTGCTCAAAGGACGTAAGGTAGCGGATGACATTCGCTGTATCGTCCTGCCTGCAACTGAAGAAATTATCCAGCAGATGATCGAGGAGGGGCTATTCCAGATCTTCCTGACGGCAGGTGCCGCTGTATCTACCCCCACCTGTGGTCCTTGCCTGGGTGGTCATATGGGATGCATGTGTGAGGGAGAACGGTGTGTTTCCACCACAAATCGTAATTTTGTTGGTCGTATGGGCCATGTAACCTCTGAGGTGATCCTGGCCAGTCCCGCAGTAGCCGCTGCATCTGCGGTTGCCGGCTGCGTGGCAGACCCCAATCAGCTGTAAAAGGAGGTAGAAAGTATGTCTAAAATTTATGTGTATGGCGATAACGTAGATACCGATGTCATTATTCCGGCACGCTACTTAAATGCGCCTGACGAAAAGAGCTTAGCATCTCACTGCATGGAAGATATTGACACCTCCTTTGCCGCTACGGTGCAGCCTGGAGATATTATGGTAGGCGGTTCTAATTTCGGCTGCGGTTCCTCCCGGGAGCATGCACCCCTGGCCATCAAGGCCAGCGGGATCAAGTGTGTCATTGCCGCCTCTTTTGCCCGGATTTTCTATCGCAATGCCATCAATATTGGCTTCCCGATTATGGAGAGTCCGGAAGCGGCTGCCGATATTAAGGCTGGTGATCAAATCGACGTCGATTTTGCCACTGGGAAAATCGTGAATCTGACCAGCGGAAAAACCTATCAGGCAGCACCGTTCCCGGCGTTTATCAACGGTATTATTGAAACCGGTGGGCTGATGGAATCCCTGAAAGCCCGCGGTATTGCGAAATAAGAAAGGAAACAGTAGAGATGGATTTTAAAATTGCTGTCATCCCCGGTGATGGGATTGGACCTGAAATTGTTGCTGCGGCGCAGAACGTAATGGAAGGCGTTGCTGAAAAATTCGGCCACCACTTTACCTATGAAGAAGTGCTGCTGGGTGGCGTTGCAACCGATGCCTGCGGAAAAAGCTATCCGGATGGAACGGCAGAACGGTGCAAGGCCTGTGACGCCATTCTGCTGGGGGCCGTTGGAACCCCGAAATACGGCAGCGATAAGCCTGCGGAACAGCGTCCGGAAACGGCTCTGCTGGCGATTCGCAAGGATTTGAAGCTGTTTGTTAACCTGCGTCCAGCCATGCTCCGTCCGGCACTGGTGGACACCTGCCCCCTGAAAAAAGAGACCGCAGAACAGGGGATTGACCTGATCATCTGCAGGGAACTCACCGGCGGTGTGTATTTTGGCAAGCGGGATCGTTACGAAACCGAAGATCGCGGCATTGAGGCGACAGATTTGATGGCCTACTCTGAGATGGAGATCGAACGCATCGCCCGCCGCGCCTTTGAGTTGGCTCGTTTGCGCCGAAAAAAGGTGACCAGCGTGGATAAAGCCAACGTGTTGGCAACCTCTCGTCTGTGGCGAGAAGTAATGCATCGCCTGGCAGAAGAATATTCCGATGTGGAATATGAAGATATGCTGGTGGACAACACTGCAATGCAGTTGGTTAAGCATCCCAGTCAGTTCGACGTGGTAGTAACTGAGAACATGTTCGGTGACATTCTCTCAGACGAAGCGTCTATGCTGGCAGGTTCCCTGGGGATGCTGCCCTCTGCTTCTCTCGGCGAAACGGCACCCGGACTGTACGAGCCGAGCCATGGCAGTGCACCCAAATATGCAGGATTGGACAAGGCGAATCCCATCGCTACCATCCTGTCTGTATCCATGATGCTCCGCTATTCCCTGAACCTGCCGGAAGAGTCTAAGGCTATTGAAGATGCCGTAGACGCTGTGTTGGCAGAAGGGTGGCATACCTATGATATCCCTGGCAGCGGTGAACTGGTGGGTACAAAGAAGATGGGTCAGCTGATTCGTGAGCACCTCTGATTCCTGAGCCATTTTGCTTTATAATTATAGCGAAAATGCACAGCGAAAATTTTTGCTGTGCATTTTTTGCGAAAGTTTTGAAAAAGATATTGCCTTTTTGCAAGTTTTAGAATATAATAAATCATGCTGTCGACATTGCATTGTAATTACTTAGGAGGCCGTTTTTATGAAACCTTTATCTACTATCGCAGAAAACGTCAAAGAATCTTCCACCTTGGCAATGGATACGCTTTACAAAAAGATGAAGGCGGACGGCATTGACGTTCTGGGATTTGCTGCAGGAGAACCGGACTTTCCGACGCCGGATAATATTAAGATGGCAGGGGTTTCTGCCATTGTCAATAATGCTACAAAATACACCCCTGCTACTGGAATCTTGCAATTAAAGGAAGCAATCTGCCATCGTCTGCTGGAGGATTGTAATGTGCATTATGAACCAAGCCAGATTGTTGTCAGCAGTGGCGCAAAGCACTGCCTGTATATTATCCTCCGCACACTGATCGATCCGGGCGATGAGGTTATTATTCCCACTCCGGCATGGGTCAGCTACAATGAAATGGCCCAAATGGTTGGCGCCACACCGGTACTTATTCCCTGCCCTGAGGAAGACCATTTCAAACTGACACCGGAAAAGCTGGAAGCGGCGATCACGGATCAGACCAAGTGTATTTTGTTCAACAATCCGTCTAATCCCACCGGTATGGTATATACAAAGGAAGAACTGATTGTCCTTACTGATGTTTGCGTCAAACATGATCTGTACATTATTGCGGATGAAATCTATTACAAGCTACTGTATGATGGAGCACAGATCACCTCTATTGCATCACTGGGAGAGGCGGTAAAGGAACATACTATTTTGGTCAATGGTGTATCTAAAAGCTATGCAATGACCGGTTGGCGGATTGGTTATTTAGCGGCAGATACCAAAGTAACGAAGGTGATTGCCCGTTATCTCAGTCACTCTACTGGCAACCCTTCCTCTCCGGCTCAGACCGCCTCTGTGGAAGCACTAATTGGTACACAGGACACCGTAGAAACCATGCGGGAGGCGTTTGAGGAACGGCGGAATTACATGGTAGAACGAATGAATCAAATGCCTGGAATCAGTTGTCTGAAGCCTCAGGGTGCGTTCTATGTCATGATGAATATCAGTAAGTTAATTGGGAAAACCATGTATGGACAAACGATCAATAATGCGGATGAGTTTGGTGACCTGTTCCTGAAAAAGGGATTGGTCTGCATTGTGCCGTGTACTGGATTTGGTGCGCCGGAGTTTTTAAGATGGTCCTATGCTACCTCGATGGATAACATCAAAAGGGGGATGGATCGCCTGGAAGAATTCCTGATTGGTGCGGGAATAGAATGAAAACGCCATTAAAATGGAAAGGTCGGTATACGTTTTGTATATCGGCTTTTTTAAGTAACGTGGAGGTGTTGACAGTATTTTTTCGATGTGATAGAATAACAACGAAGTTAGCTGTTGCTACCTTGCGGCGCTAGTTGGATTGAGGTGAGAACATGACACTAGATTTAGGTGTTACTGGTACGGCTTATGTTGTTCAGGGGTTGAATCTCCCTCCGAAGGTATCAAAAAGACTGGAAGCGTTGGGGGTTATTCGGGGAACCAAAGTGGAAATACTGAACGTAAAGCCCCGCGGAGCAATGATCATAAAAGTGCGCGGAACACGGTTTGCGCTGGGCAAACGGATTTCGTCCAATATACATGTGAGTGGTGAGTGAGATGGCACAGGATTTAACAATTGCTTTTATAGGGAATCCGAACTGTGGCAAGACAACGTTGTTTAATGCCTACACCGGTGCAAATCTAAAGGTTGCAAATTGGCCCGGCGTTACAGTGGAACGTGTAGAAGGGTCCATCCAGGAACACAACCTAAACCTGCACCTGGTGGATCTGCCCGGAACATACAGTTTGACCTCCTATACCATGGAGGAACAGGTTTCCCGCCAGTTTATCATGAGCAATGAAGTGGATATGATCATAGACGTTGTCGATGCTTCTGCCTTGGAACGCAGTCTATATCTCACTTTGCAGCTGCTAGAGCTGGGGAAACCCGTTGTTGTAGCGCTGAACATGATGGATATCGTGGAGAAACGTGGGCTGGAGATTGATTTGCATCGGCTTCCGGAGATGCTGGGCGTTCCTGCCATTCCGGTTTCCGGTCGGAACCGAACCGGACTGCAAATCTTGATGCATACTGCGGCGCATCACAAAAAGAGTGTAAAGCCGGATGTGCTGATACACAACCATAAAAATGGCGGGCTAGCCGCTAAACACCGGAAATACGCAATGGTGTACAGTGACGGCCTCGAGGAGAAGATTGATCTGCTTTCTGATGAGCTGAAGCGCAGATATCCTCAGCTGGGCAATCTGCGATGGCATGCGCTGAAGCTGCTAGAACAAGATCAGGAGATTACGGCACAGTATCCGGTAGAGCGGCCTGATATCATTGATCGCAGCTATGAGACGGATATTATTAACGAGAAATATGATTTCATTGAGGAATTGATTAATGAGGTGCTCTTCTATAGAGAGGAAAAAGATGCGGCTACGGATCGGGTTGACCGGATTCTAACGGATCGCTGGCTGGGGTTGCCGATCTTTCTGTGCGTTATGGCAGGCGTCTTTTTTCTGACCTTCTCCCTTGGTGATTGGATGAAGTCCTTTTTTGATTTGCTGTTGGACTGGCTTTCTGGTGGGGCAACGCAGTTGCTTCATGTGTTGCATGTTTCAGATGTGGTCATTTCACTGGTGGTAGATGGAGTGATTGCCGGTGTAGGGGGTATTTTAACCTTCCTACCGAATATCTTTGTGTTATTTGTGGCGTTGGCGCTCCTGGAAGATAGCGGATATATGGCTCGTGTGGCGTATATTATGGATGGGATCATGGGAAAGCTGGGCTTATCTGGTCGGGCATTTCTCCCCATGGTGCTTGGATTTGGCTGTTCCGTACCGGCTATTATGGCGTCACGGGTGCTGGAAAATGAGCGAGATCGGCGTAAAACCATGCTGGTCACACCGTTTATGTCCTGTAGTGCCCGTTTGCCTATTTACGTTCTGTTTGCAGGCATGTTTTTTGAACGCTACAAAATGTTGGTAGCCTATTCCTTATATGTGATCGGCATTTTGGTTGCGCTTCTCGTAGCATTTCTGCTTCATCTGGGGGATCGAAAGCATGAACCCAACGATTTGTTGATCGAACTGCCAGAGTATAAATCCCCTAGCGCCCGAACGGTATTTATCTATGTGTGGGAAAAACTGAAGGATTACCTGACCAAAGCTGGTACGACGATTTTCGTGGCATCCATTATTATGTGGCTGTTGCTTAACTTTGGCATGGCGGGGTATACGACCGAAATGGCGGGCAGCTTTGGCGCGCTTCTGGGAAAATGGTTGGTTCCCTTCTTTGCCCCCATTGGTTTGGGGTTCTGGCAGATTGCTGTGGCGCTGATTGCAGGAATTTCTGCCAAAGAGGTTGTTGTTTCCAGTACCGCAGTGCTTTTCGGCATTGCTAATGTGAATTCGCCGGGCGGGATGCAAGAGTTGGAAGCTATGCTGGGGTCTTTTGGATTTGAGCCCTTGAACGCATACTGCCTTATGGTGTTCTGTCTGTTATACGTTCCTTGCGTGGCAACATTGGCCACCATACACAAAGAATCCAACAGTTGGAAATGGACCGGATTAACAGTGCTGTTCCAAATAACCACGGCTTGGATTGTGACGTTCGTTGTCTATCAAATAGGCTTACTGTTGATTTGAGGTGATCCTGTGATTGGAACAATTTTGATTGTCGCTGCTGTATTCGGTTATACCGCATGGGTCATTGTGCGCAAGATCAAGGAGAGCAGGAAGCGCTGGAAAGAAGGATGCGGTGGCTGCTGTGGCTGCTGTGGTTCCTGCAAAGGTTCCTGCAAGGGTGGAAAATGATGGTTCCGTTTATCCGCTTCAGTGTTGCAGGACCGTTTGGAATCTGATACAATAAAGAGTATCGCTTTACACAATGATTTTGCAGGAGATTGATAGGATGGGGAAATATTTTGGTACAGACGGATTCCGGGGGGAGGCAAATGTAACGTTGCTGCCGGAACACGCATATCAGGTAGGCCGTTTTCTGGGATGGTATTTTGGCAAGAATTTGGAACAGGAATGCCGTATTATCATCGGAAAAGACACCCGTCGGTCGGGTTATATGCTGGAGTATGCCTTGGCGGCTGGTGTAACTGCGTCGGGAGCTAATGCCTATCTGCTACATGTAACCACAACACCCAGTGTATCCTATATTACCAGGTCAGAATGGTTTAACTGCGGCATTATGATTTCTGCCAGCCATAATCCGTTCTATGATAACGGGATTAAGCTGATCAATGGCCGCGGAGAGAAAATGCAGCAGGAGGTAATTGATCTGGTAGAGGCGCACTTAGAGGGCGTTGGGCCAGAGGTTCCCAGGGCGACTCAAGAGAAAATTGGCAGAACGATCGACTTCACAGAAGGCCGAAATCGCTACATGGGCTATTTAATTTCCCAGGCGGCTTACTCCCTACGTGGCTTGAAGATTGGGCTGGACTGTGCCAATGGAAGTGCATGGTCTATCGCACCTGGTATTTTCAATGCCCTTGGTGCGGAAACCTATGTAATGAACAATCGGCCAGATGGTGCCAACATCAATCGAAACTGTGGATCTACCCATATTGAGGGGTTGCAGAAATTCGTAGTCGAGAAGGAGTTGGATGTAGGCTTTGCCTATGATGGCGATGCGGATCGCTGCCTGGCAGTCGATGAACAGGGAAACGTAATCAACGGCGACCTGATTTTGTACATCTATGGCCGGTATATGAAGGAACGGGGCAAGCTGCTGAACAACACCATAGTGACCACGGTAATGTCCAACTTCGGGTTGTACAAAGCCTTGGATGAAGTAGGAATTGGCTATGTTAAAACCGCCGTAGGTGATAAATATGTCTATGAGGAAATGCTAAAGCATGGCCATCGCATTGGCGGAGAGCAATCCGGACATGTCATTTTCAGCAAGTATGCCAATACGGGTGATGGGATTCTAACATCCCTGAAGCTGGTCCAGGTGATGCTGGATCGGAAGAAAAAGCTGAGCAAGTTGGCAGAACCGGTGAAAATCTATCCTCAGGTACTGAAGAATATCAAAGTAAAGGATAAGGCAGAAGCGCAGAATGACCCCGAAGTAAAGGCTGTTGTGGCAGACATTGCAGCACAGTTGGGGGATACTGGGCGGATTCTGATTCGGGAAAGCGGGACAGAACCGTTGATTCGAGTAATGGTAGAAGCCGAAGCCCAGGAAACCTGCGAAAAACTGGTCGATCAGGTGATTGCATTGATCCGCGCCCGCGGTTATGAAGCGTAATTGGAGCAGTATATACGGATAAATACACAGTGATGGACGTCACTGTGTATTTTTGACGAAAAGCCGGGGAAAATGAAAAGACTGTTGCGTGAAATCAACATTTTCAAAAAAGTAGTGGGGAAAAAAGAGGGTTTTCGGTTCTATTTTCGTATAATCAATATAGAAGTGCTGAAAAGGAGTGCTACTTGACATGACGATCAGAGAACATACGGAACAGAACGAGGTTACGCTGCTGTCACCAAAAGCCTGCTTAGCGCTCCACTCTAAAGGTCGGATGCGGGAAGAAGAGGCTTGTAGTATCCGAACTTGCTTCCAAAGGGATGTAGACCGTATCGTTCATTCCAAGGCTTTTCGCCGTTTAAAGCACAAGACACAGGTATTTCTGGAGCCGGAAGGGGATCATTACCGAACGCGCATGACGCATACGCTGGAGGTGACACGAATCGCGCGGACCATCGCGCGGGCGTTGGGCCTCAACGAAGATCTCACAGAAGCTGTTGGTTTGGGACATGATCTGGGTCATACACCCTTTGGTCACGCTGGTGAACGCATTCTCAATGAGATCATGCCTGGTGGGTTTGTACACAATGCTCAGTCTTTGCGTGTGGTAGAAAACCTGGAAGAAGAGGGGGACGGCCTGAATCTCACCTACGAGGTTCGGCGTGGAATCCTATGTCATACCGGCGATGAAAAGGCGGAAACCTTGGAAGGGCAAATCATGTGGTTTGCTGACCGGATTGCTTACATCAATCACGACATCGAGGATGCGATGCGTGGAGGAATTATTTATCCTATGGATATTCCTATTCATCTCAAGCAAACGTTGGGCTATACTAAGTCCCAGCGAATCAACACGCTGGTCAATGATGTGATCAGCGCCAGCCGTGGGCAAACTATCATTTGTCAGAGCCAGGAGATCGGAACTTATATGGATGAGTTGCGAAATTTCCTGTTTCGGGCTGTTTACCATAATCCTATGGCCAAAGGAGAAGAGGGGAAGGCCCAGGATATGATCCAAAGTATGTTTTTCCACTATACTAAATACCCGGATGAATTGCCGTCAGATTTTCAGGATGTGCGTGCCAAAGAGGGCGTAGAGCGGGCGGTTTGTGACTATATTGCCGGGATGACTGACTCCTATGCAGTGGCAAAGTTTGGCGAATTGTTTATTCCGCGGGCTTGGACGGTGAAATAGGAAAATAGGAACAAAAAGACGAATGACTGTGGAGAGGAGGAAAACCGTGGCAATTCCACAATCATTTTTAGAGGAATTACAGGCCAGGACAGATATTGTTGATCTGGTGTCCAGTTATGTCGCGCTGGACAAAAAGGGAAATCGCTATTGGGGGCTTTGTCCATTTCACAGTGAAAAAACCCCGTCCTTCTCTGTGGTGCCGGAAAAGCAGGTGTGCTACTGCTTTGGCTGCCATAAGGGTGGCGGCGCTGTGAATTTTGTAATGGAACTGGAAAGCGTGGGCTTTGTAGATGCAGTGGCAATTCTGGCTCAGCGCGCGGGCATGGAGATGCCCGACACCAAGGACGGGCAGGATACCCGCAAAAAGCGAGAGCGGCTGCGGATCTTGAATAAGGAGGCGGCTCGCTATTTCCACGGAAACCTTTCTGCACCACAGGCGCAAAATGCTGTGGCATACCTGAATCGCAGAGGACTATCCAAGCGCACCATAACCAATTTTGGCATGGGTTATGCTTTCGATACCTGGGACGGATTGATCCGAGCCATGCAGAAAAAAGAATACACGAAGCGTGAGCTGTTGGATGCGGGTCTTGCAGTGGAGAGCAAGACGGGAACCATCTATGATCGGTTCCGTGATCGGGTAATGTTTCCCATCATTGATGTGCGCGGAAATGTGATTGGGTTTGGTGGGCGTGTACTAGATGACACTACCCCCAAATATTTGAACTCTCCGGATACGCTGATTTATAACAAGAGCAAAAACCTGTTTGCACTGAATTTGGCCAAACGGACAAAGGCCGACAGGTTGATTTTGACGGAAGGCTACATGGATACCATTGCGTTGCATCAGGCTGGCTTTGACAGTGCCGTAGCATCTTTGGGAACCTCACTGACGGAGGATCATGCCAGACTGCTTTCCCACTACACTCAGGAAGTAGTAATTGCCTATGATGGCGATCAGGCGGGAATTCGAGCGGCACAGCGTGCGATTACCATTCTCAATCGCACTGGACTGCAAGTTCGGGTGCTGCGAATGACTGGGGCCAAGGATCCCGATGAGTTTATCCAAAAGTATGGTAAAGATGCATTTCAAAAGCTGTTGGATGCATCAGAGAATCAAATGGAGTATCGTCTGTTACAGTTGCGGAATCAATACAGTTTTGACGAACCCAGTGATCGAGTGGCATATCTACAAGACGCGGCCGGTATGATTGCACGACTGCCCAGCCCAGTAGAACGAGAGATTTACGGCGGGCGGGCCGCAGAAGCAGCCGGTGTGGAGCGAAATACTATGCTGGCGGAAATCGAACGGCAGCGAGGAAAGCAGGGCTGGAAACAGAAAAAGCAAATGGAACGAAAGGCGCTGGCGCCGGCGATCCAAGCGCAGCCCAAAGAACGACAGCTACGCGAACGGGATATTAAATCAGCTTGCGCAGAAGAGGGGATCATTTCCTTGGTTATGGCAGATCCAGTACTGTTCAATCAAATACAGGAACTGGATGTGAATGATTTTTCTTCTTCGTTATGGAGAAAGGTCTACCAAGAGGCTAGAAACCAATGGCAGGAAACTGGGGCAGTGCACCTGACAACTTTGGCGCAAGTGCTGACGCCAGAAGAAATGAGTCGTTTGACAGGGGTGCTGCAAAAGCCCCAGGTGCTGAGCGAGGCAGAACAGGCAATTTCTGATTACAGCAGTCTCATGCAGCGACAGCGTATCAAACGAGAAGTGACAGAAGACAGAGATATACTTTCTTTGAGAAATAGAAAAAAACTGGAGGAACCCTAATGAGCGAAAAGAAGAAGACCATTCCACTTTCCAAGGCAGCGGATGGCAGTGATCAGAAGAATCGGATTCCAGACAGCGTTCCCGGTGCGGAGAAGCTAAACGAATTGATTGAGCGGGGCAAGAAAAACAGCAAGCTGACCACCAATGAAATGATGGAGCTGGACGGGGTAGAACTGGACAGCAGATCATTAGATAAATTTTACGATATATTGGAAAACCTAGGAATTGCCCTGGTGACGGAGTATGAGCTGCCCGAGACAGAAGATGCGCCACCAGAAGAAATTGCGGGACTGAAAGAGGAAGAGGTCGTAGATCCCAGTACCATGGTGGAGAGCTTTGGCATCGACGATCCAGTGCGGATGTACCTGAAGGAGATTGGCAAGGTTGCGTTGTTGACACCGGAGGAAGAACTGCGGCTGGCAAAGGGGATGTCTGATGGGAACGATGCCCAGGGCGTTCTAGATGCGTGGGAAGATCAGCTGGCGCAGGAGGAACGGATTGCCAACGGCGACGATGCCGAGGAAATTGACGAAGAAGAAGATGCGGACTTAGAAGTGGTAGCGTTGACAGAGGAAGATGTTAAGGCGCTGAAGCGGAAGGTGTTTTATGGACAGGATTGCAAACAGCGTCTAGCGGAGGCAAACCTGCGTCTGGTAGTTTCTATCGCCAAGCGGTATGTAGGCCGGGGCATGCTGTTCCTGGATCTGATCCAGGAGGGGAACTTAGGCCTGATCAAGGCGGTTGAAAAATTTGACTATACCAAGGGCTATAAGTTTTCTACCTATGCCACTTGGTGGATCCGCCAGTCTATCACGAGAGCCATCGCAGACCAGGCTCGTACCATCCGAATTCCGGTTCATATGGTAGAAACGATCAATAAAGTCATTCGGGTTTCCCGTCAGCTGCTCCAGGAGTTGGGACACGATCCGTCTCCGGAAGAGATTGCAGAGGAAATGAGCATGTCCGTGGAAAAGGTGCGCGAAATACTGAAAATCGCTCAGGAACCGGTTTCCCTAGAAACCCCCATCGGTGAGGAAGAAGACTCTCATCTGGGTGATTTCATTCCCGATGAAGATGCGTCGGAGCCTTCTGAGGCAGCATCGTTTACGTTGCTGAAGGAGCAGTTGGTGGAGGTGCTTTCAACGCTAACACCGCGGGAGGAGCAGGTATTGAAGCTTCGCTTTGGCATTGAGGATGGCCGCACACGGACGTTGGAAGAGGTTGGAAAACAGTTCCATGTGACCAGAGAACGGATTCGTCAGATTGAAGCAAAAGCCTTGCGGAAGCTGCGTCATCCCAGTCGCTCTAAGAAACTGAAGGATTTCCTTAATTAAAAGAAACGATTCTTTAGCAAGGTGATCAACGCGAGAAAACCCTTGAGCCATTGCAGCAAAATGGGTCATAATAGGGATAACGAATTGGAGGAAGTTGAAATGGCATCGAAGGTTTTTTTCACAGACTTTAGGACTACACACGACCAAGGTCTGGCCATTAAGCTACAGAAGCTGATGCACAAAGCCGGTGTAGATTCTATTGATTTTGTGGGAAAGTTCGTAGCGATCAAATTGCACTTCGGTGAGCCGGGGAATCTTGCGTTTTTGCGGCCCAATTACGCCAAAGCGGTGGCAGATGTGGTGAAGGAGCTGGGGGGAAAACCCTTCTTGACTGACTGCAATACGCTGTACCCGGGTCGGCGGAAAAATGCGTTAGAACATTTGTACACTGCGGCAGAGAATGGATTCAACTACATTTCCTGTGGCTGTCCCATTATCATTGGCGATGGGCTGAAGGGAACGGACGATGTAGAGGTTCCTGTGCATAACGGTGAACTGGTAAAGATGGCTAAGATTGGACATGCAGTGATGGATGCCGACATTATCATTAGCCTTAGCCACTTTAAGGGGCATGAAGCAACTGGATTTGGCGGTGCGTTGAAAAACCTGGGTATGGGCTGCGGGAGCCGGGCAGGCAAGATGGAGCAGCATTCCAGCGGTACACCTAAAGTAAATCAGGAGAAATGTCGTGGGTGCCAGCTATGTCAGAAGAGCTGTGCCAATAACGGTATTTACTACGATGAAGCCGGTAAAGCAAACATTAATCCGGATAACTGTGTGGGTTGCGGACGCTGTATCGGTTCCTGTAACTTTGATGCGATCTATGTAGTGGAAGACCATGCGGTCACGATTCTGGATCAAAAGATTGCCGAGTATACCCAAGCAGTCTGCTATGGACGGCCTCATTTTCATGTCAGCCTGGTACAGGACGTGTCTCCCGCCTGTGATTGCTACGGTTCCAATGACGCCCCAATGCTTCCTGACATTGGCATGTTTGCCTCCTTTGACCCGGTAGCGTTGGATCAGGCTTGTGCGGATGCTTGTCTTAAGGCACAGCCGTTGCCAAACTCCTTGCTCAGCGACAACTTGAGTTGTGATTGCGAGCACCGCCACGATCATTTTCTGGAAGCCAACCCCAACTCGGAATGGAAAGCTTGTTTGGAGCATGGCGAGAAAATCGGCCTAGGCAGCAGGGTATATGAATTGGTGGAAATGAAATAGTAAGTGCAGATTCAAAAACCGAGAGGGATTTTGTTGATATGCTCCCCAGAGAGTAGACACTCGAAAGAAGAAACGCTTCGAGACTACACTTTGGGGAGCACAATCATGTTCAAGCCGGGATCTCCGGTGTAACCTAGGGGGTAATCAGTTGGTACAAATCGTCTCTCCGCGCGGTCAAAAGTGGCAGTTGTTGGCGCGCTTGTTCGATCTTGCTAAAATCTAAAGGTACAATTTTTGTGCATGGTTCATATTCTGCTTCAGCCAGAATTTCACCCCAAGGAGAGCAAACCATGGAATGCCCGTAAGAGATGTAGCCCTCCTGATTACGGGCGGGAGAGACACCGATGATAAAGAGCTGGGCATCAACGGCACGGCTGCGGCAGAGCAGTTCCCAGTGGGCGGCACCGGTTACGCTATTAAAAGCGGCTGGAACAATGATTGCTTTTGCCCCAGCCTTTGACAGGAGCAGAAACAGTTCTGGGAAGCGAATGTCAAAGCAAAGGCAGAGTCCGATTTTACCAAACTCTGTGTCAAACAGGGTGAGTTGATTGCCTGCGCTCAAGGTGTCGGATTCGCGGAAATGGGGACCATCGGTGATGGCAGCATCAAACAGATGGAGCTTTCGGTGGCAAGCGATTTGCTTACCGGTTCGATCAAAAACGAAGCTCGTATTGTATAGCCTTCCATTGTCCAGTTCTGGAAAGCTGCCGCCGACCACCCAGATTTGATTTGTCCGAGCCGCCTCAGAAAGTGCCTGCCAGACGGCGCCTCCTGCTGGTTCAGAACAGGATGCAAAATACTTATGGTTATAAGGGCAGCAGAACATCTCGGGCAGAATTGCCAAATCGGCGCCGTTTTTGGCAGCTGCTTGAATTTCTGAGACTGCGTTGGACACATTTTCCTCCTTATCCAACACGGTTAGCATCTGAATCAGAGCGACTTTCATAAAAATACATCCTTTCCTTTCTATTTTAAAATGCTTTGCGTAAACTATATTATAGCGGAAAGCGGAGTGTTGGTGCAACGACGTTGTTGCAGGGGGGATTTTGCGTAGTAGTTGTAAGAAAAGGTGAAATATGGTATACTAAGGTATGTATGCGTATGAGTCTAAACTCGATTAAGGAGCGCGAAATAAATGAAGATTGTTGTTTTGGCCGGCGGCCTGAGTGGTGAACGGAACGTATCCCTATCTTCCGGTACGATGGTGACCAACGCACTGCGGGAGAGAGGCCATGCTGTGGCCTTAGTAGATTTGTACATGGGTCTGGAAGACTATGAGGGAACACCGGAAGTGCTCTTTGATGCGCTTATTCCGGAAAAATGGAAAAGGGTGGATCGAGAGGCGCCGAACCTGGAGCAAATCAAGGGCGCACGGAAGTGGAAAAGCGAGAGCCTTATTGGCGTCGGCGTGCTGGATCTGTGCCGCATGGCAGATATTGTGTTCCTTGCACTCCACGGGAGCTGTGGGGAGGATGGCCGGATTCAGGCGGCGCTAGATGTATTGGGGATTCCCTTTACGGGAGCCGATTACCTGAGCAGTGCCATTGCAATGGATAAGGATTTGACCAAACGCATGGTGGCTCCGGAGGGGGTCATGACGCCCAAATGGGAAAAGGTAGTCTATCAGGCAGAAGAAATCCCAGCGCTGGTGAAAAGAACGACGCTTCCAGTCGTGGTAAAGCCATTGTCTGGCGGCTCTTCGATTGGTGTGTCCATTGCCCGCAGTGTGGAAGAACTGACAACTGCGTTGCAGGAATGCCTGGGGTTTGGCGGCAACGTGGTGCTGGAGCAGTACTTGAAAGGCCGTGAAATCCAGGTGGGCTATTTGGTAGATCGAGCGCTGCCCTCTATTGAGATTATCCCCAAAAGCGGTTTCTACGATTATGCCAACAAGTATCAGCCTAATGCGGCAGAGGAAATCACACCGGCACCCATTCCACCAGAGCTGGAAGAACGGTTGGCTCGAGATACTAAAACAGTATTTGAAACCCTTGGACTTTCTGTCTATTCCCGTGCGGATTTTATTGTGGACGAAACGGAAATCCCCTGGTTCTTGGAAATCAATACCCTTCCGGGGATGACGCCCACCAGTCTGCTGCCCCAGGAAGCAGCAGCTGTCGGCATTTCCTACGGTGAACTGTGTGAGACCATCGTAGAGGCATCGTTGGAAGCGCGCCGAAAGGGCTAAAGCGGAGAGAAGAACAGAAAAGAAAGGATATCTTTTATGGAACCGATTACGTTGCGTGAAATACTGGAAGCAACCGGAGGTACACTGCTGGGCGCTGTTCAGGATTTAGATATTACCGTCCAGTCAGTGGATACTGACAGCCGTTCCATGACCCAAGATGCACTATTTGTGCCGTTGGTTGGAGACCGGTTTGACGGCCACGCTTACATCGGCAAGGCATTGGAATGTGGAGCTGCCGGTACGCTGACGGGTCACGAACTGGGAGATTACAGTGACGATAAGTTTTACGTCCTAGTGCCAGATACTGTGCTGGCGCTGGGGGATTTGGCGGCCTATTACCGCAGGAAATTCCCTGTAAAAATTGTTGCAGTTACTGGAAGCGTAGGCAAAACAACTACAAAGGATATGGTTGCCTCCGTTTTGAGTGAGTCGTTCCAAGTGCTCAAAACGGAAGGGAATTTTAATAATAATATCGGCGTTCCCAAGACCCTGTTTCAGTTGGAAAAGCAGCATCAGGTTGCGGTAATCGAAATGGGGATGAACCATGTGGGAGAGATCGACTACCTGACTCATATTGTGCAGCCGGATGCGGCAATTATTACGAACATCGGAGATGCGCATATTGAAAACCTAGGCAGCCGGGAAAACACCCTGCGTGCAAAGGCCGAGGTGTTCCACGGCATGACTAAAAAGGGGCTTGCGGTGCTCAATGGAGATGATCCGCTGTTGCGGACATTACAAAGGAAGTTGACTCAACCCATTGTCTGGTATGGCGAAGGAGAGAATTGCACGTTCCGCTGCAAGAGTTTGGATGAAGGCTATGAAGACCATATGGTTATGGCAGCTTCCGGCTCCCTTGGTGAGTGGCAGCAGACAATTCCGGGATTTGGCCGCTATATGATTTATTCGGTGTTGGCTGCCACCGCAGTTGGCCATTGGCTGGGCATGAGCTTGGAGCAGATTACCACCGGCGTTTTGCATTTTGTCAGTTCGAAGATGCGCATGGATATTATTCGATGCAGCGATGGGGTTACTGTGCTGAACGATGCCTATAACGCCAATCCTCAGTCCATGAGGGCAGCGGTGGAAGTGCTGTCAAAGTTCAGTGGAGCGTACAAAATTGCCGTTTTAGGCGACATGCTGGAGTTAGGAGATCTGGGTCCTGCCCTCCATGAGAGTGTGGGGCAATTTGTGGTTAACTGCGGGATTGATTGCCTGATTGCAGTGGGAGACTTGGCAGAAAATATTTATAACGGTGCAAACGGAGCACAGGAGGATGGAACGGTAGAGTGTTACTACCGCCCCACAAAAGAAGAAGCAAAGGCGGTTCTGGATCAGGTCATCCGAAAAAAGGCGACGATACTTTGTAAGGCGTCTCGTGGGATGGCTATGGAGGAGCTGGTGGATTATATCAAATCCATTCGACCGGAACTGTGATAGAAATAGAGTAGGCAGGGCAGTTTTATGATCGACCTTTCGGTATCCAATTTAATCAAGTCATTCACCATCGGTGATAATATTTTGGATGGCGTGACCTTTCACGTCAATCAAGGAGAGCGAGTCGGATTGCTGGGGAAAAATGGATGCGGAAAGAGCACCCTGTTCAAGGTTTTAACAGGCGAGTACGACTATGATGAGGGTGAGATTGCAGTTGCCCCCAGTCGCAGGATCGGTCTAATCTCTCAAATTCCAGTCTATCCCCAAGGCTATACGGTGGAAGCGGTGTTGGACAGTGCCTTTCAGAGAGTCCACCAGATGGAACAGGAGATGGGCGTGCTGGCAGATCAAATGGCAGCTGGTGATACCAGCCGTGAGGTTTTGGAGCGCTACGATAAGCTGAATGTTGCCTTTGAACTGGCCGGAGGCTACGATACTGCGGTGCAGGTAAGCAAAGTCTGCAATGGACTTGGTATCCCTGACGCCATGCGCCAGCAGTCTTTTGACAGCCTATCTGGCGGGGAGCAGACGCGGGTAAACCTGGGGCGTTTGATCTTGGAGGATACCGATATTCTTCTGTTGGACGAACCCACGAACCACTTGGATCTCCATGCTGTGGAGTGGTTGGAACAATATTTGTCCAGCTTCCGGGGAACGGTGCTTGTGATTTCCCATGACCGTTACTTCCTGGATCAGGTGGTCAACCGAATCGTTGAACTAAATCAGGGACGCGCAGAATTCTATTCCGGTAACTATAGCTTTTACGCTGCGGAAAAGGAGAAACGGTATCAGGAACAGCTGCGGCAGTATGAAAAGGAACAGGCTAAAATCACACAGCTGACAGCCACTGCGACACTGATGCACGAGCACGGAACGGCAAAGATGCATCAGCGGGCTTTTGCCATGGAAAAACGCATTGAGCGAATGCGTTCCACGGAGTGCCCGGTAACCAAGGAGCGAAGCCTGAAGGTGCAGTTTTCCACCAGGGAGTTCAGCGGCGATGAGTTGTTTACTGTGGAGGGCTTGAAAAAAAACTATGGTGGCCGGAAGCTCTTTGATCATGTGGATTTGGAAGCCATAGGCGGGGATCGAATTGCCCTGTTGGGGGACAACGGCACTGGGAAAACCACTTTCTTGAAAATCTTACTGGGAGAGGAATTGCCGGACAAAGGCTGGATCCACTTTGGTCCCAGTGTGAAAAAGGGGTATTTACCTCAGATTGTTCAGTTTGAAAACCCAGAACGCACATTGATGGATACTATGATTTGGGAGCAGAATTGCTCTGCCCAGGAGGTGCGAGATAGGTTGGGAGCGTTCCGTTTTCGGGGCGATGATGTGTTTAAATTGGTCGATACGCTTTCCGGCGGTGAACGCTCCCGGCTAAAGCTGTGTATGCTCATGGACGAGCGGATTAATTTGCTGGTGCTGGACGAACCGACAAACCATCTGGATATTGCGTCCCGGGAATGGATTGAATCGGCAGTAGAGGCATTCAACGGTGCCTTGCTGTTTGTATCCCATGACCGCTACTTTATCAATCGGTTTGCCAATCGCATTTGGATGCTGGAAGACGGAGGAATTGTGGACTTTAAGGGCGGTTACGATGCTTGGCTGGCGAAAAAGGACAGGGAAGTGGAGCTGAAAAATGTCCTGAAACCTCAGAGCAAAAGGAAACCGGAGAAAGAAAAAGGAAGCGAAAAAAAGAAGCAATCCGGTGGCACAAAGATGACGGAAAAGAAGCGCAATGCAACCGAACGAGAAATTGCAAAGGTAGAGGGGGAACTGCAGGAACTGGCAGTCAAAATGGAGGAATGTGGAACCGATTATCAAAAGCTGCAGGAAATTGCAGATCAGCAAGCAGCGCTGGAAAGTCGGTTGGAAGAACTGTACCAACAGTGGGAGGACCTGTCTCTGCTGCTGGAGGAAGTGCAATGAAAAAGGCAAAGGGCGTGTGGCGGCTAATGACGCAGATGTTGTTGTGATTTTGGGTACCAAGATGTATCAAAAAGGACCGTCTCCAGTACTGGTACGGTGAATGGATGCTACGTTGGATTATTTGGAAACCTACCTGGATGTGGTTATGGTAGCCAGTGGAGGGCAGGGAGCGGACAGGCCTAAAAGGGAAGCGCAAGCCATTGCAGATTATCTGACAGGACATGGGGTAGCACGCAGCCGAATCCTGTTGGAGGATCAGTCTTTTAATACATATCAAAACATGGAGAACAGTATGGCGTTGCTGCAAAAGCAAAGGTATGACCTGGATGCAATACGTCTTTTAGTCGTGTCCAATGGATTTCACTTGACGCGGGTTCGCATGCTGGCCAAGCGATGCGGATTACAGATTGCTACATTGGCGGCACCCATGCCCAACGACTGGGGCAATACCCTCTATTGCTACAGCCGAGAAGCTCTTGCGCTGGTAATATCCTTTTTACTGGATCGAGGGGAGAACGCTGCGGGAAGTTGCTTTTGTGGTGCCCTGAATTTTTGAAGAAGCAAAGAAGGAAACATTATGTTCGATAAACTCCGACAGCTGGAGCAGCATTACAGTGTGCTCCAGGCAAAATTGAGTGCGCCGGAGACCTATGATGACCCAAAACTGGTAGCGGATTTAAACCGAGAGCTACGAGAGCTAGAAGAGGTTGTAATGGCATATCGCAGCTGGGAACAGTATTGTCAGAGCTGTCAGGAAGCAGAGGAATTGATGTGCAGCGAAGATGCGGAACTGAGGGATCTGGCAAAGGAAGAGTACCATGAGGCAAAGATGCAAAAAGAGTCGCTGGAAAAGCTGCTTCAGATTTTATTGATCCCTAAGGATCCTAATGATAACAAAAACGTAATCGTAGAAATTCGAGCTGGTGTTGGTGGAGAAGAGGCTGCATTGTTTGCACATTCCCTCTACCGTATGTACGGCATGTACGGCATGAAGCGAGGGTGGAAGCAAGAAATTGCTGATGCCAACCAGACTGAGCTGGGAGGCATTAAGGAGGTTACATTTACGATAGAGGGTGCAGGTGCCTACGCACGGCTAAAGTATGAAAGCGGCGTACATCGGGTGCAACGGGTTCCGGAAACAGAGTCCGGTGGCCGGGTGCATACCAGCACCGTTACCGTGGCAGTGCTGCCGGAGGTGGATGAGGTTGCCTTTGAGCTGGATCGGAACGATTTGCGGATTGATACCTTTCGGTCCTCCGGCGCTGGAGGGCAGCACATTAACAAAACCTCCTCTGCCATTCGGATTACTCACATCCCAACTGGCGTGGTAGTTGAGTGTCAGGATCAGCGGAGCCAGTTCCAAAACAAGGATCGGGCGCTGCAAATCCTGCGATCCCGCCTCTATCAGCAAAAAGTGCAGGAGCAGCAGGATTCCATTGCGGCAGAGCGACGCAGTCAAGTGGGAAGCGGTATGCGAAACGAGCGAATTCGCACCTATAATTTTCCTCAGGGACGGGTGACTGACCACCGAATTGGATTGACGCTGTATCGAATTGACGATGTGATGAACGGGGACTTGGATGAAATCATTGATGCGCTGGCAGCTGTGGAACAGGCGGAAAAGCTCCGAAGCATGTCAGAATAAGAAACCTGGTGAATAACGTGAAAACCAAATTATACCGCATCCCCAAGGTAGCGGGATACGAGAAAGAAATAAACGAAGCTGCCGATGTGATTCGGCAGGGCGGCCTGTTGGCAATTCCTACAGAAACAGTGTACGGATTGGGGGCGGATGCCCTGAACGAAGAGGCTGTGCGCAGCATCTTTGAAGCAAAAGGGCGACCCTCGGACAACCCGCTCATTATCCATGTGCCTGGTTCGGAATGGCTGGAGTGCTATTGCAGACAGGTGCCTCAAACGGCCTATGATCTGGCGGAGGCATTTTGGCCAGGACCACTGACCATGATTTTGTCTCGAGATCCGATTGTGCCCAACCGTACGACTGGCGGTTTGGATACCGTAGGGGTTCGCTGTCCCGCCCATCCCGTTACGCTGGCAATCATTGCTGCTGCAGGGGTTCCGATTGCGGCACCTAGTGCGAACACCTCTGGACGGCCCAGCTGTACCAATGCAGAGGACGTGCTGGAGGATATGAACGAGAAAATCCCGGCTATTGTGGATGGCGGCCCCTGCCAAGTGGGAGTAGAATCAACGATTTTAGATTTAACCGTGACGCCACCTCAGCTGCTGCGACCGGGTGGAATACCGTTGGAAGCATTGGAATCTGTTGTGGGAACCATTACTGTGGATCGGGCAGTCACTGGGTTGCTGAAGCCGGGGGAACAGCCTAAGGCGCCAGGCATGAAGTACCGGCACTACGCACCCCACGCAAAGGTGACGGTTTTAACTGGGGCTGGAGCGACAACCGCAGATTATATCCGAAAACACTGCTCACCCCAAAGTGGCATCATCTGTTTTGAGGAATATGCTCTGTTGTTTGAGGGGATGGAGGTCCACCTATTGGGGCCAGAGCGGGACAAAAGCGAGCAGGCACGGCGGGTGTTTGACGCACTGCGTAAGTTTGACCACACAAAGGTAACAGAAATTTATGCACAGTGTCCAGATGATTCCGGATTGGGGCTGGCAATCGGAAACCGTCTGAAAAAAGCGGCTGGTTTCCGAATTATTGACCTGGGAGAGAAAGAAATATGAAGGTTTTTGGCATTACTGGTGGAACAGGGGCTGGAAAGACAACCACACTGGATGTTTTAGCAGAGATGAATGTGGAGATACTGGACTGTGATGTGATTTACCACGAACTAATTCAATCCAGTGTTACGCTGAAAGAAGCATTAATCCATCGTTTTGGCAACGTGCTCAATGAACACGGACTGGATTGGAAAAGGCTAGGAACCGAGGTGTTTCACAATCCGGAAGCCTTGGCGGAGTTGAATGATATTACATTGCAGTTTGTGGAGGACGAAGTACATCGCCGTATGGCACTGGCAGAAAAAGAGGGACGTCCCGGGGTTGCCATTGATGCCATTGGTCTGCTGGAATCTGATGTGAAGAACGAGTGTGATGCATTAGTGGCAATTACGGCTCCGGAAGAGATCAGAGTACAACGCATTATGCAGCGGGAGGGTATTACCGAAGAGTATGCCCGCAGCCGCGTCAATGCCCAGAAGACGGACACATATTTCCGGGAAAACTGCCAGTATATTCTGGAAAACAACAGCACAGAAGAGGCGTTTCGGGAGAAAACACATGCCCTGTTCTCTAAGCTGCTGAAAATGGAAGGGTAATTCCACCAAGGATGAATCAGGAGGAAATTCTATGAGCGATAAGAGAAGCGATGCCCTGTTTCACAAACGTCAGAGCGGATACAAAACCATGCCTAAGGCAGAGCTGGAGGATATGAAAACTTACTGCGAAGGCTATAAAGTATTTCTGGATAAGGGACGCACGGAACGGGAAGTGGTACGCTATACTGTAGAGCTGGCAGAAGCCAGGGGTTACCGGCCGTTTCAGCGTGGCGACTCGCTGAAGCTAGGGGATAAAGTGTACCGTGTCAATCGCGGCAAGGCGATTATGCTGGCTGTTATCGGCGCGGAACCGCTAGATCAGGGCGTAAACATTGGTGCGGCGCATATTGACTCACCCCGTTTGGATTTGAAGCCCAATCCATTGATTCAGGACAGTGATTTCGCACTGTTCAAGACCCATTACTACGGTGGGATTCGAAAGTATCAGTGGGTTTCGATTCCGCTGGAGCTGCGAGGGGTTGTGGCGAAAAAGGACGGCAGCGTAGTAGATGTGCAGATCGGCAGTGAACCCGGCGATCCGGTGCTAACGATTCCAGATCTGCTTCCGCATTTAGCGGATAAGCAGGCAAAGAAACCGCTTTGGCAGGCGATCAACGGGGAGGATCTGAACATTATGGTAGGTAGTCAGCCCTATCCAGATCCCGATGAATCTGATCCGGTCAAATTGATGGTAATGGATATCCTCAACGAAAAGTACGGCATTGTAGAAGAAGATTTTATTTCCGCAGAGCTGTGCGCTACCCCGGCGTTTCCCACGGCAGATGTGGGGTTGGATCGCTCTATGATCGGGGCTTACGGTCAGGATGACCGGGTGTGTAGTTATGCAGCGTTGAAAGGGCTTTTTGCCGCCGAGCAGAAGCTAAAGCGTACCAGTGTTTGTATGCTGGCGGATAAAGAGGAGATTGGCTCCGAAGGTGTGACGGGGATGCAGTCCTGGGCCTTTGATACGTTCTTATCTGATCTGTGTGATACCCAGGGTGTTGCACTGAAGACCTGTTATGAAAACTCATTTTGCTTGTCTGCGGATGTGACAGCTGCCTTTGATCCTAACTATGCCAGCGTATATGAAAAGCATAACGCGAGCTACCTGAACTGGGGCATATCCCTGTGTAAGTACACCGGGGCTCGTGGTAAGTCGGGAGCCAGTGATGCGTCAGCGGAAGTGGTGGCCGACGTCCGAAAGGTAATGGATGAGGCTGGAGTTCTGTGGCACCTGGCAGAACTGGGGAAGGTCGATGCTGGCGGCGGCGGTACGGTGGCACATTTTATGGCCAACCGAAATATTGACACGTTGGATGCCGGAACACCGGTATTAGCGATGCATTCCCCCTTCGAGGTAACGGGAAAACTGGATTGCTATATGACCTATAAAGGAATGAAAGCAATTTTCGAAGCGTAAGCAATGACAGAAAGAACCGACGGCAATCCGATTCAGGTGCCGCCGGTTTTTCTGCGGATGAGGCAAATCAATCAGAACCAGCTTTACATTTTTGCTAATTCAGGGTAAAATAAACGATATGTATTTTTATAATAGGTCGCTATTTTTTAAGAACAGGATGGGTGTCGGTGAGTAGTAAAATAAAATCGGTAGATCCCGGCAGTCCTGGGGCATACGCTGGGCTCCGGGTAGGGGACGTACTCCTGACGGCGAATGGAAAGCCGATTGTAGACGTTTTGGATTACAAATTCTATACCTATGATCCATTACTGCTCCTGGAAGTACAGGGACAAGACGGAACCCATCACAAAATACGAGTGAAAAAGTTGGAGGGTCAGGATCTAGGTGTAGAATTTGAGACATACCTGATGGATCATGCCCACCGGTGCGCAAACAACTGTGTTTTCTGCTTTGTAGATCAGATGCCCAAGGGGATGCGGGAGACGTTGTATTTTAAGGATGACGATGCGCGATTATCCTTTTTGATGGGAAATTATATTACCCTGACCAATTTATCGCAACGGGAGATACAACGGATTATCGACCTGCGTATTTCGCCTATTAACATCTCGGTTCATGCTACCAATCCGGAGCTTCGGGCAGAACTGATGGGAAATCGGCGGGCTGGCGAATCCATTGCGATCATGCGACGGTTTGCGGAAGCAGGAATCCGAATGAACTGTCAGATCGTAGCCTGTCCGGGACTCAATGATGGAGCGGAACTGGAACGAACCATGAGAGAACTGGCGGAAATGAAGAACGGCGTCACCAGCGTTGCGATTGTTCCAGTTGGATTGACGAAATATCGTGAGGGACTCTATCCCCTGCGTAGCTATACTGCTGCGGAGGCGGGAGCGGTGATTGATAAGGTAGAAGCCTTTGCGGGTCAATGCCGGGCACGGTTTGATACCGCCATGTTTTGGTGTTCCGATGAGTTTTATCTGCTGGCGAACCGACCTATTCCGGAAGATGTGTATTATGAGGATTACTGCCAACTGGAAAATGGAGTTGGAATGCTGCGGTTGTTACAGGTGGAATTCAGAGGCGCGCTGCGAACCATGGACGAGGTGTTAGAACCCGTTGCGCCTTTTTCTGTTGCCACTGGATATAGTGCCGGAGAGGTGCTGCAACAACTGGCGGATGAGGCGGCAGAGGCCTGTGGCGGAGTGGAACACTATGTTTATCCCATCCAAAATGACTTCTTCGGACATAATATTACGGTAGCGGGTTTGATTACCGGGCAAGATCTAATTGCCCAGTTAAAGGACAAGCCCTTGGGAGCACGATTGCTGTTGCCGGACTGCATGCTGCGTTATCATCAGAATGTTTTTTTGGATGATGTGACAGTGGAAGAGGTGGAGGCTGCATTAGGGGTACCCCTGGTCTTTACAGAGCAGGATGGGTTCCAGTTATTAGATGCAATGCTGGGAACCTCTTGTGAACCAGAAGAAGAAGTTGATCTTTTCCAGGAAGATGATGTGTATTTTAGATATAATCCGTCTCGATAGCGGAAATGCTGTTGTAGATGATAGATGTGAGGAAGTGAAACGATGGCAAAACCAATGGTAGCGATTGTGGGTCGCCCGAACGTGGGCAAGTCCATGTTATTCAACAAACTGGCGGGGAAACGTCTGTCCATTGTGGAGGATACCCCTGGTGTTACCCGGGATCGGCTGTACGCTGACTGCGAGTGGAACGGGCGGGTATTTACCGTTGTAGATACCGGCGGGATCGAACCGCGTAATGACAGCGAGATTTTACAGTTTATGCGGGATCAGGCGGAAATTGCTATTGATAATGCGGATGTAATTGTATTGGTATGCGATATTCGCACTGGCGTAACTGCGGCGGATCAGGATATTGCGAATATGCTGCTGCGTTCGAAAAAACCGGTGGTCATGGCGGTTAATAAGGCGGATCAGGTGGGACCCACAGATCCGGAGGTCTACGAATTCTACAACCTGGGATTAGGAGATCCGATTGCAATATCTGCTATCCATGGATTGGGAGTAGATGAAATGCTGGACGAATGCTTCCAGTACTTTGCCCCGGAAGTAGAGGAGTCGGAAGAGGACGACGTAATCAAGGTAGCTGTAATTGGAAAACCAAACGTAGGAAAATCCTCTCTGGTTAATCGAATTTTGGGAGAAGAGCGGGTCATCGTCAGTGATATGGCCGGCACTACTAGGGATGCGGTAGACAGCGCCTTTGAGAATGAATTCGGAAAATATGTGTTGATTGACACGGCTGGAATGCGTAAAAGATCAAAGGTAAACGATCGAGTGGAGCAGTTTTCAGTACTCCGAGCCACCATGGCCATTGACCGATGTGATGTCTGCCTGATTCTGATTGATGCCAACGAAGGCGTGACAGAACAGGATACAAAAGTGGCCGGACTGGCTCATGAAGCCGGGAAATCCTCGATTATTGTGGTGAATAAGTGGGATACCATCGAAAAAGATGATAAGACTATGGACCAGATGAAAGGGGATATCCGAAACGGCCTAGCCTATATGCCCTATGCCCCAATTTTGTTTATCTCTGCACTGACAGGACAGCGAGTCAATAAGCTCTTTGCGATGATCAACCATGTCTGTGAGCAGAGTATGATGCGGATTTCCACCGGTACCCTGAACTCTGTGCTGGCGGACGCAACGGCTCGGGTGCAGCCGCCTACCGACCGTGGCCGCCGTCTGAAGATCTATTATATGACCCAGGTTAGTATCCAGCCGCCCACTTTCGTGGTATTTTGTAACGATGCAAAGCTGTTCCATTTTTCCTACCAGCGCTATCTGGAAAATCAGATTCGGAATACGTTTGGCTTAGAGGGGACACCGATCCGATTAGTCATACGTGCCAAGGGCGACAAGGGGGATCTGTAATGGTGTGGAATTATGTTACTGCGGTGGCAATTACCGTAGTAGTGTCCTATCTGCTGGGGTGCTGCAATACTTCGATTGTGATTTCAAAGTATCTTCTGAAGGATGATGTTCGGAATCACGGAAGTGGGAATGCCGGACTGACTAACTTTTTTCGCGTGTTCGGGAAAAAGAAAATTCTGTATGTGATTCTTGCTGATGTATTAAAAACCGTTGGTTCCGTGCTGATCGGAGCATTTATTCTAGGCTACTTTTGCGGTCAGCCGGTGATTGGAAAGCTATTAGGCGGCCTGTTCTGCATGGTGGGGCATATGTACCCCGTTATGTTTGACTTAAAGGGAGGCAAAGGCGTGCTGGCTGGCGGTACGATGGCAATCTTTATGGGATGGAAAGTGGCACTGATTGTTTGGGGTCTGTTCTTCCTGTGTTTGCTGCTGACAAGGTTTGTCTCATTAGGCTCCTTAAGTGCCGCTGTAGCGTTTCCCTTCGCAGTAGGCTTTGTTTATCAGAACTGGATCTACACCATTTTGGCTCTCGTAGTAGGTGGACTGATTATATGGAGACATAAGGAGAATATATTACGATTGGTACATGGACAGGAAAGCAAACTACAATTTCACAAGTAAGAAAGGATGGTGATGGATGTGAAGGTTACGGTATTAGGCAGCGGCGCATGGGGAACCGCGTTAGCATTGCTGCTGTTGGAAAATGGAAATCAGGTTACCATGTGGTCTCACCGTCCGGAGGCGTTGCAGGAAATACGAGCAAGGGGAGAGAACCTGAAGTTGCCTGGGGTATCAGTACCTAGTACGTTAGCACTGACAGAGAAGATGTCCTGTGTGGCGGAGAGTGAGATAGTGGTGTTGGCAACCCCGTCCTTTGCTATGCGGGAAACAGCGAGAAAACTCAACCAGGTGGTGCGGCCTGGGACCATCCTGGTTAGCGTTGGAAAAGGGATTGAGAAGAATACGTCTCTGCGTATGAGTCAGGTGATCCAATCAGAAATTCAGGGGGACTGCCCATTGGTTGTGCTGTGTGGACCTACTCAT